>Ga0247825_10000868_pt1 | contig 19599 bp, 20 predicted proteins | sample 13C_Vanillin_Day_FD_194413 | JGI IMG/M metagenome (GOLD analysis project Ga0247825, IMG submission 194413) | Soil microbial communities from agricultural site in Penn Yan, New York, United States - 13C_Vanillin_Day48 | ecosystem: Environmental > Terrestrial > Soil > Agricultural land | place...
CCCGCCACCGGCGCGAGCACGAGGAACGGGATCTGCTGGGCGAACGCAGCGGCCCCCAGGAGCAGCGTCGAGCCCGACAGGCGATACACGAGCCAGCTCGTCGCGATCATCTGCAGCCAGCTGCCGATCTGCGACACGCCCTGGCCGGCGAAGAACCAGCGGAAATCGCGGTGCCGCAGCGCGCGCAGGCCTTGCGGCCACTTCACTTGCGGCCGCGAAGCTTCTGCAGCTGGTCCTGGAGCTTGAGCAACTCCTGTTGGTTGTTCGAGAGGCGCTTGCGTACCTCTTCGACCACGTGCGCCGGTGCGCGTTCCACGAACGACGGGTTGGCGAGCTGCGCTGTCGCCTTGGCGATCTCGCCGTTGACGCGGGCGATCTCCTTCGAAATGCGCTCGGCCTCCACCGCGGGGTCGACTTCCTTGTGGAGCATGATGCGCGCCTCGCCGAGCACCGCCACGGGCGCGGTGGAGTCGGGGAGCATCGCCACTAGCCGGATTTCGCTCAGTCTTGCAAGCGCCTGGATCGCCGCCAGCGTCGCATCGACGTCGGCCACGGGCGGCGGCGCGGTGGCGTACAGCGGCAGCTTTTCGCCGGGCGGGATCTTCGCCTCGCTGCGCAGGTTGCGCGCCGCCACGGTCCATTCCTTCAGCACCGCCATGTCACGCTCGGCTGCCGCGTCGATCTTCTCCGGCTGCGACTTCGGATAAGGCTGCAGCATGATGCTGTCGCCTTTTTTGCCGGCGAGCAGCGCGACCTTCTGCCAGAGCTCCTCGGTGATGAAGGGAGCGATCGGGTGCAGGAGACGAAGCGCTGTCTCCAGAACGCGCACCAGGGTGCGGCGCGTGCCGCGCTGCAGCGCCTCGTCGGGACTCTGCAGCTGCAGCTTGGCGAGCTCTACGTACCAGTCGCAGTACTCGTCCCATACGAAGCGGTAGATCGCGTTCGCCACGTTGTCGAAGCGATACTCGCCGAAGCCCTGCCCGGCCTGCGCCTCGACGCGCTGCAGCTCGCTCACGATCCAGCGATCGATGAACGAGAGCTTCGCCGGGAGCTTCTCGTCCAGGCCGCAGTCCTTTCCTTCCGTGTTCATCAGCACGAACCGGGCGGCGTTCCACAGCTTGTTGCAGAAGTTGCGGTAGCCCTCGCAGCGGTTGAGGTCGAAGTTGAGCGTGATCGAGAAGGTGGCGAGCGAGGCGAAAGTGAAGCGCACCGCATCGGCGCCGAACGCCGGGATGCCGTTGGGGTAATGGCCCTTGATGTACTTCTCGATGCGCTCCTTGTGCTCCTCCCTCAGCAGCCCAGCAGTGGATTTCTTCAGCAGCGCGTCGAACGAGATGCCGTCGATGAGGTCGAGGGGGTCGAGGGTGTTGCCCTTGGACTTCGACATCTTCTCGCCCTCGGCGTCGCGCACGATGGCGTTGATGTAGACGTCGCGGAACGGCACCTTTCCGGTGAAGTGGCGCGTGGCCATGATCATGCGCGCCACCCAGAAGAAGATGATGTCGTTGCCGGTGACCAGAACCTCCGACGGCAGGAACGCTTCCAGGTCGGGGCTCTCCTGCGGCCAGCCGAGTGAGCTGAACGGCACGAGCTGCGACGAGAACCAGGTATCGAGGACGTCTGGATCGCGCCGCAGCTGGGAGGAAATGGCGTGTTTCTTGCGCACTTCTTCCTCGGTTCTGCCTACAAAAACCTTGCCGTTCGCGTCATACCAAGCGGGGATCTGGTGACCCCACCACAGCTGGCGCGAGATGCACCAGTCCTGGATGTTCTCGAGCCAGTGGTTGTAGGTGGCCGTCCAATGCTCGGGCACGAACTTCACCTCGCCGCGCTTCACCACCTCGAGGGCGTCTCGCGCCATGCCTTCCATCGTCACGAACCACTGGTCGGTGAGCATGGGCTCGACGATGGCGCCGGTGCGCCCCGAGCGGGGCACGCGCAGCTTGTAGGGCTTATCGCTCACGAGGAGACCCTGGGCTTTCAGCTCTTCGAGGACTTTCTTTCTCGCTTCGAAGCGATCCAGGCCCCGATACTTCTCCGGGGCCCGCTCGTTCAGGCGCGCCTCCAGCGTGAGAATGCTGATCGGCTCGAGGCGATGGCGCTTGCCGAGCTCGTAGTCGTTGAAGTCGTGGCCGGGGGTGATCTTCACCGCGCCGGTGCCGAATTCCCGGTCTACGTAACCGTCCGCGATGACCGGAATGGTTCTGCCGGCCAGGGGCAGCCGCAGCTTCTTTCCCACGACCGCGCTGTAGCGCTCGTCCTCGGGATGGACCGCGACCGCGACGTCGCCGAGCATGGTCTCCGGGCGGGTAGTGGCGAGCGTCAGGCCGCGCAGCCCGCCCTGTGGCCCGTCCGCGAACGGATACAGAAGCTCCCAGATCCTGCCATCTTCCTCCTCCGTGTCGACCTCGAGGTCCGAGACCGCGGTGCCGAGCACGGGGTCCCAGTTCACCAGGCGCTTGCCGCGGTAGATCAGGCCTTCTTCATAGAGGCGCACGAAGACCTCCACCACGGCGCGCGACATCCTTGCGTCCATGGTGAAGTAGCCGCCCTTCTGTCCTTCCGCGTCGCCGTACTGCCAATTCGCCGAGGCGCCGAGGCGGCGCATCTGCCGGGTGATGGTCGAGCCGGACTCCTGCTTCCACTTCCACACCCGCTCGACGAACTTCTCGCGGCCCAGGTCGTGGCGTGTCTTTCCTTCCATCTCGAGCTGGCGCTCCACCACGATCTGCGTGGCGATGCCGGCATGGTCGGTGCCCACCACCCAGTTGGTGTTGTACCCGCGCATGCGGTGGTAGCGGATGAGCGCGTCCATCAGCGTCTGCTGGAACGCGTGGCCCATGTGCAGCGTCCCGGTGACGTTGGGCGGCGGCAGCTGGATGCAGTAGGCGGGCTTCGCATTTGGAAGATGAGGATCCTTGTGCCTGAAGTAGCCGGCCGCTTCCCACCGCCGGTACCAGGCCTGCTCGATGGCAGCCGGATCGAAGCTCTTGTCGAGCACTTCAGCCACGCTTGGGGCCGGACAGCTCCCGCATTACCGAGACGGCCACAGCCTCGCGCACCATCTGCAGCACGCTGAGGGTGAGGTCGGCGCGCACCCGGTCGAGCGCGCGCGCGGTCACGCGGTCGAGCTCGGGGCCGAGGCGCTCGAGGAGCGCCCGCTCGAGCTCGAGGGCGAGCGCATCGAGCGCTGCGGCATCGAGCGCCGGAGGCGCTGCGGCGGCAGGCGTGTCCTCGAGCATGTCGGTCAGGACGGGGACGTCGGCTTGCGCGGGCTCGGGCGGCGTCACTCGGCGCCCTTTGCGAGATCGTGGCTCGCGATCTTGTAGCCGCGCGCCTGGTAGAAACGGTAGCGCTCGCGGCCGGCCTGGCGCTCCGCCTCGTCGGCCGGCACCACCTCGAGCAGCCGCTCGAAGCGCTCGAAGTGCGGCGGGCAGTCGGCGCCCAGGTTGAGCAGCAAGCTGCAATCGCCGGCCTCGCCGGGATCGGAGGCGATGAGCACCGGGGTCTCGGCCGCGAGCGGATCGTGCAGCGCGCAGTGCGGCACGAAGCCGATGGCCGGCGAGGTCCACAGCATCCGGTCGATGCGGGTAGCGGCTTGCGGATCCGGCGCGTAGATCAGCAGGCGCTTTTTCTGCGCCAGCGCCTTGCCGGCGAGCCGGCAGGCCACCTGGAATCGATCTTCCGCGTTGAAGTAGAAGTCGATGCTCGTCACCGGCTACTTCTTGCTGGCGTGACGCAGGGCGAACCGGACCAGCAGCGGCACCGGCCGCGCCGTGGAGCCTTTCTCGCGGCCGCTTTTCCAGGCGGTGCCGGCGATGTCGAGGTGCGCCCAGCGCATCCCCCGCGTGAACCGGGCGAGGAAGCAGGCCGCCGTGATGCTGCCGGCGGGGCGCCCGCCGATGTTGGCGAAGTCGGCAAAGTTCGAGCGCAGCTGCTCCTGGTAGTCCTCCCACAGCGGCATGGGCCAGACGCGATCCCAGGCGTCGTCGGCGGCCTCGCGGATCTCCTCGGCGAGCCGCTCGTCGTTGGAGAAAAGGCCGGTCGCGACGTGCCCGAGAGCGACTACGCAGGCCCCCGTAAGCGTCGCGACGTCGATGAGCGCCTCGGGCTCGAAGCGCGACGCGTACGTCAGCGCGTCGCACAGGATGAGCCGGCCTTCGGCGTCGGTATTGAGGATCTCGACGGTCTGGCCGGAGAGCGTGGTCACCACGTCGCCCGGCTTGGTGGCATGTCCGCCGGGCATGTTCTCGCAGGTCGGGATGACCCCGACCACGTTCACCGGCGCCTTCATGCCGGCGAGCGCGCGCAGCGTGCCGAGCACCGAGCCCGCGCCCGACATGTCGAACTTCATCTCGTCCATCTCGCCCGCCGGCTTGAGCGAGATGCCGCCGGTATCGAAGGTGATGCCCTTCCCCACCAGGGCGAGAAGCGGCGCTCGCGGGTTTCCTTTGGCCGCGGCGCCGTTGTAGCGCAGCACGATGAGCTTCGGCGGCTGGTGCGACGCGCTGGCGACTGCGAGAAACGCGCCCATGCCCAGGCGCTCCATGTCGCGGCGCTCCAGCACCTCGACCTGGAGCTTGAATTCCCGCGCGAGCTTTTTCGCCTCGTCGGCGAGATAGCTCGGGGTACAGATGTTGCTCGGCAGGTTGCCGAGGTTGCGCGCGAGCTCCGCGCCGTCGGCGGTCGACTGCGCCTCGGAGAGCGCCTGCTCGAGCTGCGCGCCCGCGGCGAGCGGCAGCGTGACATGGCCGAGCGCCGGAGCGTCGGGCTTTTTCTGCGTCTTCAGGAGATCGAAGCGGTACAGCGCCTCGCGCACGCCGAGCACTGCCTGGCGCAGGTTCCACGACACCGGGCGCGAGTTCACCTTGGTGTCGACCAGGAAGAGCGCCGCGTCCTTCGCCTCGAGATCCCTGAGCGCGAGCGCCGCGCCGCGCAGCGCGTCGCGGTAGGCGTTCTCGGCGAACTCCTTGCGCTCGCCCATGCCGACGAGCAGCACGCGCTCGGCCGCCACGCCGGCGAGGCCGCGCAGGAGCAGCGTCGAGCCGGCCTTGGGCGGCAGGTCGCCGAGCGCCTTCTTCAGCGCGCCGCGCGCGGCCTGATCGACGCGCTTCGCCGCCGGCGTGAGCTCCTCGCCGGCGTGCACGCCGAGCACGATGCAGCCGCTTTTCGCGCTCTCGGGCGAGAGCGTCTTTATGCTAAATTCCACAGCGAAAGTATCGCATGATCTTCCACCGCGCGCTCCTCAGGGAATTCGCCAGCCTCGCGGGCGCTGTGTTCATGGCGCTGTTCGCCATCGCGCTCTCCACGCGCCTCATCCGCCTGCTCGGCCAGGCCGCCGGCGGCCAGATTCCCACCGACGCGGTGATCGCGTTCCTCGGCTTCTTCGCGCTGGGCGCGCTGCCGGTGCTGCTGTCGCTCACCATGTTCATCTCGGTGCTGCTCACGCTGACGCGCAGCTGGCGCGATTCGGAGATGGTGATCTGGTTCACCTCGGGGCTGCCGCTCACGGCGTGGCTGAAGCCGGTGATGCTGTTCGCGCTGCCGCAGATCGCGGTGGTCGCGGCGCTGTCGCTGTTCATCTCGCCCTGGGCCGCGCAGATGGCCGCGCAGTACGCGACGCGCCTGGAGGCGCGCGACGACGTCTCGCGCGTCAACCCAGGGGTGTTCGGCGAGACCGGCAACAAGGAGCGCGTGTACTTTGTCGAGTCCATCTCGGGCGACGCCTCGGTGGTGCAGAACGTGTTCGTGAGCTCGGTGCAGCAGCAGAAGAGCGGCGTCAGCATGAGCCGCGTGGGCCGCACCGAGACGGCGGAGAATGGCGACCGCTTCATCGTGCTGGAGGACGGCCGTCGCTACGAGGGCGCCCCCGGCGACGAGCAGTACCGGGTCATGGAGTTCGAGCGCTATGCCGCGCGCATCGAGACCGCCGAGAGCAAGGAGCCGAAGGTCTCGCAGAAGAGCATGAGCACCCTGGAGCTCATCAGGAACCCGACGCCGGGCAACTTGGGCGAGGTGCTGTTCCGCGTCGGGGTACCGGTGTCGGCGGCGATACTGGTGCTGCTCGCGATTCCGATGAGCTTCGTCAACCCGCGCGCCGGCCGCTCGGTGAACCTGCTGTTCGCGCTCTTCACCTACGTCGTCTACAACAACCTCCTCAGCGTGAGCCAGGCGCGCGTCGCGCAGGGGCGCATGGACTTCGGCATCGGGCTGTGGCTGGTGCACGCCGCGATGATCGCGCTGCTCGTGTTCATGTTCGCGCGGCGCATGCAGCTCATCCGCCTGCGCCTGGGCCGGTGATCGTCAGCGCGCGCACGCTGGAGCGCTACCTGGCGCGCCAGATCTACAGCGCCGTGGGCTTCGTCCTGTTCGGGTTTCTCGCCCTGTTCGCGTTCTTCGACCTCATCAAGGAGCTGGGCGACCTCGGCAGCGGCGAGTACAACCTGCGCGCGGTCTTCACCTTCGTGCTGCTGTCGACGCCGGCGCACGCCTACGAGCTCTTTCCCGTGGGGGTGCTGATCGGCACGCTCTACGTGCTCGGCCAGCTCGCGGCCAACTCCGAGTACACCGTGATGCGCGTCTCGGGCCTGTCGCCGGCGCGCGCGGCGCTGGCGCTCTGCAAGATCGGCCTCGCGTTCGTCGTGCTGACCTTCGTGCTGGGCGAGTGGCTGGCGCCGCATGCGGAAGAGGCGGCGCAGAAGGCGAAGCTGCGCGCCTTGAGCTCGTTCATCGGCCAGGGGCTGGAGTCTGGATTGTGGTTCAAGGACGAGGGCTCGTTCATCAACGTGCGCGAGGCGCGGCAGGCAAGCTCGCTCGCCGGGATCCGGATCTTCGAATTCGACGCCGACTACCGGCTGCGCCGGATGGCCTCGGCGCAGCGCGCGGAGTATCGCGGCCAGGGCCGCTGGATGCTGCTCGAGGTGATCGAGACGCAGTTCACCGCCGGCGGCCCGCGCACCGTGCGCGAGCGGGAGCGCGAATGGCGCTCGGCCGTCAGCCCCGAGATGCTCGATGCCCTCATCGTCAAGCCCGAGCGCATGTCCGCCTGGGCGCTGCACAAGTACACCCAGCACCTCGCCGGCAACAAGCAGAAGACCGAGCGCTACGAGATCGCGCTGTGGAAGAAGCTGTTCTACCCGCTTGCCGCGCTGGTGATGATGGCGCTTGCGCTGCCGTTCGCCTACACCTCGGGGCGCGCCGGCGCGGTCGGCCTGAAGGTGTTCCTCGGCATCATGCTCGGGATCCTGTTCCACATGCTGAACGGTCTCATCTCGCACATCGGCCTGCTCAAGAACTGGCTGCCGTTCACCGCGGCCGCGGCGCCGAGCGCGGCCTTCCTCGCCGCGGCGGTGCTGATGATGTGGTGGGTCGAGCGCCGCTAGGCGGCGACCAGGCGGGTTCCAGCAAGCCGGTCGTGCAGGAACTGCCGTTCGCGGTCGAAGAAGCTCCACACGATCGAAATCAGCGTCGGCACGAGCACGAGCGCGAGGCCGAAGCGCACCAGGGCTTTGAGCGCAGTCACGTCGACCAGCCGGATGCGCCACGCCTTCATCGCAAGGGTCTGGCCGCCGCGCAGCCAGCACCACAGGAAATAGGCGGCGAAGAAGAGCGCGATGAAGAGCTGCAGCAGGTATCGCGTGCCGCCGGCTGTGGCATCGCGGCCGCCGCTGGCGAAAAAGAACACCCAGGCGGCGAAGAATGCCACCGCGAACAGCAGGAACGCTTCGTACACCATGCTCGCCAGGCGCCGCGGCAGGCCCGGCGTCGTCCCTGTCACCGCCGCTTCTTCTCCGCCGGCGGCCGCGACGGGGGGGCGAGGCTCTGGCGCTCGTCCGGCGGCAGCGCCTGGTACTCGGCCCAGGCCTCGCTCAGTTTTTCGCGCGTCTCCGGCGGAGTCTTGACGATGCGCCGGTAGTTCTCGCGGGCCTGGCGGCGCTGCTCGGGGCTCAGCTTCGCCCACGCCTGCATGCGCCGCTGCACGCGGTCCTGCTCTTCCGCCTTCATCTTCGGATAGCGGTTCGCGATGCCGATCCATTTGCGGCGCCGCTCCGGCTCCAGGCTTTCCCAGTCGGCCTTGAGCGGCGCAAGGACCATCTGCTGGTCTGCCGTGAGCTCCGCCCAGGCGGGACGGACCTGCGCTTTCGCCTTTGCGGCGGGTTTGCTCTTCTCCGGCGCCGGCCTGGATTTTTCGGCAGGCTTCTTTTCCGGTGCCTGTGCGATGGCGCTACCCGCCAGGGAGAGGGCCAAGACGAGAAGCGCGGCACGCAGCATTACTGCTCCGCGGTGCGCTTTTTCAGCCAGTTTTGGAAGCCGCGATCGAGGTAGGCGTCGATCGGCAGGTCGTCGGTGAGCAGCTGCGCGTCGATTTCCTCCAGCTCGGCGATGCGCTGGCTCAGCTGCCAGTTGTAGATTCCTGCCGCGCTGCCGGCGAGCAGGGCGAGCGACAGCACCGTGTAAACCACGCCCGTGGTCCACCCGCCGGAGCGCCCGAGGAGGTTGTCGGCCCATGCGAGCGCGGGGGCGCGCTCCGGACGCTGCCGTGACAGGGCCAGCTCGCGGGCTGCCTGCAACCGCCGCTCGAGCTGGGGCGCCAGCGATCCGCTGTTCAGGATATGGCGGACCCTGTTGCCGAATTGGTGCTGTTGGTGCTCGTTCATAGTTGTCTTGTTGGACTTGGCCGGCTCAGAGCGTGATGCCCCGCGCCCGGAGCGCTGCCGCCAAAGCATGTGTGGCCCGGGAGCAATGCGTTTTCACGCTGCCCTCCGAGCATCGCATCCGCCGAGCGGTTTCGGCTACGTCCAGTTCCTCCCAGTAACGCATAACGAAAGCCTCGCGTTGACGCTCGGGCAGGCGTGAAACCTCTTGTTCAATGATTTCAAGGACTTGCGCTTTCTCCAGCTGCTCTGCCGGCGTGCCTTCCGGGTTGGACCCGGCGGCCGCCTCGATGGTTTCGAGGGGGTCCTGCTCGTCGTCGTCCCGGCCCGGCGCAAGCGACGAAAGCAGGGTCGTCCAAAGGGAGCGCACCTTCTGGCGCCGGAACCAGTCCCGGATCGCGTTCTGCATGATGCGATGGAAAAGCAGCGGCAGCTCGGCGCCTGGGCGGTCGCCGTACTTTTCCGCGAGCCGCAGCATCGCGTCCTGCACGATATCAAGCGCCGCCTCCTGCTCGCGGACGGCGAACACGGCCTGCTTGAATGCGCGCCGCTCGACGCCTTTCAAGAACGCCGATAGCTCGCTGCGGGATGCCAGTAGACCCTCTGCCGGGGCGGTGTTGTTTGGCGAGCGATGGTACCAAAATCGGCTCCGGCGCATCGGCGCTTGGCTTGACCGCACCGCACCAAGCCTTTATCGTTCAAAGGTTTCCATGGACCGAATCAAGACCAGCCAGATCACCGGCGCCGAGATCGTCGTGCGCTGCCTCCAGGAAGAGGCGGTGGACTACGTGTTCGGCTATCCCGGCGGCGCCGTGCTCTTCATCTACGACGAGCTCTTCAAGCAGGACAAGGTGAAGCACGTGCTGGTGCGCCACGAGCAGGGCGCGGTGCATGCCGCCGACGGCTATTCGCGCTCCTCGAAGAAAGTGGGCGTAGCCCTGGTGACCTCCGGGCCCGGGGTCACGAACGCGGTCACCGGGATCGCCACCGCCTACATGGATTCGATCCCGCTGGTGGTGATCACCGGGCAGGTGCCGACGCACGCGATCGGCCTCGACGCCTTCCAGGAATGCGACACGGTCGGCATCACCCGCCCGATCGTGAAGCACAACATGCTGGTGAAGGACGTCAAAGACCTCGCCTCCAGCATCAAGAAGGCGTTCCACATCGCCGCCACCGGACGTCCGGGCCCGGTCGTGGTGGACATCCCGAAAGACGTGACCGCGGCGACGACCGAGTTCCACTACCCGGAAAGCATCGCCATGCGCTCCTACAACCCGGTGCGCAAGGGCCACGCCGGCCAGATCAAGAAAGCGGTGCAGCTGCTGCTCGAAGCCGAGCGCCCGATGGTCTACACCGGCGGCGGCGTGGTGCTGTCCGAGGCTTCGCCGCAGCTGCGCGAGCTGGTCAGGCTCCTCGGGTTTCCCTGCACCAATACCCTCATGGGGCTGGGCGCGTATCCGGCGACCGACAAGCAGTTCCTCGGCATGCTGGGCATGCACGGCACGTACGAAGCCAACATGGCGATGCAGCATTGCGACGTGCTGCTCGCGATCGGCGCGCGCTTCGACGACCGGGTCATCGGCAACCCGGTCCACTTCGCGCAGAACCCGCGCAAGATCATCCATATCGACATCGATCCGTCGTCGATCTCCAAGCGCGTCAAGGTCGACGTTCCGATCGTCGGCAACATCCCCGACGTGCTCGACGATGTCCTGAAGCAGCTGCGCGCGGAAAAGGTCCCCGACATCGGACCTTGGTGGAAGCAGATCGACAGCTGGCGCGCCAAGGATTGCCTGCGCTACGACCGCAAGTCGGCGATCATCAAGCCGCAGTTCGTCATCCAAAAGCTGTATGAAATCACGCGCGGCGAAGCCTTCGTCACGTCGGATGTCGGCCAGCACCAGATGTGGGCGGCGCAGTTCTACAAGTTCGACGAGCCGCGGCGCTGGATCAACTCGGGCGGACTGGGCACCATGGGCTTCGGGCTGCCGGCGGCGATGGGCGTGCAGCTCGCCAACCCCGGCGCGACGGTCGCGTGCGTCACCGGCGAGTCGTCGATCCAGATGTGCCTGCAGGAGCTCTCCACCTGCAAGCAGTACCGCCTGCCGATCAAGGTCGTGAACCTCAACAACAAGTACATGGGCATGGTGCGCCAGTGGCAGCAGTTCTTCCACGGCAACCGCTATTCCGAGTCGTACATGGACGCGCTGCCGGACTTCGTCAAGCTTGCCGAGGGCTACGGCCACCGCGGCGTGCTGGTGGAGAAGCCCGCCGACGTCGAGCCCGCCTTGCGCGAGGCCTTCGCGGCGAAGAACGAGCTCGTGTTCCTCGACTTCGTCACCGACCAGAAGGAGAACGTCTACCCGATGATCCCTGGCGGGAAGGGGATCACTGAGATGATCCTGTACGAAGATCTGTGAGCCGCCACATTATCTCCGTCCTCGTTGAAAACGAGGCTGGCGCGCTCTCCCGCATTTCAGGCCTGTTCTCGGCGCGGGGCTACAACATCGAGACGCTCACGGTGGCGCCGACCGAGGATGCATCGATGTCGCGCATGACCATCGTCACCAGCGGCTCGGAAGACGTCGTCGAGCAGATCACCAAGCAGCTGAACAAGCTGATCGAGGTGGTCAAGGTGATCGACCTGTCGGAGGCCGAGCACATCGAGCGCGAGCTGATGCTGATCAAGGTGCGCGCGGGCTCCAAGGAGCGCGAGGACATGAAGCGCATGGCCGATATCTTCCGCGGCCGCATCATCGACGTGTCCGACAACACCTACACGATCGAGCTCACCGGCGACACGCGCAAGCTCGATGCGTTCATCCATGCCCTCGACCAGGGCAGCATCATCGAGACCGTACGCACCGGAGCCAGTGGAATCGGACGCGGCAATCGGGTGTTGCGGGTTTAATCCGGGCTTGCTTCGCGTTTAGTTTTTTTCGGGGGAAAATCAATGAAGGTCTACTACGACAAGGACGCCGATCTTTCCCTGGTGAAGGGGAGGCAAGTCGCCATCATCGGCTACGGCTCGCAGGGCCACGCCCACGCGCAGAACCTGCAGGACTCGGGCGTGAAGGTCACCGTCGGCCTGAGAAAAGGCGGCGCCTCCTGGGACAAGGCGAAGAAAGGCGGCATCGACGTGGCGGAGATCGACGAGGCCATCAGGGGCGCCGATATCGTCATGGTGCTGCTGCCCGACGAGCATCACGCCGCCGTATACAAGGAGTCCATCGAGCCCAACATCAAGAAGGGCGGATCGCTTGCCTTCGCGCACGGCTTCAACATCCACTACGGCCTCATCCAGCCGCGCCCCGACCTCGACGTCTGGATGGTGGCGCCCAAGGCCCCCGGCCACACGGTACGCTCAACCTATGCCGCGGGCGGCGGCGTGCCGATGCTGATCGCCGTGCACCAGGGCCCTTCGGGCAAGGCGCGCGAGCTCGCCCTTTCGTACGCCGCCGCGATCGGCGGCGGCAAGGCGGGCATCATCGAGACCAACTTCAAGGAGGAGACCGAGACCGATCTTTTCGGCGAGCAGACCGTGCTCTGCGGCGGCTGCGTGGAGCTGGTGAAGGCCGGCTTCGATACGCTGGTCGAGGCGGGCTACGCGCCCGAGATGGCGTACTTCGAGTGCCTGCACGAGCTGAAGCTCATCGTGGATCTGATGTACGAGGGCGGCATCGGCACCATGAACTACTCGATCTCCAACAACGCCGAATACGGCGAGTACACCTCGGGTCCCAAGATCATCGATGAGGGCACGCGCAAGCGCATGAAGGAAGTGCTCTACCGCATCCAGTCGGGCGAGTACGCCAAGGAGTTCGTGCTCGAGAACCGCGCCGGCGCGCCGACGCTGCTCTCGCGCCGGCGCATGACCGCCGAGCTGCCCATCGAGAAGGTCGGCGCGCGTCTGCGCGAGATGATGCCCTGGATCCGCAAGAACCGCCTTGTCGACACGACGAAAAACTAGCTGGCCGCACCCGGTTGTGGCGCGCGAAGGATGGCCGTTCCTCGCCATTGCCGCCGCAGTTTCGTTGCTGGTGACGTACTTCTGGGGATGGTGGTCGCTGCCGTTCTGGCTTGCCGCGGCCTTCATCCTGCAGTTCTTCCGCGACCCGCCGCGCGAGGTGCCCGACGACCCCTCGGCCGTGGTCTCGCCCGCCGACGGCCGCGTCGTCGAGGTGAGCCGCAGCGAGGATCCGTATCTGCGGCGCGAGGCCCTCAAGGTGAGCGTGTTCATGAACGTGTTCAACGTCCACTCGAACCGCGCCCCTGCCGACGGCCTGGTGAAGCAGCGCTGGTACTTCGGCGGCGCGTTCGTCAACGCGGCGCTCGACAAGGCGTCGCTCTCCAACGAGCGCAACGCCCTGTGGATCCAGCGCGACGACGGCTGCGACCTGACCTGCGTGCAGGTGGCGGGCCTCATTGCGCGGCGCATCCTGTGCTATGTTGAGCCGGGCGCGCGGCTCGCGCGGGGACAGCGCTTCGGCTTCATCCGCTTCGGCTCGCGCGTGGACCTGTACCTTCCGCCCGACGCGCAGGTGAAGGCGGCGGTCGGCGAGAAGGTGTACGCAGCGGAGAGCGTGCTCGCATGGCTGAAGACCCCGAGCTCGAAGACCCGGTAGAAGCCGGCTCGCCGCAGGAACGCCTCGGCGAGATGCCGCCTCCCGCGCGCCTCGGCGGCCTGCGCCGCCGCGGCATCTACCTCCTGCCCAACCTGTTCACCACCGGGGTGCTGTTCTGCGGCTTCTTCGCCATCGTGCAGGCCATGAGCCAGCGCTTCGAGATCGGGGCCATCGCCATCTTCGTGGCCATGGTGCTCGACGGCATGGACGGGCGCGTCGCGCGCTGGACCAACACCCAAAGCGAGTTCGGCGCGCAATACGACAGCATTGCCGACATGGTCGCCTTCGGCGCCGCGCCCGGGCTGATCGCCTACATCTGGGTGCTGAAGGACCTCGGCACGCTCGGCTGGATCGGCGCTTTCATCTACTGTGCCGGCGCCGGCATCCGCCTTGCGCGTTTCAACGCCAACATCGCCGTGGTCGACAAGCGCTACTTCCAGGGGCTGCCGAGCCCTTCGGGCGCGGCGGTGATGACAGGGCTCGTCTGGGTGCTGGTGGACTTCGGCTTCGTGCCGACCGGATGGCTCGCGATCCTCACCTGGGTCGTGGCGGTGTTCGCCGGCGTCACCATGGTGTCGAACGTGCCGTTCTGGAGCTTCAAGGAAGTGAACTGGAAGAAGCGCGTGCCGCTGTGGGTGATCCTCGTGTGCGTGATCGCGATCTCGGTGGTCGCCTCGCGGCCCTCGCTGGTGTTATGGGCGCTCTTCATGTCCTACGCCCTCTCGGGCTACATCATGTGGGCGATGGGCCACCGGGTGCGCCCCGTTCTCCCCGATGAATGAATAACCCCATCTGGGCGAGGACCGCCCGCCCCATCGGCCCGTAGGGATTCGCCAGCGTCTCGGCGAGCTCGAAATGGTTGTAGCCCTCGGCATGGACGAGCTCCACCGCCTTTCCGGCGGCGGCCAGCGCCGCGGCGAATTCCTGCGCCTGGCGCTTGAATTCCGGCGTCTCGAGCGAGCCGTAGAGGAGCACGATCGGCGCATGGATGCGGGCGATGTGGCGCTGGGGCGATAGCGCGGCTTCCATCGCGTCGGTAAAGCTCACGTAGGCGCTGCGCTTGGACCGGCGCGGGGCTTCCAGGTCGTACATGCCGCTGCACAGCGTGTAGCCCTTGACGATGTGCTCCGGGAGCCCGAACTGCGCCTGCCAATCGGTCGTGGCCGCCACGGCAGCGAGGTGCGCTCCCGATGACGTGGCCGACACCCAGATGCGGTTTGGATCGCCGGCGAATTGCGCCGCGTTGCGATAGACCCAGGCGAGCGCGCTTCGCACCTGCCGCGCCATGACGAGGAGATTTCCGTCGCAGTCGGGCGCGTTGTCGAAGTCGAGCGCCACATAATGCGCGCCCGCGTCGACGAACATCTCTGCGGCGGCCGCGTATTCACTTGCCCGGCCGGCGCGCCAGGCGCCGCCGTGCACGAAGACATGGATCGCATTGCCCTTCGGGCTCGGGTAGGCGTCGAGCTGCTCGTTCGGACCCGGCCCATAGGCGAAGCGCCGCGGCTCCCCCAGCCGGCGCCGGGCCGCCGCGCTCAGCAGGTCGCGGCGCGCGAGCAATTGGTCACGGTTGGGCGCATAGACCGCCTGGTCGTAGGCGTCGTCCAAGGCCTTCTGGTCGTAGTCGCGGAAAACCGGCTGCATTGCACACTATCCCTTGTCAAAGTTCTTGAAGCGCGCTCCCGGGCCCGCCGCGAGCGCGCAGTATTGTGGCGTGGTCCTGGCGAGGAAGGGGGCACGTCATGGGCAGGGTTGGAAGAAGCTATCCGCGCTTCGAGCGACCGTCTCGGCCGCCGGCAGCGCTGGCGGAAGGGGCTGAGTCCGCCTTTCAGGCCCGCCTGGGCGCCATCATAGGGGTCATTTGCGCGCTCGGCCTCATCAGCTGGGTGATGATGCGCTAGAGCCCGAGCTCCCGGCGCACCCACTCGGCGAAGCGGTGCGCGTCGAATTCCTGCGGTACGTAGACCCCGTGGCGAAACTCGCGCGAGCGCAGCCCTTCCTGCTGCCATTCGCAATTGCGCGCGTCCTGCCGGTTGGTGATATCCCACAGCGCGACGTAGTGCTGCAGGTCGGCCTCCGCGAGCGGCAAGTGACGCGCCTCGAACAGCCAGTCGTACACCATGCGCACGCTCTGCGGTCCGGTCGGGAACATGAGCTGCGAGTTCACGTAGTCGGGATGGACGTTCAGGAACAGGTTCGGCAGCACCGTGTCCGCGGCGTACAGCTTTTTCCTTTCGTCCTCGGTCAATCCGGCAAAAGCCGGCAGCCGCGCCGTACCGTCGAGCGTCAGGGTCCGCGCGCCCGCCTTGTATTCCGGCCTGGGCTCCGGCGTTCCGCGCAGGCCCCAGGCGCCGGCGTCCTGGTAGGCCGTGACGATGCGGCAAAACTCCGGATGCACCGGCGGGCAGTGGAAGCACTCGGAGAAGTTCTCGGCGAGGAGCTTCCAGTTCGCCTGGACGTCGAGCACGATGCGTTTGCCGATGCGCAATTCGCCGAAGCGGTAGCGCTCGTAGCGCGCCTCCCGGTCGCCGATCGCGGCGGCGAGGGGCTCGCCGCCTTTGTCGAGCTTGACGAAGACGAACCCTCCCCAGCTCTGCGCCGTCACCTCGAACAAGCCAAACCCTTTCATGTCGAAGTCTGCGGTTTCCATGCGCCTGGGCGTGGCGACAAGGCGACCTTCCAGGTCGTAGGTCCAGGCATGGTAGGGACAGACGATGCGCCGGCGCGCAAAGCTGCCCTTGTCCTCGGTGCACAGCACCGAGCCGCGGTGGCGGCAGGTGTTGTGAAACGCGCGCAGCCCGCCAGCCTCATCCCTTAGGAGCACCAGCCTTTGTGTCCCGAGACGCACGAGTCGCCAGTCGCCAGTCGCCGGGATTTCCTCCTCGCGCGCCACGGCGATCCACTTCGCGTACCAGAACGCGTCGAGCTCGCGCTGGTAGTGCTCAGGATCGCGATACCAGCCCGCCGGCAGACCCGGCTGGAGCCGCGTGAGCGCCTCGCGCTTACGCTGGGTTTGATTTAATTCCATGACTTCCGTTATAGTCCGTCTCATGCAACAGGCCAAGCTTTCCGGCATTCTCCTTCCCCAGGCGCTCCTCGCGCTGGGCCTGCTGCTGCGCCTCGCGCGCTAACTTCCCCCGCCCACAATCCGAGTAGCATCCTGAGCTGGCCCGAGCAGCATGCGAGCCGGCATAACCCGCCAAGGGATCGGTCCATGAGCAAAGAGAACCTCATCATCTTCGACACCACCATGCGCGACGGCGAGCAGAGCCCGGGCGCCTCCATGACCCGCGACGAAAAGCTGCGCATCGCACGCGCGCTGGAGCGCATGCGCGTCGACGTGATCGAGGCGGGATTTCCGGCCTCCTCCAATGGCGACTTCGAGGCGGTGCGCGCCATCGCCGGCGTCATCAAGGATTCCACCGTCTGCGGGCTGTGCCGCGCGAACGACCGCGACATCCAGCGCGGCATCGACGCGCTGAAGGACGCGAAGTCCTGGCGCATCCATACCTTCATCGCCACGAGCGCGCTGCACATGGAGAAGAAGCTGCGCATGACGCCGGAGCAGGTGTACCAGCAGGCGAAGCTCTCGGTGAAGTTTGCGCGCAACGCCTGTCCGGAGGTCGAGTTCTCGCCCGAGGACGGCTCCCGTTCGGAGCTCGACTTCCTCTGCCGGGTGCTCGAGGCGGTCATCAGCGAGGGCGCGAGCACCATCAACATCCCCGACACCGTGGGCTACGCCGTGCCGCAGCAGTTTGGACAATTCATCAGGACACTGAGGGAAAAAATCCCCAACTCCGACAAAGCGGTGTGGAGCGTCCACTGCCACAACGACCTGGGCATGGCCGTGGCCAACTCGCTCGCCGCGGTGCAGATCGGCGGCGCGCGGCAGATCGAGTGCACCGTCAACGGCCTGGGCGAGCGCGCCGGCAACACCTCGCTCGAGGAAGTGGTCATGGCGGTGCGCACGCGGAAGGATTTCTTCGGCCTGGACACGAATATCGATGCCACCCATATCGTGCCCACCTCGCGCCTGGTGTCGCAGATCACCGGCTTCGTGGTACAGCCGAACAAGGCGGTAGTGGGGGCCAATGCCTTCGCCCACGCCTCCGGCATCCACCAGGACGGCGTGCTCAAGGCGCGCAACACCTACGAGATCATGCGCGCCGAGGACGTGGGCTGGGCGACCAACAAGATCGTCCTGGGCAAGCTCTCGGGCCGCAACGCCTTCAAGCAGCGCCTGAAGGAGCTCGGCATCGAGCTCGACGCCGAGGAGGCCTACAACAAGGCATTCCAGCGCTTCAAGGACCTCGCCGACAAGAAGGCCGACATCTTCGACGAGGACCTGCAGGCGCTCGTCGCCCAGGAGGCCGGGCGCTCCTCGGAGGAGCACTGGAAGCTCGTCACCATGCATCAGGCGAGCGGTATGGGCGAAAGGCCTTTTGCCAGAATCACTCTCTTCGAAGCAGGTGGACGCGAGAGCAAGGCAGAATCGCAGGGCGACGGCCCTGTAGATGCCACCTTCAAGGCGATCGAGAGCATCGCGAAAAGCGGTGCCGAGCTGCTGCTCTACTCGGTGAACGCGGTCACCACCGGCACCGAGTCGCAGGGCGAGGTCACGGTGCGCCTGTCCAAGGGCGGGCGCATCGTGAACGGCGTGGGCGCCGACACCGACATCGTGGTCGCCTCGGCCAAGGCCTATATCAGCGCGCTCAACAAGCTGGAGAGCAAGGCCGAACGGGTGAACCCGCAGTACTCGCCGTAACCGCCAAGAAAAAGGGGGCAGCATGGCAATGGAGAAGACCGGCGCAGTGCACCAGCGCCTGAACAGGTTCTCGAGGGTGCTCGGCGAGCTGCTGGTGGACGCCTTCCATTACCTCGCGCTGTTCGCGATCGGCGGCGCGATCGTCTGGTCGGGGGTGCACGCCTTCGTGGGCATGGCGGCCAAGGGCCACGCTACGATCGAGGATATCCTGCTCCTTTTCATCTACCTCGAGCTCGGCGCGATGGTCGGCATCTACTTCAAGACCAACCACATGCCGGTGCGCTTCCTGATCTACGTGGGAATCACGGCGCTCACGCGCCTGCTGGTGGGCGACATCGCGGCGCACCACAAGCTCGACTGGGGGCTCGTGGTGGTCCCGGCCGCGATCCTGCTGCTCGCGCTCTCCAATCTCGTCGTGCGTTTCGGTTCGGCCCGCTTCCCGTCCCCGCCCTACGGCGACCGGCCATGACCAAGCCAAAGCGGCGCCGCTCCTGGCTCTTCGTGCCGGGGGCGGACGAAGCCGCGCACCGGGCGGCGGCGCGCTCGGGCGCCGACGTCGTCATCCTCGAGCTGGAGGACTTCACCCCGCCCGAGCTGCGCCCGAAGGCCCGCGCCCACGCTGCCGAAGTGCTGGACGAATGGCGCGCCCGGGGAGCGCTCGCCGGCGTGCGCATCAATCCCTTCGAGACCTGCGGCCGCGAGGACCTGGTGGGGGTGCTTGCGGGACGGCCGGATTTCATCATGATGTCGAAGGTCGACCGGCCCGAGCAGGTCAAGGCGCTCGAGGCCGAAACCGGCGGCGCGGTGGACCTCGTGCCCAACGTCGAAACCGCCGCCGGCCTGCTCAGCGCGTACGCCATCGCAAAAGCGAGCAAGCGGGTGGCCGCCATGCTGCTCGCCAGCGAGGACATGGTCGCAGACCTCGGCACCGCCCGCAGCCGCCAGGGGACCGAGCTTGCCTATGTGCGCAGCCGCTTCCTCGTCGATTGCCGCGCGGCGGGCGTCGAGGCCATCGACTGCCCCTACACCTTCAGCGACGTCGAGGGCGCCGCCGCGGACGCGCGCTACGCGAGCCGCCTCGGCTACCGCATGAAGAGCCTGGTCGATCCGTCGCATGCCGCTGTGATCAACCGCGCGCTGACGCCGAACCTGGCGCGCGCAAGGCGCATCGTGGCGGCGTTCGAGAAAGCGCGCGCACAGGGAAAGGACCGCGCCCGGCTCGGCGATGCGCTCATCGAGGTGCCGGTCTACGCCGCGGCTAAGCGCCTGCTCGAGTCAGACGGGCAAAGCTGACGGCGGCGACGAAGAAGGCGAGGGCAAGGGCGATTTCCAGCCAGGCGAGGGCACGGGAAAGCCCCGCCTCGGCCCAGGCGCGCGTCGCGCCTTCGGCGAAGTAGGCGAGAATCAGCATGCTCGACCACTGGAAGGTGTAGCGCTTTCCGGCGAATATGCCCGGCAGCGCGAGAGCGAGCGGCAATGCCTTCAGCCCGACGAGCGAGCCGCCCGGCCGCAGGGGCGCGAGCCAGAGCTCCCAGGCGAGACACAGCACGAT
>Ga0247825_10000869_pt1 | contig 19594 bp, 17 predicted proteins | sample 13C_Vanillin_Day_FD_194413 | JGI IMG/M metagenome (GOLD analysis project Ga0247825, IMG submission 194413) | Soil microbial communities from agricultural site in Penn Yan, New York, United States - 13C_Vanillin_Day48 | ecosystem: Environmental > Terrestrial > Soil > Agricultural land | place...
TCACCGCGGCCTCGACCGACCTCACCGCCGCGCTGACCACGCTGCGCTCGCAGGCCCAGGCGTTCGGCTCGAACCTGTCGACCGTGCAGATCCGCCAGGAGTTCACCAAGGCGATGATCAACACGCTGCAGACCGGCTCGGATTCGCTCACGCTGGCCGATCCCAACGAAGAGGGCGCGAACCTCCTCGCCCTGCAGACCCGGCAGCAGCTTTCGACCACCGCCCTGTCGCTCGCCTCGCAGGCGAGCCAGGCCGTGCTCCGCCTGTTCCAGTAACCGCCACCGCCTCGCGAGCCGCAGAAAGCGGTTCCGGATGGCGTTTGCTCCGGCAAACGCCTTTTGCGTTTTGAGACGCCCCGGAACCGGGGAACGGGCGCCGGGCCCCAGCCTGTTCCGGCAAGCAAGGAGTTCAGTCATGGCGCTCAAGGTCGAGCTCAAGCCCAACGAACGCATCCTGATCGGCGAATCGGTCATCACCAATTGCGATCAGCGGTCATGGCTGGTGATCGAGGGATCGAGCCCGATCCTGCGCGAGAAGGACATCCTGACGGCCAGAAAGGCCGACACGCCGGCCAAGCGCATCTATCTCGCGGTTCAGCTCATGTACACGTCGCGCGACCCGCGCGCGCACCACGAGATTTACTTTTCGTTGGTGAAGCAGATCGTCCAGGCGGCGCCGAGCACCTGGCAGTTCATCGAGGTTATCAATAATCAAATCTTAACGGGCAATCTCTATAAGGCACTGAAAGAAGCGAAGAAGTTGATCGCGTACGAAGAGGGGCTGTTGGCTAATGCGAAGTGCAGCGCAAACCTACAAAAGCGTGGCAAGGCAAACCTCAAATCCGCGTGAGCTCGAGGCTTCGCTGCTGCTCCAGGCTGCCTCCCGTTTGCAGTCGGTCCATGACGGCTGGGATCATGACGCGCCGATGCAGGCCAATCTCAACGACGCGTTGCTCTACAATCGCAAGCTCTGGTCGGTGTTCCTGGCCGAGATGACCGACGCGAACAACCCGATGCCGCGCGACCTGCGCCAGAACGTCGCCAATATCGGCATCTTCGTGATGAACCAGACGGTTTCGGTGATGCAGGATCCCAAGCCCGAGCAGCTTGGCCCGCTGATCAACATCAACCGCGAGATCGCCGCGGGGTTGCTCGGCCGCGGCTGAGATTTTGCAGCCATCCAGTTTCAAAGCCCCGCGGCATGCCGCGGGGCTTTTCTTATGGGCGATTGGGGTTGGGTGGCCAGATGCAGTTTCCAGAGCCCGACGCTCCTCTTAATCATTCTGGAAGGCCTGCTTCGCAACCCCTCGTTAGCGCGATCTGTGACGAGCGGAAATGAGTCAAAGTGAATGTAGTGCTCTCTCGTTTTTTTGGCGGGGGCCCATCGACGACCCGGTTGCCTTCCAGAGAGACCCTTTAAGCCGATGCGTGCTACGTGGCTGTCACGCAACGTTCGGTCGGCAGGCTTGGAAGCCGGACCAACCCGGCATTTGACAAATCGCTTCGGAGCCAACACAAGTAGCCAATCATCAAGAGCGGGATGCCCCGCACCAACCTGCCTAGCTCGGCAAGGTGGTCGTCGCGAATGCGAGATGAGGCTGAAAAGCAATGATAGAGCAGGAAAACTTCACAATAATTGAGCCGCCGGTCTTCGTAGGCTTTGAGGTCTTGAAGGTCGAGGCCGACGGCGCGACCGGACACCTGCGGAGGATTTCACATTTTCGCTGGCGCGACCGTGACTATTGGCTGCTCGGTCGGATGGTTTGGCACAACAGATTGGCGGTCGGCTATGTGTTGCTTATGCCCACAGACGGCAGCCGACCTGTGCGGACGCGGGTCACTGTTCACCCGCATTATTCGCCACCAGAGTTTGTGATCCACAAACCAAATGTGCGTCGGTATCCGAACGACGGCACCTTCGTGTTTATGGGCTTTGATCATCACACGGTCATCAATATCGAGTTTGCCCGCTTGGATGATCGCCGGTTGACTGATCGCGAGTACACCAAGCCGGGTGAAGAGCTGAAAATTCCGAAGCCTCCGAAAGGTCGCATCGTTTAATTGACATAAGCGGTCACTGTAGCGCCATCGCATCCCGGTCGAGCGCAAGCGACGCTTTGGTCCCCATTGGCCCCGGTGCGGTTCTAAACCTTCCCTTTAAGGCGCAGGCGCGCCGCGCAGCCTGCCACTTAGCGGCGCGTGTGCGACTGCTCCATAAATCTTGGGACGACTACGGCAGCTCCAGTTGTCAGCGATAACGACTGGAGCTGCCACGAGCGCGATGCCCCCTGACACACGCGTTCGTTTCTGAATTTGCGCGGCCCCGGGTCGCGGGTTGGGGCTGAACGAACCGGGGCCGCTGCCTAGGCTTTGGGATGCGTAGCTGATTCGTCCAGCGATGCGCCGTTACATTGATACCGGACGCACTAAAAAACTAGTCCAACGGGCGGCTGCGAGAACAGAAGCTTCTCAGTCGAGCGAATTCAAAGCCCCGGGATGATGGCGCGTGGCGGAATGCGGAGCCGGCGATTCAATCCCGAACGACAGCGATCACAGGTATTGCAGCAGCGTCGTGCGCAGCAGCAGCGCGGTGGTCTGCAGCGTCGCCTGCAGGTTGGTCTGCATCGCCAGAATCTGCGCCGCGACCTCCTCGGTCGGCGCGCCCTCGATGTTCTGCAACAGGCTCTCCAGCGTCGAGTTGGTCTGCTGGTGGCGCTCCTTGGCGTTGTTCAGCGCGATCTGCGCGCCGGCGAGCTGGCCCGCGATATCGGAGAGCTTCTGCTCGGTGGCGCTGCCCTGCAGCGCCTGGCCGAGCCGCCCCTTCAACGCGTTGTACTGCGCCTCCTCGTTCGGGTCGGTCCCGGTGAAGCTGACCGCCGAGAAGATCGCCATGCTCTGGATCGAGACGCGAAGCGCATGCTCGTTGGCGCGGGAGCCGTAGGACACCGTCAGCGCCGTGTCGGCGCGAGCGACCGCCGTGGAGCGCGGATCGTCGGTGTCGTTGTCGCCGATGTACCATTGCACGGTGTTGGCGGCGGTGCCGTCGATCATCGCGGTCGCGGTGTCGAACGGCGGGCCGTCCACGCGCTGCGGCGGGTTGCTGGCGTCGGTGTCGAAGAAGTCGTTGCCGGCGGCGATCGCGGAGGCCGCGGTCAGCTCGGTCGCGGCCATCGTGCCGAGGCTCGCCATGAGCGTGGTCTGCAGATTCCCCGCGGTGACGGTCGAGTCGGCGCCGATGGTGAACTCGTCGTCGTCCGGCGTCGCCGATGCGGTGGCCCGCAGCGTGAGGTCGCGGGTGGTGCCGTCCGGCAGCGTGAAGGTGAAGGTGACGGTCTCGCCGGGATTCGGGTTGGCCGGCCCGAGATCGAAGTCGAGCACCGCCGGCGAGCCGGTCGGCCCGGTGACGGTCGAACCCGCGATATTGCTGGACGCGCCGACCAGCTTGAAGCCGAACACGCCGGCGTCCTCGGTGATCGAGGTCGCGGCCCCGCCGGAGCTTGCGACGCTGACGCGGCCGAGCCCGCTCGCGCCGAGATCGGCCTGGCGGCGCTCGCTGATGAGCTGCCTGAGGCCGGCCTTCAGCCCGTCGCCGTCGAGGATGTGGTCGGTGGTGTCCACCGGGACCTGGGTGACGCTGCGCCCGGAAAACAGGTAGCGGCCGTCGGCGCCGGTGTTGAGCATGCCGACCAGCTGGTCGAGCGTACCCTTGATGTTGAGCTGGTCGCGCGTCTGCGACGCGCCGTTCAGCGCGAACTGCGACAGCATGATCGAGGACTTGCTGGTCTGGGTGACCTTGTCGAACTGCGTGAGCTGGTTCTGCATCAGCTCGAGCCGCACGCCGACCTGGGTGATCGACTGCTGATAGCCGGAGATCGCCGAGAGCTGCGACCGCAGCCCGATGGTGAGGCCGCGGTCGAGGCCCACGCCGGCATAGCTCGTGGCCCTCCTGCCCGAAGCCAGCTGGCGCTGCAGGTCGTCGAGCCGGGCGCGCATGTCGACGATGGTCTGCATCGAGACCGCTGAAGTGCCGCCAATTCCGATCACTGGCATCGTCGCCTCACATCCTCATCAGGATATCGAGCATTTCCTTGACCGTGGACAGCACGCGCGCGTTGGCGCCGTATGCGGTCTGCAGCGCGATCAGGGTTGCCATTTCCTGGTCGACGTTCACGCCCGACTCCTCGCTGAAGCGCTGCTTCAGCGCATTGACCACGACGCCCTGGCCTTCCGACAGTCTCTCCGCGTTCGCCGCCGCCTCGCCCTGAAGGCTCAGCAGCTGCTGCAGGAACGTCGGCAGCGCGGCCGAATAGGGGGTCGTGGCATTGCCCATGCCGGTGTTCGGGTCGAACGTGAGCGACGTCTCCATCAACTGGCTGTAGATGAAGTTCGGCCGGGTCGGATCGCCGGTCAGCGTGCCGGTGTCGTAGAGCACCAGCCGCGAAGGATCGGCCAGCAACTGGTTGTTCACCGAAATGCGCCCGGCGAATCCGACCGACTGCGAACCGCCGCCGCCGATCGCGCCGGTGTACGGCAATCCGCCGTCGGTGAATATCGCGATGGCGACGCTGCCGCCGGCGAGACTGGTCGCGGTCCGCGTCATGGACAGGTCGTCCATGTCGGTCGTCGCGCCGCCGTCGTCGAGCACGCTCAGGGTGCTTCCGGTGTTGGAAAACGTCAGCGCGCCGCCGAACGCGGCGTTGAGCTGCGTCACCACCGAGGCGAGCCCGCCGGAGAAATCGACGCCGATTACCTCGTCGCCCGCGCCGGCCGTCGCGGTGTCGTCAAGCGGCAGCGCCGACGGATCGTCCACCCGGATGATCGTCACCTGGTGCTGGGTCGGGCCGGCGAGGTCGGTATAGGTCAGGTTGATCCGGTCGCCGTTGAGCCATCCGGTGGTGTCGAGGTCGAAGCCGCCCGCGGTCGCGGTGCCTGCGACGTTGTCGTCGGACAGCGCCCGAGCCATCGCGCTGGCGAAGCCGTCGAGCTGGCTCTGCGCCTCCACCAGGATGCTGTCGCGCATTTCGAGATAGGCGGCGATCTTGCCGGAGCGGAACGAGTGGTTGGCGATCAGGTCGACGCTGCCGCCGTTGGTCGACTCAAGGGTGAGCGTGCCGAGCGAGCTCAGCGCCGGGTCGGCATCCCACCGCGACGCCGCGGTGACGGTGCCGTGGGCGTCGAACTGCAGGGTCGCGGCGCTGGTGCCGACAAGCTGCACGCCGGAGTTGGTGAACACGTTCACCTGGCCCTGGTCGCCCTGGATGACCCGGATATCCACCAGTTCGGCCAGCTGGTCGATATAGACGTCGCGCTGATCGGCCAGTGCCGCATCCGACGCCGTGGCGATCGAGCGGCCGCCGAGCTGGCCGTTCAGCTCGGATATCTTCTGCATCGCGAAGTTCGCGGTCGCGACCGCCGCGGCGATGCCGTTTTCGGCATCGGCGCGCAGCGACTGCAGGTCTTCGGTCACGCTGTTGAGCGTTTGCGCCAGGACCTGCGAGCCGCTCAGCACCACGCTGCGCGCCGCGGCCGAGTCCGGGCTTGTCACCAATGTCTGGACCGCACTGGTGAAGTTGGCAAACACCGACTCGAGCGAGCTCGACGAATTGGGATCGCCATAGATCGCCTGGAGCCGCTGGTAGAACGTGGCGCGCAGGTCCGCATAGGCGCCGCCCGCGGATTCCACCCGCAACTGCTTCTGCAGGTATTCGTCGAGTTCGCGGTGGACCGCGGCGACGCGGACCGTGCTGCTGACGTTGTTGCCCGCGGCCGAAGTGGTCTCGAGCAGCTTGCGGACATAGCCCGGCGTCTGCGCATTCGCCACGTTGGAGGCGACGAGCGCCATGGCGGATTGCGTCACCTTCAAGCCGGACGTCGCCGAGTTGAGGGCTTGCGCGATGCTCATGACGCCATTCTCATGCCGGACTCACTTTGCAGGCCGCCGCGACGCTTACCGCAGCGTGTTCAGGAGGTCCTGGACCATCTCGTTGCTGGTGCTGATCACGCGCGTGTTGGCCGAATAGGCCTGCTGCGTCACGATCAGCTTGGTGAACTCGTCGCCGATGTCGGAGTTCGATCCTTCGAGCGAGGAGCCGACGACCGAGCCCGCCGAGCCGAAGCTCGCCGCACCGGACTCGCTGGTCGCCGCGAACCCGCCGCCGTCGAGCCGCTTCAGGTAGTTGGCGCCGTTGAAGGTGGCAAGCGTGACCTCGGCGAGGTCGATGGTCCGGCTGTTGGAATAGGTGCCGACCACGCGGCCGTTGTCGCTGACCGACACCGACTGCAGCGAGCCGGCCGGGAAGCCGTTCTGCTGCAGCTCGTTGACCGCCACCGTGCCGTTGTTGTCGGCGTATTGCGACAGGCCCGTCGCACCGTGCGTCACCGTGAGGTCGCCGAGCAGGATGCCGTCGATGGTGACGGCCGTCAGCGTGATGACCGGCACCGACGGCGATATCTGGCCGTCGGTGAAGGTGTAGTCGGTGCCGGCGTTGATCCAGGCCGGGCTGCCGAGGGCGGTCGCCGTCGAATCGGTCTCGTAGAACAGGTTCCAGGTGTCGGTGCCGGCGTAGAGCGAGCTGTCGGTCTTGGCCCAGCGCAAATTGATGTTCACCGCGGTGCCGGTCGCGTCGTAGGCGGTGACCGCGCCGCCGCTGATCGAGTCGCCGAGGAACTGCGCCACGTTGCTGCCGTCCACGATGCCGGTGCCGCCGGCGCCGACGGTCCTCGGGTCGCCGCCGGTATAGGTGGCCGCCGGCGCCAGCAATTCGGACTGGGCGACGGCCGTGTTGTGGTTGGGCGTGAGCGGATAGGACGGCAGGTTCGCCTGGTACTGCAGCGCCGTGGTCGCCTGCGCCGGCAGGAAGCTGTTGCTGAACTGAAGCAACTCCGGCACGCTGCCGGTCAGGTTGCCGGTCGTCGGGTCGACGGGAATGCCCTTGAGATAGTAGCCCGCGCCGTTGACGAGATAACCGTTCCGGTCGGTGGTGAAGTCGCCGCGCCGGCTGTAGAGGTCGTTGCCGGAGAAGGTCGGGGTGTTGCCGGAGAGGCCGGTGGCCTTCTCGACGACGAAAAATCCGCCGCCGTTGATCGCCATGAAGGTGCCGGTCGCAGACGATTGAATATCGCCCTGGATCGTGTTGGTGGCGCGCGAGTTCGCGATCACGTTGCCGCCGAACTGCTTGTTCGGCTGAGCATCCGGGATCAGGTCGATGAAGCTCGTGTCCTCGCGCTTGTAGGCGACGGTCTGCGAGTTCGCGATGTTGCCCGAGATGTTCTCGAGCGCGAACGCCTGCGCCCGCATGCCGTTGACCGCGGTGTTCAGCGCGCCGAAAATGCCCATTACTCGTCTCCTGGATGCTCTGCCGGCGTGAATACGCAGCCGGCTTCAATGACCGGAGAACCTCAATGCAATCGGCGAGCCAGAGATATTATTGTTGTACTTCAGTCACTTAGGTTGACAGATGGCACCGGCCGCCGGGCAGGATACGCCGCCTCCCGGCAAAAATTTCCGGGCGTTTTCGGTCTCAGGTCGGGCCGGACGACGCGGCCGGAGCAAAGGTCAGTGCCACGCCGTTGATGCAATAGCGCAGCCCCGTCGGCGGCGGACCGTCCTCGAAAACATGGCCGAGATGTCCGCCGCAGCGGCGGCAATGCACCTCGGTGCGCTGCACCAGCAGCGAGCGGTCGCTCGAGGTCGCGACCGCGTTGGCCAACGGCCGAAAGAAGCTCGGCCAGCCGGTGCCGCTTTCGAACTTGGTGTCCGAAGCGAACAGCGGAAGGCCGCAGCCTGCGCAGGCGAACGTGCCCTTGCGCTTCTCGGCGTTGAGCGGACTGCTGAACGGCCGCTCGGTGCCGTGATGGCGCATCACCTTGAAGGCGGGCGGCGTGAGGATCCGCTTCCACTCTTCTTCGGTCTTTGTCACCTCGAACGGGCCGGCATCGGCGCTGCCGCCCTGTGACCACCAAAGCCCGGCCAGCACCGCGGCGCTGCATCCGCCGACCAGCCAGGCGCGGCGGGTCATGGTTTCGATCGCGGTGGATTTCGGGCCGGTGCCGTAAGGCTCGCTCATCTGCGCCTCTCAACTGCTCTTGTCCGGTTTGCCCCACAGCTCCTGGAGGCGCTGATCGCGTCCGCAATTGAAGCGGTAGAATTTGTAGCGCACCGGATTTTTCTCGTAATAGTCCTGGTGATAGTCCTCGGCCGGGTAGAACTTCTCTGCCTTGGCGACCTCGGTGTGCACGACACGCGGGGCGAATTTCGCCTGCACCGCCTTCCTGGTTTCCTCGGCGAGCTTTTGCTGCTCTTCGCCGTGAAAGAAGATCGCCGCCCGGTACTGGTTGCCGGTGTCGCAGAACTGACGGTCCTTGGCGAGCGGGTCATGATTGCGCCAGAACACGTCGAGCAGCTTCTGGTAGCTGACCTTCGAGGGATCGAAGGTGATTTCCACCGCTTCGGTGTGTCCGGTCGAGCCCGAGACGACCTGGTTGTAAGTCGGATTCTCGGCCTTGCCGCCGGTGTAGCCCGAGATCGTGCGAAGCACGCCCGGCACCTTGTCGAAATCGGCCTCCACGCACCAGAAGCAGCCGCCGGCGAAAATCGCGACCGCCGTGCCCGGCGCCTTGTTTGGGCCGCCATCCGGCTGCGGTTGCGCCATGGCTCCTGCGCCGATGCCTGCCGCAAGAATCGCCGCTGCAACAATGGATCTCATGTTCGTCCCTTGAAATCGCTCCGGCTATTCATAGCGCAACCGGCGGGAAAAGCGCGCTCACTTCGCATCACGAGCGCGCGAGAACGGGCCGCGGCGCAAAAAAGGCCGATGGCGCGATACACAAAAAATGTGCGTTAGGTCACAGGGTTGGCCGCGGCCCGGCTGAACCATTTCCCACCGCAGACCCACCAACGTCCCGACAGCCAATGGGACGGTCGTTGGCCACGACTCCATCCATGATTTCAAGGCCGGCGGCGACCCGGACATCATCGAGCCCGACCACAACCAGTGCGCCGATTTCAACGCGGTCATGAGCCGCACGCAGCAGTTCGACAGCAACGTGCAGATCAAGCTCGACGCGACGCACTCGATCTACATCGACAAATGTGAATCTGGTCGACCTGCACGCCTCCGAGACGCGCGTAAACGCGCTGGTGGTTCGCGGCGGCCGGAAATCCGAAGCATCACCGTCCCCTCTCACGCAGAAATTGTCGATCGAAAGCGTACGCCCGGCCGCCCATCGCCACAAGAATGTGCGGTGACGAACCATGCATATGTGCTATCAGCAAAGCGCAAGAATAGACGGTCAGGAATGAGCATGCGTTTTGAAGGCACCGGCGGCTATGTCGCCACCGACGATCTCAAGGTTGCGGTCAATGCGGCGATCACCCTCGAGCGCCCCCTGCTGGTGAAAGGCGAACCCGGCACGGGCAAGACAGTTCTGGCGCTGGAAATCGCCAAGAGCCTGAACGCACCGCTGATCGAGTGGCACGTCAAATCCACCACCAAGGCCATGCAGGGCCTCTATGAATACGACGCGGTGTCGCGGCTGCGCGACAGCCAGCTCGGCGACGAACGGGTGCGCGACATCCGCAACTACATCAAGCGCGGCAAGATGTGGGACGCGTTCGTTTCGGAGGAGCGGCCGGTCCTCCTGATCGACGAAATCGACAAGGCCGATATCGAGTTCCCCAACGATCTCCTGCTCGAACTCGATCGCATGGAATTCTTCGTCTACGAAACCAGCGAGACGGTGAAGGCGCGGCGGCGGCCGATCGTGATCATCACCTCCAACAACGAGAAAGAGCTGCCCGACGCGTTCCTGCGCCGCTGCTTCTTTCACTACATCCGCTTCCCCGACGTCGACACCATGAAGGCGATCGTCGAGGTGCACTTCCCCGGCATCAAGCAGCGGCTGGTCGCGGAGGCGCTCAGGCTGTTCTACGAGGTGCGCGAGGTTCCGGGGCTGAAGAAAAAGCCCTCCACGTCGGAGTTGCTCGACTGGCTGAAGCTCCTGCTGGTCGAGGACATCGGCCCCGAGCTTCTGCGCGAGCGCGACCCGAAGAAGCTCATTCCGCCGCTGCACGGCGCGCTGCTCAAGAACGAGCAGGACGTGCATCTGTTCGAGCGGCTGGCGTTTATGGCGAGACGAGAGGGCCGCTGACGCAAGCTTCAGCGGAGTCAGGCAAGCCGCCATCTACAATCAGGCGCCGCCCGGCGGCGTCCCCTCGCCCGCGGAATCGGCTTCGTTCTTCTTCTTGCGCCTGGCCCGTTTGGGTTTGGGCTGCTCGTCTGCGGCCTCGACCGGCTCGACCGGCGCCATCTTCGCCTCTTCGGCGGCAACGAGCGGCGGCCGGTCCTTCACCGGCGCAACCGCCGCGGCGTCGGGCGACGCGGCCGGTGCGGGGGCAGGCTCCGGTTCCGGCATCGGCACGGGCGGCGCAGCCGCTTCGGCCGGTGCTCCATTGCTCTGTTCGTAGGCTTCGCGCTGGCGCCGCTCCTCGCGGCGTTGCGCCATGCGGCCGTGGAACAGCTCCCGCGTGCGCGAGGACCAGTAGTGAACCTGCTGCGCCACCCGGCCATAAACTCCGCCGGACCACACCAGCGCGAACGGCGAGAACAGCTGCCAGGTGCGATCGGCCTCGACGATGCCGCGCGCCACGACCTCGCCGCCGATCGCGGTGGTGTTGAGCCCGCGGTTGCCGAAGCCCGACAAGAGCCACAGGCCCGGCGTGATCTCGCCGATCTGCGGCATCCGATGCACGGTGTTTCCAAGCAGGCCGGTCCAGGCATACTCGGCCTTCAGATTCTCGAGCTGCGGAAACGTGCGCCTGATCTGGCCGAGCAACGTCCCGACATAGTCCTGCGGCTTGCCGCGCCACACCGTGCTGCGGCCCGACCACATCAGCCGGTCACCCTCCACGACGCAGTAGTGGTTGTCCGCGAGATCCGTGTCGCTCACCGCGCCGGGGAAGCGCACCGCCTCGTGCAGCGCCGCACCGAGCGGAGCCGTGACGATGACATAGGTGTGCACCGGCAGGAGCGTCTTGGCGAACTGCGGCATCAGGTTGGCGAGATGGATGTTGCCCGCGAGCACGACATGGTGCGCCCGCACGCGCGCGTCGGAGGTCGTGACGCGCTTGCGCACGCCCGCCGGATCGATCTCCACCGCGGCGCTGTTCTCGTAGATGCGCGCGCCGTCGCGCTCGGCCGCGGCGGCAAGGCCCAGCGCGTAGTTCAGCGAATGGATGCTGAAGCCGCGCGGATAATGCAGCCCGTTGAAATAGAGCGGCGTGCGCAGATCCTCGCGCACCTGTTCGGTCGAACGCAATTCGACATCGGCGCCGAACTTTCCGGCCAGCAGCTCGGCTTCGGTCTGCATCGCGCGGCCGCTGTCGGTCTTGGCGACATGCAGCCAGCCGCCTTCGCTGAGATGCACACCCGGCATCTGCTCGTCCCGCGCGACCCGGCGGACGTACTCGGCGCCCTGCTCCGACAGCCTCCAGAGCTTCCTGGCGTGTTCGATGCCGACGCGGGTCGCAAGCGCGCCGCCGGACGCCGCATAGCCCGGCAGCACAAAGCCGGTGTTGCGCCCCGAGGCATTCCAGGCGACGCTTTGGGCCTCCAGCACCACGACCGACCAGCCGCGCCGCGCGACCTCGCGCGCCACAGTGAGACCGGCAAGACCCGCGCCGATGACGCAGACATCGACGTCCAGCTCCACGGCCAGCGGGGCGCGGTGCGGGCTCGCGACCTTGGTCGCCGCAAGCCAGCTCGATCCGTATGCGCCGGGGTCGGCGTTAATCATTCCACCTCAGGCGTTCGTGATCCGTCCGTCAAAGGACCATGCTAGACTGCTAGCTGCATTTTCGCTTCAGGAAAAGCCGGGAGACCCCCTTGATGCGCCGCCTGCTGCTGTTGCGCCACGCCAAGGCCGAGCGTTCGCAACCGGAAGGGCGCGATCATGACCGCATTCTGTCGAAACGGGGCCGCAACGACGCCGCGGCCGTGGGCGGCTACCTGGTGCGCCACAAGCTGGTTCCTGACCGGGCGCTGGTTTCGACCTCGGCGCGGACCAGGGAGACCTGGGACCTGGTCGCCAAAGCCTTTGTCAAAGCGCCCAAGGCGGAATTCGGCGGCCGCATCTACGAGGCCCCGCCCGAAGCGATCCTTAACACGATCCGGGAAACCGGCACCGCCGGCAACACGCTGATTGTCGTCGGCCACAATCCCGGCATGCAGCAACTGGCGGCGATGCTGATCGCCTCGGGCGATGTCGAGGCGCGGCAGCGTCTGCTGGAGGATTTTCCGACTGCGGCATTCGCCTTGATCAGCTTCGCCGCGGAAAGTTGGGACAGTCTTCGTCCGATGGGCGGCCGTCTGGAACATTTCGTCACCCCGAACATGCTCGAGCCCGCGACCGACTAGAGCGCATCCCGGTCAAGATGAACCGGGATGCGCTCCAGACTCTTGCGTTTGCGCATGTCCTTTGCGGAAAACCGGTACCCACTTTTCCGGGACATGCGCTAGGGTGACCGGAAAGGAACGTGCGATGTATCATCGAATTCTGCTTCCGGTCGACCTCGCCGACCCGGATCTCGCCAAGCCCGCGCTGGAAACCGCGGTGATGCTCGCCAAGGCGTCGAACGGGAGCATCCATCTCGTCAACGTGCTGCCGGTGACGCCGGCGCTGCTCGCCGAATATGTGCCCGCCGATTTCGACGAACAGCAGCGCCGCTCGGCGGAGGAAGCGCTGTCGATCATCGCCGGTGAACTGCAATTCGCGCCGGGCAAAGTCACGACGGCGGTCCGCCAGGGCGGCACCTATCAGGAAATCCTCGAAGAGACCAAGGAGTTCGACGCCGACCTGATCGTCATGAGTTCGCACCGCTCGGGCGTGCGCACCTATTTTCTCGGCTCGGTCGCGGGCCACGTGGTGCGCTACGCGGCGTGCTCGGTGATGGTGGTGCGCCGCTAGATTTTCGGCAGCACGTCCCGCGGGATCATCTCAGGCCGGTAGCGCGCCGGCAGGTTGCGGCGGAAATAGTTGCCGATCTGGTAGGCAAACGCCGCGAGGACCGCCGCGATGATGGCGCCGGCGCTCCACTGCTCAAGCCTCAGCGCCTTGACCGTCATCGCCGCGATCGTAACCATGACCACGGCAAACACCACGACGCCGAGCCAGTAGCTGGCGACCGGCAGGCCGGTGGTGAACTGCGCTTCGCTTTTCTCTTCCGCAAGCCGCCGGTGCAGCTCGGTGATGAATGCCACGTATGCCACGTCCTGGCGCTCCTGCTCCACGATGCTCCGCCACGACACCGAGATGATCTGGATTTTCGGATTGTCGGTCGACCAGATTTCGGTGACGAAACGGCGCGACTGCATGGTCACCGGCCGGTACGACAGCCGGACCGCGCGGATGCGCTCGTAGCGGACGCGCCCTTTGCGAACGCCCATTTGCCAGTGCAGGCCGTCCGGCTTCAGCTTGAACTCGCACCACGTACCGACCAGCGACGGCTTGAAGGCATAGGACGGATCGGGCGTTTCGTCTTCGCCGATGGCCTGCGCGGCGGGCTCTTGAACCGTCATGGTATGATTTTGCCGCCAGGCGCTCTGCCGTGGCAAGTCAGTGCTGGCCCTGGATCTTGTCGATTTTGGCGATTTCCGGGAATAACCGCATCCACAGCAGTGCCACCGCGACCGCGCCGATGCCGCCGACCAGCACCGAGGTGAACGCGCCGAAGGCGGCCGCGACCGCGCCGGCGCGGAATTCGCCGAGCGTTCCCGACGTGCCGGTGAACATCGAATTGACCGCCAGCACCCGCCCCAGCATCTCGTTCGGCGTCCGCGTCTGCACCAGCGAATGGCGGATCACGACGCTCACCGCATCGCACGCGCCATAGACCGCGAGGGCCGCCATCGACAGCGCAAGCGACGCCGAGAATGCAAACACGATCGCCGAGAGCCCGAACGCCGACACCGACACGAACAGCACATGCCCGACGCGATGCTGAAGCTGGTGATGGGCGAGCCAGACCGAGATCGCCAGCGCCCCGATCGCAGGCGCCGAGCGCAGCAGCCCCAGCCCCCACGGTCCCGTCTCCAGCACATCCTTGGCGTAGACCGGCAGAAGCGCCGTCACGCCGCCGAGCAGCATGACGAACAGATCGAGCGTAATGGCGCCGAGCACGACCTTGTTCTGGAAAATGTACCGGAAGCCCGCGAAGATCGTCTCGAGCGTCACCGGCTTCTTCTCCGGCGGCGGACCCTGCAGCCTGATCAGGCTCGCCGCCACGCAGGCCAGCACGAACACCGCCGTGCAGGTGAGATAGACGGTCGCTGCGCCGAACACATAGAGCAGGCCGCCGATCGCCGGCCCGCCGATGATCGCGCTCTGCGTCGCGGTGCCGGACGCCGCGATCGCCCGCGGCAGCAGTGCCGGCGGCACGATCCCCGGCACCAGCGCATGCATGGTCGGCGTCTCGAAAGCGCGCGCCGACCCGCTGACAAGGAGAATGGCCAGCATCGCATCGCGGGACAGGAAGCCACCGAGCGTGCCCGCCGCAAACGCCGCGGCGGCCAGCGCCTTCACCACCTGGCAGGTGCCGACCACGAAGCGGCGATCGTAGCGGTCGGCGATCTGGCCGACCACGAGGCCCAGCACCACCACGGGGAAGAACTGCACGAGCCCGACCAGTCCCAGGTCGAAGGCACTGCCGGTCAGCTCATAGATCTGCCAGCCGACCGCCACCGCTTGCATCTGATAGGCGGCATTGGTCGCGGTGCGCGCGCACCAATAGGCGACGTACGAGCGGTGCTGGAGCAGGCCGGGTTCGGTCGAAAGAGTGGAAGACATGAGCCTTGAATCAAAAAGGGCGCGCCTTGATAGCGCGCCCCCTGCCCGCTGACCATTGGGCCTGTGTCTGTGATAGGAACTGTCTGCCGCCTTATTGATCCAGCTTGACGTTCGCCTTTTTGATCACGTCCTGCCACGTGTTGATTTCCGACTTGAAGAACGCGGCCGTCTCGGCGAGCGAACCGCCGCCCACCTCGGCGGAGAGATTGCCCAGCCGCTTCCTCACCTCTGGATCGCGCAGCGCCTCGTTGATGTCGGCGCTCAGCTTGTCGATGATCGGCTGTGGCACCTTTGGCGGCGCCACCAGCGCAAACCACGTCACCACCACGAAGCCCGGCACGGTGTCCTTCACGACCGGCACACCCGGAAGCGACTCCAGCGGTTTCTCGGTCGCGAGGCCCAGGGCCCGGATCGTCCCTGCCCTGATCAGCGCGCCGGCCGCGCCGATGTTGTCGAACGCAACGTCCATCGTTCCGGCCACGAGGTCCTGAACTGCCGGCGCGGAACCGCGATAGTGGACGTGCTGGAACTTGACGCCCGCCATCTGCGCAAACAGCTCCGAGGTCAGATGCGATGTCGTTCCGACACCCTGGGTGCCGGAATTGAGCGCACCGGGATGCGCCTTGGCATACGCGACGAAGTCGGCGACGGTTTTCACGTCCTTCAACCTCGGTGAATTGGTGAGGATCGCGTTCGGCACCTTGCCCATCACGGCGAGCGGAATGAACTGCGCCGGATCGAACGGCAGCTTGGCATAAAGGTTCTGGTTGATGACCAGCGGCGGCGGCGGCGAGGCAAACAGCGTGTAGCCGTCCGGCTCCGCATGATAGGCGGCATCAGCGCCGACATTGCCGCCCGCGCCGGCGCGGTTCTCGATGATGATCGGCTGGCCCCACTTGCGCGTGAGATATTCCGCGACGATGCGCGGCATGGCGTCGGCCGTGCCGCCGGCCGGGAACGGCACGATGATCTTGACGGTGCGCGTCGGATAATTCTGCGCCGATGCGCCATGCGACAGGGTGAGCGCCGCAAAGAGCGCCAATCCGAGGCCGGCCAGCCAACGTGCCATCGTCGTTCTCCATCCCGTGTTCCTGCAACAAAGCTAGACGCTTGGCGCGGACGTTTCCAGCACGGGCACGCCCGGACCACGCGCCTGTGGCGCGACACGGTTTCGCAGTCCGAAACTGCGTCAGCCGAAAAACCGGGCCAGCCAGGCCTGAGCCCGGTGGCCATGCGCGGGTCCGGCATAGCCGAGATAACCGTCGGGCCGGACCACGATCACGCCGTCGCCGTAGATCCGATGCGCCTCGCCGCCGGCATCGATCAGCATGCCGTCGTTCTCCGCCCGACCGCCCGCCGGAACGACGCGATACGCACGGACGGAGCCGCGGGCTTTCCCGTCGAGCGCCGGAGGCTCAGTGCCGCCCAGCGCCAGCAGCGTGAAATGCCCGCCGCGAAAAACGTCGAACAGCCGCACCGGATCGCCGCGCGCGTTCACCAGCCGCGCGTCCGGCGCACGGTCGCCCGCCCGCGTCACCCCCTCGCCCACCGCGCCGCGTTCGTCGAGCGACAGCGGCCCGCCGCGATAGTTGAGGCTGAGCTGCATGTGCTCGCCCTTGCGCGGCTCCTCCTTGTCCTTCGCCTTGCCGAGCCAGTCCCTGTGCATCTGCACGACGAATTCCAGGAGATGCCCGGCGACCGGCAGCCGCTCGTCCTCGTAGCTGTCGAGCAGCATGTCGGAGGCACCGTGACGCAGCACCTGGCCGAGCTTCCAGCCGAGATTGTAGGCGTCCTGCACCGCGGTGTTCATGCCCTGCCCGCCGGCGGGCGGATGCACATGCGCGGCGTCACCGACCAGGAAGACGCGGCCAAGGCGGAAGTGCCTGGCGAGACCGCTGCGCGAGCCGAAATGCGAGGCGTAAAGAACCTCCGTGACGTTCAGCTCGGGCTTTTCGGTCCGGTCGCGCACGAGCTTGCGCAGCGCCTCGAAGGACAGGTCCGGCTCCTCGTTCTCGAACTTGGCGTAAAGCTGAAACGCATTGGTGTGCACCAGCGGCCCGAGCCACAGCGCGCCGCCCTTGGCGTTGTCCCACATGTGCCAGTGATCGCGGTCGAGTCCTCCCTCGATCACCACGTCGGCGGTGATCATCGGATGCGGGTCGATGGTCTCGCTTGCGAACTCGACGCCGGAGCCCGCGCGAACGGCGCCGCGCGCGCCGTCGCAGCCGGCCAGATAACGAACGCGCAAGGTTTCGTGCCGCCCGTCGGGATGCGCCAGCATCGCCGTGACGCCATCGGCCTCCGGCGTGAACGACACGAGCCTGGTGCCGAACTCGACCTTGCCGCCGAGATTGGCGAGCCGCGCGCGCAGGATGCGGAGCGCCTCCGGCTGCAGCAGCATCCACATGCTGGGATAGGGAACGTCGGGCGTCGGATTCCGTCGCTCGATGCGATGAAACTTGGCGGCGCCGAGCGGCCTCGGGCCATCCCAGGCCTGCGCGGGAGAATAAGGACCGCCGGCACTGTGCACCCGGTCGATGATGCCAAGGTCGTCGTAGATTTCCAGCGTGCGCGGCTGGATGCCCTTGCCGCGCGAACCGGAGCGATGATCGGGCGGCGCGGGAAGCGCCTCGACGATCCGGAACACGACGCCGCGCCGCGCCAGATCGCAGGCGAGCACGAGGCCCGCGGGACCCGCTCCGGCAATCAGAACGTCGGCCTCAGACACGTATTCCTCCCTCGACATGCGCAAGCTATCCGCTCAGCCATGCACGCTCCACCTCTGCAAGCGTTTGACAGCCCTGCCGGAGCGCGACACCTTCCCGTTCCAACGTCCGACCGGGAAACGCCATGCAGCCGCACGAACGCCTTGCCTACTCGTCCATCGAAACACGCCCGCCGCTGAAGCTGCCCGACGGGCTGCGGCTCATTCTCTGGCCGCTGATGTCGCTGGAGCAGTGGGACATCTCGCGGCCGATGGCGCGCATGGTGATCACGCCGCCGCAGGGCCAGCCGATGCTGCCCGACCATCCGAACTGGAGCTGGCACGAATACGGCATGCGGGTCGGCTTCTGGCGGCTGAAGCGCGTGTTCGAGCGGCTGAAAATGACTCCGACCGTCACGGTCAACGGCCGCGCCTGCGAAGCCTATCCGCAGGTGATCCAGGCGGTTGTGGACGCGGGCTGGGAGCTGAACGCGCATGGCTACGACCAGATCCCGATGCACAAGGTCGAAGACCAACTCGGCGACATCAAGCGCGCCATCGACATGGTCGGCAAGTTCTGGGGCCGCCCGCCGCGCGGCTGGTTCGGGCCGGGGCTGACCCAGACCTTCGACACGCTCGACTATCTGTCGCAGGCCGGCATCGAATATATCGGCGACTGGGTGCTCGACGACGAGCCAGTGACGCTGAAGACCACGCACAAGCCGGTCGTCGCGCTGCCCTACAATTTCGAATTGCACGACATCGTGATGATGGTGCTGCAAAGCCATCCGTCCGAGGAGCTCTACCGGCGCTCGATGGATTCTTTCAATTGCCTCTACGAGGAATCGAAGGACCGCGCCAAGATCATGTCGATCGCGGTGCATCCGTTCCTCGCAGGCCAAACCCACCGCATCAAGCACGTCGAGCGCACCTTCGAGGAAATCCTGTCGAAGCCCGGCGTCGCCTGCTGGAGTGGCGAGAAAATCCTCGACTGGTATCTCTCCACGCCGCAGGGCCAGGGCGCGAAGCGATGAGTGGCTTTTTCGTCCCGCATAATCTGAGAGCTCCGATCAAGGGCGCGGCGAGCGGCCCGCTCGCGGGCATGAGTGCGGCGGTCAAGGACTTGTATGCCATCGCGGGCGAGAAGGCCGGCGCCGGAAACCCGGATTGGCTTGCTCAGGCGGAGACGGCGACGAAGCACGCCGCGGCCGTCGAAAAGCTGCTGGCAGCGGGCGCAACCATCATCGGCAAGACGATCACCGACGAGTTCTTCTACAGCGTCGCCGGCATGAACGCCCACTACGGCACGCCGCCGAACCTGCGCGCGCCGGGCCGCATTCCCGGCGGCTCGTCGAGCGGATCGGCGGCGGCGACCGCGGCGGGCGCGTGCGATTTCGCGCTCGGCTCCGACACCGGCGGCTCGGTGCGCGTACCGGCCTCGTTCTGCGGGCTCTACGGCATCCGCACCACGCATGGCCGGATCGACACGCGCGGCGCGATGGACATGTCGCCCTCGTTCGACACCGTCGGCTGGTTCTCTGCCGGCGCGGGCCTGTTCCGTACGGTGGGCCAGGTGCTGCTCGACAAGGCCGCCGTCTCCGCACCGATCCACAATCTCCTCCTCCCCGAGGACGCCTTCGCGCAGGCCGACGAGCCGGTGGCGGCGCTGCTGCGCGATACGCTCAAGGCGATGGCCCCCGCTCTGCCCAAGCCGCGAGCCACGAATGTGGCGCCCGAAGGCTTCGAAAAGTGGCGGGACGCGGTGCGCGTCATCCAGGCGCACGAGATCTGGCAGGTCTACGGCCGGTTCGTCGAGGAGAAGAAGCCGCGCTTCGGACCGGGGGTCGCGGAACGCATGCAGATCGCTTCCAGGATCAGCAAGGCGGAAGCCGAGGCGGCGGACGCGGTGCGCGCGGCCGCCCGCGAGCATATCCGCGGCATAATCAAGCCCGGCACGATCGTGGCGCTGCCGACCGCGCCCTGCATCGCGCCGAAGACCGATACGCCGCAGGATGCGCTCGAATCGTTCCGCGTGCGGGCGATGCAGGTG
>Ga0247825_10000870_pt1 | contig 19589 bp, 19 predicted proteins | sample 13C_Vanillin_Day_FD_194413 | JGI IMG/M metagenome (GOLD analysis project Ga0247825, IMG submission 194413) | Soil microbial communities from agricultural site in Penn Yan, New York, United States - 13C_Vanillin_Day48 | ecosystem: Environmental > Terrestrial > Soil > Agricultural land | place...
GTTCAAGATGACGGTCGAGGACTGGGACTCGGTGATGAACGTGCACCTGCGCGGGTCGTTCCTGATGACGCGCGCCGTGCAGAAGTACATGGTGGACGCCAAATTCGGGCGCATCGTCAACCTGTCCAGCACCTCGGCGCTGGGCAACCGCGGCCAGGTCAACTACGCCGCGGCGAAGGCGGGTATGCAGGGCTTCACCAAAACCCTCGCGATCGAGCTGGGACGCTACGGCGTCACCGCCAACGCGATCGCCCCCGGCTTCATCGAGACCGAGATGACCGCTGCCACTGCGGAGCGGGTCGGTGTCGGCTTCGAAGAGTTCAAGGCCGCCGCGGCCGCGCAGATCCCGGTGAACCGGGTCGGGCAGCCCGAGGACATCGCAAACACCGCCTCATTCCTCGCCAGCGAGGGTGCCGGCTTCGTGTCCGGTCAGGTCATCTACGTCGCCGGTGGCCCGCGGGACTGATTCGGGCGTGTTCGACATGGTCGGATCGCGGCGTCTCCAGGGGAGTCGTCGCTTCCCTGTCGACATTGCGGACGTCTCGGTCTCGGCGTCGGCGTCGGTCTCCTCGTTTTTCCCGCACCACTGCGGCGTAGCCGCGTTTCGTAAGGAGTTCCCATGAGGGAAGCAGTCATCGTCTCCACCGCCCGGACACCGATCGGCAAGGCGTTCCGCGGCGCGCTCAACGACACCCAGGGCCAGGAGCTGGCCGGGCACGCGATCAGACACGCCGTGCAGCGCGCCGGCCTCGACGGCGGGGAGGTCGAGGACGTCGTCGTCGGTGCCGCACTGCAGCAGGGCTCGACTGGCAGCAACGTTGCGCGGCAGGCACTTCTGCGTGCCGGTCTGCCCGACACGGTGTCCGGGATGAGCCTGGACCGGCAGTGCGCGTCCGGGTTGATGGCGATCGCGACGGCCGCCAAGCAGATCGTGCACGATGGCATGCAGATCACCGTCGGCGGCGGCGTCGAGTCGATCTCGCTGGTGCAGAACGACCACATGAACCGCTACCGGGCCACCGATCCGTGGCTGGTCGAGAACGTCCCCTCGATCTACATGCCGATGCTGCACACCGCGGAGATCGTCGCCGAGCGCTACGGGGTGAGCCGGGATCGTCAGGACGAGCTGGCGCTGGCTTCCCAGCAGCGCACCGCCGCCGCGCAGGCCGCCGGGAAGTTCGACGACGAGATCGTCCCGCTGACCTCGATCCTGAAGGTCGTGGACAAGGCCACCGGTGAGGTTTCCGAGCGGGAGGTCACGCTGACGCAGGACGAGGGCAACCGCCCGTCCACCACGCTCGAGTCGCTCGCCGGGTTGAAGGCGGTGTTGCCGGATGGGCAGGTCACCGCGCACTCGACCGTCACCGCGGGCAACGCCTCGCAGCTCTCGGACGGCGCGTCCGCATCGGTGCTGATGGAGGCGGGGGAGGCATCGCGCCGCGGGCTGACTCCGCTCGGCACGTACCGCGGTATCGCCGTCGCCGGCGGCGCACCGGACGAGATGGGCATCGGACCGGTCTTCGCCATCCCGAAATTGCTGAAGCAACACGACCTGACGATCGACGACATCGGGCTATGGGAGCTCAACGAGGCGTTCGCGTCCCAGGCCGTGTACTGCCGCGACGAGCTCGGCATCGACCCCGGCCGCTTCAATGTCAACGGCGGCGGCATCTCCGTCGGGCACCCGTACGGCATGACCGGAGCCCGCCTCGTCGGCCACTCGCTGATCGAGGGCAAGCGCCGCGGCGTGCGCTACGTCGTCGTCACCATGTGCATCGGAGGCGGCATGGGTGCCGCCGGACTGTTCGAGGTCGCGTTGTGAACGGACTGTTCGACGTCGTGGGCACCAACGTAGTCGTCACCGGCAGCACCCACAGAATCGATCTGATGATCGGGGTCGGCCGCAAGCTCTTGCGAGAAGAAAGTAAGAGAAGAGAAGCGGAGGGTTCACATGCTTGACTTTCAGGGCCGGGTCGCACTGGTCACCGGTGCTGGACGCGGAATTGGTCGCGACTACGCTCTCCTGCTGGCCGCACGCGGCGCCCGAGTTGTCGTAAACGATGTCAACGCGGACCGCGCCGAATCCGTTGTCGCTGAAATTCAGGGGCAAGCGGGGCAGGCAGTACCCGACAGTCACAGCGTCGTGGGCGAGGGTGCCAGCATCGTCGACACGGCCCTCAACACCTTCGGACAACTCGATGCTGTGATCAACAATGCCGCTGTCAAGGGAACAGGATCCTTCGCGGACCGGAATGCAGATGATTGGTGGAACGAGTTCGACATCAGTTTTCGAGGCACAGTGGAGGTTACCCGGGCAGCGTGGCAGCACCTGGCCAAATCCGGCGCCGGTCGGGTCATCAACACCGCTTCCACCGGCATGCTTGGAAATGCGGGGAGCTCAGCCTACGGTGCTGCCAAAGCCGCGGTTTGGGGGTTGAGCAATACGCTCGCTCTTGAGGGCGATCCACTGGGAATCCGAGTGCACACCATAATCCCAGGTGCTTGGACTCCGCTTCATGAGGAGAACGGACGGTGGCGTCCAGAAGTCGAAGCCACCATGCGCGAGCACTTCACGACCGAACGCGTCGCATCCTTCGTGGTCTGGCTTGCGCATCCCGCCACCCAGGCCGCAGCGGCCAAGACTTTCCGGGTCGGAGGTGGCCACGCTCGGCGTGGAGGGTTTGGGGTCATGCCTGCAATCCGTCCAACGTCTAACACCCCCGAAGGGTGGGCCGACGTAAGCGCGAGCCTCGTCGAAGATCAGGACGATTTCATCCCTGCAACGAATCTGGCCGAACTCGTCACCCGAGAACTGATTACTGTAAATCCAACTCTCGAATCGGTACTTCGAGGTAGTTCATTGACAAATTGACAGCGGCCAACGCTGGCGGAGCGATTTGTAAGCCCAGGCCGGCCCACAGCGTCGCGGCAGATCGCATCCATCAACGTCCAGTGCTCGGCCGTCTCGAGGAGGGAGGTCTCAAACTGGTGCCATCCGAATCGTGTCCGAACACCGTTGCGATTTCAATGCCGCTGCCCGAGTCCGCCTTTCCCGTGGTCTGGGTCGGTCGTCTCGGTGGTCGCACAGTAGATCGGTCGCGGGGCTGTGCTCGGCACGGGATCGGTCCACTAGTTCCCGCGCTTGCGATGCCGCCAGTGGCTAGTCTGCGCGCACAATGAAAGGCAGGTGGCAGTGGCGCACCTCGACGACATCCTCGATCTCGCAGAGCAACTGCCGGACACGTTCCGGTCCCGGCCGATTCCGAGCGAACTTCCCCTCATGTTCGGTGGGCAGGTCGCGGGTCAGGCGTTGATGGCGGCCTCCCATACCGTCGATCCGGCCTACCGGGTGCACTCCGTGCATGCTTACTTCCTCCGGTCGGGCCGGATCTTCGATTCGACTGATTTCACGGTCGACCGTATTCGGGATGGCGGCAGCTTCTGCACCCGCCGGGTCACCGGACTGCAGGGCGGCGAGGCCATCTTCACAATGATGACCTCGTTCCACCGGGGCGACCACGGGTTCTCCCACCAGGGTGCTATGCCCGTCGTTCCCGCGCCGGAGGATCTGGCGGGTGGTGAGGACCATGCGGGACGGGCGGAGTGGGGCGCGTGGGATCGGCGTTGGGTGCCTCGTGGGTCCGGCTCGTCGACGCGGCAACAGCTTTGGATCCGGCATCACGAAAAGCTCTCGGACGACCCGGTCGTGCACGCGTGCGCGCTGACCTACCTCAGCGACATGGATCTGCTCGCCACCAGCATCCTGCCGCACCCCGACCGGCCCGTGCAGGGTGCGTCCCTCGACCACACACTGTGGTTCCTCCGCGACTTCCGTGCGGACGACTGGCTGCTCTACGACCAGGTGTCGCCGTCGTCTGAATCCGGTCGAGCGCTGGTATCTGGGCGGTTGTTCGACTCGGCCGGACGGCTCGTCGCGGCCACCGCCCAGGAGGGGATGGTGCGGTTCGCGCGATGACGGAGGTGTCCGCGAACTCTGTGCCGATCCTGCAGACGGCGGTCGTGCCGGGTGTCGGGCGCACGGCGTCCATCTCGGACCGGCAGCATAGCGATGGGTTGGGTGTCTCGGCGACCGCCGTCAAGCCGAGGCGGCCGACCACCCCAGGTACGCCAATTCCGGCCACGACATACCTCGCCGCCGGTGTCGCCCCACCCGGCGGGCGGCGATAAGAATGACCCCGGACGACAACAACACCGCGCTTGCGGCGATCCTGCATCTCGAGGGCACAGGCCAGCGGTGTGATCGATACCAGCGTGTCAACCGAGTGCTCGCCCGTTTCCTCAACAGCCGGCTGCTCCGCTGCACGATCTCACCCCGGGTCGACGGGACCTCCTTGCCGGACAATCTCCTGAAACAGGCCCAATCGGCCCCAGTGGTCACTCCACACCCCACATACGAAGGAACCCCAATGCCCGTCCTCCAGAACCAGAACGACATCTTCGTCCTCGACCTCGGCGACGGAGAGAACCGCCTCCACCCCGACTGGATTGCCGCGGTGAACTCGGCACTGGACGAGGTCGAGAAGCACGAGGGGCCTGGCGCCCTCGTGACGGTCGCCAACGGGAAGTTCTACTCCAACGGTCTCGACCTCGACTGGTTGTCCGCCCATCGTGACCAGCACAACGACTACATCGCCGCCGTCCAGGCGCTCTACGCTCGGTTCCTCGCGCTGCCGGTGATGACCGTCGCCGCCATTCAGGGCCACGCGTTCGCGGCCGGGGCGATGCTATCCCTCGCGCACGACTTCCGTGTAATGCGTGCCGATCGCGGGTTCTGGTGCCTGCCGGAAATGGACATCAATCTTCCATTCCCCCGCGGTATGGCAGCGCTCGTGCAGAGCAGGCTGTCGCCACAGATCGCGCATGAAGCAATGCTCACTGCGCGCCGCTACGGCGGCACCGATGCGCAGGCCGCCGGCATCGTCGACCACGCAGTCGAGGAGGCCTCCATCTCGGAGACCGCGCTCACGATCGCCCACGCCAATCTGACCAAAGCCGGCGAAACGCTCGGCATCACCAAATCGCGGATGTACGCACCAGTTTTGGCCACGCTGCGCGACAGCAGCAACCCCCGGGGCTGACAAACTGAGCGACGCCGAATCCCCTCCACGACGTGGTGATCCTCAGGACAACTCGAGGTCACCCTCGTCGCCGACCGCCCCGGGCTGCAGCAGCTACCGCGCACACCTCGCCCCTGACACAGCGCAGCGTTAAGCATGCCACCGGTCTCGATTGTGAGCCGGTGGACCGCGGGGTCGGCGTAGGTGCAACAAGAGGGCCCGCCGCGTCGAACGACCCCGATCCCGGACAACCCTGAGTCCCGGTCAAGACCTCTGCATCGTCGACGGGGACGTCTCGCCGCGCTCATTCTTCGTCAGGCCGATGCATGGCGACGATCGGGCGCGTGGCGAACCGTGCTGCGTCAGGATGGGCCCGGGCAGATCACTTCCCGAAATGACCCATGCCTGGTGGAACCACCGTCGCCGAGTCGGGGTGCAGAGCCTTTCGCCTCGGCGATAGCATTTCGCTTCGCGAACCGGCCGAGGATCGCGAGATCGGCGAGCCCACAGCCGTTCGGGAACACTGTGGCTGTTCCGGCGTCCGAGAAAGTTCTGCGGCGTTTAGGGTTGACCCTCGACGGCATGAACGTGACGAGCTCCACGAAGCCTTCGCCGCTCACTGAACTGGTCGGTCCTGCGCACGCTCGGCGTGTGCGCGATGCTCGGCCTAACCGCCGGTCTGATCGGACTGCCGGTCACCTGACGTCCGCGTCCGTATCCCCGCAATCGACCTGCCCTGAACCGTCAACTTCTCGACCTGATCCAGGACCCGGGCTGGACGGGCAGCATCCCGGCAGCGGTCGACGTGACCCTGCTCGCCCGCTTCTACGAACGCTTCGGCGACCACACCGTCGAGGTCGGCCGGAGGGTGATCTTCCTTGTGACCGGAGACCAGCTCTCCCCGTAGATCTCGCTGACGGCGACCTGGCCGGTGATGTGGCCGCTCGCGGAGGATCAGGACCTGGGTGATCTCCCCGACGTCGAGTTCGACGACACGGACGCTGACGGCAACGAAGGCTCGGCCGGGTGCCCGAGACCGATCATCGATGCCGGTCCTGCCCTCAATTTCCTTGCCATCAACCGAGAACGCGTCCTGACCGGTGTTGTCGGACGGATCAACACCCCGGAGACCGTGGGGAGCAAAGTGCTGGAGAAGGCGACACGTGACCCACGATTTCGCACCGTAAGCGGCGTGTGGGCGAAGATGCGACCCGAATGGATCGAACTGCTCTCCGACAACGAAACCCCGGAAGTGGCCTCGGTCGTTGGGCGCCTGAGCCAACTACCGATGGCCGAGCGCAAGATGACGGCGAAGGACCTGGGCGAGATCATCGAAAACGAGCTCGACGCCTACACCTCCGGTTTCCACTCGACGCCCTCTGCGTCGACCTCAACGCGACTACTCCGTTGGTGGGCTGTCGGGAACAGGCGGATGTCACACGACTTTGTATCCGAGTTTGTCGGCGACGCCGGCGAGTCGGGTGGCGAGTGCCGGGTCGGTCAGCGGTCGTGAGGTGAGGGGAGCGGTAGGCATCGCGTCCTGCGCTCGGGAGAACAGGGCTGCGCAGAGGGCCCCGGTGAAGCGGCTGTTGTAGCTGATGCCGTCGAGATGAGGGAATGCGTCGACGATGGTGCGGGCCCACCTCTGGGTGTGGTCGTGTCCGGCTGTGGAGATGGCATAGGTTCCGCCGGCGCGGGTGGGCCAGTGGCCGGTGCTGTCGGTGGAGACGTCGAGGAGGTGCAGGGTGCGGGTGAAACGCAGGCCGGCCAAGTAGGGGATCTCGAATGCGCGGTCGATGGTCCGATCGTGTTGGAACGCTTCGCCGAGCGCGGCGCCGGGGTTGGTTGCGCCGTACCAGACGCCGTGCGCGGGGTGATGTCCGCGCGGTTGCGGGTGGGGATCGAATCTCAGCACAGGCCCGAAGGTGCGGAACGCGTTCCACGCCAGGGTGTGCACGGCGGTGGTGCGGTGCACCCGCCACCAGGTTTCGGTCGTATCGATGAGGCGGTATTCGTTCGGTCGGATTCCGATGGCGCGCAGTTCATCGGGCGACGGAGGTGGGGGGAGAGGGAGGATGGACATCCGTCAGGCGCTCGCCCATCTCTGCTGCTCCACGACGCAAGAGGCGGTCGCGATGTCGCCGCCCGAACGTAGCCAATGCAGTATGGATGCGGGCTTGCCCTCGTCGTCGCGGAGTTGGTCTTGCGGAGTGGTCAGGAGCCCTTCGACGGCCAGGGGGTGCAGCCCGGTGGGCAGGGCGGACAGGATCTTGTCCAGGCCGCGTACCAGGCCGGGCCGGGGTCCATCGGGTTCGAACTGTAGTGCCGGGAAGAGCCATTTCCCCTGGTCCTTGAGAGCCCATAGCGTGCGGTCGGCTACGCGCTGCCGGATCCGCGACGGATCGACCTCGAGGAGGGCGCTGACCTCGGCCGATGTGCGTGCGGTGCTCAGCAGGCGGGTGTAGGCGGCGACGTTGTCGAGCATCTTCCGCCGGTAGGCGTCCTGGTCTTCGCCGAAGTCGGCGGCGTCGTACATCGCGGCCTCGGCAGCGGGAAGGGCCACCGAGGCTTGGTGGATGGTGGGGAGCGCGTCGAGGGCGCGTTCGATGTCGAGTCGAGCCATCTTGATGCCGAACTTCTCGCTGAGTAGTTGCTCGAGCGGCTGGGTGCCGCCACCGGTGTCTCGCGTCTCGATGTCCGCCGCCATGATCACCAACTCCTCTCGTTACCTAACAGTGTAGCCGTGCGTTAGAATCGGTGCACCCGGCCGGGCCAGGACGACGTGAACCACTGGATCTTCTCGCCCGCTGCATGGAGGGAAGCTCACCGGTGGTGGCCCGGCCTTCTCGCACCCGTGAGTTGAGGGTGGACCGCTGTGCCGGCGGAGCCTCCTAAGGTCCGCCGCGATGTCGGTGAGTCGCTCACGTGAGGGGCAGGTCGTTACTGCTGGTCGAAGGGGAGTATTGGCCGCAGTAGTTCAGAGGTCCGCAGCCCCGGCAGCGCGGTCCGCAGACGTGTACAGGGGTCGGCGAGCACCTTCTCGGCGCCGGTGAGGGAGAGCGGGGCAGGGATCACGATGGTCGGAGACCACGACAACCGGCGGGTGAATCCACTCGTCGTCGGCGGAGACGAAGACGAAGCTGTCGCCCCGGACCGGGAAGGTGCGATCGGGCCGCTTTGACAAGCTCGACGTCTCCGTCGTGAGCACCGTCGAGAAGGTCCTCCCTAGCTGAGTCTGCGTCTCTGCCGGCGTCCTGCACCCTACCGTCTGGGTGGGGGGCAGCATGTGTGTGATGTGGCTGTGACCTGGTGTTCTGTTTGTTGTGGGGGTGGGGTGTGGGTGTCGGTTTCGCCCGTTTCGGGGTGTTTTGAATGATGTTGATCACCAACATGTTTGGGTAATTAGTTGATAAGAAGTAATTTTCATGATTGGTTCACAATTTTGACGATGGGTGCCGGAGGCGGGTCTGCTGGGAGACCGGTGCCGTCGGGTGCCGTGGCGTGCGAGTGGTGGTGTGGGGGTCGGTGAAATGTTGTGCGTCGCGGCGGGAGGGGTGAGTGTGGTCAGGGTCGTGCTGGTGTCGGCGGGGGTGGGCTGTGTGGTGTTGGGTGGTGTGTCCGGTGTCGCGTTCCTGGTTGGGGTCGGTGCCATGACTGTGCCGGCGATGATCGTGGTCGCGGTGACCACTGCCGGATTCCTCACGGCGGGTGTGGTTTTGGTTCGACCCGGACAGGGACGTCCCAGCTCACCAATTCTGCCGGCAGCCTCTCCGGCCGACACCATGCGGTAGTGGATTCGATTCGGTCGCCGACGTGCAGGCGCTCGTATCCGGGTTCGAGGTCCACCAGCATCCAGATCCTCACACCCATCATCATGACGCGGGTGCGCTCCGCTTCGTGGTCTTCAGACCGAACGACCCAGTGCCGGTGGAGGAACCATTACCGGTGCGTTCCGATTGCAGCCCCATGACTGGAATTCGCTGACCTGCAACATCCCGTCGAGGTAAAGACCCTCGGCGATTCCGCGTGTCGGCGGTGGGTTCTGAGTTCTGTTAGGTCGGGTTGCTCTGCAATTGAATGAGTGTCGTGCTCGCCGTGGGTGGGCGCGGTTAGCTGCCCTGCCCCTGGGGTACGGGCACTCCCCGCGCTGCGAGCCAACCCGCCGGATCCATCTTTGTTCCGTTGGCCGCCCACACCTCGTAGTGCAGGTGGGGCCCGGTGGACTGACCCCGGTTGCCCATGGTGGCGATCTGGTCGCCGGCGCGGACCTGCCGGCCGACCGAGACCAGCGATTGGTCGATGTGGCCGTACACGCCGATGGTGCCGTCGTCCTGCCGTATCCGGACCCACAGGCCGAATCCCGAGGCGGGACCGGTCTCGATCACGGTGCCGTTGGTGACGGCCTTGATCGGGGTGCCGATGGAGTTGGCGATGTCGATGCCGTTGTGGTTGGTGCCCCACCGTGGACCGAAGCCCGAGGTGAAGGTGCCGTCGGCGGGGAACACGACGGCCGGTCGTCGCGCTGCTTCCTCCGCCGCCGCTTGGCGTGCGGCCTGGTCGGCCGCCTCGCGGGCCAGCCGTTCGGCCTCGGCCTTCGCACGCGCCAGCCGCTCGTCCTCACGTTCGGTGGCGCGCGAGAGTGCGACGGCGTAGTCGGTGAGTTCGGTGCGCGGCACCGGCAGGATCTGCGGCGCCGCCGCGAGGGTGATGCTCGTGTCGGCCGATACCGGGGTCACCTCGGCGCGGGCCTCGCCAGTGGCCCCGGAGGTGATGGCGGCTCCGGCCACGGCCAGTGCGCCGGCGGCCAGTGGGATCACCATCAGCCGACCCTGGGCGGTCTTCGTCGAACGGGAATGCCGGGCGCTTCGGGCGCCTCGGGCTGGCGGGTCGATTTTCCGGTGCTGAGCCAAAGCCGATCCTCTGTCGAACGCTGCGAAATAACGAAACGATCACGATTTCGACACAGATTACAGAGTGTTCGATCTTCCGCCAGTGTGCTGCATGGCGGTAGACGCACCGATTGGGCAGGTGAGGCCGAGTTTTCGGTCTCGCCAGTCGCATGAACCCCATAAGCGCACATCTTCGACAGCTGTTACATACAACGAAGTGATGGACATCACAAAGCGATGCGGTCCGATTCCGGTTTCGGCGCCTGACCAGCCAACTCCGACGTGGGTGCCACTTCCCAGGCATCGATCGATCACCGAGGTTCGCCGCCTGCTTTCGGTGTCGCGGCTCGTAACGCTGACTGGTATCGGAGGTGTGGGAAAGACCAGGCTTGCACTGCGGGTCGCCGCCGATTCCACCCGCGCATTCGCCGACGGCGTGTGGTTTGTCGGATTGGGCGAACTGCGCGACCCCGACACGGTCGTCGACGCAGTGTTGACGGCCCTGAACTTGCGCGAGGGCCGGGGCGGGCCACTCGAGACAGAGCTCGTCGAGTACCTCACGTCCCGGAAACTGCTGCTTGTCCTCGACAATTGCGAGCATCTCCTCGAACCGACCGCCGACCTCGTCCATGCCCTTCTCCCCGCTTGTCCAGACCTTCGGATACTCGCTACCAGCCGTGAACCACTCGGAGTCGGAGGCGAAGCCGCGCTTCGGGTGCCGCCCCTGACGATGCCCGAACCGAACCATCGGTCGGGTATCGGCGGAGGACTCGGCCACTACGAGGCGATAAACCTCTTTACCGAACGCGCGGCAATGGCGGTCCCGGGATTCGCTGTCACCGACACCAATCAGGATGCGATCGCGAAGATCTGCCGTCGTCTGGACGGTCTACCGCTCGCAATCGAACTGGCGGCCGTGCGCCTGCGGATGATGTCGCTCGATCAAATCCTGCAACGACTGACCGACAGCTTTGCATTGCTGACGACGGGCAGTCGTGGGGCACCGGCACGCCAGCAAACCCTGCAGTGGTGCATCGACTGGAGCTACGAATTGTGCTCCCCAGACGAGCGCGAGCTGTGGGGACGCCTAGCAGTGTTTTGCGGCAGCTTCGAACTCGACGCCGTCGAAGGCATCTGCACCGACCCCGACGGGGAGGACCAAATCGTGAATCTGGTGGGCTCGTTGATCGACAAGTCGATTCTCATCCGGGAAGAGGTCGGTGAAGCGGTGCGGTACCGCATGCTCGACACGTTGCGCGACTACGGTTTGGAACGGCTACTGGGGACCTCTGACTTCGCGGCGCTGGCACGGCGGCACCGGGACTGGTACGAACACCTAGTGGTGCAGTCGGAATCCGACTGGATCGGCGCACGACAGGTGACCTGGCTCGTACGCCTGGACGCCGAGCAGCCCAATATCCGGGCTGCGCTGCAGTTCTGCCTCACGAGGCCGGGAGAAGCGGATACGGGGCTTCGCATGGTGGCGGCGTTGTACCCGTACTGGCGGGTGCGGGGCAGGCTTCGCGAGGGTATGCGATGGCACGCGCAACTTCTGACCGTTCAGGACGGCGCAGCAGGTGTGGAGCAGATCAAGGCGCTATACGTGCTGAGCGTTCTCTCCGGGTTGCACGGCGACCCGGAGGCGGCGGCACTCTATGCCCAGCGCGGACGCGTCCTGGCGGACCAGCTCGGCGATAGCACCGCCGCGGCGCTGATGGCTGATGCCGCCGGCCATCAGGCGCTATTCGCCCGGGATTTCGCGACAGCGAGTGAGCTCTTCGCGTGCTCTCTTACGACTTTTCGTAAGGACGGCCACCTGCTGTACATGATCTGGTCGCTGCTCGGGCTCGCCTCGGCCAGTGACGCGGCCGGCAACCAGGCGCGGAGTGAGGAGTGTTGGGGGGAGATTCTTGCGCTTACCGAGTCGCGTGGCGAGACCGTCTACCGGGGATGGTCGCTATGGGGTGTGGGAAAAATGGCCTGGGATCGGGGCGAGTGCACACACGCGAGAGAGCTTCTCAACCAGGCAGTGCAGTTCGCTCGGTCAGTCGACGACCGCATCAGTGCAGTGGGGTGTATGGAGGTGCTCTCGTGGATCGCCGTGGATGAGGAAGCTCCTCGGCGTGCCGCCAAACTGATGGGTGCCTCCGAGGCCCTTGCCAGGATGGTGGGGAGCCCGAGCAGGCTCTACCCAAGTCTGATCACCCACCACACTCGGTGCGAGCGGGAAGTCCGTCGGGTGCTCGGTGACCGCTTGTTCGAGACGGAGTTCAGGCACGGCCTCGAAATGTCGTTCGAAGATGCAGCAGCGTACGCCCTCAATGAAAGGAGCCAGCCCGTCAGCTCAGCCGGACCGGAACCGACGAGTCTCACACGGCGGGAACAGCAGGTAGCCGAACTTATCGCCGAAGGCCTGACCAACGGGGCGATCGCGGGCAGACTCGTCATTTCGCAACGTACCGCGCAAGGTCACGTGGAGCATATCCTCTCCAAACTCGGATTCACTTCCCGCACACAGATCGCCGCATGGATTATCGAGCAGCGACAGGGCCAATAGTGCTGATCGTGCCAAATCCGCGAGGTAGCCCCGTTGGACTATCGCCGAGGGTTTCCGGGCGGACACGAGGCGTGTGGGGTTGAGTAGGTGCCGTCCGCGAGAGGGCCACTGGATGCGCTCGTATCCGGTCAGCTCACCTTGGGCGGTCTCGGCGACCCAGACCGCGGCCTGAGTGGTCTCCATGGATAAACCGTGGCCCAGATCGAAACCACCGGCCCCGGGTCCGCTCCACTCGAGGGTGACGGCGTACTGATCGTTGATTGCCAGTTCCCACACCAGGCGCTCTACCCGCACGTCGCGCCCGTAGCGCAGGCATCGCAGATCGCCGGCAACGGCTGCAATGGCGGGCAGCCCCACCGGCGGAGCGTCGATTCCGGGGGTGTCGTAGAAGTCCGGGGTGTCGCCAGCCAGGGTGAAGCGTCAGACCAGGCTGTCCTGGTTCCAATCTCCGATCGACATGGTGCATGTGCGAGGACCAGGCCGAGTGCGCAACGCGATCCGCGCGCGGACACGCGCGGTCCTTCGGAGGATGATCCCGCCACGGTTTCCCAGGCGGGTAGTGGGCGTCAGCGGGAACGCGGGCTATCCGGGCGGTCGCGCAACTCAGGAGCAGGTCGTATGGGGCTGTGTCGGTGAGCTTGTCGATGGTCTCGCCCGCGACGAACCCGGTGTTGTCGACGAGCCGGCCGGTCAGGAGTGCCGAGTTTCTCGAGACACTGGAGCTGGACTTGCCGATTCCGATGAACTGCCAGAACGCCGGAAACGCACTGGCTGTCCGCATCAGGGCGGTGATCTGCGCCCGCGCGTGGAAGCCGCCCGTCGGTGAAGAACAGTGCCAGTTTCAGAAGTTAGTTGCACGATTTCATTGGGAGTTGCACGGTCCGTGCAGTGGCAGCCTGAACCTTCTGGTCAAGAGTGCCGTGCACCGAGAACTGTTGGCGAGTCTGCGTCGTCGGAGTGGCCTGGCCAGACGCGTTCCGCGAGCGCGAGGACCGGGGGGAGGGCCGGGTTGTCCGAGGTCGGGCGCCAGGCCATGCGCAGATGGATTGGCAGGGTCTCCTCGAGCACCCGTAGGAAGTGCACATGGGGGTCCGTCACGTTCTCAGCCACGGAGGACAGCGTCAGGGAGCATCCGACCTCGGCTCCGACCAGCGCCATGGCGGTCCAGGAGTCGGGTGCCCTTTGCACGATGTCGGGATCGAACCCCGCTCCCAGGCTCAGCCGCCGCAGCCGGTCACCCAGTACCGAGCCCTCATGCGGCGGCAGTGCCACGAAGGGCTCCCCGGCAAGCTCCGCAACGTGTACGTCCTCTTTCGAGGCGAGCCGGTGGGATGCCGGGACCGCCATCACGAGGTGTTCCTGCACGATGATGCGAGCCTGGACGCCGGCGGGCACGAAATCCCACCGGCCGAGGCTCACATCAACCTCGCCCCGGAGCACCCGGGCAAGGGCCGGGAGCGCGAAGTCTTGGCTCTGGAGTCGAAATTCGATCCCCGGGTGGACCTTCCGCACTTCTCGGGCGAGTACTCCCACGAGTACGTGGGTCGATGCACCGGCGTAAGCGAACGTGACCGTCCCCGTTTCCCCACGCTCGGCGGCCAGCACGGTGGCACGGGCACGCTGCGCCGTAGCGACAATCTCCTGGGCAGGGGGCACCAACGCCGCTCCCGCCGCCGTCAACCGGACACTGCGGGTGCTCCGGATGAACAGGTCGGTACCGAGGTCGCGCTCCAGTTGTCTCACTAGACGGCTGACCGGCGGCTGTCCCAGGTGAAGCCGCTCAGCGGCCCGCCCGAAATGTAGTTCCTCTGCCACGGCGAGGAACACCCGCAGTTGTTGGAAATCCATACCGAGCATTATTTCATAAAATGAAATAGTCATGCCATCAGTAAGTATTGGACGCGATGAAATGACGGTGGGATGGTAGAGAGGATCTCGCTGAAGGAAGAGGATTCATGACAACGCAGAGCATCGCAGCCCCCTCGGCCCCTCGGACGGCCGACAACGGGCAACCGGGCCATCCGCACCAAGATGCCTTCGGCCGCAACGCGAGTGGGCCGCTGGCCGGGATCGTTGTTGCCGACTTCAGCCGGGTCCTGGCCGGGCCGTACTGCACCATGCTGTTGGCGGACATGGGCGCCACTGTCATCAAGGTCGAGAGCCCGTCCGGTGACGAAACACGGGCCTGGACACCTCCCGTTTTCGAGGGACAGTCCACGTATTACCTGTCGATCAACCGAAACAAGCGGTCGATCGCATTGGACTTCGGCGACGCCGACGACCTCGAGACGGCCCGCGGCATCGCCGGGAGCGCCGACGTCGTCGTCGAGAACTTCAAGCCCGGCGGACTGGACCGCTTCGGGCTCGAGTACGAGTCCATTTCCGAACGCAATCCCGCTGTCGTGTATGCATCGATCACCGGCTTCGGCTCCGCCGCAGGTGCCGCCCTGCCCGGATACGACCTTCTCGTCCAGGCGATGTCCGGGCTGATGAGCCTCACCGGGGCCCCGGATTCCCCCGCTTACCGCTCCGGCGTCGCAGTTTTCGACGTCATCACCGGACTCCACGCCGCCATCGGCGTCCTCTCCGCACTACATGAACGGAGCCGGAGCGGCAGGGGCCAGCGCATCGAAGTGAACCTCATGTCCTCGGCACTGTCCGGCATGGTCAATCAAACCGCCGGATTCCTGCTCAGCGGCACGGTACCCACCCGCATGGGCAACGAGCACCCCAGCATCTACCCTTACGAGCCGCTGCCCACCGCGGACGGCGATATCGTCCTGGCCATCGGAAACGATCGGCAGTTCTTCACTCTGTGTGACGTCGTCGGTGCGCCCGATCTGGCCACAGACCCTCGATTTACCACTCCCCCGGACCGCAGCCACAACCGTGCGGCACTGCGTCCCATCCTGCAAGAGTTGCTCTCTGCGCGAACAGCTTCCGAGTGGTTCGACATCTTCACCGAGGCCCGGTTGCCATGCGCCCCGATCAACGATGTCCGCGGCGGGTTCGACTTCGCGCAGCGCCTCGGACTCGAACCCGTCGTGGCGGTAGGAGACGGCGACAACGCCCTTCCCGGCGTCCGCAATCCGATCACCTTCTCGGCGACGCCGGCCAGCTACGACCTCGTGCCGCCCGGCATCGACGCCGACCGGGGAGACATCCTCGAGTGGCTGCGCGCGGCCGCTCTACAAACCTAACCGCCTCGTGCACCACGGCGACCCAGGCTTCCTAGTCCGGGTCGCTGCAGCGGGCGTGAGCTTCCCCTGTTTTCCCGGAGACTTCTCAGCCAGGTTTGATCCTGTGTAGATGGAGGAGGATGTCACTGTGGAAACGAGGAATTGTCCGCCGGAGTTGCGTGCGCATGCGGTGCGGTTGTATCGGGAATCGGAGCCGAGGCAGAGGCCGGTGATCCGGCGGCTGGCCGAGCAGCTGAACGTGCACCCTTCAGGTGTTGCGGAACTGGATTCGCCAGGCCCAGGCTGATCACGGCGAGCGCGACGATCGGCTGTCGACGTCGATGTTGGAGGAGAATCGGCGGCTGGCGAGGGAGAACGCAGAGCTGCGCCGTGTCAACGATGTGTGCGGGCGGCGAGTGCGTTTTTCGCGTCCGAGATCGACCCAACCGAGAGGCGGTCATGAGGTTCATGGATGCCCATGACTGACTTCCGGTCTTCTCTCGGATTCGGGTCCTGGAAATCGCGTCGTCGACGTATTACGACTGGCGGGCAAACGTCGCCCTGCCCGCTCGGCGGCGACGGGAGGACACCGAGCTGCTGGCGTTGATCGACGAGATCCGCGCCTCGCACGAGTTCGCTGGCACCTATGGGTCCCGCGCGTGTGGCTGGAGCGGCGTCGCCGCGAACGCGTCGAGCGGATCGCGCGGAAGAACGATCGTCGCGGCGCCTACCTGCGCAGTGGTTGGAAGGGTGGGTCAACGACTCAGAACTCGCGGCACATCGCAGCTCCGGATCTGCTGGACCGGGACTTTACCGCGACTGCGCCGAACCGCAAGGGGGTGGCCGATCTGACGCGGATTCCGACCGGCGAGGGGTGCTGTGGCTGGCCAGTGTGCGCGATGCGTTCTCGATGCAAGGTCGTCGGCTGGCGCACCGGGCCGCGCGCGGACACCGATCTGGTGCCCTCCGCGCTCGACCACGCACTGATCTCTCAGGACGTCCGTGACGGAGAGCTAGTTTTCCACAGCGACAGAGCTGTCTATATACGGCGCTAGGGTTCACCCAGCGGCTCGTGGATGCCGGCATCGCCTCGTCCACCGGCGGCGTCAGGGACAGCTTCGACAAACGCACTCGCGGACAATCTGTGGTCGACACTGAAGATTGAATTAATCTACTGGCTTGCAATAACATTCGCGAGAAAAGCGGAGGCTGAGTCTGCTTTGTTCCGGTATATCGACACCTGGTACAACCCGCGCAGGATCCAAGCCGGTCTCGCGGGACTGTCACCGGACCAGTACAACGCGCTTACAATGGCCGGCCCGAGCTGCAGGGGGCGGATATCATCTAGCCTAGGCTGGTCAGCACTGACTGCAGTTGAATATTCGATCACAGCTGAGTTCGTGTGAAGATCAGGGTGACCGTGTTGTGAATTCTGAGCGTGACACGGAGCGAAAGTTTGAGCCGAAGGGAAGAGGCTGGCGCGGCAGGGCGAGCTGTCCGCTCGCCGTCACAAGCGTGGTGGCTATTGGGACGGGCACCGATTGGTGAAGGCACTTCGATCGATAGTGTCGCTAGACTCGACTGGTGGATATCCGGGACGCCGAGTACCTTGTCGCCGTGGCCGATCATGGCAGCATCACCGAGGCGGCGCGGGCGCTGTTCATCGCGCAGCCGTCGCTGTCGCAGGCGATCCGCACTCTCGAACGCGATCTGGGCGTCGAACTGTTCGATCGTGGAGGACGGAAGCTGCGGATCACTCTGGCGGGGACGTCGTTCGCGGCGGCGGCGCGGCAGGTCCTTGCCGATGTCGAGTGGGCGCGGGCGGCCGTGCAGGATGTTGCCGACGTACGGTCCGGCACGCTGACTATTGCTGTTCTCAATTCCCTTGCTGCCGATCCACTCCCACGTCTCGTCGGTCGGTTTCATCGACTGTTCCCGCGGGTGCTCCTGTCGACGGTGTCGGCGGACGTGCCCGACGGCGTGGGCCGCGCGGTCCGGTCGGGTGAGTGTGACCTCGGGCTGACCGAACTGCCCGTCGACGACCAGGGGCTCGGGTTCCGGGTGGTGGGGGAGCAGGAGATCGTGCTCGCGCTGCACGCGTATCTGGCGATCGAACTACCCGATCCGGTGCCGGTAGACCTGCTCGCCGATATTCCGATGATCGTGGAGATCGGGTCGCGTCCACGACTGGCGGTGCACAACGTTGCAGTCGAGTGTGCGCATCGTCAGTCGATGTGGGAGTTGGTTGTTCAGGGTGCGGGGGCGACCCTGCTGCCGCGGCGCGTCGCCGAGCAGGAACTGCCGGGGGTTGTGGTTCGCTCGCTCGCACCGCGGGAGGTGCGCACCATCGGTCTCGTCCATCGACCCGATCCGCTTCCTCCCGCTGCGGCGGCGTTCATCGCCGCGCTCGACGAGGTTCAGGGCGCGAGCGTGTCGAGGAATGCGCGTCCTGCCGGAGACAGTCGGGCTTCGTCGTAGATCACCCCGTAGGGGGCGGTGATCGGTGGGTCGAGGGGGCAGATTCGGGCGCCGCCGACTGCGGCCCGTTCCGCATTGGTACGTTCCATGAACGACATTCCTATTCCCTGGACGACGAAAGCGCCGACGGCTTCTCGTTGCTCGACGACGGCCGACATGATCGTCCGGCTCCCTGCCGCCTGCAATGCCTTCTCGATGACGGTGCGCGCCGACGATTCCTTGGGCAGTCCCACCACCGGGATCGTTGGGAGATCGTCGAGGGGGAACGGTTCCCGCCAGTCTATTTCGGCGTTCGGGGGGACCGCCAGCCAGTATTCGTGGAATCCGAGTGCCCGTGTTGTCAATCCTGGTGCGGTAAAAGGGAGATGACTGAAGGCTATTTCGCAATGTCCGTCCCGGATCAGCGACCCGATGACCTCGGAAGGCCTCAGGTCGGCGAGCCGGACGACCACGCCGGGATACTGTGTGCGGAATGATCCGATCAGCTTGGTGACCGGGCCTTCGGCCACGTGTGCCGACGCGCAGATGTCGAGTCGGCCGCGCGGTAGTCCCGAGATGTCGACGAGTGAGCTTTCGGCGGCCACCAGGTCTCGCACGATCTGTCGGGCCGGACCGACGAATGCCTTTCCCGCCGCGCTGAGCACGAGGCCGCGGCCCACGCGGTGGAACAATTCGGCTCCGAGGTCACGTTCGAGGTTGCGCAGCCCCTTCGACAACGACGGCTTGGTGACGCCCAGGGCCTCGGCGGCGAGTGCAAGGCCGTCGTTGTCGACGGTGGCGAGGAAGTATTCGACGTGTCGCGACTCCACCCGTGCAGAGTACTGCCTGGGCGGTGACTGATCCGCTGGTTGTCAGATGTGGCGTCCGCCGGTGACTTCGAGGACGGTGCCGGTCATGTAGCTGGACAGATCGGACGCGAGGAACAGGGCGACGTTGGCGATCTCTTCGGGTTCGGCGCCGCGTCCCATCGGAACCTCCTTCAGCTTCGCTTCGAGGATGTCGGCGCGCAGGGCGCGGATCATGTCGGTGTTCACCACGCCGGGCTGGATCGCGTTGACCCGGACTCCGAGGTGGGCGAGTTCCTTCGCGGCCGCCTTGGTCAGGCCGACCATGCCGGCCTTCGCGGCGCTGTAGTTGGTCTGCCCGACCAGGCCGACCTTGCCGGAGATCGACGAGATGTTCACGATCGACCCCTTGCCGGCCTCCCGCATCGCGATCGACGCGATCTGGGTGCCCAGCCACGCGCCCTGCAGGTGCACGTCGATGACCGCGCGGAAATCGGCGAGCGACATTTTGCGCAGCGTCGCGTCGCGGGTGATGCCGGCGTTGTTGACCCAGACGTCCATTCCGCCGAACGCGTCGAGCGCCGTCTTTCCCAGGTTCTGTATCTGGTCGGGGTCGGTGACGT
>Ga0247825_10000871_pt1 | contig 19585 bp, 15 predicted proteins | sample 13C_Vanillin_Day_FD_194413 | JGI IMG/M metagenome (GOLD analysis project Ga0247825, IMG submission 194413) | Soil microbial communities from agricultural site in Penn Yan, New York, United States - 13C_Vanillin_Day48 | ecosystem: Environmental > Terrestrial > Soil > Agricultural land | place...
GGTCGCCGTGGTCATCGACGACTGGAACAAGGTCAGCAGCGCCGACACCCGATCGGCGTTGGCGTTCCTACTCGAAAATGGCTGCCACCATGTGCACATCGTGGTCGCCAGCCGAACCCAGTCCGGTCTTCCTCTGAGCCGGATGCGGGTGCACGACGAGCTGGTCGAGATCGACTCCACCGCATTGCGATTCGACCGAGGCGAGTCCAGACGCTTCCTCGTCGACCTGGCGGGGCTGGACCTTGATCGCAGCGACGTGGACGAGCTCACCGAATCGACCGGCGGGTGGGCAGCGGCGCTGCAGCTGGCGTCGCTGTCGCTGCGTGACTGCGACGATCCCACCCTGTTGATCGCGCATCTGTCCGGCCGACACCATGCCATCGGTGAATTCCTGACCGAGAATGTGCTCGCCTCCCTCGATCCCGCAATGCTCGACTTCCTGCTGGCGACGTCAGTCACCCAGCGGATCTGCGGCGAGCTGGCCTCCGCACTTTCCGGCGTATCGCGCGGTCAGGAGATGCTGGCCGAGGTCGAGGAGCGTGATCTGTTTCTGCGCCGCGTCGACGACGAGGGCCAGTGGTTCGCCTACCAACCGCTGTTCGCAGACTTCCTCCGGCAACGGCTGCAGCGCGATCGACCGGAGGAGATTCCGGAGCTACACCGCACTGCGTGCGAATGGTTCGCCGCGCATCACATGCTCAGCGACGCGGTAGATCACGCACTGGCCGCCGACGATCAACGGCGCGCCGTCGAACTGGTCGAGGACGGCGGCATCTACCTGATCGACCACTCGCAGGTCACTACCCTGATCGGGCTGGTCGGGAAACTGCCGCCGAGGTTGGTTGTGGGGCGACCGCGGTTGCAGTTGTCCCTCGCCTGGGCAAACATTCTGCTGCACCACACCGACGCCGCGCGGCAGGCCCTCACCCTGCTGGACGCAGCGCTCGAACGCAGCGAGCTCGGAGAATCGGAGATCGCCGAACTTCGGGTCGATGCCGCCGTGGTGGAGGCGGTGGTCGAGTCGCGCGCGGATCACACCGACCTGATCGACGAGTTGGTCACGCCCGCCCTGGCGCGACCTGATGCATTGCCGCCGTGGGTGGTTTCGACCGCCGCGAACATTGCGACCTTCACCGCGAGCACCCGCGGCGACTTCGCCGAGGCCCACCGCCTTCAGGAGTGGGCGTTGCCCTACCATGAGCGCAACACCGGGCCGTACATCCTCGTCCACGGGCAGTGCTGGTTGGGTCTCGCCGAGATGGAACAGCTCGAATTCGACGCGGCCGAGGATCGAGTGCGCAAGGCGGTCCGCACGGCGCGTCGGACCGCCGGTCGGCACTCGCTCGCGGCCCGGCTGACCGGGTCAGTACTCGGCGAATTATCCTACCAACGAGGCGAACTCGACGAGGCCGAGCGGCTTCTCGACGAGGGCTACACGCTCGGCGGCGGGCCCGGGCCGGTCGATTTCAAACTCGCGCGCTATGCGCTCGGCGCCCGCATCAAGGTGCTGCGAGGCGACCCGGCCGAGGCGTCGATCCGGCTCAACGAGGGCATGCGGGTTGCCGAGGCCATGTCGCTGTCACGGCTGCGGGCTACGGTCGAAAACGAGCGAATTCGGTTAGGGCTCGACCTCGAGGCGGATCTGACGGGGCCGCCGCCGGTGCAGTATGCGCAGCGCCGACGGCCGGTCGCCGGCATCGATGCGATCATCGCGCAGATCGAGGAGGACACCGGGATCCGGCTGCTGCACGGGCGCGATCCCGAGCTCGCCTGCCTCTGGGCCCAGGAATGGGTGGATCGCCACGCTGGCACCGAACGGAGGTATTCACTGCTGCTGGCCCAGCGATTGTCGGTGGGGTGTCTGGCCGCGGCGGAGCACGTCGACGACGCGAAGGCGCTGCTCGCCGAGATCGCCGCGCGCTGCGCCGCGCTGCGGCTCCCGCGTTTCCTGCCAGACGGAGGTCCGCGCCTCGCCACGCTGTTGGCGGCATTACACGCCGATCAGCGCGAGGGGCACTGGCGGCCGGAATGGGCGGCGGTACCGGCGGCCTTCCTGCAGGCGGCAACGGCTGCCGCGGTGCCGCACACACTCTAAATGGTCGAGGGGATCGCCGAAGTGGCGATCGGCGGACAGCGCGGCATCGGCAGAAGCATGGGAAGGGCAACTACTGGTTTGAGATCGCGGTGATTTGCGGGCTGTCGGTCCTCCTTTCCGGCACGGCCGGGCGATTCCGGTTCTTCGTGCTGCTCGGCGTGCCGGCCGCGATCGTGCTGCTGATCCACGCCTGGTGGCTTCCGCGGAAAGGCACACGGTTGACGACATCGTCGCGGAACTTGCGGCATCGGCGGGGAGAGTCTCATTCCGCCTTCGCCCCTGCCCTGCTCCCGTACTCCAACTCGGCCCCGAGACCGGCAAGCAACCGTGATGCTGTTGCGTTCTGGATTGCGATCATTTCGCCCGTGTCTGGCGTAGCGCCGGGCCCGAGGCCGAAGTAAGCCCAGCGCGGCCGCAGCGTACATCCTCGCCAGACCTTCGCAGCCGTGGTTCCGAGTCCGTAGTGGATTCGACGCACGCCGTTGCGCTGGGCCCATTTGATGACGTCGTAGTAGACGACGTTGAAGTAACAGTATGCACCTGAAGATGCCTCGTAATCGAAGCCGGCAGCACGCGTATACAGCACATCGCCGAACCGGAAGGCCATCAAGTATCCGAGGATCTGTTCGGTCCCGCGTGCGCTGAACACGACGAGCCGCTCGCCTACAGTCTCGCGGAGGGTGTCGAACTCCCTACGCGCCCATGTTTGTCCGGCCGTGTGACCATATTTTTCCCGCAACGCCGACCGCAATCGGACATGGTCGTCGCTGAGCGCCCCTGGGCCGTAGTCAACTTCGGTTCGAGCACCGAACTCGGCGTATGCTCGGATTTCGCGTCGGATGGTCCTCCGCCGCGAACTGGGCAATATCGAAAGGTAGTCGTCGAAGTCGCCGTCTGGCACGTCGAGGACGCCTTCACCGCCGAACACCGAACGACAGAGTCCGGCGGCGACGGCGTCCGACTCCAGAACGGCGTCCTCCTCCGGATCGAGGTACAGCAGTGCATGGCTTCGGCAGCCTAGGAGATCGGCGACCACCTCTGCCAGTCTGGCCAGCGCCGGGACGACAGTTGAAACGGGGAGCGTCGTGCGACCGTGTGCAAAGGCCCGCAGTCCGAGGTTCGATCCGAATGTGCCAACCGTCAGCGACGGGTAAAGCGCCGGCCGCGCCGCCTCGACCCCCGCAGTCAACGAGGGCAGCGCTGCCTGTTCGTCCGGCGCGAGATGGGAGACCGAGCCGATCGCGGACAGATCACCGATGATCCGCGGACCGTTGTAGAACAGCAGGCCTCGGGTGTCCCGAATGATCAACGCCGGTGCTACGGCGACCGGTCGGCTGTCCGCGCCGTCGATGACCAGGTACAGCGATTCGTGGTCGGGATCGGCCTCCACAAAGCGCCACCATTCGGTCGAGGTCCACGCCGCCTCCCCGTTCAACGCTGCCAAACCCTCCTGCACGAGTAGGTCGATGGTGGCGACTACCCGCCCGGTCAAGCCGGCACCGAGTTCGATCCGCTCGACCCGTGGTAATCCGTTGGCGCGCATCTAGGTCTCCACTCGCGGCCGGGACAGCGCCACCGCGCGCCGCAGAACGGCGCGGACATCGTCGTAGCTGACCGATCGGGCGATCGCGTAACCGAGCACGGCGCTCAATGTGTCACCGGGCGGGAGCATGATGTTCCCACCGATTTCACGCTCGAAGACGAAGTGCTCGATTCCAAAGATGTCGAGAACCTCGGCCAGACCGTCGAAGCCCGCGAATCGGCCCCGTGCCGGGCTGAGTACGCCGCGGCTGCCCGCGTACCGATTCCGCGTCGGAATCATGTCGGGCTGCTGCCCGGTTGCCACTCGAACGAGGTTTTCGTGGAAGGGAATTCCGGTGGCGAACGGAATCAGGTGGGAGGTGATGTAACCACCGGCCGGCCGGGCGGCGATCTCGAGCAGCTTGGCACTCCCGTCGGGAAGGACGCGACATTCGAGATGGAACGCACACCAGTTCAGGCCGATCGCCTTGACCACGGCTTCGGTGAGGTCGTACACGCTACGCTGCGCGGCTGCCGGCAGAGCGGTGGGGTGCACCTGTTCGTACTCGACGTAGTACGGCTCGGTCACCCATTTGTCCGTGATCCCCGCGATGTGCACTTTCCCGTCACTGACCAGGCCCTCGACACTGTGCTCGGTGCCCCCCAAACGCTCCTCGTATACGAATTCGCCGTCGTAGTCGGCAAACAACCGAGAAATGCCCGTGGCGGTCAGCCGGGACGCGTGCGCGTACAACGCAGCGAGATCGGCGCCGTCCTCGACCTGCAGTATGGACCTGCTGCCACTGCCACCCGCGGGCTTGAGCACCGCAGGTGTGCCGATCTCCTCGTAGGCCGACTGCAGGTCCGACAGGGAACGAACATGTCGAAACCGTGGAATGAACTGCGGCTGATCGGCCATCGCGGCCCTCATCGAGTGTTTGTTGCGAGCCCGGTGCGCTGCCTCGGTGCCAGGCCCCGGCCAGCCGCATCGCTCTGCCAACGCGGCGGCCAACTCGACACCGATGTCCGTCCAGGACACGACGCCCTCTGCCCCGCTGCGGGTCGCGAGTGCCATGGCTGCCTGCAGGGCTGCTGGGCGGTCGAAGATGTCGACGATTTCGACATCGTCGACCAGGTTCTCAGATATCGGCGGAACCGACCCCGTGACCAGGGCAACTCGATACCCGGCAGCGTGTGCGGAGAGCAATGCTGCCTGCACTTCCAGAGGGACTCGCCGAGTGCCCATGAAGACGATTGTTCGACGTACCATATTGCTAGTCCCCTTGTCGTTGTTCGGAGTGTGCATGGCAGTGGTGGTGTGCGTGCCGCCGTCCGGTGCCGGCCGGTCGTTCTTTCGCCGGTGGCCGCGCACTGTGGACGGGGCTCGCGTGGTGCCGTTGTCGCGGCCTGGTCATGAGGAGCGCATGAACGAACCGCTTGCGACGTCGCTCACCGCGGCCGCGGCGGACGTGGCAGGCAGGGTTCTCACCCTCGAACAACCCCAGGTTGTCCTTTTCGGTCACAGCATCGGGGCGACGGTGGCGTTCGAGGCCGCCCGACTGCTCGCCGACGACGCGGCCGACGTCGAGTTGGTGGTGTCCGCGCGGCAGGCTCCGCAGTGCGCTGGAATTGCAGGAGAACTCGCCCACCAGACCGATGCCGAATTGCTGGCCACGGTCCAGTCGTGGGGCGCGCATGCACTCGACCAATCGGTTCAGGACATGCTGATTCCGTTGCTGCGCGCCGATTTCGAGCTCAGCGCAAGCTATTCGTGGGATGGTGTTCGTGTGTCTGTGCCGGTCACAGCACTGAGCTACATCGACGATGTGGTGGTCGACGCCGCCGAAGTCCGTCGGTGGTCGGCGGCCACCTCGGCCTCTCATACCCATCTCATGCTGCCGGGCGGCCACTTCGCGGCAAGCGATCCGACGGATTCACTCATCGCTGTACTCCGTGACGCCGTGTCCCGCCTGCGATCGGGTCAGCCACGCGTCTGAGTGTTCTGTCACCGATATCCCCGTCGCGAGGAATCGCTCGAGAAGTGCATCCACCTTCCCGTCGACCAGGACTTCGTGGGCGTAGTGAACACCGGCTCCCCGGCCGCATGCTGCCCGAATCGCAGCCGCGTGCACCGCCCCGGTCAGTCGTCCCATACCGGTGACACCGGTGACGGGGTCGGTCTCGGCGACAATCACGGTCGACCTGTTCGTGGGCGTTCCACCCGAACTACCGCTCGACTGGACGGCCAACACGGTGACGTCGGTGTCCTCGTACCGAGCGGAAATGTGCGGAGCGAGTACGGCGTCGAGCAGGGCGCGGGGGCGGACCGGGCCGTCGATGGTCTGGACCGGCAGCTCCCCTAGCAGGCCAATCTCTGCGAGTAACCGGACACGATCCGCATAGCCCCGCCACCGCAGCGTTTTGGCCGTGTAATCGGCCAGCGAGCCGAGCACGGCATCGGCGCCGACGTACGGCGACAGACCATCGTGGAAAGCTTCCAGCGAGCCGAGGCCGGGGACGTCGACCAATTCGACCCCACTGAATCGCTCGACCTGGCGAAGCACGCCGCCGCGAAACTGGTAGGTCGGTCGTGCGTCGATCGTCATTCGCGTGCCATACCAGGAGACGTGATGCATTGGCGGTCGCGGTGACCGTGGGACCCCGCCACAGTATGAGTGAACGGTTCCGCCCACATCGAGGTCTTGTGCCAATCGCCGCGCGAGGATTTCGGTCAAACCGGGCTCGAGACCGGCGCCGACAACGATCGAAGCACCGGACGCCGAAGCGCGTCCATCCAGTTCTGTTCGGGGATCTGCTGGTGGGCGACCGATACCGACCAGCCGGAGGCCGTGCTCCAGCGTGAGATCGAGCGCCGGTGCGGCATCGACCCACGACAGGGCAGTGGCCAATACCGTTTGCTCCGCGAGTAGTTGCCGGGTGCGATGGTGTGCCGCGTCGCCGTGGTGCGCTTCTACCGCAACGTCGGCGGATGCCGGTAGGCCCGCTGCGAGCGCATGCAGCCGTCTCGCGTCGCGGTCGACCAGAGTCAGCTGCAGCGGCGCCGCATGGCGGGGCCAGGAAAGCACCAACTCGCGGGCAGTGGCGGCGCCCATCGGACCACAGCCGATCAGCGCGAACCTGACGGGATCGCTCATCCTCGGCCTCCACTCGTGCGCTGTGCGGCACCATCGAAGCGCCTTCGCGGCACCGCGAAGGCGCTGGCCAACCGGGCCGCGGTGTCCGGGACAAGCACTGCCCCATTGACCAGCACGTTCAGGACCGCGTCCCGAAACCTGTCACCGTGGGATGCTCCGGCCAACCCGGTCAGGGTGAGCACCGCCCGCGCCGCGTTCTGGCAGGACAAGCGCTCGGGCCGCAGCGCATCGGCCATGTCGGAGGCGGCGTGCTCGAGCTCGCTGCAGGGATCTCTGGAAGAGTCCTCGTCACGGGGTGGAACCTCGCCGGTATCCGCCCACGCTCGCAGCCGACGTACCGCGGAGACCTCTGCCGACTCCTCGAATGCCGATCGGGTGAAGTTGGTCGGCGAACGCTCGGGCCGGTTCGCAGCGAGGTACAGGCGGGCCGCATCGGCGCCCGCCACTCCGACAAGTTCTGCGACGCCGACGATGTGGCGGCGGGACGTGGAGAATTTGGCCCCGTCGAGCATGTAGAAGTAGGTCAAGTGCATGACGTCCGGAAAGGGAGCGTGCGTTTCGGTCAGCCCGCGCAGCACTGCGGGGAAAAGGAATACTCGCTCGAACGCGTTGTCGACTCCGAACACCATGCTGGTCCTGGTGCGTGCGGGTTCGTAGGCACTATCAGCGCGGTGTCGCGCAGTCATGACGACATAGCGGGGTGCCAACTCGAATGCCGGGTAGATGGTCTGACCTGGCAACTCCTCGTCCAATGCCGGGATGCCCGGTCCGCCGAGGACCGTGACGGCAACGGACGGCAGCGCCTCCGACAGCACGGACTCCGCGTATTCGCGGACCGGGTCGCCGAGTGTGATGCTGCCCAGGTATTGCTCGAACCAGGCACGCTGTGGTTCCAGCTCGAGGAACGCACGGCGGAGGGGCCGAAGTTCTGTCGGCTCGTCGCACACGGTGCACACGGCGTCGAGCAGTTCGGCGTCGTCGTGGTACAGACCGCACTGTTCACAGTCGATGCCGTACGCGTCAGGCGACCCGCAACGCGGGCAGCGACCGGCAACGAGTCCCTGGAAGCGCCACGCTCGGCATGGCGAGCAGTAATGTGCGACGGAATCCCGCACTACGATCATGCCGAGCTCACGCAGCGTCGACCATGCTCGCCGGGTCATCTGCTCGATCGACGGCATGTCCTCATGTCGAAGCATCACGTCGTACCCGATATCGGCTGCGGCGAAAGACTCCTCGATTTGGGCGGCGAACTCGCTCGCGACGGCAAGGACGTCACGGCCCTGCCGGCGGGCGGCCAACAGCACGTGCGTTTGCTGCCAGGCGGTGCCGAGCAGGACAGCGGCGTCTTCACCTCGGGCGATGGCAGCACGCCGTAGTGCGTCCGCACCGATGTACGGCCCAGCGATGTGCCCGATGTGCAGGTCACCGTTCGGCGTGGGATTGCTCGGCACGATGAGGTGCTGGGTCATTGTCGGCTACTTTCCGTGAGCAGGTCGACGCCGGCATCCACCGGCGGATGGGCGGTAGGCCGATCCGCGACGTCCCACGAACACGTCGAGCTACGCAGGTCGGGATATAACGGGATCTCGGTGATCGTGTTCAAGACAGTGGCCGCACGCCACGAGGCGAGGCTGAGATTGGGATCCGCGATACCGTGACTGAGCTTTCCTGCGTTGAGGAAGAACATCTTGTTTCCGGCTGGGCCTGCCCATGAAACCGAGTAGTCGGCTGCAAGCTGTGGCAGGCCGCAGGTGGTACGCGCGATACGACCCCCGAGGGGATGGAGGAACTCGGGAAGGGGGAAGTGGTACCCGGTGGCGAGGACCACGATGTCGGCACCGACCGAATCGATTTCGCCGGTATCGATGTGCGTCAGGCTCATCCGCCAGCCCCTGCCACCCGGCCCACGGCAGAGTCCGGTCACTTCACGGCCAGGCAGCAGGGTGGTCCGAATGCGGTCCGAATCGACGAAATCGTTGTGATACAGCCTGCGGTAGATCGATTCCAGCAGCCCCTTCGAAATGCCGTCGCTGGCGAGCTGCTGGGCGTCGAGCAACTGGCTACGCCGGCTCTGCGATAGGCCGTGGAAATACCGAACATAGTCCGGGTGGAACCACTCGTTGGTGAACGGCGACTCGTCGAGCGGCTGGAACCCGATCCGCCTGCTCGCCCAGGTGAGCGAGCCGACTGCATCCCGGCCAGAGAGCTGCAGAAGGTGGTCCACCACCTCGGCACCGCTCTGCCCACCACCGACTACCACGACATCGCGGCCAGCGAGCGAATCGGTGTGGTAGCCGAAGTCAGATGAGTGGAACACATCCTCACCGAGCTTGCCTGCGGCGACCTCCGGCACGTACGGCCGCGGGCCGACCCCGATCGACAGGTGTTGCGCCGCATACGCGCCTCGGGTGGATTCCACCCTGAACGACTGCCCGTCGAATGTCACTTCCTCGACCGCACACCCGAACTGCACCTCATCCAATTGGTCGCTGACCCAGCGCAGATAGCTCTCGTACTCTCGGCGAGCGATCAGCGGGGTATGCAAACTGGCGAAGCGGTGGAGCCGACCCGTGCGCGCGAGGAAGTTCAGGAAGGTGTAGCGGCTCGTCGGATCGACCAAGGTTACGAGGTCTTTCAGGTGCGAAACCTGCAGCACCGCGGCGGACAGCATCAGCCCGGGGTACCAACGTTGTGTCGGTTGCCGGTCCAAGAACTTGCACCGCAGCCGACCGATCGGCTTGGAAAGTGCTGCGACGCTGAGATTGGACGGACCTGCACCGATACCAACCAGATCAAGGTGTTCCAACATTGACTGCTCCCTCGACGTCGGGACGGGCAAGCGGTGCGAGACGATTCAGGCTGTCCAGTACGAGCTGCCTCGAAGGACCGAAGTCGATCAGGCAGGCGACCTCGTCCACTCCGGCGGCGGCGACCGCCTCGAGCATTGCCAGGCACTTGGGCACGGCGCCGAGCAAGCTGGCGTCGTCGAAGAAGCGGCGCGTGCGTTCGTCGAGCAATTCCTCCACAACCGCCTCGGACAACGCGGGCACCGCAATTCGTCTGCCGCCGCTCACCCGGCCACCACCAGCCGACGCCCGCAGCTCCAGCTCCAACGCCGATCGCAAGTACGACCGCAACGGTGCGCGAGCTGCCGTCCACGCCTGCGCGTCGTCGGCCGTTGCCAGCGTATGCAGCATCAGGGTGACCCGGCCGGAGTCGGGGCCGTGGCCCGCGGTCGCTCGCGCGTCACGGTAGAGTTTGATCTTGCCCGCCAGCTCGCCCAGGTCCTGGCCCAAAAGGTGCGTCAGTAGATTGGTTCCCAATCGTCCTGCCGCAGTGAATGTGTCGGGATTTCCGGACGCGGTCATCCACAGGGGCAACTCGCCGGAAAGAGGTGCCGGTTGGATAGCCACCTCGACCGTTCGGCCCGAGCCGTTGCGTCGTGTGACCCGCCTTCCGGCCCACAGCGCGCGAAGCTCTGCTACCGAGTCCCGCGAATCGGCCACCCGGGTCTCGTACCGGTCGGGCGCCAACACGAAGTCGTTCGTATTCCATCCGGAACCGATCGACAGCCCGATGCGGCCACCACCGGACAGATTGTCCACCACCGACCATTCCTCGGCGATCCTTATCGGATCATGCAACGGCGCAACGACGCTCCCGGCGCGCAGGTGACACCGCTTCGTTGTGCCAGCAAGTGCGGCGGCCAGAACGGACGGATTCGGGAACAGCCCACCGAAGATGTCGAAATGACGTTCGGGCAACCAGATCGCCTCGTAGCCGAGACGGTCGGCGGCCGCCGCCGCGTCGTGAACCAGGCGGTAGCGGTCTGTGCGGTCCGCCGGCACCGAACCGGAGAAGAACATCACGCTCAAGCTCGGCCTGGCGTTCACGGACGCCACCAGATCGACACGATCTCGACCGGAGTGTCGCCGTCGTTGTGCAGTTGGTGGCGTCGATAGCTCTCGTAGTACAGCGTGTCACCGGCCCGCACCCTCGACTGGAGGCCGTCCAGGGTCAGAATCCCCGATCCGGACTGGACGAACCAGATCTCGCGCACCTCATGGTGATCCTCGGCGGTGGTGACGCCCGCGGGCACACGGATGTGTGCCAGCGTGAATGGCGCCACGGAAACCTCGACGTTCGGCAGATCGACGATTCCGAGTTTCGCGCCCGAGGGCCTGTTCTCGAAGTCCAGTTCCGGCAGTCTTCCGTTGGCACTGTGGGCGACGCCTTGGGTGACCGAGTCTGTGGTCATCGGCTAACTCCTTCAATGGGTTCGAATTGGATGCGATCGCGAGATGATTCCCACGGCCATGACGTGGACAGAGCAGGGGTCAAATGGTCGATCCAGACTGCGCTCTCGCTGTGCCTGGCGAAGAACAGCGTGCCGGCAAGAGCGTCGTCACGGGCCTGCAGCAGGCGCAGCACGAACAACCGTTCGCCGTTCACGACCGTTTCGCCATCGATAGCAATTTTGCCGGGGGTCGCCGACATGACGGGGCCGCGAGCAGTGCGCGCCAGCCCGGATACCGCACGCTGCGCCTGCTGGTAAATGGTCAGCGCACGGGCCAGCGGAACCTCGAAGAACGAGCTCGCACCGGTGTCGCGCTCGACGAAGGTGTAGTAGGGCTGGATACCGAGCCGCACCATGTGCCGCCACATGGTTGCCCACGCCTGAGGTGAGTCGTTCACGTGGCGAATAATCGGCGCCTGCGCTCGGACTGCGGCCCCCGCGGAACGCAACCTCGCCACGGCGGCCGCTGCCGCCTCGTTCTCGAGCTCGCGGGGGTGCGAGACGTGCAGCATGATCGCGACGCTCTTTCCCGCGGCAGCGCACGCCTCGATCAGCCGCAGCAGCTCGTCGGCGTCAGGCCCGGACGTGACGCGGTACGGCCACTGCACCACAGCTTTGGTGCCGATGCGGATGTTCGTCACGTGCTCCAGATCGGGCGCGAGAAGCGGCGTGACCCACCGGGCCAGGACCGGAGTGGACATGATCAGTGGATCGCCGCCGGTGAGCAGCACGTCCGTGACCTCCCGGTGGCCACGGAGGTAATCGATCATCCGACCTGGACCGGGTGCGGCGAACTTCAGTTCCGCATCACCGACGAATTGCGCCCAACGAAAGCAGTACGAGCAGTACGAGTGACACGTCTGACCCTGGGATGGAAATACCAGAAGCGTGTGTCGGTACTTGTGCTGGAGCCCAGCAACCGGCTCGCCGTCGAGCAGTGGCACATTGTGCTCACGCTGACCGGAGGGATGCGGGTTGAGGTCTTGGCGGCACTTCTGGGCGATTGCGTGCAGCTGCTTGCGGTCGACGCCGTTCGAGAGCGCGTCCGACACCAGGTCGTATATACGTGGTGGCACCATCTCGCGGGCCGGAAAGGTCATCCGAAAGATTGGGTCGTCGGGAGCCGACGACCAATCGATCAACTCATCGAGAACATAGTTGTTGACTCTGAACGGCAATAGGTTTGCGACGACGCGCATTTCGTGCCGTTCCTGCTCCGTGAACTGTTCAAGCTGCGGAAGGTCGGCCAGCTGCACGCCGCGGAAGGTTCGCATTGGGTTCTTCATGTAGCTTGCCCCGATCCATTCGACGCGCCTGCTGGAAACATTGCCGACAAAGATCGACCGACCAACAGCTCGAGCCCGGCTTCGACGGAAACACCGTCGGCGAGTTCGATTGTGGCAGGTCGTTCGTCCTCATCTCGAGACCGACTCCTCGGCGGCCTGGGATGAATCATGGGTGGCTCTCCCCGTCACCGATAGACACCCTTGGGTGCAAAGTGACCCATCCACAGGCGTCCCGTTCGAGCGCGGAAGCTTCATGCCCCACCGCGGCCGATCGACGCGTGCACCGGGGTACCGAGCGCACTTCCCGAACGCGACTGACGTGCGAGGTGTGCGACGCGAAGCCACATCAGCCGGGCAAGGGGTCCGATACTCCACACCAAGGGTGGATTTACTCCAAGTGTGTCCGGCCCCCATGATGTTCCTGTCCATCGGGGGTGATCACCCCTCCGAAACGATTGCCTCATCGAGCAATTCATCCTGGGCGTTCCGCTGGAAGGGAAATACTTATGGAAGCCGTTTCAATCGCAGCATTATGGAGTCGGCTACTCGACGGGGCGCCTGTCCGACCCGATGACGATTTCTTCTTCGACCTCGACGGGAACTCGTTGCTCGCCGCCTCGATCGTTTCGGAACTCTCGGTATCCACGGGATTGCCGGTCGAACTCAGAGATCTCTATCTCGCCCCAACTCCGCGTGAGTTCGCCAGCTATCTCGACCAACTGAATCGACGCCTCGGCGAATACCGCACAACCTTGGCCGCCGGATTGGACCTCGGCGTCATCGCAGACGCCCTGGCCGAACTCGGTGCCTCCGCGGCGGACGCCCTGCTGCCCGACGAGGTGACGCTCGCTTACCGCGATGGCGACGGATCCCGGGTTGCATTGTTGCGTCAGGCTCGCGGAAACGGTGCCTGCACACGCCTTCCGATGCAGGGAGGCGACGTGCTGATACGACGAGGAGGGACGGTGCTGCGGTTTGATTGCGACCCTGATTCTGCCGGTGTGCGCATCCTCGTCACCGACCATCCCACCGGGTAGAGCGATGCGATCAAAGGTCACATACGCCGCCACCGGCTCGATCGACGTCCCACTACGTCGGGTGATCGAGTCCGGATTGTGCGGGACCAACCCAATGCACCCAGCAGTCGTGCAAGGCGATGCCGTGCTGACCTATGGTGAGTTGCTCACGAAATCTCGGGAACTCGCCGGGAAACTCACCTCTGGCACGGGCCCAGTTCTGATCAGAAAACCACGGGGCGTGGAGTCTCTCACCGAGATGGTGGGATGCATTCTGGCCGAACGCCCGTTCCTACCGGTCACTCCAGATTCCACGATCGATCCGGCCACCCTCCCGGTCACGCCCGAAGGCTGCGGATACCTGCTGACCACCTCGGGCACGTCGGGTGAACCGAAAGTCGTCGTCGGCTCGCGTAGCGGGCTGGCTCGCTACCTACAGTGGCAGCAGGCAGAGCTGGCTCTCGACCCGAGCGATGTGGTGTCCAACACTGCGGATCCGTGGTTCGATTTCTCGTTCAAGGAAACGCTCGGCGCTCTGGTCGCCGGTGCGACGATCACAGTGACACCCCCTGCTGCGCTCGCAGGCGGGACGACATTGCTGACGTGGCTCGCCGAGCATCAGCCCACAATGGTGTGCCTCCTTCCGTCGATGCTGGCCCGGTTGGTTACGGCGATGGACCGAGCCGACCCGACAACGGTCCGCTCGGCGACCGAGCGTCTGCGGCGAATCCTGGTGTCCGGCGAACCTTTTCCGCAACCGCTGCTGAGACGTTGGCGAACACACGCCCCTTACCCCGTCGTCATCAACCTGTATGGGCCCACCGAGTCCACCGTGATCAAACTTCGCCATGTGCTGCCGGTGGGCGCCGAGGTGCACACCGCGATCGTGCCGGTCGGCACACCGATACCGGGTACCGCAATCGAATTCGTGCCGGTCGATGACCTCGACGATGCCCAGGAGCTTTGTATAGTCAGTGAGGACCTCGCGCTGGGTTACCTCACGCCCGTCACCGGGTCGACCCGATTCGAGCGTGATGCGGCGGGCCGACGTCGACTGCGCACCGGAGATCTCGCCTCACTCGCGCCCGATGGCAGCGTCGTTGTGGAAGGCCGACTGGACCACGTCGTCAAGCGCCGCGGCGTCAAGGTCTCGTTGCCGGCCATCGAGGCAGCGGCGGTCGCTGTCCCGGCCGTCGACGCCGCAGCCGCGGTGGTGCAGCAGGGCGACCGGATCGTGTTGTACTGCGGTGTATCCGCAGGTTCGGACGCGCTGTCACTTCGCGCTATTCGGATGGCGCTGCTCGACACGCTCGCCCCAGCCCAGTTGCCGGACAAGATCCTCGTAGTCACGCGACTCCCGTTGGACAGGCGGGCCAAGGTCGATCGTGCGGCGCTTCGCAACGGCACAACGGGCAACTCATGAGCGTTCCTGACGTCGCAAGTGAGCCGATAACGCCGGCGCGTTCACAGCCGAGAAGCATGCAGCGCTTGGTCGCAGGCGCTGCCGTGGACTCATTCGGCACCGGAATCAGCGCGGCTGCCACGATCCTCTACTTCGTCACGATCGTCGGTTTCACCGCCAACTCGGTCGTCGCCGCAATGTCGGCCGGCGCGATCTTCGGTGTCCTCAGTCCCATCCTCGTGGGACGACTGGCGGACCGATTCGGGCTGATCAGGATTTACTGCACAGCCCTCGCGTTGCGCGGAGTCGGATTCGTCGCCTATGCCCTGGCCACCCAGTACGTCACCTTCCTGTTGTTGACGCTTCCGTTGATGGCATTGGAGGCGGCGACGCCGCCACTACAACAGTCGCTGGTAGCGCAGTTGTTCGCCGGTGATGCCCGAATCCGGGTGATGTCCTCGATCAGGGCCGCGCGCAACGTCGCACTCGGCGCCGGAACCCTTGTCGCGGGCGCCGCATTGACGACGCACTCGCAGCCGCTGGTGGCGGGCCTCCTCGCGATAAACGGGACCTCGTTTCTCATACTTGCGTGGGTCGTGTACTCGCTTCGTCGCAGTGCAACACCACCGGCCCAACAGCAGGAGAAGAATTGCGGAAGTTCGAGACCGGCATTGCGCAACCCGGCGTTTCTCGGCCTGGCCGGGCTCAACGGTCTGTTGCTTCTACACGACTCCGTCTTGTTTGTCCTGCTGCCACTGTGGATGGTGTTGCGACTGGGGGCCTCGCCACTGTGGGTCTCACTGATGCTCGCGTTGAACACCGGGCTCACGGTGGCGATGCAACTGGGGTTCGGCCGCATTCGGCGGTTGACGACCGCGACGAACTCGACATTGTTCGTCGCCGCCGGCGCCCTCGTCGCCGCCTGTCTCTGCTGTCTCACCGCCGAACGAATCACCGGATCAACGGCAATTGCCCTCTGCGCGGTGGCAGTTGCGTTACTCACTCTGGGTGAGAACCTCCATAGCATCGCGGCGTGGCAGGTATCTTTCGAATTGGCTCCGGATGGCCGCCGTAGCGAGTACCTCAGCGCATTCAACAGCGGTTCCGGCCTCCAGCGGATCGTCGGGCCGGTGCTCATGACCGGTGTGGTACTCGCGCTGCCCACAACCGGTTGGCTTGTTCTGGCCATCGTCTTTGGCGCGGCCACCGTTGGCTTCACGACGATATCAACTGCCTCTCGGGGCAACGACATTCACCTAACGGCTTCGAAATGAGGCGAACGATGTCAGATCACGTGCTTGTCGTCGGAGGAGGCATGACCATGCCGGGGTTGTTGCGGTCCCTGGGCACCGATGTGCGGACGTCGGTCGTCTGCCAGCTCGCCATCGTGCCGAAACTGCGTGAGCAACATTTGCATCAGCGCATATTGGGTCTGCGGGCGGAGGCGAGCGACCAGGAGTGGCTGGCGATTGCGTCAGCGGTCCATCGCCTCGATCCCTTCACCAAGATCGCGTCGTTCGCCGAACGGGATCAGGATCGGGCAGCCGTGATCGCAGAGGAACTCGGCCTTCCTATGCACACCAGGCAAACCATTCACTGGGTGCACCACAAGCCGAGCATGCGGGAGCGGCTGTCCGCGCTCGGCATAGACGACACACCCCACGCCATCGTCCGGTCCGTCGCCGAGCTGCGCGAATTTGCACGGATCCACGGATTCCCGTGCATCGCCAAGCCCGCCGTCGGTGCAGGGAGCATAGGAATCCGCCGGATCGAAACCGAGGCCGATCTGGCGACGGCCTTCGATGCAGCCGGCGTCACCGGCGAGTGGACCAGCGGAGGCGTGCTGGTCGAACGGCTGCACATCGGGTCGCAAGTCAGCGTGGAGGCATTTTCCGAGGGAGGCGTTCACGAAATCGTCTGCGTCACCCAGAAGTACTCCGACCCGTTTGCCCACGTCGAGGTAGGCCACGTGCTGCCGGCCCAGGTGAGCGCCGACCAACTGGCAGCGATCGGCGCCTACGTCCGCTCGGTGCTGTCGGCTTTGGAGATCGGCTTCGGCCCGACCCACACCGAGTTGGTGCTGACCGAGGGCGGGCCTCGGATCATCGAGACACACACCCGGCTCGCCGGCGATTGCATCCCCCAGCTGGTCCAGGACGCTCTTGCGGTGAACCTGACCGAGTACACCGTCCGCCAGGCCCTCGGCGAACGGAACCTCCTCAACGGGCTCCGCGCCGAGCTCGCCCACGCGGCGACGCGACCACCCCGGTACGAGGCAATCTGGTTCGCGTCAAGCGAGATGGACTGCACGCTCCAGTCGATAAGCGGCCTCGAGTCGGCTCGACTCGGCGAGGGTGTGCGCGAAGTGGAGCTGTACCGCGCTGCTGGTGCCAGGTTGGAGCCACTGCGCACTTCTGATTCACGGTTCGGACATGCTCGTGCATATGCGGATAACCCCCGAGCGGCGGTTTCGCGAGCCCGAGGAGCCTTGGACGCGACCGAGATCCGGGTGCTCCTCCCTCCCCTCCGCTCAACATCGCCTATTTGACTGGGAGCGGTTTGGTGAGAGCGGATGTCGCGCGAGACATGGAGGTCGCGCCACTCCTCGGCTGCAGTTCGCGGCTGGTGAAGTCACCCGACGATCCGGCACCAACCTCGCCCATCACGAAGTCACAGTCGACGCGGCGAACGCGGTCTTCTACACCGAGTGTGCGAGGATTTGGAATCCCATCCACGTCGACATCCGCGTGGCGCACGCCGCGGGACTCCCTGGCACCGTTCTGCACGGTGCCGAGACACTCGCGCGGGCGGTCCCGGCCATTTCTCGTGCCGGCGCTCGCCCAGAGGGGCGGTGGTCACCGGTATCGGCTGCCTGTCGAAGGCCAGCTGAACGCGAGCTTTCGATATTGGACGCGCTTCCACCCGCAACCGCTACAAATGGAATTCGTCAATGTCGATCTTGGAGCAATCCCGCTTCGACGACAAGGTAGTCGTCGTCACCGGGCACCCTCGGGAGGGTGTCCGGATTCCGGATGCCGACGGAGGCACCGATGCTGAACTGTCTGCCTTCTATAGCGCTCTCGAGATCAATTCCTTCATGACCTCGTTGGATCCGGCGTAGATGCGCTGGATGCGGGCGTCGGCGTACATCTGGGCTATCGGGTATTCGAGGATGTAGCCGTACCCTCCGAATAGTTGTAGACAGCGGTCGATCACGGCGCACTGTTGGTCGGTCAACCAGTACTTCGCCATCGCGGCGGTGGTGACGTCGAGTTCGCCGCGAAGGTGTTTGTCGATGCAATCGTCGATGAAGGTGCGCGACACCCTTGCGAGGGAGGCACATTCGGCAAGTTCGAAGCGCGTGTTCTGGAGATCGAAAAGTGTATTCCCGAACATTGTCCGCGATTTGGTGTACGCGATGGTGAGGGCTACTGCGCGTTCGATCGCGGCGACGGCGGCGACGCCGCAGATCAATCTTTCCTGTGGAAGTTGCTGCATCAGCTGGACGAAGCCGGCACCCTCGCGTTCTCCGAGGAGGTTGTCCACGGGGACGCGAAGACGGTCGAAGAACAATTCAGTGGTGTCCTGCCCCTTCTGGCCCAGCTTGTCGAAGATCTGTCCGCGCGAGAATCCGGGAGTGTCGTCGTTTACCTCGGCGACAACGAGAGACACTCCCTTCGCCCCGAGCGTGGCATCGGTCTTGGCCGCGATGATGACGAGGTCACAGTTGCGACCGTTGGAGATGAAGGTCTTGGCGCCGGTGATGACATAGTCACCCCCGTCGCGCACGGCCTTGGTAGTGATGTTTTGCAGATCTGAGCCGGTTCCCGGTTCGGTCATGGCGATGGCACCGACCCATTCACCGCTTGTGAGCTTGGGAAGCCATCGCGATTTCTGCTCGTAGCTTCCGTACGCGTTCAGGTAGTGCGGGACGATTCCCGAGTGCACACCGAGTTGCAGCGAGTGGTCACCTGCCATCACCTGTTCGTGAAACAGCACGGCATCGTGAGCGAAAGTTCCTCCCCCTCCGCCGAACTCCGTGGGAATCGACATACCCGACAAGCCCAGCCTGCCCAGGGTGCCGTAGACCTCCTTGTCCGGAAAGCCCTGTTCGGCGAACCGGCGTTGGTGGGGGGTGACCTCCTTGGCGAAGAAGTTGCGTGCGAGTTCGGCAACTGCGCCGAGTTCGTCGTCCATCGATGGGGATGCGCTTTTCGTGGTGGCAGTGTGAGCAGTCAAGGGTCGTCTCCAAAGTTATTGCGAATCAGTCACGATGGGTTAGCTGTCTCAGTTCCCCACGGGGACCTCTGCCGTCCGGGCGGCGGCAGGCTCATACACACCCAGTGCGATGGGGTCGCGGTAGAGCAGCTCGATCTGGGATGTGTACTTCTCGGCGATCGGCTTGCGGCGCAGCTTCATCGTCAAGGTGAGTTCGTCGCCGCCCGGCTCCCAGAAGGTGGGGAGGATCAGGAAGCGTTTGATCTGCTCCACGCGAGAGAGGCCGGTGTTGGCCATCCCGACCGCGGCGGCGATCATCGCGATCATGTCGCGGTCCGCTGCCAGAGAAGCGGCATCGACCCGGATGCCCTTCGTCGCAGCGAAATTAGCTGCGGCCTCGGGGTCGAGTGAGATCAGGGCCGTGTTGTATGGCCGCGCATCTCCGATGGTGGCCACGCCGCCGATGAGCGAGGAGCTGGCCTTGATCGCGTTCTCGATGGTGGCGGGGGACATATTTTTCCCCGAGGAGTTGATGATCAGTTCCTTCTTCCGGTCGATGACCGTGAGGTATCCGTCCGGGTCGATCGACACC
>Ga0247825_10000872_pt1 | contig 19577 bp, 13 predicted proteins | sample 13C_Vanillin_Day_FD_194413 | JGI IMG/M metagenome (GOLD analysis project Ga0247825, IMG submission 194413) | Soil microbial communities from agricultural site in Penn Yan, New York, United States - 13C_Vanillin_Day48 | ecosystem: Environmental > Terrestrial > Soil > Agricultural land | place...
GCCCACAGCCGGTCGTTGGCGGCGGCGACGATCACCTGCCCGTCGGCGCAGTCGACGGCTTGGAACAGCACCACGGCGAGGCTGCCGCTCGGATGCCGCTCGGGCAGCGTGCCGCTGGCCTGGAAGCGGGCGAAATGCACGGTGAGGAGGCCCAGCGCCGTCTCGTAGAGCGAGGCGTCGACCACGCAGCCCTTGCCGGTCCGCTCGCGCTGGTAGAGGCCGGCGATGCAGCCGAGCGCCGCCCACACCGCGCTGCCGAGGTCGAGCACGGAGGTGCCGATGCGCACGCCGGGCCGGTCGGGGTAGCCGTTGATCGAGAACAGGCCCGAGAACGCCTGCACCATCGGCTCGTAGCCGCCGTTCTTCTGCATGGGGCCCTTGGGGCCGAAGGCCGACAGCGAGCAGTAGACGAGGCGCGGGTTGCGCGCACGGAGCGCCGCAGCGCCGAGGCCCAGCTCGTCCAGCACGCCGGGGCGCAGGTTGTGCACGAGCACGTCGCAGCTCTCCACGTAGCTCTCGAGCCAGGTGATCGCCTCCTTGTCCTTGAGGTCTAGCGTGACCGCCTGCTTGTTGACGTTGAGGGCGTGAAAGGTGGCCGAGGTGTCCTTCCAGAAGGGCGGGCCCCAGGCGCGCGCATCGTCGCCGCCCTCGGGCCGCTCGATCTTGAGGACTTCGGCGCCCAGCATGGCCAAAATGGAACCCGCGTAGGGACCGGCAATGTTGTTGGCGAGCTCGACGACCTTGATACCCTTGAGCGGCAGCATGACATTTCCCCTGATGGCACTTCGCCCGATCGTGGCGACGACCTTGCAGCCATCGCCGGCTCGGCGCAAGCGGTGCGGCGCAACCGCCGGCCCAACGCCCGGATGACCGCGGAGGTCTATTGCGGCTAAGCTTGGCCCAACGGGGCAGAAGGCGGATGAGGACGACGTGTCAGGACGTTCGGTGCTAGCGGGCCTTGTCGGATGCCTCGGCTGTCTGGCCGTGGCCGGCGGCTGCACCAACAACCCCTATCCCGACGCCGACCGCGACCAGAAGGTTCTCTACTCCTCCTTCCACGAGGCGCCCAAGACGCTCGATCCCGCCGTCGCCTACAGCACGGCAGAGCACGTCGTCACCGGCAACGTCTTCGACACGCTGCTCGAATACCACTACCTCGAGCGTCCCTACCGGCTGATCCCCGGTCTTGCCGAGGCGGTGCCGGAGCCGCAGCCAGGGGCCGACGGCCACCAGGTCTATCGCTTCCGAATCCGCCCGGACGTGCGCTTCCACGACGATCCCTGTTTCGCCCTCGACGGGAAGGGGCGCACGACGCGCGAGGTCACCGCCGCCGACTTCGCCTTCGCCCTGGCGCGCATCGCCGACCCAGCCGTCAACAGTCCCGTCATCTCGAGCTTCGCACCGGTGGAGGGCTTTGCAGCGTTCGGCAAGCGGCTCGTCGAGTTGCGCAAGTCGGAGCCTACCTTCGCGAGCCTGCCCGTGCACGAGCAGTACAAGCGCGCCGGCGGCATTGCGGGCGTGGTCGCGCGCAGCGAGCGTGACCTCGACATCGTGCTCGCCGAGCCCAACGCGCAGATCCTCTACTGGTTCGCCATGCCCTTCACCACGCCGGTCGCGTGGGAGGCGGTCGCCTACTACAACGGCCGCGAGGGCCGCGAGCACTTCGCCGATCACCCCGTCGGCACCGGCCCCTACCGGCTCGCCCACTACGAGAAGCAGTTCCGGTTCACGCTGGAGCGCAATCGCGGCTGGTACGGTGCTTCCGAGGCCAACCGCGAGGCGCCGGGCGTCGTGTTCCCCGGCAGCATCGACAAGGAGGATATCGCGGAAGGGCGCATCGACCCCGCGTATGCGGGCCGGCGCATGCCGTTCGTGGATCGCGTCGTGTTCTACCGCGAGCGCGAGGACATCCCCCGCTTCAACAAGTTCCTGCAGGGCTATTACGACGACGGCGGCATCATCAAGGAAAGCTTCGATGCGGTGGTCCAGGGCGACCGCCTGTCGCCGCCGATGGCCGCGCGCGGCATGCGCCTCGACAAGGAGGTGGAGCCCACGATCTTCTATGTCGGGTTCAATATGGAGGACCCGGTGCTAGGCACGCCGGCGGGTGAGAAGGGCCGCAAGCTGCGCCAGGCCATGAGCACCGCCATCGATTCTAAACGCTATCTCGAGCTGTTCCTCAACGGCCGCGGCGTGCCGGCACAGGCACCGGTGCCGCCGGAGATCTTCGGCTACGACGAGAGCTACAAGAACCCGTTCCGTCAGTACGACGTCGCCCGCGCACGCCAGCTGCTGGCAGAGGCCGGCTACCGCAACGGCATCGATCCCAAGACCGGGCAGCGGCTGCGGCTGAGCTTCGACACCTCGGCGACGACGGCCGCGGCGAGCCTGCAGTTCCAGTTCCTGGCCGACGCCTGGCGCGCGATCGGCCTCGACATCGAGGTCAACGCCACCACCTACAACCAATTCCAGGACAAGGTGCGGCGCGGCGCCTACCAGATCTTTATCTGGGGCTGGCAGGCCGACTTTCCCGATCCCGAGAACTTCCTGTTCCTGCTCGAGTGCAGCTCGGCCCGCTCCAAGAGCGGCGGCCCGAACACGGCCAACTTCTGCGACCCCGAGTTCGACCGCCTCTATCGCGAGATGAAGGACATTCCCAACAACGAGGTGCGCGCGGGCCTCATCAAGCGCATGCTGGCGATCCTGGAGCGGGAGCGGCCCTGGATCGAGCTCTACCATCGCGAGGACTATGTGCTGAGCCACGCCTGGCTCGTCAACGCCAAGACGATGGGGCTCTCCTATCCCGCCTTCAAGTACAAGGACGTGAAACCCGAGCTGCGCGCGGGCCTGCAGACGGCCTGGAACACACCGGTGCGCTGGCCCATCTACCTCGTGCTCCTCCTCGTCGTTGCCGTTACCGTGCCGGCGGTGCGGACCTACTACCGGGAGCGATTGTAGATGGCTGCGTTTCTCCTGCGCCGCATCGGCTACGGCTTCCTCACCGTGCTCGGCGTGCTGCTGCTGCTGTTCGTGCTGTTCTTCGCCGTGACCGATCCCGATGACATCGCGCGCAAGGCGGTGGGCGAGCGGGCGCGGCCGGAGGTCTACGCGCAATGGAAGAAGAACCACGGCTACGACAAGCCGCTGTTCCTCAACCGTGAGTTCGCGGGCTCGGACGCGCGCCGCTACACCGACACGCTGCTCGCCGAGCACTTCCGCCGCATGCTCACCTTCGACTTCGGCCGCAGCGATGCCGACGACTCCGCGATCTCGCGCCGCCTGCGCGAAGGGGCGGGGCCGAGCCTCAGCCTCACCGTGCCGCTGTTCGTGTTCGGGCTGCTCGCCGGCATCGGCCTGGCGCTGTTCGTCGCGTTCTTTCGCGAGACCTACATCGACCGCGCCGCGCTGGTGCTGTGCATGCTGACCATGAGCGTCGCAGGCCTGCTCTACATCATCGCCGGGCAGTACCTCGTGGGCATGCTGCTCAAGTGGTTCCCGATCTCGGGCTTCGATCCCGACCCGACCGTGACGGCGCGGTTCGTCGCCCTGCCGGTGCTGATCGGCGCGGTGAGTGGCATCGGTGCGGACGTGCGCTTCTTCCGCACCATCTTCATCGAGGAGATGAGCCGCGACTATGTGCGAACGGCGAGGGCCAAGGGCTGCGGTGATGCCCGCGTCATGGTCCGCCACGTGCTCCGCAACGCGCTGATCCCGATCCTCACCAACGTGGTGCTGGCGATTCCCTTCCTGTTCACCGGCGCGCTGCTGCTGGAGTCGTTCTTCGGCATCCCGGGGCTGGGCTCGCTCACGGTAGAGGCGATCCAGGGCAACGACTTCTCGACGCTGCGGACCATGGTCTATCTGGGCGCGCTCCTCTTCATCGTCGGCCAGATCCTCACCGACATCAGCTACGCCATCGCCGACCCCCGCGTGAGGCTGGGGTAGGGCATGGATCAACGGACACCCTCGTGGTTGTCATCCCGGCGCTTGTCGCCGGGATCCATCATTCAGCTTGCTCCGACGTTCGCGGATGGCTGGATCCCGGGCACAAGGCCCGGGATGACAACGTAGGAGCACGCGATTGCACTGGGTGTCCAACATCATTGTGGTGCTGCTGGCGGTGGGCGGGGTGTGGGTTGCGCGCTATGCGGCCAGCGATCGCTACTGGCGCGAGAGCGCCATCCAGCTCTGGCGCCGGCGGCGGCTGGCGCTCGTCGTGATCGGCATCTACGTCTTCGTCGCCATCCTCGATTCCATCGCCTGGGTCGATCCCGCGAGCGAGGCCAATGCGCTGACCTCCGGCAAGCCGCGCACCGTCATCGACCGCATCTTCGCGCCCGAGGCCTTCAAGGAGGCGAGCTACTCGGCGCCGCTGGCCAGCGTCAGTTTTTACGGCAACCAGCCGCTCGTCCATCCCGGCAAGCACCTGCTCGGCACCGATCTGCTCGGCCGCGACGTCGTCTACCGCACGCTGAAGGGCGCGCGGGTCGCGCTGCTGATCGGCGGGCTGACCAGCCTCGTCGTCATCCCGATCGCGCTGCTGTTCGGGGTGTCGGCGGGCTACTGGGGCAAGCGCATCGACGACGGGGTGTTCTTCGCCATGACGGTGCTGGCGTCCGTGCCGTCGCTGCTGCTGCTGATCGCGCTCATCATGGCACTGGGCAAGGGCACGGTGCAGGTCTGCGTGGCGCTGGGGGTGACCGGCTGGGTACACTTCTGCCGCATCGCCCGCGGCGAGACCCTCAAGCTGCGCGAGGCCGACTATGTGGCTGCGGCCCGGGCGCTGGGCGTCTCCGACGTCAACATCATCCGCCGCCACATCCTCCCCAACATCGCCCACCTCATCATCATCACCTTCGCGCTGACGTTCACGGGGCTGGTGCTGTCGGAGACGATACTCTCCTACCTCGGCATCGGGCTGGACGGCAGCTGGGGACAGATGATCGACCAGGCGAGGAACGAGCTCTCGCGCACCCCCATCATCTGGTGGAACCTGGCCGGCGCCTCGGCCGCGCTCTTCACGCTGGTGCTGGCCGTCAACACCATCGCCGACGCCATGCGCGACATCATCGACCCGCGCACGCGCAGGGAGGTGTGATGGGGACGCCTCTGCTGACCGTCGAGGACCTGAGCATCTCCTTTCCGGGCGACGGCGCGCACCGCGTGACGGTCGTCGACCGCGTGGGGTTCTCGATCTCAGCGGGCGAGACGCTGGCGCTGGTCGGCGAATCGGGCTGCGGCAAGTCGATGTCGGCGCTCGCCATCATGCGGCTGGTGCCGAAGCCCGGCCGCATCGAGCCGGGCGCCCGCATCGCTTTCGAGGGCCGTGATCTCTTGACGCTGCCCGTGCCGGAGATGCGCTCGGTGCGCGGCGCCCGCATCGGAATGATCTTCCAGGAGCCGATGACGAGCCTCAATCCCGTGACCACCGTCGGCTCCCAGGTGAGCGAGGCGATCGAGCTGCACGCCAACATTTCCGGCGAGGCTGCGCGCAACCGTGTGCTCGAGCTGTTCTCGCTGGTCGGCATCCCCGATCCCAAGAGCCGCTATGCCGCCTATCCCCACCAGCTCTCGGGCGGCCTCAAGCAGCGCGTGATGATCGCCATGGCCATGGCCATGCGGCCCAAGCTCCTGATCGCCGACGAGCCTACCACGGCGCTCGATGCCACCATCCGCGCGCAGATCCTGGAGCTCTTACGCGACCTCTCCGCCAAGACCGGCACGGCGGTGCTGCTCATCACCCACGATTTCGGCGTCGTCAACGAGGTGGCCGACCGGGTTGCCGTCATGTACGCGGGCCGCATCGTCGAGGAGGGGACGCGGGTGGAGCTGCTGGGCGCACCGCGCCATCCCTACACGCAAGGCCTGCTGCGCTCGATCCCCAAGCCCGAGGCGAGGGGCAAGCGGCTCGAGGAGATCAAGGGCGCCGTGCCGCGTCCCGGCCATTGGCCCCAGGGCTGCCGCTTCCACCCGCGCTGCTCCTCGGCGTTCGCGCCCTGCGCGACCGAGGAGCCCGCGCGCACGGTCGTGTCGGCGACGCAGTCGGCGCGCTGCCACCTGGTGGCGAAAGTGGTCGGGGAGGCGCGGCCATGACCGTGCTCAGCGCCGACGCGCTGCTCGAGATCCGCGACCTCAAGACTTGGTTCCCGATCCGCACCGGCGTCTTGAAGCGCGTCAGCGGTCACGTGCGCGCGGTCGACGGCGTCGACCTGACGATCTTCCCCGGCGAGACGCTGGCGCTGGTCGGCGAGTCGGGCTGCGGCAAGACCACGGTCGGGCGCGCGATCCTGCGCCTCCTCGAGCCGACCGGCGGCAACGTCTGGTTCCGGGGGCAGAACCTGACCGGCTTGTCGCTCGAAGCGTTCCATCCCTACCGTCGCCAGATCCAGGTCGTTATGCAGGACCCGGGCTCGGCGCTGGACCCGCGCCACACCGTGCGCGACTGCATCGCCGAGGGCATGGATGCGTTCGAGATCGGTGCCGGCTACGAGGACCGCACGCGGCGGGTGGCCGAGCTGATGGGCAAGGTCAGCCTCGACCCCGAGACCATGTGGCGCTACCCGCACGAGTTCTCCGGTGGCCAGCGCCAGAGGATCTGCATCGCCCGCGCGCTGGCGCTCGACCCCGCGCTGCTGATCTGCGACGAGGCAACCTCGGCGCTCGACGTCTCGATCCAGGCCCAGATCCTGAACCTGCTCGCCGACCTGCAGGCCGAGCGCAGGCTCACCTACCTGTTCATCACGCACGACCTTGGCACCGTGCGCTATTTCGCCACGCGGGTGGCCGTCATGTACCTGGGGCGCATCGTCGAGACGGGGCCCACGGAGCGCATATTTACCGATCCGCGCCATCCCTATACCAAGGCGCTGCTGGCCTCGATACCCTCGCTCGACCCGGCCCGGCGAAGCACCCGCCCGGTGGCGCTGGGCGATGTCCCCTCGCCCGAGCGTCCGCCACCAGGCTGCCACTACCACCCGCGATGCTCGGTCAGGCTCGAGAGCTGCGCCAGCGTCGACCCGCCGGTCATTGCCTTCGCCGACGGCGTCTGCCGATGCGTGCTCGCGGCCAAGTAGCGAGGGGTTGCGCCAATGCTGTTCGATCGTCCTTCCCGCACATCCTTGGCGGGCCTGTTCGCCCTGGGCTTGCTCGCAGTGCCAGCGGTTGCCGCCGAGGCGCCGCCGCCGCCCATGGCCGAGCGCAAGCCAGTCACGTCAGAGCACCACGGCATCGCCATCACCGACGACTACGCGTGGCTGCGCACAGCCAAGCTCGAGGCCGTGCTGGCGCGGCCCGAGGCGCTCGAGGCGCCGATCCGCAAGCATCTCGATGCCGAGGCGCGCTATGCCCGCGCCGTGCTCGCCGGCAATCGCAACCTCGAGCGGCAGCTGCTCGCCGAGATGAAGGCGCGCGTGAGCCCGCGCGACGCGACGGTGCCGCAGGCGTGGGGGCCGTGGGAATACTACCTGCGCTACACGGAGGGCTCGCAGCGGCGGCTGCACTGCCGGCGGCCGCGCGGCGGCGGGGGCGAGCAGATCATGCTCGATGAGAACGTGCTGGCCAAGGGACGCCGCGGGTTCTCGGTGAGCGACGCGGCGGTGAGCTTCGATCACAAGCTGCTCGCCTACGCCGTCGACGGGGACGGCTCGGAGCGCAACACACTCAAGGTGCGCGACCTCGCCACCGGCCGCGACCTGCCCGACACGATTCCCGAGGTACGCGGCGGCGCGGTGTGGTCGGCCGACTCGCAATGGCTGTTCTACGTGGGCCGCGATCCCGCCAAGTGGGGGCAGAAGGTGTTCCGGCACCGGCTCGGCACGCCCGTCGCCGAGGACGAGCTCGTTCATGAGGAATCGGAGGAGGGCTTTGCCGTGTCGCTGCGGCCGTCGCTCTCCGATCGCTTCCTGGTGATCGAGTCCGGCGACTTCTCGACGACCGAGGTTCTGCTGGTCGATCTTGCCGATCCGACTGCGGCTCCGAGGCCGGTCGTGCAGCGCAAGGCCGGCACCAAGTATGCGGCCTCCGATCGTGGCGATCGCCTGGTCTTCATGACCAACGCGGACGGCGCCACGGACTGGAAGATCGCGGCCAAGCCGCTGTCCGCCGCCGCAGATGCGCCCTACGAGGAGATCGTGCCGCACGTGCCGGGCCGTCTCATCGAGGATTTCGTGGCGCTGAGCGACCATCTCGTCTGGCTCGAGCGCGACCGCGACAAGGGACGCCAGCAGATCCGCATCCGGCGCTGGTCGGACGAGACCGAGCACGCCATCACCTTCGGGGAGGAGCCGGCCAAGGTGGAGCTTGCCGTCGGCCTCGAGCAGAGGACGCGAACCCTGCGCTACACCTACCAATCCATGGTGCAGCCGCAGCAGGTCATCGACTACGATCTCGACACGCGCGCGCGAACGCTGCGCAAGGTGCAGGAGATCCCGAGCGGGCACGATCCCTCACGCTACGTCACACGCCGTATCGAGGCGCCGGCAGCCGACGGCACGCGCATCCCAGCCACCCTGCTCTACCGCAAGGACACGCCGCTCGACGGCTCGGCGCCCGTGTGGCTCTACGCCTACGGCGCCTACGGCGACACCGAGTACCCCGACTTCGGCACCGAGCGGCTGTCGCTCGTCGACCGCGGCTTCATCAATGTCATCGCGCATGTGCGCGGCGGCGGCGAGAAGGGCGAGCCCTGGCACGCGGCCGGCCGCCTCGGCAACAAGACCACCTCGTTCACGGATTTCATCGCCGTCGCCGATCACCTCGTCCGGCTCAACATGACGCGTGCGGGCCGCATCGTCGCCTCGGGCGCCTCGGCCGGCGGCACGCTGGTGGCCGCGGCTGCCAACATGCGGCCCGAGCTGTTCGGCGGCATCTATGCCGAGGTGCCGTTCGTCGACGTGCTCAACACGCTGCTAGACCGCTCGTTGCCGCTCACCGAGTCGAGCTTCTCGGAGTTCGGCAACCCGATCGACAACACGGCCGACTTTCTCTACCTGAAAGGCTATTCGCCCTACGACAACGTGCGGGCGCAGGCCTATCCGCCCATGCTGGTGCAGCAGCCGCTCAACGACTCGCGCGTGCCCTATTGGGAGGCGACCAAGTGGGTGGCGAAGCTCCGGCACCTCAAGACCGACAGGAACCCGATCATCCTGCTCGTCAACACGCAGGGCGGCCACGGCGGCGGCTCCGGGCGCTACGACACGCTCGAGGAGTTCGCCCGCGCCTATGCCTTCGGGATCAATGTGGTGAAGCGGTGAGAAGTCTCCCTCTCCCCACTCCTCAGTGGGGAGAGGGAGAGAAGCATCACCACATGGGGCCGCCCATGCCAACCATCGGCAGCACGACGTGGTCGGCCTCCCTCTTCTGCTCGTCGGAGAGCTGGGCATAGAGCGCCTTGAGGCTGCCCTTGACCTGCTTGATCTCCTCGATGCGGGCGGTCATGAACTGCTCCTGCAGATCGAGGCGCTCGAGCAGTGTCTTGTCGCCCGCGTCCTTGAACACAGACTTCATGCGCTCGTTGTGCTGCTTGGCGCCCCCGCGGATGGCAGCCGCGAGTTCGTTCCAGGCGGGGGTCTGAGCCTCGCTGATCCTGAGCTCGGCCTTGACGAAGGCGAGTCGGCCCTCGACCCGGTCGAGCATGCCTTCCTGCCCGCGTCCCCAGAACCCGCGCCGCATGCCCCAGCCCATCATGCCGGGGCCCATCATCTCGTCCCAGCCCATCATGCCTGGGCCCCAGCCGCGTTCGCCGGGCCCGCGCCCCGGTCCTGGACCCGGCCCGCCCTGGCTCAGCGCAGCCCCGCCGATCGCAATGGCCGCCACGAGTGCGACCGACACCGTCATCAAGCGTGTGCGTCTCATGACTGGCTGCCTCGAGGTTGGGTTGCTTCGAGGACAGCAGAGCATCCAGCCGAGGCGGTAACCTTGACGCCGATCAAGCCCGAGTTGTGTGACTGGCGCGGTTACGCCCGGGCGCCGACGGCGGCCAGAAGGCCGGAGGCCGTGAAGGGCTTCTCGAGGAAGCCAAGGGGATTGGCGGCTGCCGCCCGCGCGCGGGCCGAAGAGCGAGCGGACCTTGAACCGCTGCCAGATCTCGGTGGCGGCCTCGATGCCGTCCCCCTTCCCGACCAGCCGCACGTCCATCAGCACCAGATCCGGGCGCTCGCGCTCGACAAGCTGCACCGCATCGGCCGCGGAGTCCGCGGTGCCCACCACCATATGTCCGGCGCTCATCAGGTGGGTCATCAGGTCGAAGCGGATGAACACGTCGTCTTCCACGATGATGACGCGCTGGTTCGACATTTCCGGAACCACTTTTTTGTTGTTGCCCCCGCCGTGCCGCCAGAGCCCATGGCTCGCGGGAGGCAGGGCTAGTCGACCGGCGTTCGGAACTATCGCAAAGCTTGGCGATTGATGCTGCGGCCATGTGCCGCTGAGCGCGCCAGGATCACGTCCCGCGGCACTGCCGACGGACGTGGTGCCAACTCACGGTTGCAGCTAGGGGCGAACGCGCATCTGTGCCTCCCTCGAACAATTTCTCTCCCCCATGCTTCGCACCGCTGGATTGGCGCGATTCCGCAACTAACGCGCGAGAGATACATTCGTTCCTCGGGTGGCCTCGGCGATGCACAAAATTTCTGGGAATGCTGTGCAAGAGACTACACGGCTGATGCCCGCCCCGATCGCGCCTGCGCGCTGCCGCCGGTGGCGGCGCGGAATTGGCGCATCCAGTCATCGAGGGCGCCGACCTCGGCCGCGGACATGCGAAGCCCCAGCTTGGAGCGGCGCCAGACCACGTCCTCGGCCGTGCGGGCCCATTCCTGCTCCACGAGGTAGCGCACCTCGGCCTCGGTAAGGCTCGCCCCGAAGTCGCGGCCGAGGTCCGCCGGCGACTGGGCGCGTCCGAGCAGCCGGCTTGCCCGCGTGCCGTAGGCGCGGGCGAGACGGGCGGCATGGGTTTCGCTCAGGAAGCGGTAGCGGCGTACCAGGCGGGTCGCCAGCAGCGCCAGCTCGTCGGGTTCGAACTCGCCGCCCGGCAGCGGTGTGGCGCCGGTCCAGCCTGCCGCCTCGCCTTGGCCGGCCGGCAGATGCGCGGAGAGCCGCTGCAGAACGGCCTCGGCGAGACGCCGGTAGGTCGTGATCTTCCCGCCGATGACCGAAAGCAGAGGCGCGGCGCCCGGGCCGTCGTCCATCTCCAGCACGTAGTCGCGCGATGCGGCCTTGGCTTCCCCGGCGCCGTCGTCATAGAGGGGCCGCACGCCCGAGTAGGTCCAGAGCACGTCGCTCGGGCGCACCGGCACCACGAACGAGGCGCTGGCTGCCTCGCACAAATAGGCGACCTCCTCGGTGGTTGCAGTCACCGCCGCAGGGTCGCCGGGATAGTCGCGGTCGGTGGTGCCGATCAGCGTGAAGTCGCCCTCGTAGGGGATGGCGAACACGACGCGGCCGTCCGGGTTCTGGAAGATGTAGGCGCGATCGTGCGCGAACAGCCTGGGGACCACGATGTGGGAGCCCTGCACCAGGCGCACGCGGCCGCGCATCCTGGCGCGGAGGCTCACGGCCGCCACGTGCTCGACCCAGGGTCCGGCGGCATTGACGAGCGTGCGTGCGGTCACGGTGTCCCGCGCGCCGGTGTGGACGTCGGCCACCGTAAGGCGCCACAGCTCCGCCTCGCGCACGGCCTCGAGCGCGCGCGTGCGCGTGCGGATCGCGGCGCCGCGGTCGGCGGCATCGCGGGCGTTGAGGACGACGAGGCGCGCGTCGTCGACCCAGCAGTCCGAGTACTCGAAGCCGGTCGTGAATGCGCCGGGCACGAGGGGCGCGCCGGCGGCATCCCGGCCAAGGTCGAGCACGCGCGTTCCGGGCAGCCGCTTGCGACCGCCGAGGTGGTCGTAGAGGAAGAGGCCGGCGCGCAGCATCCATGCGGGCCGTAAGCCCTCCCGGTAGGGCAGCACGAAGCGCAGCGGGCGCACGATGTGGGGCGCGATCTGCCAGAGGATCTCGCGCTCCGTCAGCGCCTCGCGCACGAGCCGGAAATCGTACTGCTCGAGGTAGCGCAGGCCGCCGTGGATCAGCTTGGTCGAGCGCGAGGAGGTGCCGGAGGCGAGGTCGTCCATCTCGCACAGGAATACGGACAAGCCCCGGCCCGCAGCGTCGCGGGCGATGCCGCAGCCGTTGATGCCGCCGCCGATGATGGCCAGGTCGTAGACGTTTGGCATGGCGGTCCTGGTGGATCCCGGAGCAAGAGGCGCCCACAGGCAGCAATGCTGGCGATCATATGCGCCGATTCATGGCGCGCCTCCAGTGGGACAGCTGGATGCGGGGGTACAGCAGGCGGGTCAGGTGCTGCGATCGGGAATCTCGACCTCGAAGGTGGCGCCGTGGTCGGTGTCGCGCAGGCGGATGGTGCCGCCGTGGGCCGTCACCAGCTCGTGGGCGACGGCGAGCCCGAGGCCCGTGCCGCCCTTGCGCGCCGAGCCCTGGAACGCCTGGAACAGATGGGCGCGCGCCTTCTCGGGGACGCCCGGCCCGTCGTCCACGACCTCGATGGTGACGTGCTGGCCGTTGCGGCGCGCGGAGATGCGGATGTGGCCCCTGGCGGGCTCCTGCTGCTCGAGCGCCTGCAGGGCGTTGCGGGCGAGGTTGCTCAGGACGCGGTAGAGCTGGTCGCGGTCGGCATCGACGCGCAGGCTCGGTCCGATCTCGATGGTCCAGTCGACGGCACCCTCGCGCGGCAGGCTCAGGCCGTCGCCGACCTCGGCCACGAGCGGGCGCAGCGCCACCAGCTCGCGCCGGGGCTGGGCCTCCTCGGCGCGGCCGAATTTCAGCGTGCTGTCGGCGAGATTGATGGCGCGGCCGAGCGAGGCGATGAGCTTGGGCGCGAACCGCTGCACGGCCGGGTCGGGCAGGCTCGAGAGGCGGTCGGAGATGAGCTGGGCGTTGGCCAGCATGTTGCGCAGGTCGTGGTTGATCTTGCTGACGGCGAGGCCGAGCGCGGCAAGCCTGCTCTTCTGCTGCAAGGTCTGGGCGAGCTCCCTCTGCATGTGCGCGAGCTCGCGCTCGGCCGTTCCGATCTCGTCCTGGCGGGCGGATGGGACGATGATGCGGCTCGCGTCCTCCGGGCTCTGGCTGAAGCCCAGCATATTGCGCGTGATCCGCGTCATGGGCTGCACCAGCAGGCCGTTGAGGGCGAAGTAGACGAGGGCGGCCGTTATCATGGATATGATCACGGACAGCCCGAGCACGTTGAGGCCGTAGCGCACCATGGCTGCCCGCAGCGGCGCCTCGGGCAGCACCACCTCGATGAAGTCGCCGGCACCCATGCCGGGCTCGCCGATCACCCTGATGACGCGGCCCTCTCGGGCGACGAACACGCTGAGCGCGTCCCAGATCAGGTTGAGGCGCAGGCCGAGCTCGTTCCACACGCCCGGTGTTCTGGCGCTGGCGCGGAAATCGTAGGTGGCGTCGATCGGCGTGGCGCTGTCGGGGGAGAGCACGAGCCGGCGCTCGTTGTTGCGCTTGAGGGCCACCGCGCGCACCTGGGCCGTGCGCAGCAGCTCCATGCGCAGCTGGTCGGGCACCACGCCGGCGGGGCCGGCGTCGGCAGCAAGGGCGGCGAGCTGGGCGCCGGTGAGGCGGTCGGTGAGCCAGGTGATGCGGAAGTTGGCCACCGACGGCACGAAGATCAGCACCTCCGCCAGCATCACGAAGGTGATGGTGAGCAGCAGCAGCTTGGCGGACAGGCCGAGCCCGCGCCGCTCGGCCGTGGCCGTGAGCGGCGAGCGGATCGACCTGACCCGCTGCCACAGCCTGCTGGACCACTCCAGCGCTTCACCGATGCTATCGCGCGGCACGCGCCCGCCTCGTCCTAGTCTCCAATCGCGCGGCCAGGCTCATCCGAGCTTGGCCAGCCAACCCACCACCTTGCGGACCAGGGGGCTGGCGGCTGCCGTGGCATAATATCCGTACGCCACGCGCTTGTTGATCTCCGAATAGGTCGGATAGGGCGAGATCCATTGCGTCATGGCCTTGATGTCGAGGCCCTGGGTCAGCGCCAGCGACCACATCTGGATGAGCTCGCCCGCATGCTCGCCGACGATGCTGGCGCCCAGGATCTTGCCGCGAGTGTTGGTTACCACCTTGATGAAGCCCTCGACCGCCCGCTCGGTCTGGGCCCGGTCGTTCTCGTGGTAGGGCCAGCGGTAGACGTTGACGCGCCCGAAGCGCTTCCTGGCGGCATCCTCGGTCAGGCCGGCCTGGGCCAGCTCCGGGTCGGTGAACGTCACCCACGGAATGATGTCGGGATTGACGGTGGCGGGCAGCCGGAACAGGCCCCGGCGGATCACGATCCCCGCGTGGTAGTTGGCGACGTGGGTGAACTGCTGCCCGCCGATCACGTCGCCGATGGCATAGACGCGCGAGTTCGAGGTCACGAGGCCCTTGCTCACCTGGATGCCGCGCTTGTCGTACTTGATGCCGGCGGCCTCGAGGTTGAGGCCCGCGACGTTGGGGCTGCGTCCGGTGGCGACCAGCAGGTTGGCGCCCTGGATGACGCCGGGCACGCCGCCCTCGGAGATGTGCACGTCGATGAGGCGTCCGCCGCCGGTGACGCGCTCCACCAGCGCGCCCTCGCGGATCTCGACGCCCTCCGCGCGCAGGCGCTTCAGGACTACCTCGGACACCTCCGGGTCGTCCTTGCCCAGCGCCTTCAGTGCCTCCAGCACGGTGACGCGGGCGCCGAGGCGCAGATACGCCTGGGCGAGCTCGAGGCCGATCGGGCCGCCGCCGATGATGATGAGGTGATCGAGCTGGGAGCCGTTCTCGAAGATGGTCTCGTTGGTGAAGTAGGGCACGCCGTCGAGCCCGGGGATGGGCGGCACCGCCGGCGCCGAGCCGGTGGCGATGACGAAGCGGCGCGCCTTGATGCGCGTGTCGCCGGCGGCCACGGTGTCGCGCGAGATGAACTGGGCGGCGGCGCGTATCACCTTGACGCCGAGGCCGGCGAAGCGCTCCGCGGAGTCGTTGGGGGCGATCGAGGCGATGACGCGTTGGATGTGGTCGTGCACGCCCTTGTAGCTCACCGTCGGGTTGGTCGGCACGATGCCGAACGGCGCGCAGGTGCGCATCAGGTGGGCCCGGCGGGCCGCCGCGATCAGGGCCTTGGAGGGCACGCAGCCGTAGTTGAGGCAGTCCCCGCCCATCTTGTGCTTCTCGATCAGCGCCACCGACACGCCGAGCTGGGCGGCCGCAGCCGCCACGGAGAGGCCGCCAGAGCCCGCACCGATCACGCAGATGTCGACGCGCAGCTCCCCGCCGCCGGAGACCTCGACCGGCTCGGACCTGACGGCCACCGCATTGTCCGCCCGCTGGTCGCCGCCGATCCGCATCAGGCCCGCCGCCCCGTCATTTGGCTGCTGCATGCATGCTCCTCCACTTCCTGAATGCGACAGGGATCAGCGCGACAATGCCGAGCAGCACGAGCGCCAGCACCAGCTCCTTGGTGACGAGCGAGCGCGCGTGGATGCCGAGCTTGCACACCTCCGCGCTCTTGCGCGCCACGCATTGCGCATGATCGGCCAGTGCCGCTGCGATGACGCTGTCGAGGCCCGCACCTGCCGCCGCGAAGGCGAAGGTGGCGGGGATGATACCAAGAAATGTGGCGACAACGTAGGTCTTGAGCGGCACGCCCAGGATGGCCGCGGCGATATTGACGAGCCAGAACGGAAATGCCGGCACCAGGCGCAGGAAGAGGAGGTAGCTCATGGCGTCGGCGTGAAAACCCTCGCGCAGCTTGGAAAGCCAGGGGCCCGCGCGCGCGGTGAAGGTCTCGCTGAGCGCGCCGCGCGCGACCAGGAACAGGAGCGTGGCGCCTGCAGAGGCGCTGAAAACGGCCGCCGTCCCCCCGAGCCAGCAGCCAAACAGCAGCCCGCCCGCCAGGGTCAGCACCAGGCCGCCGGGCAGCGACAGTGCCGTCATGCAGATGTAGGCAAGGCAGTAGGTAGCCAGTGCAAGCGCCTGATGCGTCGCCAGCACGTGGTGGAACCGGCTGCGCAGGAGCACGATGTTGTCGAGCGTGACCTCGCCGTGCCAGCCCATGCCGAAGACCAGGACCATGGCGCCGGCGATCAGGAGCAGGGGGCCGTAGCGCTTGATCGCGCCAGGCCGCAATCCGAGCCGCGGCGGCGGGCGCCATGCCGGAGGACTTGCCGAAGCATCGGCCGGCCCGCAGCCGTCGCGCGCGCCGGGTGCCCGGCTCGACGGCTTCTTGTCGCTCATTGGCGGGCTCGGCGCATGCGGGGCCGTTCGGATTGCGTGGGACTCACTGGCCGTGAGAATAAGCGTTGGCAGCGGTATTTGCGGCCGCTGTCAAGCACACGTGAGGGAAAGCGAAAAGAATTGATGGTTTGCCAAGGATTGCCAAGGATAGAGGCGGGTGGAGGCTGCGGGAACGTCAATTTGCCTTCTGATTGACTTGGGGCTGCCCACAACCCTATAAGCAGCGCCAATTCCGATCGGCGCCCGGGTCGGCTATGGCGCGCCGGCTGGGCCATTGCGGCGCCCCGCTGGCGGCGGGCGACAGCGCATCCCCGGCGAGAGCTTGCGAGAGACGGAGAGTTGAAGTGAAACGGACCTATCAGCCGAGCAGGCTCGTGCGCAAACGGCGCCATGGGTTCCGCAAGCGCATGGCGACCACGGGCGGCCGCGCGGTCGTGGCGCGAAGGCGCGCCAAGGGCCGCAAGCGTCTGTCGGCGTGACGCTTCCGGCGGCGGCGGACAGGCAATGGCCAGAGCACGCGCTGAACCAGAAAAGATCGCGACGCCAGGCCTTAGAACTTTGAAGCGGCGCGCAGAATTCCTGCGGGTGCGCAAGGGCGCGCGCTGGGCGACGGCGGCGTTCGTCCTCGAGGCCAAGCCGCGCAGCGGCGAGGCCCGGCCGAGCGCAGCCTATGAGAGCGGGGCTCGCTTCGGCTTCACCGTCACGCGCCAGGTCGGCAAGGCGGTGGAGCGCAACCGGATCCGGCGTCGCCTCAGGGCGGCGGTTCGCGAAGTCGGAGCCGACCACGCCAAGGGCGAGTTCGACTATGTCCTGATCGCGCGCCGGCCGGCCCTAACCTCGGACTTCGGCGCGCTGCGGTCCGATCTCGTCAAGGCATTCGAGCGCGTGCACCGGGCTCCCGCCAAAGGGCGGTGAGGCGGCCACGCATTTACGACAGAGCATCGAGAGGCTCATGTACCAGGACAAGGACAGCCAGAAGAATTTGCTCGTGGCCATCGTCCTCTCGGTGGCGGTGCTGCTGGGGTGGCAGGTGTTCTATGCCAGCCCCAAGCTTAAGGAGGAGCAGGAGCGGCGGGGGCGCATCCAGCAGCAGGAGCAGGCCAAGGGCCAACCCGCCGCCCAGCCGGGAGTGCCGAGCGCGGTGCCGGGCGCGCCTGGCACGGCGGCGCAGCCGGGCTCGGTTCCCGCCGGCGCGCCGGTCGTGGCGGAGGCAAGCCGGGAGGATGCGCTCAAGGTCAGCTCGCGCGTTCGTCTCGAAACCCCGAGCCTGCAAGGGTCGATCGCGCTCAAGGGCGGCCGCATCGACGACGTCGTGCTCCTGAAGTATCGCGAGACGGTGGACCCCAAGAGCCCCCACGTCGAGTTGTTCTCCCCCTCCGGGGCTCCGCATCCCTACTACGCCGAGTTTGGCTGGGCACCGAGCGTCGGCCAGACCCAGCCGGTGCCTGGGCCCGATACCGTGTGGAAAGTGGAGCAGGGAGGCGTGCTGACGCCGTCCTCACCCATCACGCTGTCCTGGGACAACGGTCAGGGCCTGATCTTCAGGCGCACCGTCGCGGTCGATCCCGACTATCTCTTCACCGTCACCGATCAGGTCGAGAACAAGACCGGCCAGAGCGTCTCCCTCTATCCCTACGGCCTCATTTCCCGCCACGGCCTCCCCAAGACGCAGGGCTTCTACATCCTGCACGAGGGCCCTATCGGTGTGATCGGAGCCGAGGGGCTCAAGGAGCTGAGCTACACCGATCTTCTAAAGGAGGGCGGAGACCGTCCCTTCAAGAAGGCGACGGCGGGATGGCTCGGCATCACCGACAAGTACTGGGCGGCGGCGCTGATCCCCGACCAGAAGGTCCCCTATGACGCGAAGTTCAGCGGCGTCAAGGCGGCCAAGGATCGGTTCCAGGCCGAGTACCTGATTACAAAGGACGTGATGATCCCGCCGGGCGGTGCCGGGGCCACTACCCACCACCTGTTCGCCGGCGCCAAGCAGATGTCGCTGATCGACGCCTACGGCGAGAAGCCCGGCGCCAAGCAGTTCGACCTGCTGATCGACTGGGGCTGGTTCTACTTCATCACCAAGCCGCTGTTCCGCCTGCTGCACTGGCTGTCGCAGATGCTCGGCAACTACGGCCTCGCCATCCTCGCCACGACCGTGCTCGTCAAGCTCGCGTTCTTCCCGCTGGCCAACAAGAGCTACGAGTCGATGGCCAAGATGAAGAAGCTGCAGCCCGAGATGGAGAAGATCCGCGACCGCTTCAAGGACGACCGCGTCAAGCAGCAGCAGGAGCTGATGGCGCTTTACAAGAACGAGAAGATAAACCCGGCCGCGGGTTGCCTGCCGATCCTGCTGCAGATCCCGGTGTTCTTCGCGCTCTACAAGGTGCTGTTCGTCACCATCGACATGCGGCACGCACCGTTCTTCGGCTGGATCAGGGACCTCTCCGCGCCCGACCCGACGTCGATCTTCAACCTGTTCGGCTTGCTGCCCTTCGCGGTGCCGGAGTTCCTGCACGTTGGCGTGTGGCCGCTCATCATGGGGATGACCATGTGGGTGCAGATGCAGCTGAACCCGCAGCAGCCCGATCCCATCCAGCAGAAGATCTTCAACTGGATGCCGGTGATCTTCACGTTCATGCTGGCGTCGTTCCCCTCGGGCCTCGTCATCTACTGGGCCTGGAACAACGTGCTCTCCCTGATCCAGCAGTATGCGATCATGCGCAAGAACAACACCGAGGTGCATCTGTGGAAGAACCTCGGGATCGACAAGTGGAAAGGGCGGCTGCGGGCGGCGAGGAGCCTCGATATGGGCAAGCTCAAGGAGCGGGCCAGCAGTGCCAAGGGCAATCTCTCGGCTTCCGTCGGCAAGGTTCTGCAGCGCGGCGGCGGCTCGAAGGGCCAGGCCGGCACCACGGAGCAGACCGCTGCGAAGGAGCAAAGGGAGGTTGCGAAAGATGGTGGCGGCGCCGGCATCGCCGAGTCCAAGGCGCAGGGGGCGCCCATGACCCGCGAGCAGGCGCTCCGCGCGCTTGGCCTGGAAGCCGATGCCACCGACTTCGAGATCGACACGGCGCTCAGGACAATGAAGGGCCGCAGCAACGGGCTCAACGGCTCCGACCACGCCGTCGCTGCCAAGCTCGACGCTGCCCGCGAGGCCCTGCGCGGCAAGGGGGCTTGAGGGGGTCCCTTCTCCCCGCATGCGGGGAGAGGGTCAGGGTGCCCCTCACCCCGACCCTCTCCCATCGAAACGACGGGGAGAGGGAGCCATGCAAGCATCCGACTTCACTCCTGAGGAGATCGCTGCCGGGGAGGCG
>Ga0247825_10000873_pt1 | contig 19551 bp, 16 predicted proteins | sample 13C_Vanillin_Day_FD_194413 | JGI IMG/M metagenome (GOLD analysis project Ga0247825, IMG submission 194413) | Soil microbial communities from agricultural site in Penn Yan, New York, United States - 13C_Vanillin_Day48 | ecosystem: Environmental > Terrestrial > Soil > Agricultural land | place...
CCGCCACGTTCAACCCCGCCGCGAGCTGCCCCACCCGCACGCTCCCGGTCGCCACGTTGACCCCCGCCGTCATCTGCAGGCCGTTCAGCTCTCCGCTTGCCACATTGAGGGCCGTCGCCATCTGGGCCCCGCGCACGCTGCCCCCCGCCGTGTTGACGCCCACGGCCACCGCGACGCCGCGCACCTCCTCCTCATACATGTTGGACACCAGCGCCATCGCCAGCCCCCCCGAGAGCGCCGCGCCGTCATTCATCACCCCGACTGCGGCGCGGTTCTCCACCGGCGCACCCCCGGACGCCGCCGCATTCACGCTCACCCCCGGCAGCAGCCCCACGTTGAACGGCACGAGCTTGCGAGGAGCCCCACCCGCCTTCACCTCCGCCACCGGACCGCCGCTCCTCTGCGCCGCCAGCACCTCCGGACCTCCGCGAGCCACCGTCGCCTCGCGCAGCACCGAGGTGAAGGCCCCCGGCTCCAGCGGAGTGCGCTTGCCGTCGGCGAGCACGAACGACGCCTCGGACACCCCGCCATCCAGCTCGCGCCGCACCTTGTACTTCCCCGGCGCCAGCCCCAGCTCCGTGGGGCGCCCCGGCAGCTTCATCAGCTCCACCACCAGCACGCCCGCCTCGTCTCGCACGAAGAAGCGGCCCTCCAGCCCCTCCGTCAGCACCAGCCCCGCGGACGTGGCGCGCAGATCCGTCATCACCAGATCCCCCGTGCCCGCCAGCTCGATGTCATATGCCGGGTGCTGCGCCCCACCCTGGGTGCGCTCGGTGCGCGCCAGCGTCTCGTGGAAGGCGAACTGGTAGGCCTCGTTGAGCGTCACCCGCCCATCCCGCGTCACATCCGCCGCCCCGCGCAGCCCCGAGACCAGGTGGTGCGTGAAGAACGAGCCCCCCAGCCTGTCCGACTCCTGGGAGGCCTCGTCCTCGCTGGACGAGGTGAGGATGGCCTGCCCCTTCACCTGGCTGCCCGCATCCACCAGGAACGCCGGCCGCGAGGCGCCGCCCTTGCGCCGCGCGAACGCTCCCGAGGCGCACGAGTCCAGCACCGCGATGCGCACGTCCGCCGGCAGGCCCCCCAGCGCGCGGCGCAGCTCCCCGTAGTCCACGCGCTCGCCCTGGAGCAGCAGGCCCTCGTCGTCCGAGTGCCCCGAGTAATAGAGGAGCACCTCCACCCGGTTCGCCCCCGCCGAGCGCGCGGACTCGGTCAGGGCCTTCATCTTCGTGAAGCCCTCCAGCAGCCCCGCGCGGTCCGTGTCCAGCAGCAGCACCCGATCCGCTGGCGCCACCCCGCCCAGCTCGTGCAGGACCTTGGCGAAGGCCTGCGCATCCGTGGTGGCGTAGCGCAGCCGGTCGCGCCCAGGCCCCCCGTCATTGACGCCCACCAGCAGGGCCAGCCGACGCACAGAGACGGGCGTCTCCGCGGCGGAGGTTCCCGCCACCAACAACGTCACCAGCACGATCAGTCGAGTCATGGCGAGACCTTCTCCAGCGTGAAGGACACCTGCGTGAAGCCCTCCGGGAGCGCGAGCGGCGCGGTGCGCGCGGCGGGCGAGGCGGCGACCTCCCGGGCCACGGTGAGCACCGCGTCCAGGGTGAAGGGGGTGTCCGAGGTAATGAAGATGAAGCGCTCGAAAGCAGGGGCATCGTCCAGCTCGTAGGCACGGGGCAGCGCGTGGGTGCCCGACGGCGCGAGCGGCACAGCCTGATCGCCGGACTCGGGCGCGTGCAGCGTCACGGCGCCCCGCCCGTCCACGGAGAGGATCACTCCGTAGGCCTGACCCGCGGCGACGTAGGCGACCTGCACCACGTCACCAGCGGCGGCGGCGGTGCCATCGGCGAGGCGCTCCGGTACGGCGGCGGCCTGCCGGTGGACGATGAGCTGGGGCATCAGTCCCTTGGTGCGAGTGATCTCGGGACCCGGATCCTCCATCCCGCTCCCGGTGGATGGACCTCCGGGACGCACCACCACGAAGAGCGCCACCGCCGCCAGCGCCGGTACCAGCGCGAAGGCCGGGGCCCACTGGCGCAAAGGGCGTGCACTCCCTCGGGCCACCTCCATGCGGCGAGCCGCGGCGGCGCGCAGTTCCACCTCGCGGGCCACGGCAGCGGGCGGCAGCTTCTCCAGGATGCCCCGGTTCTCCGCCTCGAGAGCGGACAGGCGGGCCTCACCCTCGGGCTCTCGAGCCAGCTGAGCGCGGGCCGCTGCCAGCTCCTCCGGGAGCAGCTCCCCCAGGGCGATGCGCTCCAGCAACCAGTTCGGGGTACGGTGCGGCGAAGTCATGCGGCCTCCAGCTCTTGCAGCACGGAAGAGAGCGCCCGGAGGCGCTTGCGCACTCCCGAGACAGAGAGGCCCACCTCGCGGGCCGTCTCCTCCAGCGTCATCCCATCCACCAGGTGGAGGACGGCGATATCCCGGCTGGAGGCGGGCACCCGGCCGAAGAGCCGATCCAGCAGCCCTCGCGCCTCGGTGCGCGCCCCGGTATCCTCGGCGGAGGCGATGCGCAGCACCAGCTCGTCCTCGCGGTCCTCTGGGTGGCGGCGGGCACCGCGCAGCCGGTTGAGACACACCCTCGTGGCGATCTGGTGCAGCAGGCTGGAGGGCCCTGAGCCCCTCAGCGTCCCCTGGTAGCGCAAGAGCTGCACGAAGACGTCGTGCATGGCATCCACGGCCTTCTCCTCGTCTCGTAGGAGGAAGCGGCAGCGCCGGAGCACTTGAGGCCCATAACGGCGGTAGTAGGCCTCCACATCAATTGCCACCGGACTCGCTCCTCCCTCTTTCGGCAGGCTAGAACACCGGGGCCGGAAGAAACTGTCACCGGCCTCTGCTCTTCCTACAAAAGCCCGTCTTCTCGCGGGGTTGGAAGGCGCTCGTGGAAGCGAACTCCCGCAAACGCAGGCCAGCTCATTGGAGCGCAGGAGTCCACTCGTTGACTTCGACCTCCAGCGAGGACTCAGTTGCTATCGAACCCAGGATTCTCCTGAGAGTTCCTGCGTCGGTGCCCCCGAGGCTGAAGGCCTGGATGCCCTCGGGTTCATTCCTTGGAGTGCTACTGCAGATCATGGCCGTATCGCGCCGCTCGTACAGTCCGCAGAAGGGCCCGGTGGGAATCGGTTTCCTGAACCCAAGATTGATCATCAGCGGGTCGAGGAGCGAGAGGACGTCTGGATGGTCGCAAGTGAGAATGCCCTTGCACCGCTGCGGCATCTTCCCAACTCGGAACCTTGAGAATGCACCCCACGCCAACATCTCACGCAAAGTCTCGAATTGATCGTGGAGCTCACCACCTCGAGCGTGCCGCTTCGTCACTCGTGCATCCGCTCGTGCCGGCGAGTCGAGATCATAGAAGATGTGCAGAGGCATCATTTCATTGGACTCATGTCCGATGAGTAGGAACCGAGGATGAGGCACGACCAGCTTCTCGGTGTAACAGGCGAGCACACGCCGAGCCGAGAAATCCAGCCTCGGATAGGCCAATAAACCCATGCTTTGGCCCATGTGGGTCAGGAACCAGCGATAGAACAGCGGCAAGGAGCGACCTGCAAGCAGCTCGATCCGCGCAATCACATCGGGCGTGGTTCCCTGCCACTGCTCTGCGAGCCCAGGCACGCTTTTCAGGAGCAGGTCCTCCATCTCGGGCTCTAGTCCTTGTGTTGACATTGCTCCTCCTTGCCTCCCGGGCAGAGCATTAAAGGAACGACCAACTCACAGGTCTTACACGGCGGGACGGTTGTGCCGTGTTCGAATGGTCTGACAACAACATGCCCCTCGGTTTCATCGAAGAACTGGATCGGCGCCCCAGTCGGCTTGCCCTTGCTGTGGAAGAACTGTTCAGTGATGCCCCCCGGGTAGGCTCCCCCATCCAGAGCGAGTACGATTGCTTTCTGGGCAGCACAGGTTCCTGGTGGATAGGCTGCGGGCCCTGCCCGATCAAGGTCGCTGTCCTTGGCGAGTGCCTCGGCTCTTGCCCATATCTTCTTTACGCTTGCTTCTCCGAAGTGCTCCAGAAGCCGCGAGTGGACCTGTCTTCGCGTGGCATTGTAGAGCTTGTCTTCTTTATCCCCGATATCGATCGAGACAACGCCTGTAGGTGCGTGCCATCCGAGTTCCGTGACAGCGTCGCAGAACTCCACGAGTGTCACGGCTGACTGGTCTGCGTACTTCTGCCCGCACTTGCACTGGACCACGCCGAGCATCGTCACGAGCCGGCGCCCTTTCTTAGCCTTCACCATCACGTCGAGCTTCGCGGCCAGAGCCGATGCATCGGCCTTGGTCCCTTCCGGTCCCCCCGTCTCTTCTAGAGAGCCATGTTGCTTCTTGCATAGAGGGCAAGCCTCCTTTCCATCGATCACCGTGACGAGCCCGCTCGTCTGGAGCACTCCCATCATCGTCGCCGCGTTAGCCGGGCTGCCGCTCGGCCCGCAGTTGTTGAGCATCGGGTCGCCGAGCAACTGGACGTTCTTCCCTTCGATCTTCACGTTCATGGATCCAGGCCCCACAAAACGCGTAGGGCCTTCCACGTTCGAGGAGATCAGCCCGCCGCCAGTCCCCTTGCTGGCCACGTCGCCCATGGAACCGAAGGTTGCGCCCCGGATGGCGACCTTCTTATCTTCTATGGTGACGGTTTTGGAGTACCCCTTCGGGCTTGTTCCGCTCTTGCCGATGTTGGGCAGCGGCGTCGGAACGAATGGCGCTGGTGGCCCAGGCATCTTGCACACGTTGGGCAGCGTCGCAGCGGCGATACCGCTGCTCCCTTCTGTCACCGGAGTTCTGGGCGCATTCACTGAGACCTTGGTCATTCGTAACTACTCCTTCAACAGCCGTGGGTCCTGTAGCAGCACTGCTCCTCGGAGCCCACCATCGGAACCTGCCATCACCATCGCCCGTGGGCCTCTCGCGTAGCCCCGTGCGAACGCCTGGACGGCCAGGATACCCCCCAAGGCTCCAAACGCGGCACCCACGTCGCCCCAGCAATCACTCGGGGCTTTATAGCCAGGCGACTTCCAGACCAATGGAGTGCGCAACACGACGAAACCCCACTCTTCGCTCCGGTAACGCTCACCGTTGATATCCGTATAGAGCAGGTCGATCCCCTCTCGGGGGAACTCAAGCCCTGCGACGGCGCCCTTGACAGCCTGGGTCATTCCGACGCCGAGCGAGCCCGTGTCACTGTCTCGCAGAAGGCTCTCCTGTGCGGTGCAGGCCCCACGCACGATGGCCAGTTGAGGAAGGCTTAAGCGGCCGCGCAGTCTCGCGCTTGCCAGTGCGAGGCATCCAGCCCCCTCTCCAGGTGTGAACCCGCCGGGAATCCCCGGATGCGCGAACCGGCGGTGGCGCTCCAGCCAGTCGAAGGTCTCCGCGTGGTGGTAGCTGTCGACGCCAGCTACCAGGAACAGATTGTCTCCACTTCTGGAACACTCCCGTACCGCCTGCTCGACCGCCCGGATCGCTCCGGCATGACCGCGTCCGGCGATTTCGACACGGACGCTGGAAGCCTTCGCTCGGAAGAGAGCCGTCAGGGCGTCTGCGACCCAGGCAGCATCGTCCTCGGAGAATCCTGGGCGGTTCTCAGGAAGCGCGAGCAACACCCGAAGCCTGCTCTCGTGGGCGACCCCTTGACCGAGTTTGGCCACGACCTGCTCGAAGGCACTCTCGGCCATGGGCACGAGACGGTCTCGTCCCTCAATCCTGGGGTCGAGCAACCGGTCGGCAGCGACCACGACTGGCTCGCCGCGTGCGTCGATGAAAGGATACTCGGCATACCGGCAGATACCGGCGCGCACAGCCGCCGCGCTGCTCTCCGCAGTAAACCCGACAGGTGTTCGCGCTCCGACGGCCACCACCTCGACCTGGGTGTTCACGCCGCACCTCTTTCTTCAACGATCTCCGTCTCATCGAGATAGTCCGCATCAGGGGCGGGAACACGCAGCGTGCTTTGCCACACGACGGAGAGACGCCTCTCTTCAGTGTCCACGAGTACCAGCGTCATGCGCGAGTTGTGCCGCTCGCGCCGTGTGCTGATGCGCGTGGTGAATCCGAGCGAAATGCGAGGGAGGTCGAAGCGCAGGCCCCCCTCAGGGGTCATGTTCACAAGTTCAACACGCTCTCCACCGGCGAGAGGCCTCTGGAGCCGCTGATCTGTAGGAGCGCTCAGCGCAAAGGCGGGATCGAAGTCGTCCGGGAGCAGGGGCTTCTTCGACTGTTCCCACCGTGCGTCATATGTCCCTGCGAGTTTGCGACGCGGTAGCCAGGATTGATCGATTGGGCCGAAGCCTGCTGGACCATTGTCCGCGGGCTCGCCGCTGGGGTGCTCGATCGTGTGGGCCGGTGTTCCAACGAGGTGAGCGGTTCGTCGCGCGAAGCCGCGTCCGATGGGGTTCCGCTCGTCGATACAATGCCTCTTGGGATCCGGGTCTGACAGATCGCAGCCCCCGAACGCAGATTCGTATCGAATCGGGCGCTTGGTGAACAACTGTGGCCGGGTCGTGGCCACGCCAGTGATTCCTCGGCTGTAGGTGCGATCCCCGTGCACGAGTAGAATCTTCTGAAACTGTCCGATCCGCAGAGCAACCGGTACTGTTGGCGCTGGCTTTCCTTTGGGCGCGTATGCGTGCGCGACAACCAGCACATCCGTGCCTGGCTTGGCCGCGAGGAGATCCGAGTCGAATCGCAGGCTCGAAAGGCCTGGTTCACCGAAGTACTCAGGAATCAGCACAGGGGACGGTTGCTCGTCCGCCAGCACGAGCCGCCCCCCTGGCGCGATGTTGAACGTCGCTTTGACTGCAACGAGCCACCAGTGGACTCCGTCCTTGTCTCGCGTCCAGTTCCGGTCAGCGGCATAGGGCGTTCGGTTCTTCAGCGACCACATAAGACCTTCACACTCAGAGAGAGACCCTGTCCGCACAATACATCCATGAGAGCCTGCAGCACGCCGGCAGCCTCCTTAGATCCCGAAGAGTTTCGCGAGCGGGTTCATCGAGATCTGGGCTCGGCCAGCCAGCGCGGCACTCAGCTCCGAGCGCTGCCCGCGGGTGAAGGCCCGTGTCTGGAGGAGATGCGCGCCACGGCTCCGAATGGCCAGTTCCAGCGCGAGCACGGGCCGACGCCGCATCGGCTCACGCTCGATCGCCTCCAGGAGCGTCCCCGCGTCGAACCTGTTCCCGCGCAGGTAGCGGGTGCCGCGCTCAAAGTCCCTCCGCGCCTTCTGCCACCAACGATCCACTGGATCGAGCGCTGGCACTGGCAGGCTCGCCTCGGGCCCCGGCACCAGAATGGCATCCAGGTTCTCCTGCTCCAAGGGGACGAGCGCGTCGCCCGCCTCCTTCGGAGCTTTCCGGTACTCTTCCTCCAGCTTCAGCCCTGTAATGGCCGAGAATGCCTCGCCCGCCAGCGCCGCAGCCTTGTCATCCCCCATCCATCGCAGACAGGCTTTCGCCGCGAGCGCGTGCCCACTGAATCCGAGCGCCCAGAGCACGTCCTCCCTCAAGGCCTCTTGGGTCATCCACCACCAGTCCATCCACGTGAGCCAGCAGCCCTCTTCGCACTCCGCGGTGTCTTCGAGATCATGGTGGGCGGACACCAGGGCCCTCTCCCATTGCGACCAGAGGAACGCCGCCTCGTCCAAGTGCTCCTCCAGCACATCCATCATCACGAGCTCCATGATTCAGATGGCTAGCACGGTGCTCCCGGTCTGGCCCAGGCAGTGGCCGACGGAGATGGTCCACACCTTGACAATGAATTGATGGCCGAAGCAAATGGCGCGCCTCGACGAGCACCGGATCTCCTCATGCCTGCCAACTCCCTCCCGGATGAAGACGTCGATCTGCCACCCGCGGCGCGGTGGGGGATCCGGAACGCGGGGCTCCTGTTCTTCCTGGCCCTGGCGTGGGTGCCCATCTTCAACGAGAGCCGGTGGGCCGACCTGTCGAACTGGTACACCGATCACCTGCACCACCCTTTCGCCACGTGGGTGGCCTTCTTCCGAGGCTTGGAGATCTACACGCGGCCCTTCTCGGAGATCCGCGAGGGCACAGGCTGGCCGTACTACACGGAGGCCTGGGGGCAGATGCCCGGCTTCGTCTACCCACCCGGCGTCATGCTGCTGTTCCTTCCCTTGGCGCTGGTGGGAAGGCTCGCTGGGCCCGCGGGGCTGTCGTTCCATGGCTTCGCGGTCGTGTCGGTGCTCTACATGCTGGCGCTGGCGGCGTGGGCGCTCCACCAGGCCATCCAGGCAATGAAGCTCCTCCCGCGCGGCTCGCGGGTGGCCACGCTCGGCATCACCTTGCTCATCCTGATGCAGATAGGGCTGCAGGGGTTCTTCGACTCCGCCTTCCTCGGCGCGGGCTTCGCGGCCATCAGGGCCTGGCGGCGCAACAAGCCCGATGTGGCGCTCCTGTGGTTGGCGGCCTCGGCCTTCCTCCACTTTCGAGCGGCCATCTTCGCCCCGCTGGCGGTGGTGGCCCTGATCCAGTGTTGGAAGGAGCGCTCCCAGATCCGCCTCTTCGTCCCCAAGCTGGCGGTGGCCGCGGGGGCGGTGCTGCTCGCGCTAGGGGCCTTCGTGCTGACGTACCCCGCGACAGAAGCAGTCCGGGCGGGGGCCCCGCGCGTCGTCTCCGCCCCGAATGTCACGGGCCTGGTGACTGTCGTCTCGCTGGCACTGGCGGCAGTGCTGTGCTGGCGCCGGCAATGGCTGGCGCTGGCGGCGCAGGGAATCGTGGTCGCCCTGGTCTTCGTGGAGTTCCAGCCCGCCTGGTGGCACGGGGCGATCGTCCTGGCCGTGCCGTACTTCATCGGAGCTCTGCGCGAGGAGCCCTTCCGGGGCGAGCTGGCCCTCACCCGAGGCGCCTCGCTCCTCTGGGCGCTGGCCCTCCATCCCCTGGTGTGGCGCGACCACCCCGGGCAGATCTTCGTCGAGCTCGCCCGGTTCCTCCGCGTGGGTTGAGCCCCGGGCGGGCCGCGGCCTTCCTCAGGTCGGGGGCGAGCGCACCATCAGCACAGGCCGGTCGCAGCGTGCCATCACCTCCTGCGCCACCGAGCCCATCACCGCCCGCATCACACCCGTCCTGCCATGGGTCCCCATGCAAATAATGTCCGCCATGTACCGCTCGGCGGCCTGGATGATGGCGCCCGCCACATAGTTCCCGGCGACCACCTCGAGCTCCACCTTGCGGTCACCCTGGCGCGCCGCGCGAGGCACTCGCTCCTCGAGCTGCTTCCTCAGCGCGACCACCTGCTCCGGAGTGATCTGCGGCGACGCGACGTGCAGCAGGTGCACCTTGCCGCCCGGCGGTGTCAGCGAGCATGCGTAGGCAATGGCGCGATCTCCCAGCTCGGAGAAGTCCGTCGTCACCAGCACCGTGCGCACCGGTGGCAGCTCCATGTCCGCCCCGCGCGCCGCCGCCGTGGCCGGCACGCACACCACCGACATCTTCGCCAGCCGCAGCGCATGGTGCGACACGCTCCAGAGCTTGCCCAGCGCCTTCCGGTGGTGCGTGCCCACCACCAGCAGATCCACGCTCTCCTCCGCCGCCAGCGCGACCAGATGGTCCGCGATGCGGCCCAGACCCATCTCGCACCGCACGCGCACCGGGTTGCCGCCGTCCGCCAGGGGCTCCATCAACGTCGCGGCCTCCTTCTCCAGCGCCTGGCGCAGCTCCGGCGTCACGTCCGCGAAGCCCAGCGGGTGCTCCATCCCCAGCCGCACTGCCTCCTCTTGTGCCCAGAAGACGCGGGCGCCCACCAGCTCCACCGGACCAAGCTTGCGCAGCCCCTTGAGCCAGTCCCGCGCGGCCTCGAATGGCAGTGAGCGATCCACCCCCACCATCACCTTGAGCGGCCGCTCTCCGCGCCCCCATGCCTCCAGGGACGGGACGTTCCGGGCGACGAGCAGCGGCACCTCCAGCGCCTGCGCCAGCCGGTCCACCGTGCCGCCCACGCCCAGGAACGGCGTCTCATGGCTCGGCGCGGCCGTCACCACCAGCGTGGCCTTCTGCTTCGCAGCGAACTCCTGCAGCGCGGAGGCGGGCTCCCCCGTCAGCAGCGTGTGCTGGACGTGGGTGCCCTGCTTCTCCAGCCTCTTGGCTTCATCACCGAGCGCTGCCTCGGCCGCCTCCAGCAGGGGCTTGCCAAAAGCCTTGACCGACTCGGCCTGGAGCACGTGCACGAGCCACAGCGGCTCCCCTCCCTTCCGAGCAAGCACAGCCGCGGCGTCGCAGGCCTGCCGGGCACTGTCAGAGAAGTTGGTGGCGCAAACGATGGGCATGGTGCCTCCACGAAAGTTGTGGCCTGCCAGGGCTACCGCGCGGGCGGGCGTAGGACCTGCTCGGCCTTTACCTCATGGACGAGCGGCTCGCCACGTTCGAACGCCTGGAGACTGGCCAATGTGGTGTCCGCGATGTTTCCCAGGGCCTCACGCGTGAGGAACGCCTGATGGGAGGTGACGAGCACGTTGGGGAAGGTGAGCAGCCTCGCGAGCACGTCATCCTGCAGCACCTGCCCGCTCAGGTCCTGGAAGAAGACACCCTCCTCCTCTTCGTAGACGTCCAGCCCCGCCGCGCCGACATGGCCTCGCTTGAGCGCGTTGATGAGCGCCCGGCTGTCGATGAGCGCGCCACGGCCGGTGTTGATCAACATCACCCCCCGCTTCATCTTCTCCAGCGCCGAGGCATCCACCAGGTGGTGCGTGCCCGGCGTCAGCGGCACATGCAGGGTGATGACGTCCGCCTCACGGTACAGCGTGTCCAGCGGCACGTAGCGCGCCCCCAGCTCACGCTCCAGCGACGCATCGGGCGCCGCGTCGAAGCACAGCAGCCGGCAGCCGAAGCCGTGGAAGATGTGGGCCGCCGCCCGGCCAATGCGCCCGGTGCCCACGATCCCCACGGTCTTCCCATGCAGATCGAAGCCCACCAGCCCATCCAGTGAGAAGTTCCAGTCGCGCACCCGGGCGTAGGCCTGGTGGATGCGGCGGTTGAGCGCCAGCACCAGCGCCACGGCATGCTCGGCCACGGCGTAGGGCGAGTACTCGGGAACGCGCACCACCTGGATCCCCAGCCGTCCCGCGGCCGCGAGATCCACATGGTTGTAGCCCGCCGAGCGCAGCGCCACCACGCGCGTGCCCCCGGCATACAGCGTCTCCAGCGCCGCCGCGTCCACCTTGTCATTCACGAAGGAGCACACCCCGAGGAAGCCTTGGGCGAGCTGCGCCGTCTGCGCCGTCAGCCGCGGCTCGAAGAAGACGAGCGTGTGGCCGAAGCGGGAATTGGCCCTCTCCAGGGCCTCTCGATCGAATCGGTGGGTATCGAAAACCGCCAGCCGCATGGATGCGCTCCTGTCCCTAAGGTGGCTCCAGCTCCCAGGACAGCCATGAGGCCTTGCAAAGGACACTCCCACCCAGGGGGAGCAGCCGAGCGCGAAAAATCTGCATCTTCCCGTACAGCCGCGCGGAATTTGCGCGGGATGCCTCAGAGTCCGCGGGGTTGGCAGCGCCCCTCAGCGTGAGTTCGGCCGGGCAGACGGCCGTCTTCGGATCCCCGCTTTATCTTCAAGAGAAGCCCCGGAGGTGACCCTATGTACCGTTGCTCAGCCTGTGGTGCTTTCAATCGTGTTCCTCACCCGCCCCCGTCAGGCACGCCCACCTGTGGGCGCTGTCACGGCGCGCTCGACGTGTCGGGCAGACCCCAGGAGGTGAATGGGGAGGCGCTCGCGCGGGCTGTCGCTTCATCGCCTATTCCCATCCTGTTGGATCTCTGGGCCCCCTGGTGCGGGCCATGCCGAGCAGCCGCTCCCGTTCTGGAGGGCATGGGCCAGGCCCAGGCAGGGCGGCTCCTCGTGCTCAAGCTGAACACGGAGGAGAACCCGGAGACGGCATCGGCCCTGGGGGTGAGGGGCATCCCCACCTTTGTCGTCTATCACCAGGGCCGCGAGGTGGCGCGCCGCAGCGGGCTCATGCCGCGCGTGGAGATGGAGCGCTGGGTGATGGAGGCGCAGGGAGGCTCGGCACGAATGCAGCTGTAGCGGGTGGCGCAGAGGGGTGGAGGTGAGGGTGGCCTCCTAGAGCAGGGCAGTGGCTCCAGGCGGGGAAGGAGGCAGCACATGGACGACAGCGTTGCTCTGCTCACGGACTTCTACGAGTTCGCGATGGTGGAGGCCTACCTCGACGAGGATCTGCACGACGAGGCGGTATTCAGCCTGTTCGTCCGGCGTCTGCCGTCACGCCGGAACTACCTGCTCGCCTGCGGCCTGGACGATGTGCTCCGCTACCTGGAGACGCTGCGCTTCACTCCGCAACAAGTCGACTACCTGGCCTCGCTTGGCCGGTTCTCGGACCGGCTGCTGCGCTACCTCGCGCGCTTCCGCTTCTCTGGTGAAGTGTGCGCCGTCCCCGAGGGCACGCCTGTCTTCGGCGAGGAGCCCATCCTGGAGGTTGTTGCCCCGCTGCCCGAGGCGCAGCTGGTCGAGACCTATCTCCTCAACCAGATCCACCTGCAGACGCTGGCAGCCTCCAAAGCCGCGCGGGTGGTGGCGGCGGCGGCGGGACGGCCGGTGATGGAGTTCGGCCTGCGTCGCATCCATGGCACGGACGCTGGGGTGAAGGTGGCGCGTGCGGCCTTCATCGCCGGCGTCGACTCCACCTCCAACGTGCTGGCCGGGCAGCGCTATGGCGTGCCCGTGTCGGGCACCATGGCGCACAGCTTCGTGCAAGCGCATGACGACGAGTTGGAGGCCTTCCGTGCCTTCGCGCGCTGCTTCCCCGAGACCACGCTGCTGGTGGACACCTACGACACGCTGCGCGGCGTGCAGCACGTCATCCGCCTGGCGCGCGAGCTCGGAGACAACTTCCAAGTGCACGCCATACGACTGGACTCGGGGGATCTGCTCGCGCTGTCGCGGGCAGCGCGGCAGATGCTCGACGAGGCGGGGCTACGGCGCGTGGAGATCATCGCCAGCGGCAACCTGGAGGAGGAAGCGATCGCGCGGCTGCTCGCCCAGAAGGCCCCGATCAATGGCTTCGGAGTGGGGACCGCGATGGGCGTATCCGCGGACGTGCCGTGCCTGGACATCGTCTACAAGCTGGTGGCGTACGGGGGGAAGGATCGCATCAAGCTGTCCACGTCCAAGATCCTCTACCCCGGGCGCAAGCAGGTGTTCCGCTTCACCGAAGCGAACGGGGCTGGGCCCAGGGACGTGCTCGCCCGTCACGGCGAGAAGCTCGAGGGCCGCCCACTGCTGCGCCCGGTGATGCGGGATGGAAAGCGGGTGCCGGGTACCTCGCCCACGCTCACGGAGATACGGGCGTACACCAGAGGCGAGGTGGAGCGCCTGCCCTCCGCGCTGCGTTCGCTGGAGCCAGCCAACCCACCCTACCGCGTCGAGGCGAGCCTGGTGCTCGCATGGACGCGCGAGCAGCTCATGGAGGCCTGGGGGGCGAGCCCATGAACCCGAGCACAAGGAGGCACGAGGATGAAGTTTCGGGATAGAGAGGAAGCAGGGCGCCTGTTGGCGGAGCGGCTACGGGAGTATGCGGGTGAGGCGCCCGTGGTGCTCGCGCTGCCGCGCGGCGGAGTGGCCGTGGGGTACGAGATCACCAGAGCCTTGGACATACCGCTGGACGTGATGATGGTGCGCAAGCTGGGCGTGCCGTGGCATCCGGAGCTGGGCATGGGCGCCATCGCCGAGGGCGGCGCCGTTTTCCTCAACCCGGAGGTGCTGGTGGAGGCCGAGCTTGATCCAGAGGAACTGAGGAAGGTGATCACCGAGGAAGCCCGCGAACTGGAGCGGCGCGTGCAGCGCTACCGCGGAGGCCAGCCGCCGCCGGAGGTGAAGGGACGCACCGTCATCCTCGTGGACGATGGGCTGGCCACGGGTGGAACGGCTCGCGCGGCCGTCCGGGCGCTCCGAGGCTTTGGAGCGCGCCGCATCATCCTCGCGGTCCCGGTGGCAGCATCCCAGACGGCGGAGCAGCTCCGCGATGACGTGGATGCGCTCGTCGCCGTCCAGGAGCCGAGCAACCTCTGGGCCATCGGCAACTGGTACGACGATTTCCACCAGATGACCGACGAAGAGGTGCTGGTCCTGCTGGATCAGGCGCGCCGGACCACGGGCGTGAGCCCGGCGAGCCCATGAAAGGAACGCAGCTCCCCAGGCCCGAGGTCAATGCACCGGGCCACGAGGCGTCCATGACGGCGAACGCTCCGGGGTTGGGGGCAGGAGCTGCGCGGCGCGCGCGAGTGGTAGGCGGATGCGGAACACGGAGCCCTGACCCGGCTGGCTGTCCACCTCGATGAGGCCCCCATGGGCCTCAACGATGCGCCGCGCCACGGAGAGCCCGATGCCCGCCCCTGATGCGCGCTCGCGAGCCCCGAGGCTGCGCCTGAAGGGCGTGAAGAGGTGGCGCTGCTCCTCGACGGAGATGCCGATGCCCTGGTCCGAGACGGAGAGGAGCACCTCCTCCCCCTGCTGCTGCACGGTCATCTCCACACGCGTGCCTGCGGGCGAGTACTTCAGGGCGTTGCTCACCAGGTTGTTGAGCACCTGCTCGATGCGGGCCCCATCGCAGCGGAGGAGCACGGGGGACTCGGGCACGGAGAGGCTCAGCTCATGGCTGGGCCCAGTGGCTTGGTACAGCTCTACTACGGCATGCGCCAGCTCCCGCGCATCGCGCTCCTCGAGATGGAGCTCCAGCTTGCCCGCCTGGATGCGAGTGGAGTCGAGCAGATCCCCCACCATCCGGTCCAGCCGCGCCACTTGCCGGCGTACGAGCACCAGCATCTTCTGGATGCGCTCGGGCGAGGCATCCGGCCGGCTGGGATCAGCCAGCTCGGTGGACATCTTCAGCGCGGAGAGTGGGTTGCGCAGGTCATGCGCCACTCCCGCGAGGAAGGCGAGCTGATCTTCCTGCTGACGGGAGAGCGAGGAGGCCATCTCATTGAAGGTGCGAGCCATCTCGCGCAGCTCGGATGGCCCGGTCTCGGGAGCCTGGATGCTCTTGTGCTCGGCACCAAAGCGGCGCATTGCCTGACTGACCTGCAGCACGGGCCGGAGGACGGCGCGCCGCACCCAAAACAGGATGGTGGCTACCCCCGCGAGGAGCAGCACAGCCACCGAGGATCCACCAATGTTGGCGAACCGGTCCCATCGGTTGGCCTGATTCTGCGCGTTGCGAGCCTCTGTCACATTGAATGTGACGAGCTTTTCCAGGCTGGACAGGGCCTCATCCAACAGCGGCCCCACCTCCTTGGCCATCTGCTCGGGTGGAGCTCTATTGGTCCGTTGATACGCGTCCAGGTAGGCGTTCACCTGCTGGCGGATCTCCCGCATCAACGCCTGCTCTTCCGCGGTGATGGCCAGGGGCTCCATCTCGTCGAGCACCCCCCTGAGACGGACCTCGAGGCGCTCGAGCGGAATCGTCCGGACATCAGAGGGTGGATGGAGCTGCATGTCTCCTTGCCGGTAGTAGGAGAGAAGCTCAACCTCCATCCGCTCGGCGAGCCGGACACCCTCGACAGAGTTCTCGAGGTGGGCCGTCACTCGGTGCAGATAATTCGTCAGCAGCAGGAGCGCGCTGACGGCCGCCAGCACGATGATTCCCAGCAGGGTCAGGATGGCGTTGAGGACGGCCTTGAGGCTCATGGGGCGATAGCTCCCCTCCTGAGGAGGGAACAGGCGCGCGACGGGGATTCCATTCGCGCGCCTGCCAGCGGAGGGGGCGAGGAGCTCAGCGCCCGAAGCCTCCCAGTGCAGTGCGGCTGAAGCTGGCGGCGCCCTGGCTGACGCGGACCGCGGACTGACTGAACACCTGGAATGCTTGGCGGATCTCCTGGGCGCTCTGGCCGGGCGTGAGGATCCACTTGTCCTCGATGCCCATCTCCCGGAACACCTTGCGGAAGTCGGTGGTGCCGTCGCTGATGCCCATCGCCGCGACGATGTGGTTTTCGGCCCGCTGCAGATCCTTCACCAGCGCCGCCACATCCTTGGGGCGCGAGTTCTGCGAGTGGCAGTCCCCACCATCGGTGATGATCAAGGTGACGGTGCGCGCGGACACGCCATTGCGGGTGAACTCCTGGGACTTGGCCAGCACCGTGCCCAGGAGCACCACGGTCTGGTCATAGAGCGGAGTGCCGAGGCTCGGGTTGTAGTTCTTGTCATGCATCCGCACCACGTCCTCGAGAGGCCGGTACGGGTTGAGCACGGAGCCGTTGAGGTAGCGCGTGTGGAAGAGGACGGTGTCGCGCTGCTTGCTGGCCAGGAGCGCATCGAGGACCTGGTTGTGCCCATCGCACACGAGCCGGGCGTTGTTGGCGTGCTGGATGCTGCCGGAGTCATCCGGCATCACCGTGACGAGGACGACCTCGCTGGCCTGGACGTCGTCCACGCTGACGCCGAGGCCCGCCTGGATCTGCGCGCCGAGATCCACCACGGTGAGGGCCTGGAGGCCGGCGGGGCTGAGGACGCCCTCGGCGTGAGCCGTCTGGAAGAGCTGCGACACCTGGGTGCCATTGCTGGTGCTCATGAGAGTTCTCCTTGAGTTCGATTCCGTTCGTGCGGCTCAAGCGATGCGCAGGTCCGGCCAGCTCGCGAGCGGGTCGGTGGACTTCACCAGGTGCATGCCGGCGTCGGCGAAGCGCTTGAGGGCTGCCTCGGCCTGCGGGGTGAAGTCAGCGGCGAAGCCTCCCTTGCCATCGGGCACGGTGACGGCCGACATGCAGTCAGTGAGCAGGTACACCTTGCGAGCGAGCGCGGCGTCCTGGGCGACGATCTCGCTGAGCAGGTCATCGATGGAGCTCTTCACGCAGTGGCTGGCGGCCTGGCCAGCGATGACGACGGCGTCCGCGGTGAGCAGCGTCTTGAGGAACTGGGTATTGCGCTGGGCCAGAGGCTGTCCGTCGTGGCGGGCGAGCACCTCCGGGCGCAGGACCGAGTAGTTCTCCGTGAGCGGATTGCCTCCCTTCACCTCGCACCACGACTGGGCGCCGCGGGCGAACGCGTGAAAGAGGCGGGCCTCCTGCACCACGCCCGCCAGGGCATGCCCGTCGCTGCCGAGCAGGCAGTGCGGCGGCCACAGGTAGAGGGTGTACTTACCGGCGCGCTCCAGCTCCTCGCAGTAGTACTTCACCTGCTTGAGCAGCCAGGGGTAGTTGCCGCCGCAGAGCCACTTCGCCACCGCAGGGTTGGGACGTACCTGCCCGCGCTCAATCTGCTCACGCGTGATCTCACGATAGGGGGTGAGCGGCTGATCGTTCTGGTCCACCCAGAAGGAGGGGAAGAAGATCTGGTAGGCGAAGTGCGTGTCGAGCGTGGTGGTGATGTTGGTGAGGGCGCCGAGGTTCTTGTAGACGAACTCGGCGATGCGGCGGCTGTCCTCGATAGCGCCCTTGCCGCTGCGGCCGGCGACATAGAGCGAGCCCTCGGGGAAGCAGAAGTCCTTCTGCACGTCGATGAGCAGCAGGTGCAGGTTGAACTTGTCCGTGGCGGAAGGGGACAGGTTGTTGGCGGTGCGCCACGTGGCCGCCTCCGTCTGGAGCTTCCCTGCGTTGGGGCCGTAGCCGTACAAGCCCGCGTTGTCCGGCCGGTAGAACGACGGAAGCGGCAGCTCCTTCACCTGGGTCTTCATGGCCTGCTCCTCTCTGGGGTGCACCTCTTCGGCGACCCGCTTCGTGTATCTTCGACACCAGCATAGTGTCAACATTACACGATGTCAACCCGAAGCGGCCTCCTGAGCCTCCGAAGCGGATAAACCCTTGTTTTCCTTTAGGTGCTGTAGGCTGGAGCCATGGAGAGGAGGCTATCGGCCAGCGCTCCCTCCGCTGCACGCTCTCTTCCACATCAGCGCTCACCGGCCTTGGGGCCTCTCGTCCCAGCCCGGCGCCTCCTGCATATACTCCCGGCCCACACACCTGAAGCCGTAGATACTCTTGAGCCCGACATGGAACTCTCCCGCCTCGCTGACACCCCGGAACTGAACAACGCGCTACTCGTCGGAGCCAGCGTGCTGGTCTTGTTACTGGGCACCTGGACTGTGCTCGTCATCTCCAGCTTCCTCATCCACCAGGGCATCCGTGTCAGCGGAGTCCAGGCCCTCGCCTCCTTTGGCGAAGGCCTCTACAAGCGGGCACGGGTGACGTCCGCCATCCTCTCCATCCTGTTGCTCCTCGGGGGGGCAGCGCTGCTTGGCCATGCGCTCTGGCGCGGGGCGGATCTGCACCCGCAGTTCGCCGTCCTGTTCGCGGATGTGACCCCTGAAGCGCTCAAGCGCCTGGCGAGCAGCGCCGGCCTCTTGTTGCTGCTGCTAGCGGGTTTCTCCTTGCTGCAGCGCAGCGGCAAGAAGCTGATGGGCCAGGTCGAGCGAAGGCTGCACGAGCATCAGCTGGCGGAGAAGCAGCGCGTCCATGTCGAGAGGTTTCTGACCTATCTGCCCTCCGTCATCAACCTGGCGCTCGCCAACGCTGCGGCAAACCTGGCCGTCGCCACCGTGGAGCTCCCCACCCTGGTGGAGTGGCTCATCACCACCTCCGTCTATCTCCTGCTGCTCGTCACGGGGGGACGGGCGCTCGTCTTCTTCCTCTACTTCCTGACGCAGCGACTCACCGACTCCTGGGGTGAGAAGAGCCAAGGTACCCGGCTGGAGGAGTACTACGTGGCCCTTCACCGGCTGCTGCCCGTGGGGCAGAAGAGCCTGGAGGCTATCGTCTATATCTCCGTGGCGTCGCTGCTCGTCCGCGAGTTCCAGGCCCTGCTACCCTTCTCACCCTACGGGCCGGTGCTGATCCGCATCGTCTCCATGTTCTTCGCCGCCAGCGTCATCGTCGAGTTCAGCCGGGTCATGGTGTCCCGGCTGCTGGCGCCCCACGCGTCCACCGCGGAGGATGTCCAGCGGCGGCGCAGCACCTTCCTCCAACTCCTGCAGAACATCAGCAAGTACGTCATCTACTTCTGTGTGTGCATGATGGTCCTCAGTGACCTGGGCGTGGATCCGACCCCCATCCTGGCGGGCGCTGGCATCGTGGGGCTCACGGTGGGGTTGGGCTCCCAGGCCATCGTCCAGGATCTGATCAATGGCATCTTCCTGCTCTTCGAGGACCAGATCCTCAACGGAGATTACCTGCGGATTGGTGACACCGAAGGGACGGTGGAGGAGATTACCCCTCGTGTCACGCGCATCCGCGACCGCTTTGGCCGCCTGCACATCCTGCGCAATGGCGAGATCAAGAACGTCATCAATTACAGCCGCGGCTGGACCATGGCCGTGGTGGAGATGAGCGTGGCGTTTGAGGATGATTTGAAGAAGGCACTCAAGGTCATTGGTGATGTCGCCGCGCGCCTGCCCGAGGTGATGCCCGGCAAGGTCACCGGCACGCCTATGGTCATGGGGCTCGAGTCCATGGACGACAGCTGCTTGCGAGTGCGTATCGAGGCGAAGGTGGCGCCCGGGTGCCACTTCGAAGCGAAGCGGGAATTGAATATGCTGCTGGTGGAGGGCTTCCGCGCCAACAACCTGGAGATCCCCTACCCCAAGTCCGTGGAGATCTCGATGGGTGGGGATGGGCCCCCCCC
>Ga0247825_10000874_pt1 | contig 19540 bp, 11 predicted proteins | sample 13C_Vanillin_Day_FD_194413 | JGI IMG/M metagenome (GOLD analysis project Ga0247825, IMG submission 194413) | Soil microbial communities from agricultural site in Penn Yan, New York, United States - 13C_Vanillin_Day48 | ecosystem: Environmental > Terrestrial > Soil > Agricultural land | place...
AGGCTCGCTGCGCCAGCGCATGGAGCAGCACGTGAGCGACCCGGTGTGCGCCGCCTGCCACGGGAAGATGGATCCCATCGGCTTCGCGCTCGAGCACTTCGACGCCATCGGCGCCTGGCGCACGACGGACGGTGAGTACGCCATCGACGCGCGCAGCTCGTTTCCGGACGGCCGATCCTTCAACGGAGCGATTGAGCTGAGCCGTACGCTGAAGGAGGATCCAGCGCTGCCCGCATGCATCGTGCGGCAGACCTTCACCTACGCGATGGGCCGCCGGCCCGAGGCGGCCGATGAGCAGGCGCTGGCGCAGTTGACGCAGTCGTTCGGGGCCAAGGGCTACCGGATGAAGGAGCTGTTGGTGCAGGTAGTGCTCAGTCAAACCTTCCGCATGCGCACCGCGCAGCAGGAGCCTCACCAATGAAAAAGTCCTGGGAGCTGTCTCGGCGAACGCTCCTTCGGGGGGCCGGCACGCTGATGGCGCTGCCGGTGCTGGAGGCCATGGCACCGTCCATGGCCCGGGCGCAGTCAGCGGGTGTGCCTCCCCCGCGGCGGCTGATGGCCTTCTACGTTCCCAACGGCATGTACCCCGCGGAGTGGTACCCGTCTACGAGCGGCGAGAGCTACACGCTCAGCCCGCTGCTGACGCCGCTGGCGGCCTACAAGAGCGACTTCCTGGTGCTGTCGGGGCTGGGGAACAAGCCCAGCCACTTCTCCCCGCTGGACGTCGGGCACGTGGCCTCCACGTCGAGCTTCCTCACGGGCACTCCGGTGACGGAGTCGCCGCTGAGCAACGGCATCTCCATGGACCAGGTGGCCGCGGCCCAGCTGCGGCAGTACACGCGGTTCCCCTCGCTGGAGCTGGGCACCCGCAGCGGCGCCGCCTACGTGCTGCACACCAACATCTCGTGGGGGCCCAACTCCACGCCGATGCCGAAGGAGATCCGTCCGGACCTCCTGTTCGACCGGTTGTTTGGAGGGACGAACCCGAGCGAGAGCACCCAGGAGGCCGAGGCTCGGCGCCGGCGGCGCTTGAGCGTGCTGGACTCCGTGAAGCAGGACGCGCAGCGGCTCGAGACGAAGCTGGGGCGGCAGGATCGGATCCGGATGGACGAGTACAAGACAGGGGTGCGCGAGTTGGAGCAGCGGCTGCAGCAGACGCGGGCCCAGTGCACCCAGGGGACACGGCCCGTGGAGCCGCAGGACATCCGCCAGCAGGTGCAGTTGATGCTGGACATGACGGTGCTGGCGTTCCAGTGCGATCTGACGCGGGTGGTGACCTTCATGTACGGCGAGGCGGTGGACGACAACGCCTACAACTTCCTCACGGTGCCGAACGGCAGTGGAGGGACACTGCCGGTGAGCCAGGGCCACCACACGCTCAGCCACGACATCTCGGCAGGCTCGATGAGCCAGAAGATGTACAGCGCCATCTGCAAGTGGGAGGTGGAGCAGTTCGCGTACCTGCTGGGGAAGATGAAGGCGGTGCAGGAGCCGGACGGGACGTTGCTGGACAACTCGGCGGTGCTCTTCGGCAGCAACATCGGCGAGTCCAACGTGCACGACACGCTGAACATGCCCCTCCTGCTGGCGGGCCGTGCAGGCGGGAAGTTCCGGCCGGGCCGGCATGTCGTCTACAAGGACCCGCTGAACTACAACACGCAGGGAATCCCCGTCGCGAAGCTGTTCGTGTCCATGCTCGGCGCGGTGGGGGTGAACGTGTCGACCTTTGGCCGGGACGGAGACGGTCCGCTGGCCAACCTCACCTGATCCACTCCGAAGAATTCGATGGCTTCTTCTGAGACTGGATTGAATAAACAGGAGATTTCCTTCGTCGCGGTCCTGCCACTTCTTCGTTCACAGGGCCGCGCATGTTCCTTACCCTCCTTGGTGTCACCCTCCTCGCCTCTGCTCCGCCGATCCCTTCCCCCAAGTGCCTGACCGCCAATGGTAAGACGGTCTGTGGCTACTCCTGCCGCTCCAGCATGACCGATGTCCGCTGCGCCAGCACTCCGTACGGGACGTGCGCCCACTTCAACGGTGAGGTGATCTGCTTCGATCCCCCGGCCTCGGTCGTCCACCACCCTCCCAACGAGGGCCTCAACCCGGAGTGCAAGACCGTGGGCGGCCAGGCTGCCTGTGGCTTCAACTGCATCGTGGCGAAGGGGCAGGCCGCCTGCGCGCGAACGCCGTACGGGGTGTGCCGGGAGCACTTTGGTCAGCTGAAGTGCTGGGATCCATCAGACGCCACCATCCACGAATACGGCTCGAGCATGCAGCGGCCGGCCTGCCTCACGGCCTCGACAGCCATCGGGTGCGGCTACGACTGCAAGGCGGACCGCTCGGAGGTGAAGTGCGCCCAGACGCCGCGCGGCCGGTGCGAGAAGCACGGGAACGATCTCGTGTGCTTCGATCCACCCCTGTTGACGCAGTGCGCACACACCCAGCCGCCCAATCCCGAGGAGGTGCGCAAGCCGATCTACCAGCGCCAGGAGGAGAAGCAGCGTGCTTCCCAGAAGGTGGAACCCTGATGCCCCAGGCTCCCGCTCCTCGGCAGAGGGCTGGAGCCGGGTTCCATCGGACGTTCCCCGCTGATGCTGCCGCTTGACCCGCCTTCCCAGTGCATGGAAGAGGATTGCTCCGTCTTGAGCCCCGCAGGTCCGTGAGTGCCGCTCCGTAGAGCGGCACCGCGCCTGCAACGTACCGGAGTGCGCGCGTGCGTCCGCTTGAAGACAGGCGCACGCGTCAACTCGGACAGGGGGTCGGACGTGGATGGGTGGAGACGAGGAGTGAGGTGGGCGGTCTGCGCCGCCGCAATGGGGCTATGGGTGCAGTGCAGCAACGAGAGGAGCACGGAGGCTCCTTCCACAGGCGATGTGGAGGAGAGCTCAGGGCTGGAAGCGTCGTGGACGTTTACTCCCGTGGCCGATGCCCGGGTTGACTCCAACAACCCGGCCCAGAACTACGGCAGCGACTCCGTGCTGAAGGTGGATGGAGATCCACGGTACGAGACCTTCCTGCGCTTCAATGTGAGCGGGGTGAGCGGCACCGTGCGCCGCGTGAAGCTCCGCATGTATGCGACGGATGCCACCGTCAACGGCCCCGCCATCTACACCACGAGCTCGGGCTGGGAGGAGAGCACCCTCACCTTCCAGTCGAAGCCTGCGGCGCAGACGCTCCTGTCCACCGCAGGCTCCGTGGACGCGGGGGCCTGGATCGAGTGGGACGTGACGGCCGCTGTCCAGGGCAACGGCACGGTGAACCTCGCGGTGATGCCCACGGGCACGGATGGCACCGTGTTCTACTCGCGCAACACCCACTCCAACGCCGCCTACAGGCCGCAGCTGGTCGTCACGGCGGAGACGAGCACTCCTCCTCCGCCACCACCACCGCCACCACCGGATAACAGCGGCTGGACGTTCTACGGCGCCGCCCAGGGAGGGCCCCGGTATGTGTACGGAGTGAGCGCCGACGCGGGTGGCAACATCTGGGTTGCGGGCGGCGAGGAGGGGCTCTACGTCCTCGAGCCAGGGCAGACACGGTTCCGCCGCTTCACCATGGCGGATGGCCTGAGGCCCTACGGCTACATGCTCGATGGGAGCACGCCCCCGGGCGTGAAGTACCTGAAGGTCATCTCCGTTGCCGGAGGCCCGGCCGGTGTCGCCTTCGTGGGCTACGAGGGCAAGCATCCCGCGGCAGGGATGCCCACCTGCGAGGACGAGTGGGATCAGGCCTACTACGCGGGCCGCACCCCGGACGCGAGCATCTACAAGAGCGGTGACGCGGATCGCGTGACGCTCACCGCCACCGGGATCCAGGTGGTGCACTACGATCTCTCCACGGGCCCGAACAGGGTCGCCTCCGAGCCGCGCGGCCGTGAGAAGCTCTGCAACATCCTGCGCATTGCCTACGACTCCCGGACGAACAGCGTCTGGTTCGGCGGCAACCACGGCTTCGCCTGGGGCAACGCGAACTTCCCCGGCTACAGCTGCGCGCCCGGCACCTGGGACTACGCGTGCGCGGGGGTCATGGAGCACGTCCACCCGGCCATCAACGCGTGGAACTCCAACCAGACGGGCGTGGTCCTGCTCACGGACGCGTATTACGGCATCGGGTTGACCCACAACGGAGACGTGTGGTTCGGCGGAGCCAACCGCACCACCCGCTTCCGCTACGGCACCAACGGCAACAACTACTTCTCGGCGCAGGTCCAGAGCGAGGGCAGCTCGTACGCGTGGAACCGGCTCGACATCTGGCCGGATGCCGTCGCCGAGCCTGAGCTCCCCACCCGCGAGCAACGCGTGGATGATCATGTCTCGGGCATCGCGGTCCTGAGTGACCAGAGCTTCTGGGTGGGAAGCTGGGTGCGAGGACTGGCCCAGCTCAACTCGAGCGGCCAGGTGCTGCGCCGGCTCTCGACCGAGCTCATTGACGGACATGGGTACGTATCGGCGGTAGCGGCGGATCCGCTCGATGACAGCGTATGGGCGGGTGCGTCCTGGGGCGGAGGACTGAGCCGAGTGCGCGGGGGCACGATTCAGCGATACGGCACCGGCGTGCTCCCCAGCGCGCTCGTCTGGATGCGCATCACGGATGTCCAGGTGGACCGCTCGGGCAGCACGCGCCGGATCCTCGTCGCCTTCCTGGGTGACGACACCAATCCCGGATCCATCGGCATCTACTCGGGCCCATAGTCCCTGAATCCCATGGTCCTCCTGGCACAGGACTGGCAGCCCCGGGTTTCCACGGTGTAAGAACCCTTCGTCACCGCGAGGGAGCCCATGCACCGTCATGACATTCCACGAGGGTCTGCTGTCCTCCTGCTGGCGACGCTGCTCTCGTCCGGCCTCGCGCTCGCGGAGGAGCCGTTCGTGCCAGACTGGGCGGAGGGCTGGAAGCAGACGTTTCTAAAGGCCTACGAGAATGGCTCCGTCCAGCTCTCGGGGAAGGTCACTCCGCAATACCTCGGTACCGGCAAGCAGGAGGTCTTCGCCGTTCTGGAGCTGCGCTCACTGGACTTCCCTCCAGGAGAACACCCTCCCGCCAGCGTGGCGCTGGTCATCGATCGCTCAGCCTCGACGGCCGGCCGCCGCCTGCTCATCGCCCGCAAGGCCGCGTTGAGCGTGATCGACAGGCTCCGTGAACAGGACCACCTCGCCGTCGTCGCCGTGAGCGACAGGCCCGACGTCCTCCCCGTCGTGCCCATGACTGCCGAGAACCGGGAGAAGATGAGGGGCTATGTGTCAAAGCTCCTGGCCGAGGGGCGCAGCGACCTGTCCGCCGGCATTGAAGCCGCCATCAATCAGCTCTCCGCCCCCTCGGAGTCGAACCTCTACCGCCAGGTGATCGTCTTCAGCGATGGACGCCCCACGGACGGCATGGTGGACCAGGACGGGTTGGCTCAATTGGCCCGCGAGGCGCGCGAGTCGCACAGCATCCACATGAACACCGCGGCCGTCGGCGATGACGCTGATTTCGAGCTGATGGCGGGCATCGCCAAGCAAGGCTGGGGCTTCGCCGCCAGGCTGCACGACTCCTCCTCGGTGGAGCGCGTGGCGGCGCGGCAACAGCTCGATCAGGTGCGGCGCGCGGCCAACAGCGCAGAGCTGCGTGTGAAGCTCGCCCCCACCGTCACCCTGGTGAGTGTGCTGGGCCTGGACGCCGCCGTCCAAGGCAACACCCTGACCATCCCGGTAGGTGAGCTCGGTCCCAAAGAGGTCATCCCGATCGCACTCCACCTGTCCACCGACAACGTTGGCAAGCAGGTGCGCCCCATCCCGCTCGCGGAGGTCGAGCTCAAGTACGAGGACGGGCTCACCGAGAAGCATCAGCGCAAGAACCTCACGCTCCAGGCCGAGCTCAACCCCCCGAAGTCCAAGGGGCGTGAAGCGCTGAACCTCGAGGCGCTGGGGGCCGCGGCCCTGGCCTACGTGGACGAGCACGCGGCCCGCGCTGACGAGACCGCCGAGGATGGAGACCAGCTCAGCGCCATGGAGATCCTGGATCAGACCCGCGACAAGCTGAAGAGGATGGCCACCCTGGCCCGGGCCGATGTCGCCAGCGCCATGGTGCTGCTCAACAAGCGGAGCAAAGAGATCTTCGCGCAGAAGCGCCCCAAGCCCAAGCCGGATCCCTTCTCCGACAAGAAGAAGAAGAAGCGCTAGTCCACCGGGCCAGATCGACCATCGCGCGCAGAGGGGAATGGACATGACTGTGTTCGACAAGCAGGGGGCGAAGGTCAAGCTCAGCGGAATCTCCGAGCGGCCTCCCAAGGGGCTGACCCAGGAAGAGGCCCGCGAGGAGTTCGAGAAGCTGGGCCAGGAGCTCTTCGACCTGCAGGATCTGCTCTGGGGCGCGAGGATGAACTCCGTGCTCGTCATCCTCCAGGGGCGGGACACCGCAGGCAAGGACGGGGCCATCAAGCACGTGGTGGGCTACCTCAACCCACGTGGAGTCCACGTCACGTCCTTCGGCGTCCCCACGCCAGAGGAGCTCGAGCACGACTTCCTCTGGCGCATCCACCGCCAAGCGCCTCGCAAGGGCGAGTTCTCCATCTTCAACCGCTCGCACTATGAGGACGTGCTCGTCGTCCGCGTGCACGATCTGGTGCCGCAGTCCCTATGGAAGGAGCGCTACGGCCACATCCGCGACTTCGAGGAGCTGCTGGCCGAGCACGGGACGATCATCCTCAAGTTCTTCCTCCACATCAGCCGAGGCGAACAAAAGAAGCGCCTGCTCAAGCGTGAGGAGGATCCGCGCACGGCGTGGAAGCTCAACGCGGGAGACTGGGAGGAGCGCGAGCTCTGGGACGACTACACGGAGGCCTATGAGGAGGCCCTCTCCCGCACCTCCACGAAGGTGGCTCCGTGGCACATCGTGCCCTCGGACTCCAAGTGGTACCGGAACCTCGTGGTGGCCCGCACCATCGCCAGCGCGCTGCGGCCCCACCGGAAGGCGTGGCAGAAGAAGCTCGACGAAGAGGGTGCGCACAAGAGGGCCGAGTTGGAGGCCTGGCGCAAGGGCAAGCGCTGACCTCCAGCCCGGGGCACCTCGCCGGGGCTACAGGGGCGGCAGGGACTTGCGGACGCTCTCCCGGTCCTCCATACGAGCCACCCAGGCCTTCACGTTCGGGAAGGGGTCCACATCGACGCCCATCGGCGTGCGCAGGTGCAGGGCGGAGACGATGGAGAAGTCCGCGAGCGAGAGCTTGCCGCAGAGGTACTCCTTGCCCTGGAGGGCCTTCTCGAGCACCGCGAGATCACGCTTCACCTTCTCCAGGCCCGCGGCGTGCTTCTTCTCGTCCTTCTGGCGGTTCATGAACCGCGTGTAGACGGTCTCCATCATCACGTCCGTGGTGGAGTGTGAGAAGGTCGTCGCCTGCCACTGGAGCCACTGGTGCATGGCTGCCATGCCGCGCGGATCGGTGAGCAGCAGCCCGCTCTCCGGCTTCTTGGCGGCCAGGTAGCAGTTGATGGCGTTGGACTCCCAGACGTAGACGCCCTCGTCTTCGAGCGTGGGGACCTTGCCGTTGGGGTTCATCGCGAGGAACGCGGGCGACTTGTGCTCGCCCTTCATCATGTCGACATCGACGAGCTCGCAGGGGATGCCCAGCTCATGAATGACCGCGCGGACCTTGAAGGAAGCACTTGAGAACGGGCTCTGGTAAAGCTTCACGGGAGTTCTCCTTATCCAATGGTGAGTGAGAAAGACGGCGTGACACCTATGCCCTATGTCGCGCGGCACGGAAAGCGGTAGTCTCGCCGCCTCGCGTCACGGCCGGAGGTTGGACATGAAAGCAGCGCGCTTCTCGAAGTTTGGGGCTCCATTGGAGGTGATCCAGGTGGTGGACGAGGATCCCGGCCCGCTCGCGCACGGCGAGGCGCTCCTCGAGGTGCTGGCCACGCCCATCAACCCGTCGGACTTCATGACGATCCAGGGGTTCTATGGCGTGCTCCCCAAGCTGCCAGCCGTGCCGGGCAACGAGGGTGTGGGCCGCGTGGTGCGTGTGGAGGGAGAGGCTCCCGTGAAGGCCGGGGACATCGTCTTCCTGCCCATGGGCAGCGGCACCTGGCGCACGCACATGAAGGCCAAGGCCCAGCGCCTGCTGCCGGTGCCCTCGGGGGCGGATCTGTTCCAGATGTCCATGCTCTCCATCAATCCGCCCACCGCGGAGCTGCTGCTGCGCGAGTTCGGCAAGCCGCGGCCCGGCGAGTGGGTGATGCAGAACGCGGCCAACTCGGCGGTGGGCCGCTACCTCATCACCCTGGCGAAGCTCGAGGGCATCAAGACGATCAACGTCGTGCGGCGCGCGGACGTGGCGAACGAGCTGAGGGCGCTGGGAGCGGACGTGGTGCTGGAGGACGGGGAACAGCTGCCGGAGAAGGTGCGCGAGGCCACGGGTGGCGCGCCCGTGCGGCTGGCGATTGACGCGGTGGGTGGCTCGGCGGCGCTGCGGCTGGGCGAGGCCGTGGCCGATGGTGGCACGGTGGTGCACTACGGCTGCATGAGCGGCAAGGCCCCCAACCTCTCGCCCACGGCCCTCATCTTCCGGAACGTGTCGCTGCGCGGCTTCTGGCTGGTGAACTGGATGAACAAGGCGCCGCGCGAGGAGCAGGTCACGCTCATGCTGAAGCTGTCGAAGATGATCGCGAAGGGCACCCTGACCGCCCCGGTGGACGCGACCTTCCCGCTGGAGAACATCCGGGAGGCGATGACACGGGCGCTGGAGGGCGGGCGCCAGGGCAAGGTCGTGCTCACGCCGGTGAAGCTCTGACGAACGGCTGACGGGAGAGAACTCATGCCAGGACGGGTTGAAGGCAAGGTCGCGCTGGTGACAGGGGGAGCCTCGGGGCTGGGCGCCGCGTCGGCGCGGATGCTGGTGCGCGAGGGCGCGAAGGTGGCCATCACGGATCTGAACGAGGCGGCTGGCCAGGCCCTGGCGAAGGAGCTGGGCGAGGCCGCGCGCTTCTGGAGCCTGAATGTCACCCTCGAGGAGGACTGGAGCTCCGTGGTGGACGCGGTGCTGGCCACCTTCGGGCGGCTGGACGTGCTGGTGAACAACGCGGGCATGGGCATCGTCAAGGACGTGGAGACGCTCACGCTCCAGGAGTGGCGGCTGGTCCACGCGGTGAACCTGGACGGCGTCTTCCTGGGCTGCAAGCACGGCATCCGCGCCATGCGGCAGTGCGGCGCGAAGGGCTCCATCATCAACATGAGCTCCGTGGGGGGGCTCGTGGGGATGGCGAACGTCCCCGCCTACAGCTCGGCCAAGGGCGGCGTGCGGCTGCTGACGAAGTCCGTGGCGCTGCACTGCGCGCAGAAGGGCTATGGCATCCGCTGCAACTCCGTCCACCCGGTGTACGTGGACACACCCATGGTGGATGCGCTCGCGAGCACGTCGAGTGACGCCGCCAAGGCCAAGGAGCGCATGGCCAAGGGCATCCCCATCGGCCGGCTCGGCCAGCCTGACGAGGTGGCCCATGCCGTCGTGTTCCTGGCATCCGACGAGTCCTCGCTGATGACGGGCTCGGAGGTCGTCCTCGACGGCGGCGCCACCGCGATGTGAAGCAGCCGGGCCCGCGGCGGCCGTGCTCCTGCTCAGCGGATGCGCACGCGCCCGCTCTCGATGCGGGCATCGCTCCCCAGATCGTCGGAGAGGCTCTCGATGAGCTGGGCCACTCCGGGATCATCCTCGGCACGCCGCGGCGGCTCTCGCAGCCCCGCACGCAGAGGCACGGCCTCCACGTCCACCGCCGCGCCCTTTGCGTCGATGCGGAAGCGCAGCACGTAGGCATCCCGCACGTCCGTGCAGCCACAGGAGAAGGCCAGGTTTCCCAGCGAGTACGCGATGACGCCCCGCCCGCGCCGCTCGATGCCCTGGGGCGTGTGCGGCCCGTGGCCCAGCACCGCCGTGGCGCCCGCATCGATCAGCCGCGCCGCGAGCCGCCGCTGCTCTTTCGACGGCAGCAACGCCCCCGTGCGCCCCCAGTGCAGCGACACCAGCACCGGACCCGCAGTGCGGGCCTCACGGATCCGGGCCACCAGCGCCGCGGCCTCCACTTCCGTCCAGGCCTCGGACAGTTCACGCGCGATGAGCCGCACCCGCCGGCCTCCCCGGACCAGCTCCGCATCCGTGGAGGCCGTGGCTGCCTGAATGCCCTGGGCTCGCAGGTGTCCCACTGTCTCCGCGAGCCCCTGTGCGCCCTGATCCAGCGCATGGTTGTTGGCCAGTGACACCACGTCCACCTTGTCCTGGAGCCAGCGCGCCACCGCGGGCGGCGCGTTGAACCGGAGGGTGCCCAGGGGTGTCCCGTCCTCCGCGAACCCGGACTCACGGCCTCCGGCGGTCAGGGGGCCCTCCAGGTTGACGAACCGCACATCCCCCTGGAGAAGCATGGCCAGCGGCGCCACCTGCGCCTCGTCCGTGCGGGCGCCCGTCTGGAGATCACCGGCCGCGGAGACGCTCAGGGGCGTGGCCGCCAGCAAGAGCGGCAGGAGCGGCACCATTCACGCAGCCCAGATCGTCTCGACGCGGGCGCGCACGTTCAGCCGCCCCTCGGCGAAGTTCGGAAGCTCTCGCAGCGAATTCAATGCCTGGCAGCGATCCGTCCACTCCAGATCGATGAGCGCAGAGTCCGCCGCGCGCCGGAAGTAATGCATCGCGCGGTCCACGTGGCCCGTCATGCACAACACCTCCGTGGCGAGCTGGCACATCAAGGCCGCGAACCGGGGGCTGATCTTCCCCGAGAGCACCTTGTCGAACGACTGCAGCGAGGTGAGGGGATCCAGCTCTCCCAGCACCGCGGCCGCATACTCGTCCGCCTGGTGCGCGATGGCCGACGGCTCATTGCGAAGGTCGACGCGGCACTGCCGGAGCGCGTCCAGGTTCCTCGTCCAGGCGGCGACGCGCATGCGCAGCAGGATCGTCGGCAGCAGCAGGAAGGGATTGCTCTTCAGCTGATCGATGGCCTGCTGAAACTCGTCCATCCTCCCCCGGAGCGCGTTGCAGCGAGCGACCTCGTAGAGAGCGATGGAGAGGTTGGGATCGAGCTCATAGGCCATGCGCAGCCGCTCTATCCCCTCGTCGGCGCGGCCTGCCTCACACTGGAGGCTCCCCAGGTACTGCAGGGCTCCCGCGAAGGTCGGCGCAGCCTCCAGGGCGGTGCGCAGGGCCGAGACAGCCACCCGCCAATCTCCCTCCTGGGTCGCCAGCATGGCCTTGGCCAGCAGGGTCTCCACCAGATCCGGCGCATGCCTGGCGGCCCGGGCCACGCTCTCATGGGCTACCGCCGCCCAGTCACGCCCGGGATCCACCGTGCGGACGAACCAGGTGCGCAGGGCCGCCAGGGCATGCAGCGCCATGGCGGGCACGAAGCCCGGGCACTGCTCGAGGCAGGTCTCCAGCGGGATGACGGCGGTCTCCGACAGGACCCGAGGTGTCGAGTGCACGTGCACCAGCGTCTGCCGGTACAGCGCCAGCATCTCCGGAGTGACGTTCTCCCGGTGGGCCGCGATGAGCAGCTCGTTGCGCAGCGCCTCCACCAGCCGCCGCCCCAGCCGGTCCTGCATCGCGAACAGATCCTCGCCCGAGTCCTCGAAGCGGCCGCTCCAGAGCTGGGTGCCCGAGACCTCCACCAGCCTCAGCGTGGCGCGCACCGTCTTTCCCAGGGTCTGCACCGTCCCATCGGCCACGAGAGCCACGCCGAGCTCGCGCCCCACCACCCGCGGATCCCGCTCATTGCGGAAGCGCGCCGTCGCTCCGCTGCTCTGCACCCGGATGCCGCGGGTCCGCGACAGCACGTCGATGACGGCCTCGGTCAGCCCGTCCCCCAGATACTCCTGCTCTCGGGGCCCGATGAACCGCAGCGGCAGGACCGCCAGCGCCTGCTCGCCGGGATGCAGAGGCGTCCGCGGCGTGGAGCCCGGGACACCCAAGCCTGCCGTGGCCCCCCACCCTGGTGGACGCGAAGCCGTGAGCGGCGTCACGGGCGCGGTGACGGGGGTCACAGGCCCTGCCTGGGTGACCGAAGGCGCCGAGGAGCTCGCACCGGGAATGGGCGTGGTGGTGGCGAAGGAGGCCTCCACGGGCTCCCCCACCGAGCTGAGCCAGGCTCGCAGCGCCGCAGCCACCTCCAGCGCCCCGGAGGGCCGCTCCTCCGGCTCTCGCGACAAGCAGTGCCGCACCAGGTGGGCCAGCGCCTCGGGAACCCCTGGGTGCCCCGAAGGATCGGGGGGCGGCTGCCGCAGCCGCGCGAAGGCCACCGCCATGGGTGACTCGCCGGTGAAGGGGGGCTTGCCGGTGAGCATCTCGAAAAGCAACAGCCCCGCCGCGTACAGATCCGAGCGCGCCGTCACCTCGCCGCCGGAGATCTGCTCCGGCGCCATGTACATGGGCGTGCCCACCATCCCCTGCGTGCGCGAGGCTGCCTCCCCGGCCACGGCCCGGGCAATGCCGAAGTCGGTGAGGACCACCCGGCCCCCGTTCTCCACCAGCACGTTGGCGGGCTTCAGATCCCGGTGCACCACGCCCGCCGCATGCGCCGCGGCCAGGCCCTCACAGACCCCCAGCGCGATTCTCGCCGCCCGCGCCACCGCCAGCGGCTTCTCCCGGTTCAGCAGCGATTGGAGATCCTCCCCCTCCACGTACTCCATGGTCAGGTAGAGGTGCCCCGCGTGCTCACCCAGATCGTGCGTGCGCGCCACGTGGGGATGGGAGATCCGCCGGGCCAGCCGCACCTCGCGGCGGAAGCGCTCCAGCAGCTCGGCCCGCTGCCCGTCCCCAACCTCGAGCATCTTCAGGGCGACCACATCGCCTACCAGGGTATCTCTCGCCCGGTACACGGAGCCCATGCCGCCTCGGCCAATGAGCCCCAGCAACATGTAGCGCCCAGCGAATGTACCCTCGCCATCCGCGGCCACCACACGAGGCAGACCCGGTGAAGCCAGCACGGTGTCGTGGCTACCCGACGAAGCGTCGGGTCCTTCGCGATCCTCGGACAAAGCCGGGGGAGTCTAACCGCCCGGCCGCCTCCCGCCCAGCAAACCGGCCACCCTGGAGGTAGGGCAGTCTGCCGTGCAGACGACCAGCGCCTCAAGCGAAGGAAGACCCCCTGGCCCCCCTCACGCCCGGTAGTAGTCTAGGGCCCCATGCTACAGCGTGCGGGGTACGTTTTTCACGAGACGCTTCACGAGAGCCCACGCTCGATGCTCATCCGGGCCACCCGGCTCCGTGACCAGCTGCCCGTCATCCTCAAGCTCCCCGGCGGCGACTACCTGGACAGGCGCCGCACCCTGGAGATCCATCGCGAGCACGCCATCGCCCGCCGTGTCGAGGGTGACGGCATCATCCGCGTGCTCGGCATCGAGGAGCTCAGCGACCGGGTGGCCCTCGTGCTCGAGGACTTCGGGGGGCGCTCCCTCCGGCACCTGCTCAACGAGCGTGGCCCCCTGGATGTGGAGACCTTCCTCGACTATGCCCTGCGCATCAGCGTGGCCCTGGGGCACATCCACAGCCAGGGCGTCATCCACAAGGACATCAAGCCGCAGAACATCATCGTCAATCCCGACACCGGGGCGGTGAAGATCGCCGACTTCTCCATCTCGGTCGCCAGCGCGGTCGAGGCCGTCGCGCCGGATGCCGCCGCGGCGGACAACCCCACCTCCCTCGCTGGCACGCTGGCATACATGGCGCCCGAGCAGACGGGCCGCATGAACCGCAGCGTGGACCACCGCGCGGACTTCTACGCGCTGGGAGCGACCTTCTTCGAACTGCTGACGAACCGCCGGCCCTTCGAGTCCATCACGCCGCTCGAGCTGCTCCACTCCCACGTGGCGCAGATGCCTCCCTCGCCCCGGGAGTACGTGCCCACCCTCCCCGAGCCGGTGGTCGAGATCGTGCTCAAGCTGCTCTCCAAGGATCCAGCGAGCCGCTACCAGAGCGCCTTGGGGCTGATCGCGGACCTGGAGGAGTGCCAGCGCCGGATCAAGTCGAACGCGCCTCTCACCGACTTCCCCCTGGGCAGGATGGACCGGCTGGTCCAGTTCCGGCTGCCCCAGGGGCTCTACGGACGCGCCGACGCCGTGGAGCGGCTGGCCACCGCGCACTCACACGCCGTGGCGGGCCAGGGGGAGCTGCTCCTGATCTCCGGCTCACCGGGCATCGGTAAGTCCTCGCTCGCCAACGATCTGCACCGGGTAGCGGCGGAGAGCCGCGGCCGCTTCGCCTCGGGCCGGTGCGACTCGATGAGCGGTGGCGTGCCCTTCGACGCCGTGTTCCAGGCCCTGCGCCACCTGGTGCGGCAGACGCTGGGCGAGGGAGAGGCGGAGGTACAGCAGGCGCGCCGCAAGCTGGAGGAGGTGCTGGGGACGAACGCCGCCGTGCTCGCGGAGGCGGTGCCGGAGATCCGGGCGCTGCTCGGAGAGCAACCCCTGCCCGACGCCGAGTCCAGGAACCACCTCGGCCACGTGCTCATCCGGGCGCTGCAGGCCTTCGCCACCCCCGAGCGTCCCCTGGCGCTCTTCCTGGATGATCTGCAGTGGGCGGACGCAGGCACGCTCTCCGTGCTCCAGGCGCTCGCGCGCGATACGGACACCCGGCACCTGCTGCCCGTCGGGGCCTACCGCGACACCGAGGTCCCCGCGTCCCACCCCCTGGCCCGGGCGATCGCCGAGCTGCGCGCCACCAGCACTCCCGTCCACGAGATCCACCTCGAGCCGCTCGGCGCCGAGGAAGTGGCGCGGATGGTGCGCGAGGTCACCGGCGCCGACACCGGCCGCGCGCTGGGGCTCGGCCAGCTCATCCACGGACGAACCGGAGGCAACCCCTTCTCCATCCGTGAGTTCCTCCGCTTCCTGCACGATCAGAAGCTGCTCCAGTTCAACACGCGCACCAACCGGTGGGAGTGGTCGCTCTCGCAGATCCAGGCCCGTGAGATCCCCAGCGATCTGGCCGGGCTGATGGCGGACGATCTGCAGCGTCAGCCCCAGGAGACCCGCGTTCTCCTGCAGCTGGCGGCCAGCCTGGGCGTGATGTTCGGCTTCCAGGACCTGGTGCTGGTCCACGGTGGGCACCCCCGTGACATGGCGCGGATGCTGTGGAGCGTGATCGAGCAGGGCTTCGTGCTGCCGCTCAGCAAGGACTACATGTTGCTCGATCTCCAGAGCGACACGCCGCTCCCGCAGGATCTGGAGGTGCCGTTCCGGTTCATCCATGAGCGGGTCCGCCAGGCGGCCTATACCCAGGTGTCCGAGAGCGAGCGCGCCGAGCGCCACACGCGCATCGGCCTGAGGCTGCTCGAGGCCGCGCGAGCCGCGGGGAGCCTGGAGGATCGCGCCTTCGCCATCCTGCCGCACCTGGCGTATGCGCTGGAGAAGATCGAGCCGGAGGCGCTGCGGCTGGAGCTGGCCGACCTCCACCTGAAGGCGGGGCGCCTGGCGAAGTCCTCGGGAGCGTACCGCACCGCCTGCGAGTTCTTCCGGGCTGGAAACACGCTGCTGGGCCCCGCTCCGTGGCAGAGCGAATACGAGCGGGCCTTCGCCCTCCAGCTGGAGCTGGCCGAGTCCAGCTACCTCGCGGGCGAGCTCGACGCGGCGGCCGCGGGCTTCGCCACGCTGCTGGCGCAGGCCCGCACACCCGCGCAGAAGGTCCAGGTCCTGGCGATGCAGGCGACGCTGGCCTCGCTCACCAGCCGCCATGCCGAGGCGATCCGGATCGGCGTCGAGGGGCTGCGCCTGCTCGGAGTGGAGATCCCCGCCACGGTGAATCAGGCAGTGCTCCGCGCGGAGCTGGGCGCGACGGCGGAGCGGATCGCTGGCCGCAAGCCGGCGGAGCTGCTCCAGCTGCCCCTGATGAAGAACCCGGACGTGGAGCTCACCCTCGGGCTGTTGGCCAGCATCTCGGCCTCGGCCTACACGGTGGACCAGGGCCTCTTCGCGCTGCTGGGGCTCCGGATCGTCCGCCTCTCGCTGGAGCATGGCAACAGCCGGCTCTCCGCCTTCGGCTATGCCGTCTGTGGCATCCTCCTGGCGACCCTGTTCGATGATCCCTACACGGGCCAGGAGCTCGGCCAGCTCGCCGTGGATCTGTCCGAGCGCTTCCGGGATCCCATGCTGCACGCCCGCGTGCGCTACCTGCGCGCCGGGTTCATTGATCACTGGACGTCCGGCGCACGCGCTGGCGTCGCGGAGCTCACCGAGGCGTACAAGGGGCTGATGGAGAGCGGTGACTGGCTCTACGCCGGGCACTGCCTCATCGTCCGGCTCTGGCGGAGAGTGGCGGTGGGAGATCCGCTCCCGGAGATCCTGGGAGAGAACCGTCGCTTCATCGAGTTCCTGGAGACGAAGAAGGATCCGGACTCGCTGCAGATGTTCCTGTGCGCGCACCGGACGCTCCTGGCGCTTACTGGCGCCGAGGAGCCTCCACCGGTCCTGACGCCTCCCGAGGCTGGGAACACCGTCAGGGCGTACCTGCCGCTGTCCGCGGCCGAGCGTCACTACCTGCTCCGGCAGCCGACGGAGGCCATGGCCCGGTCCGAGGAGGTAGAGCCGCTGCTGCGCTTCATCTCCGGCCTCTTCCACGTCGCGACCCACTCCTTCTACCACGCGCTGAGCGCGGCGGCGCTCTACCCGGAGGCGGAGGTGGAGCGGCGCCAGCCCTTGATGCAGGTGATGGAGCGGAACCAGACCGCGCTGGGCAAGTATGCCCGCCGCGCCCCGGAGAACTTCGCGCCCTACCACCTGCTGGTGACCGCGGAGCTGCTCCGGGTGAGGGGCCTGGAGCCCGAGGCGCTGGCCGAGTTCGAGCGCGCCATCGCCGCCGCGCGCCAGAGCCAGTTCCTGGGGGTGGAGGCGATCGCCAGCGAGCAGGCCTTCCGCTTCCTCGCGGCGCAGGGCCGTGTCCTGCAGGCCTCGGCCTACCTGCTCGAGGCCCTCTACGCGTACGAGCGCTGGGGCGCCACCACCAAGGCCCGGCTCCTGGCGGCCGAGCAGTCTCAGCTGCTGCTGTCCCACGGCAGCGCCCTGAAGCGCTGGGATCGTAAGCGGAGCAGCACCACGACGAGCTCGCCCACGACCCAGACGGGGACCAACTCCACGCCGCAGTCCACCTCGGACTCGACCGGCGACTCGCTCGACATGGCCTCGGCGATGAAGGCCTCGCAGGCCATCTCCAGCGAGATCCTGTTCCCTCAGCTCGTCGCCAACCTGATCCACGTCGTGATGGAGAGCGCGGGGGCGCAGCGCGGCGTGCTGGTGCTGAAGCGAGGCCAGGAGTTCTTCATCGAGGCCAAGGGAGAGGCCGGCCGCCAGGAGGAAACCCCCGCACAGGCGCAACCCCTGGCCGGGAGCAGCTCTCTCTCCCTCGCGATCGCCAACCAGGTGCTGCAGACCGGCACCCACCTGCTGGTCGATGATGCCTCCGAGATGGAGCCGTGGCGCAAGGATCCGTACGTCTCCAACAGCAAGGTGCGCTCGGTGATGTGCGCAGCCATCCGGCACCGCGGGCAGATGCTGGGGTTGTTCTACCTGGAGAACAACCTGACCCCGGGGGCCTTCAACGCCAACCGGCTCAAGGTGCTGGAGATGCTGACCTCGCAGGCGGCCATCTCCATCGAGAACGCGGAGCTGTACCGGCGGCTCGAGGACTACAGCCGCACCCTGGAAGCCCGCGTGGATGAGCGCACCGGAGAGCTGAACAGCAAGAACGCGGAGCTGCACCGGGCGCTGGAGACCCTGAAGACCATGCAGGCGCAGATCGTCACGCAGGAGAAGCTGGCGTCGCTGGGAGCGCTCACCGCCGGCATCGCCCACGAGCTGAAGAACCCGCTCAACTTCGTGAGCAACTTCGCCGCGCTGTCGAACGAGCGGGTGCGCGAGCTGAAGGATCTGGTGCCCGGCAGCGCGCCCCTCACGCCCGCTCAGCGGCTCGAGTTCGACGACATCCTGGGCGAGCTGGAGATGAACACCCGGAAGATCCGCGAGCACGGGCAGCGGGCGGTGGGCATCATCGACGGCATGCTGCAGCACGCGCGCGGCCGTCGAGGAGACTCGAAGGCCACGAACGTCAACCAGCTGGTGGAGGAGGCGGTGCGGCTGGTGCACCACGGGCTCAAGGCGAAGAGCTCGCGGCGCAACGTGATCATCGAGACGTCCTTCGACGCCACGGTGCCGGACGTGAACCTGGTCTCGGAGGACATCCGCCGGGTGGTGCTCAACCTGGTGGACAACGCTTGCTATGCGGCCAGCGAGAAGGCCGCCCAGCCCGGGGCCAAGGAGGAGCCTCGGGTGAAGGTCTCCACGCGGTGGACGGGCAAGGACGTGGAGATCCGGGTGAGGGACAACGGCAAGGGGATCCCCCCGGCGCTCAAGGAGAAGCTCTTCACACCGTTCTTCACCACCAAGCCCGCCGGAGAGGGCACGGGCCTGGGCCTGTCCATCAGCCACGAGATCGTCGTCGTATCGCTGGGCGGCAAGCTCTCCCTCGAGTCCGAGGAGGGCAAGTACGCGGAGTTCATCGTGCTGCTGCCCAGTGGAGGCAAGCGGGCCAGCCCGCCGGTGTGAGCCTCTACTGGGCGAACCCGCCGCGCCGCCCCACGACGTTGTGCATGCCCGCGGCCTCGCTCTGAATGGGCCGCGAGCGCTCCGCTGCGGGCTGGCAATCGAACTCCAGCCGCACCCGCTGAGCCATGCGCTGGGTGATCAGGAGCTCTCCGCTGGTCGCCAGCGCGGCCAGCCGCGCCGCGGTGTCCACCGCCTCGCCCACCATCGTGTAGTCCAGGCGCCCCAGCGCCTGCCCTCCGATGCCCCCCAGGATCACCTGCCCCGAGCCCAGCCCGATGCCAAGGCCCTGCGTGTACGGGGACTGCTCCCCTGCCTTCGAGGCCATCACCTTGAGCTGCTGCCGGGCCGCGATGCACGCATCGAGGGCCCGGCGCAGGTGATCCTCGCCGCGGAACACCACCAGCGCTGACTCCCCCATGAGCCGGTCCACCACCCCGCCGCGAGAGGTCAGCTCGGGGATGATGACCTGGAAGTTCTCGTTGAGCCGATGGATGACGGCGTCAGGCGAGAGCGGCTGGATCAGCGAGGCGAAGTCCGGGATGCGAAGGAAGACGACCGTGGCCTCCGTGCGCTCGCCCACGAGCGCGCCAGGGCCCTGCGTCAGGGGGCGCAGGCGCTCGAGGACGGTGCTCTGCACGAACATGCGCAGCAGCGCGTTCTCCTCGATGGAGCGCATCATCTGACGCGACTCGGCCACCTGCTTGAGCGTCTTGCCCAGCGTGGCCTCGAGATCCTGGAAGTCCAGCGGCTTGGTGAGGAAGTCATAGGCGCCGCGGTTCATCGCCGTGCGGATATTGGCCATGTCGCTGTAGGCCGAGACGATGATCACCTTGGCCAGCGGGTTCACCTCTCCCACCCGGCTCAGGAAGGTGAGCCCGTCCATGCGCGGCATGTTGATGTCGGTGACGACGACGTCGATGTCCGGGTGCTGGCGCATCTTCTCCAGCGCGTCCTCGCCGTCCGAGGAGAAGATCATCTCGTAGATGGA
>Ga0247825_10000875_pt1 | contig 19520 bp, 19 predicted proteins | sample 13C_Vanillin_Day_FD_194413 | JGI IMG/M metagenome (GOLD analysis project Ga0247825, IMG submission 194413) | Soil microbial communities from agricultural site in Penn Yan, New York, United States - 13C_Vanillin_Day48 | ecosystem: Environmental > Terrestrial > Soil > Agricultural land | place...
CTCCATTAGAAGCAGAGGCGGCGAGGAATGGTTACACTGGGGGTTCAGGAGCCGCCCTATGAGAGTCCCTTTCCAGAAGCCCGCGGACCTTCAGGATCTCGCCCAGCTTCCCGAGCATCTGGTGGGGGAGATCATTGACGGCGAGTTGTACACCTCGCCGCGTCCGGCGGCCCGTCACGCCAAGGTTGCCTCAGTGCTTGGCATGGACCTGGGCAACCCATTCCAGCGAGGCCGCGGGGGACCGGGCGGCTGGTGGATTGTGGATGAGCCAGAGCTCCACTTCGGGAAGGATGTGCTGGTTCCGGATCTGGCTGGCTGGAGGCGCGAGCGCATGCCGCAGATCCCGGATGTCGCCTCCTTTACGCTCGCGCCTGACTGGATCTGCGAGGTTCTGTCTCCCTCCACCGCGAAGCTCGATCTGGTCCGTAAGCTCCCTCGGTACGCACGAGCAGCCGTGGAATACGCCTGGGTCATCGACCCCGTCAATCAAACGCTCGAGGTCTTCCACCAGGAGCGCGAGCGGTGGGTACTGGTGGCGGCCTTTGTGGGCGATGACCGGGTGCGTGCTGAGCCTTTCGACGCTGTCGAGCTGGAGCTCGGCGCACTGTGGCTTGAGGAGCCTCCGTCCCCCCCGCCCGACACGGAGCGCTAGTCAGAGGTTGCCAACCGGTCACTGAGGAACTGGTTCAGGATGGACCGGATCTGCTGGCATCTGCTTGCCGTGTGTAGAGATTGGCCGCCCGCTCCCGCGCCAGCGCGTGCGGTGAAGCGCCGAGCACCACCTTCAGGCTGTCCTGCTCATGCACCCAGCCCGTGGGCGTCAGGACATGCCGGTTGGTGCCCACCAGGACGTCGTAGTCGCTGCGCTTCGTATATTCGCGACGCGGTAGGGGGCGCCACGTCTCCTCGGACTGCCACGAGGAGAGCCCTCGCTCATGCGTCCACCGGCCTACGCCCTCGTAGCGGGGCCCATCGTCCACTTCGAACACAGCCTGGCTCCAGGTGCACCGGGCCTGTGCCGGGCTCAGCGTCCGGCGCTCCCATGACTGGTGCCCACGGAACTCGAGCAGCTCGGTGTCCTCGAACACCCAATCCTGGCGCCAGTGCTTGAGCGGCTCGCGCCGGCCCTCCCGCTCCACCACCAGGATGTGCTGGAGCGAGATGCGCCCCGGTCCATCCTCCAACACCAGCACCTGCTCCGACCCCTTGGCACGATACGGAGCCCGGAGCGTGTACCCCTCGCTGAGGCTCACCGTCTCGTCGAAGGTGAACTCCACCTGGTAGTTCCCCGCCATCTGGAGAATCGCCGCCCTGTCCCGAGCCGGGTCGCACTCCCCCGCAGCCACCATGTTTCGAGGGGCGCACGCCAGCACCAGCGCCAGCAAGGCCCAGCGCGCTCCAGCTCCCCTCCTCCACTGCGTCGTACCGGAAATCATCAGGCTCCCTCCGTGAAGTGCTGAAGTCTGATATTGAAAATGATAATCGTTGTCAATATCGTGGCGGCTGCTCTCCCCCATCCCGGCAGGGTGCCGGATTTGATTCCCAACAAGAGGATCGTGACGATGATCTGCTCCACCGAGGTTTGCTCGACGAAGCACGGGGCCCAGCTGCGCTGGGCCCTCTCCCTGATGACGACGGTGTCCTTGCTGGCTGGCTGCGGCACGGATGAGCCCGAGCCCCCCGCCCGGTGCGAGGCCAGCCCCGTGACGTGCACCGAGCAGAGCATCGACGAGCTGGACCTGCTGACCACCGTATCCACGGGGGAGATCCGCGAGGAGGGCACCACCTCGGGTCAGTTCCACACCTATGTGGATGCCCGGGCCGGCGGTGTCACTCCCAACCAGTCCTATACCTATGCCGCGTTCACCACGGATGGGCTGACGCGGGTGCCGGTGGATGATCAGGCCGCGCTGGCCTCGACGGACTGGGACATTGCCTTCCGGCGCTACGTCATCCGGGTGAACAGCGGCGTCTCCGGGCCCTCGTGTGTCTCCGTGGCACGCGCTCCCTCCGGCACCTCCTTCGAGTCCGTGATCCAAGTGGATCCCTCATGGGAGTTCCGCAAGGAGACCTACTTCACAGACACCTGCCAGGTCGTCGAGGACAACACCGGTATTGGCGCGCCTGCCACGGTGCTGGGCAGCTACTGGGGCTACCAGAGCTGCCTGACCATGTCGGGCGACGTCTTCGTGATCCGCCTGGCGGACAGCCGGCACGTGAAGCTGCAGGTGACGAGCTACTACGAGCCCTCAGCGCAGGAGACTTGCAACCAGACGGGGAGCGCTCCTCAGCCGAGCGGCGCCGCGCAGATCCGGATCAAGTGGGCCTTCCTCCTGTGAGGCCGTTGCCGCTGTTGGTGCTCGCCCTGGCTGGCTGTGGACCGGCGGGCTCGGTCCACGAGCCGCACGAGCACGTGCGGGGAGCGCTGCTGGCGGAGGACCGTCCCACCTCTCCGTCAGCGAGCCTTCCACGCTTCGATCCCTCCGAGCAGGTGGAGTCCGTGGTGTCTCCGGGCGGGCGCTTCCGCGTGCACTTCACACGTGTCGGCCCCAACTCTGTTCCCGGAAGCGATGCGGACGGCAATGGCGTCCCGGACGCGGTGGACACGGTGGCGCAAACGTATGACCGCGTGGCTGCCTTCTACGCCGGGCTGGGCTACCTCGCTCCGCCGAGCGACGCCGGCCTGCCGGGAGACACGGGCGGAGACGGGCTCTTCGATGTCTACCTGGTGGACTTCGCCGGGCGCGCGGACGGGGCCTTCCGGTTGGAAGCGTGCCAGGGCGCGGAGAGCTCCTGCGCGGGGTACATGCTCCAGGAGAACGACTTCGCCGGGTACAGCTACAGCTCCTTCGCGGAGGCGGTGGACACCCTGGCCAGCCACGAGTTCTTCCATGCGGTGCAGGCCGCCTACCGCCCCAACCTCGGCACCGTGGCGCTCGAGGGCACCGCGGTGTGGGCCACGGAGCGCTTCTCTCCCCCTCTGGAGGATCTGGAGCACTTCTCCTCTGCGTACCTGGATCGCCCGGATCGCAGCCTGGTGGTGGACACGGGGGGGCCAAGCTCGTTCTCCTACGGCGCCTCCCTCTTCTTCCAGTTCTTGAGCGAGCGCTTCGAGGATCGGGTCATCCTGTCGATGTGGCAGGAGAGCGTCCGTGCGCCCACGGCGGGCTGGGCGGTGCTGTTGGACACGGCTCTGCGCAGCGGCTGGAGCGCGGATTTCGACAGCGCCTTCACCGAGTTCGCCTCGTGGAACATGGCCACGGGCTCACGGGCTTCACCCGGGCAGGGGTACGCTCAGGGTGGAGGGTATGGAGAGATCTCCCCGGCACCCGTGTCCCTCCCGGTAGAGATGCCCTCGGTCCGGCTGGCTCCTGCCTCGGCTCGCTATTTCGAGCTCTCTGGCGGAGCACAGAACCTCTCCGTGGGTTTCCTGCCCCAGGACGAGGCAGGAGCGACCGGACTCCACCTGCTGGTGGCGGTGGTGGGCAACGACGCCAAGCTCGAGGTGACCCGGGTGGACGGGCCCGGCCCGCTGCTCGCTCAGGTCTCCGCTCCCAGCGCTACCCGGGTGCTGGTGGCCCTCGTAGACGGACGCCACGAAGGGACAGGCCGCTATGGGCGGCTGTGCATCTCGGACGCCGCGACTGGCTCACCCTGCCCATCCGATACCCCTCCCAAGGACGAGGACAAGGGCTGCCACGCTGCCCCTGGCGGGTTGACGTGGGCGCTGTCGTGGATGTCCCTGTCTCTGTGGCTGCACCGGCGCGCCCGCAAGAAGCTCCCGGAGCGCTGACCGCTCCTGGGGCCCTATTCGCGGGGGGAGGGTGGCTGCACGCTCCCCCAGTGGACTTGGAGTATCGCCGGAGTCCCCGCCGAGTCGTAGTACTCGAGGATCTGCACCTTGAAGAAGGCTCCTTCGTCCGTCCGGATCACGTAGACGCGCTCGCGCGGCGAGAGCTTGTGCGTACCCACGTTGTAGCTGTACCAGCCCTCCGCCGCTGTCTCGAAGGCGGTGTCCAGCTCCGAGTTGGAGTCATCACCGTCCGCGGCGTCAGTGGTGTACCTTTCAGCGGGAGCCTGGCTGACCTGCGCGAGGTTCACATCGGGGAGCACTGCCACGGCCACGTTCCCCGTGCCGCTGGCGCCTCCCCGGACGCGGATGTGAAACCGCTGAAAGGCGATATCCCACAGCTTGTCCTCCGCCGCGTTTGCCTCCTGACGGTGATCCAGATCCAGGCCGATCCACTTCTCCGAGCTGGAGGCGTCCACGGTGGTGACGAAGGTGCCATCCCCCTTGTCCTGGTGACTCAGGGGCACACCCGCTGGCACCTCGCCGGGCCCAGCACCGCCAGGAGGCCCAGGCTCGGGCTGGAGATCCGGGCCACAGGCGGCCAGGCACCCCGTGAGGAGCAGCCCTGGGAGGAGATGGCGCGGGAGAGCGGGAGGAATGGGCAGAATGCGCATGCGAGACTCCTGGGGAGAGAGAGGCAGGACGTCAGAGCTGGAAGGAAAGACCGGCTTGGAAGGTGCGGGGTGCGATGGGCAGGTCCCTCGGGTTGCCCGCCGCGGCGAGGTTGGAGCCCGAGACAAAGAGACGAAGGCCCGCGGGGAGCTGCTGGGAGATGCGCGCGTCCAGCGACACATAGGAGGGGGCCCGGTACGGATCAGCCGCTCCATCGCCATCCACATCCGGGTAGAAGGGGCGGGAGCCCATCAGGGCGCCACGTGCCCACGCCTCGAGCCCCCAGGGCCGGAAGCGCCACATCACCTGGGCCGTGAAGCGATGACGCGCCTGCCCCTCCAGCGGCAACCCGGTGCTCCGGTCCCGTCCGTCGGTGAGCGCGTAGCTGGCGTCCACGGTGAATCCGCCGGGGATCCGCTGGCGCAGGCCCGCCTCGATCCCACGGACACTGGCCCGCTCGAGGTTGCTGTAGACGAAGAGCTGCTGCTGCTCCTCCTGCCTCGTCACGATGGTGATCATGTCCCGCAGGGAGTGCTGGAAGCCGTTCAGCCAGAGCAGCAGCGGCTCCGCGGGCCGGAACTCCGTGGAGAGGTTCACGCTTCGCGACCGCTCCGGCCTCAGGTCCAGGTTGCCATGCACCACGTACCCCACGGCCGGGTTCTCGAAGTCCAGCAGCAGCTCCTGGAAGCTGGGCGCGCGAAAGCCCCAGCCATAGCTGGCCCGGAGGGTGACGCGGGAATGCGGATCCATCCGCAGCGCGAGCCTGGGCGTCACCGCGGGACCGAACTGCGAGTCCACGTCCACGCGTGCTCCGGGGACAAGGACCAGCCGCGGCTCGAGGAGCACGGTCCAGCTGTCCTGGACGTGCAGCGACGCGCGGCCTCGCTGCCCCCGGCCTCCCTCCAGCCGATCCGCCGCGAGGTGCTCTCCGAGCAGCTCCACGCCCTGCACGAGCATGTGCCGCTCCCCCAGCCTCAGGTCGAGCTGAGCGCCGAGCTGGCCCAGCTGATCCCGTGTGTCCTCGACGGAGTCCAGCGCGGACCCATTTCGCTGATCGAGCAGGAACCGCCGCTTGAACCCCGAGTAATACGCATCTGTCCGCAGGGTCGCCGTGTCGCTGAGCCTCCACGAGGGTGACACCCGCGCGGAGAGGACGTCGTCCCGGCTGGCGCGGTCGAACGTGGCGCCCGTGGCTCCCAGATCAACGCCGCGCTGGACGCGCCGCGAGTAGGACACCGTGCCCGCCAGGTCCGTGGACCCGCGCCGCAAGTCTCCACGGCCGGAGACCTGGAAGCCCGCCAGGCTGCTGCCCGTCGTGCCAATGTCCTCAGGCTGCAAGTCGTAGGCATCGCGGCGCTGCAGGCCTCCACTCACCCGCAGGCCCCAGTCCTCTCCCTGCGCCTCGCCCGTGCCGTCCACGTCTACCTGCTGCAGGCTCCCATAGGTGACACGGAGATCCGCGCCGAGCGGCCGGCGTGCCCGGCGGGTGATGAAGTTCACCACGCCCGCGACGGCGTCGCTCCCATAGAGGACCGAGGAGGGACCCTTGACGATCTCCACCTGCTCGATGTCCTCCATGGAGAGCCGGGACAAGTCGACCGCGCCGTTGACCCGCCCGTTGACGCGCTCTCCGTCCACCAGGATCAGCGCGTACTCAGGGCCCAACCCCTGAACGCGGAGAGCCGCTCCCGAGAACGAAGTCCCCACCTCCAGACCTGGATGAGCGGCGAGCAGCTCCGCGGCATTCTGAGCCCCGCTCGCGGCGATCTCCGCCCGGGTGATGACCTCGGTGGCGACCGGGGTGTCCTCCTGCCGCTCCGGCGAGCGGGTGCCGGTGACCACCGTCCGCGCGGCAGGCTCCTCCTCAGCGGCGTCCGCCGCCTCCTGGCCCCAGGTGCTCAGAGGCACGGCACAAGCGACGCAGAGAAGGCACCAGCGCCAGGACATGCCTCTTCCTCCAGGACACAGCCGGAGAGACCTCCGCGGAGGACCTGCCGGGTTCGAACAACGCGGGCATTCAGCCGCAAGCTTCAATGAGGATCAATATTGATTTTCATTATCAAAGTCAACAAGTGAACCTCTCCGCAGAGCTGACGCACTTGGGCGTGTTAGGCTCAGCGGGTGCTGCTCCTCGTCCTCTACGTGGGGCTGGTCTACACCGCTGGGCTGAGCGCGGCGCTGCTGGCGGCCGGCCCGAAGTGGCGGCGGGCCATGGCGCTGCTCGTGGTTGGAGCCGCGCTCCCCGTGCCCTACCTCGCACCCGCTGGCTACCCCGCGTATCGCGCATTCGTGGCGCTGGGCAGCCTGTGGTTCCTGGCCCGCGTCATCGAGCTCGTCCGGGAGCGCGGCTCCATCCCCGCGTGGCTCCGGGCGTGGCATGCGGTAGGGCTCGTGGACACGCTCCGCGCGCGCCGCATCGCCCCCACGGTGGATCTGCCGGCACTCACTCGGCTGCTCCTCTGCATCCCGATCGTCACCGCAGGCCTGGCCGGCGTGTACTACGGCAGCCACCTGCTCTCGGACGCACCTCGGCTCGCGGTCCGCTGGGTGCTGGGGACCCTGTTCGTCTACGCGGCCGTCGAGCTCGTCGTCTCCGCGGTGATTGTCCTCTATGGCCTGCTGGGCATCGACCCGCGCCCGCTCCATGACGATCCCATCCGCTCGAAGACGCTCACGGAGTTCTGGGGCCGCCGCTGGAACCGGGCCGTCCACCGCTTCCTCAAGCAATCGGTCTTCATCCCCGTGGCACGCCGTGGCTACACGGAGCTCGGGATGGCGCTCACCTTCGTGGTCAGCGCCTTCATCCACTTCGCCTTCATGCTGCCAGCCGTGGGGCTCTTATGGGCCGCGATGATGGGGGCCTTCTTCCTGCTCCAGCTCCCCTTCCTCTGGGCGGAGCGGGCCCTCGGCGTCGCCCGCTGGCCCACGTCGCTGGCCCGCACGTGGACCCTCGCCCTGCTGCTCGCAAGCGCTCCCCTCTTCGTCGAGCCGGTGCTCCAGATCGTCGACACCTGGAGCTTGGAGCTACCGGGGGCCAGCGTCCGAGGCTGATCCGAGCTCCATGCCCTTGGGCATGTCGCCAGGGCTCTGGCCCTCACGCTTTCCCCATTCATTGGCGTTGGCGGCGGGCGGGGGCACAACCTTCGGCGGAGCCCGCTCGGGCGCGGGTGCGGTGTCCCCCACCCCGGTCGCACCGTGCGTGGAGGGCTGCGCCGGGGGAGGCGTGGGGCTCGCTGTGGGCGCGGGTGTGGGCGGAGTCTCCGCGGCTGACGGGACGCTGGGACGCTCCTCGGCCGGTAGTGAGGTGATGGGCTTGCCGTCCTCGCATCCTCCCAGGATGAGACTGGCCAGTACGAGCAATCCAGCTGCGCTACGCATGAGAATTCTCCGATCTACGGGCCGCCGGGCTTCGGCCAGAAGGCAGGGGCGTTGGCGTCCTCCGCGGCTATGACGCGATCCTTGGCCCGGGTATTCCATACCTGGGCAGACCGCGGGGTGCCGTAGTTGGCGATGAGCAGCCACTCGTCCTGAAGCCGCAGGCCGACGGAATCGTTGGGCTTCACCCACAGCCCGTCCGGCTCCACCATCTTCCCCCCCTCCTCCCAGGCAATGGGGGCGGACGGATAGAGAAACTCCCCACCCAGCGTGCCCCGGAAGTAGACCGGTCCGCCCGGTGTGGTCAGCACCATCCACTGCCCCGACTCGTCCTGTCCGGGGAAGGCCGCATCCAGCTTCTTCACGGCCGTCTCCGGCGCCTCCGTGCCGGGCATCTCCTGCTCCGGAGCAGCGGCATTCGAGATGGGCATCAGCGTCTTCAGCGCGTCGAGCACACGGGTGCCCGGTGCCAGGCCAGACTCGAAACCGCTGGCCTTGGTCTCGAACGGCTTCCAGCCCCCCTCCTCGAGCCGGTACGCGCGGGCCAGCCCTGGAAGGCCCTCCACCCCCTCGGGGAGCGGGTAGCGCTGGCCCTCGAAGGTCACCGCGCCCTTCTGCGTCTTCCGCGTGACATAGACATCGGCAATGATCGCCACCGGGCGGCCCTGCTTGTCGAAGCTCATCTGCTCGATGTACGGCTGGTCCTGTCCACCGGCCCCCTTGCCCCCGGGCAGCGCCTTCAAGTCGAGCGGCTTGCCGGTGTGCGCGACGAGATCCACCCGCCAGGCCTTGGGGACCTCTCCCTCGCCCGAGGGCCAGGTGAACACGAGCCCCTCCTTGCCGTCCGGGCTCCAGGAGACCATGGACCGGTCGCACGCCGCGTTGAAGGAGAAGACCGGTGTGGGCTCTCCGGCGGGGATTGGCTGCCGCAACCACTCACAGCGCTCGGGGTCCGTGGGCTTCAGGTAGGACAGCGCGAGCCCCGAGGCAGGCACGGGCGTAGGAGCAGGCGCCGGGGCAGGCGCCGGAGCCTTGGCCGGAGCAGAGGCGGCGGGAGCGCTCGGCGCCGGAGTGGGGGCGGCAGGAGGGTTCTCGGACTTGCAGCCCGCCAGAACGAGAACGGCGAGCAGCGCACGGCTCCATCGGCTCAGCGACATGGGGTTCCTCGGTGCTCTGGGGACAGGCGCTACAGGGTCTTCATGTACTCCACGAGCTGCCAGCGCTGCTCGTCGGTAAAGGGCGTACCGTCCTGGGTTGTCCAGAACTCGTGGCCCTTGTTCCAGTTGCCCTTGATGCTCGCATCGAAGGTGAACGGCGTGTAGCCATCGGCCTGCTTCGGCTGATCCATCGCATAGCCGACTCGCACCGGATCGAACTCGCGGCTGCCGAGCGTGAAGGTCTTGCTGCGCTGCTCGACCGGCAGCAAGAGCTCGTACAGGTTCGGAACAGAGCCGTTGTGGAGATAGGGCGCGGTGGCCCAGATCCCGTTGAGCGGCCGCGCCTTGTACCCGGCGGCGCCAGTCTTGGCCGAGGGAGTCCAGGTCGCGTACTCATCCGCGAACGCCTTGATCGCCTCGACCTTGTGCATGAGCAGCGAGCCGACGACGGCGTTGATGAGCGGATCCAGCCCGGTCGTGGGGTTGGGAATGACCGAGCCCGCGATGGATGCGGACTTCTTGCCCTCATAGACCCCCGCCTTGTACTTGCGCGAGCTCATGTTGGTGAGCTCCGTGGGATCGGTCCCGATCTCTCCCAGGGGGGTGATGACCGCGCGGTAGCCCGTCTTGATCGCGGCATCGCGCGGGATCACCTGATGGCAGCTGACACACGCGTTGGCGAAGAGCTTCTCCCCCTCGGCGGCCTTGGCCTTGTCAATCTTGGGAAGCACGTCCTCCGGCCACTTAGGCGAGTTCAGCTCCCGGACCCAGTTCTCGAGATTGCCCAGGTTCTCGATCAGGAAGCTCGACTCGTACTCCGTGCTCTTGGTGAGCGCGACCTTGCCGAAGACGCCGATGACCTCTCCGCCGTTGCGGACCAGCGTCCCAGCCCCGTCACTATTGGCCGCGAAGCCCGTCCACTGCACCACGTCGGACTGATCGGTTCCCCACAGGAACGGATAGCTGGCAGGCGCGTCCGACGGCATGGCGTTCTCCGGGATGCCAGGCAAGGTGGACAGGGTCTGGTTGAAGATGAACCCGATGGCGTCGATTCGAGCGAACCCATACTCGATGGGAGCGTGATTGATCTGATTGCGCGTGTTGAGCGAGACCGTCTGGGCCTGCAGCTCCCCGCGGAGCGCGTCGCGCGCCCCCTGTGAGTCACCATCCTTCAACAAGGCCTTGGCGAACCGGTCGAACTTCGCCGAGTCGCTGAGCGTGGCCTGCAGGGCCGCCACCATCTCCGTGCTCATCAGGTTGAAGTCCGCCAGGGTCGGCGCGCCATCGAGACGGATGCCGACCTTCTGCTGGGTCTCGGGGTGGGTGTACTCGATCTGCCCGGTGTGGCAGGCGGCGCAGGTGAGGCCCAGCCATTCCTTGCCCGCCGCATCGGCGCCTTTCGTCCAGCCCACGGGCAGCCCGTCCGGATTGGAGGCCGTCTTCTTCCTGGGCAGGTAGCGATAGCGGTCGATGTTCGCGGAGTCGAGGAACGGCTTCTCGCTGTCCTTCTGCTCCAGGATCACAATCCACGAGTAGGGCATGATCTCAGCGCCCTGCGGGGTATTGTAGAAGGCCTGCTGGGTGTCGTCGGTCCAGCCCTGCTCGAGCTCGATGACATCCCCATAGGCGTCAGTGACGCGCATGCCCTCCACAATCCATGTGCCACCTTGCGGCGGCGCATGCCGGCAGGCCGAAAGGATGATGCACAGCGCTACGGCAGTACCCGATGTCCAGACTCGAAGCTGCATTCTGCCCCCTCTAGGAAGAGGAGCCCACGGTACAGCGCATTCACCCTGCGCAAAAGCGCCATGTACGGAGGTCTTCCCCCGTCTCGCTCACTCTTCCCGACGCAATGCCCGCGTGTGCTAAAGGGGTCCCCATGCCCAAGATTCGCAAGATCCTCATCGCCAACCGCGGAGAGATCGCCATCCGGGTGATGCGCACCTGCAAGGAGCTCGGCATCGCCACGGTGGCTGTGTACTCCGAGGCGGACCGCTCGGCATTGCATGTGCGCATGGCCGACCAGGCCTTCCTGGTGGGCCCACCGCCCTCGCGCGAGAGCTACCTGGTGCAGGAGCGCATCCTCGAGGCGGCGAAGAAGTCCGGCGCGGACGCCATCCACCCGGGCTACGGCTTCCTCTCGGAGAACGCCTCGTTCGTGCGCTCGTGTGAGAAGGCGGGGATCATCTTCATTGGCCCGCCGGCTTCGGCCATGGACGCCATGGGTGAGAAGACGCGGGCGCGGCAGAACATGATCAAGGCGGGAGTGCCGGTGGTGCCTGGCACGGCCGAGCCCATCGCCACGGAGGAGGAGGCGCGGGCGTACGCGGAGAAGATCGGCTTCCCCATCATGCTCAAGGCGGCGGGCGGCGGTGGCGGCAAGGGCATGCGGCGGGTGGAGGGCCTGCAGGAGTTCTCCTCCGCGTGGCGCGGAGCCAAGGGCGAGGCGATGAGCGCGTTCGGCAATGACGCGGTCTACATCGAGAAGTACCTGGAGAAGCCCCACCACGTGGAGATCCAGGTGTTCGCGGACCAGCACGGCACGGTGGTGCACCTGAACGAGCGCGAGTGCTCGGCGCAGCGGCGGCACCAGAAGGTGGTGGAGGAGACGCCGAGCCCCATCCTCACGCCGGAGCTGCGAGCGAAGATGGGGGCGGTGGCGGTGCAGGCGGCGCGGGCGGTGAACTATGTGGGCGCGGGCACGGTGGAGTTCCTGGTGGATGTGCACCGCAACTTCTACTTCCTGGAGATGAACACGCGCCTGCAGGTGGAGCACCCGGTGACGGAGTGGGTGACGGGGCTGGATCTGGTGGCGCTGCAGATCAAGGTGGCCGAGGGCGAGAAGCTGCCCTTCAAGGACACGGTGACGCCGCAAGGCCACGCCATCGAGGTGCGCATCTACGCGGAGGATCCGGCGCGCACCTTCATGCCCAGCCCCGGGAAGATCCAGTACCTGCGAGTGCCGGGCGGGCCGAACGTACGGGACGACTCGGGCGTGTTCGCGGGCTACACGGTGCCCAACTTCTACGATCCGATGATCTCCAAGCTCAGCGTGTGGGCGCCCACGCGGGCCGAGGCCATTGCCCGGGCGCAGCGGGCGCTGAGCGAGTACGTGGTGAAGGGCATCACCACGAACACGCGGTACCTGAAGGCCATCCTGGCGCACCCGGAGTTCGCGGGCGGGGACTACGACACCGGCTTCCTGGGGCGTGAGCACACCACGCTGCTGGGCCAGGACGATCCCCAACTGCAGGAGGTGGCGCTGCTGGCGAGCACGGTGTTCGCGCACCAGCGAGACCAGAAGCGAGCGAAGACGCTGCCCCAGAAGGCGGGCTCGGCGGGCGCGGGCGGTGTGTCCGCGTGGCGGCAGGCTCTGCGGACCAAGCGGCGTTAGCACTCCCAACCTCTCTCGAGACACTCCATGCGTTACTTCGCGAAGCTGCAGGGCCAGAAGGAAGCGGTGCCGGTGGACATCGAGCACCTGGGAGGCACCCAGTACCGGCTGACGCTCCATGACAAGACGTACACGGTGGACGCGCTCACGCTGGACCACGGCGCGGTGTCCTTGCTGGTGAACGGCACCTCCTACCCCGTCGAGTTCGAGGAGAACGGGGATGAGGTGAACGTGCTTGTACGGGGGCAGGTCAGCCGGGTGGACGTGGCGGACGAGCGTCGGCTGCGGCTGCGAGCGGGCTCGGCGGGGTTCTCCGTGGAGGGCAAGCAGGTCATCAACGCGCCGATGCCGGGCAAGGTGGTGAAGGTGCTGGTGAAGCAGGGTGACGAGGTGAAGGAGGGCCAGGGACTGGTGGTGGTGGAGGCGATGAAGATGGAGAACGAGCTGAAGAGCCCCAAGGCCGGCAAGGTGGTGGAGCTGCTGGCCAAGGAGGGGACGACCGTGGAGAACAACGCCAAGCTCGTGGTGGTGGAGTAATGGCTGACATCAAGGACGAGAAGGCTCGCTGGCTGAAGCAGGTCTACGAGAAGGCAAAGGCAAAGGGTGGGGAGCGGTACCCCTCGTTCGACACCTCGAGCGGCCTCGAGGTGAAGCCCGTCTACACGCCAGATGACGTGCGGGGCGAGTACACCGAGCAGCTCGGCTTCCCGGGCGAGTACCCCTTCACCCGCGGCGTGCAGCCCACCATGTACCGGGGGCGCTTCTGGACGATGCGCCAGTACGCCGGCTTCGGCACGGCGGAGGACGCCAACCAGCGCTACCACTACCTCTTGCAGTCGGGGCAGACGGGCCTGTCCGTGGCGTTCGATCTGCCCACGCAGATGGGGCGTGACGCGGACCACCCGCGCGCTCGTGGCGAGGTGGGCAAGGTGGGCGTATCCATCTCCTCGCTGAAGGACATGGAGGTGCTGCTCAAGGGCCTGCCGCTGGCGGACGTCTCCACGTCGATGACGATCAACGCCACGGCGCCCATCCTCCTGTGCCTCTACGCGGCGGTGGGCGAGCAGAACGGCGTGGCGCTGGAGCAGCTCTCGGGGACGGTGCAGAACGACATCCTCAAGGAGTACATGGCGCGCGGGACGTATGTGTACCCGCCGGCGCCCTCGCTGCGGCTGATCACGAACCTGTTCGCCTTCTGCGCGAAGCGAATCCCAAAGTGGAACCCGATCTCGATCAGCGGCTACCACATCCGCGAGGCGGGCTCGACGGCGGCGCAGGAGATCGGCTTCACGCTGGCGGACGGCATTGCCTACGTGGAGGCGGCGCTGAAGGCGGGCCTGCAGGTGGATGAGTTCGCGGGCCGGCTGTCGTTCTTCTTCAACGTCCACAACAACTTCCTGGAAGAGGTGGCGAAGTTCCGGGCGGCGCGGCGGCTGTGGGCGCGCATCATGAAGGAGCGCTTCAAGGCGAAGGATCCACGCTCGATGATGCTGCGCTTCCACGCGCAGACTGCGGGCAGCACGCTGACGGCGCAGCAGGTGGACAACAACGTGGTGCGCGTGGCGCTGCAGGCGCTGGCGGCGGTGATGGGCGGGGCGCAGTCGCTGCACACGAACAGCCGGGACGAGGCTCTGGCGCTGCCCTCGGAGGAGGCGGCGCGGCTGGCGCTGCGCACGCAGCAGGTGATCGCCTACGAGTCAGGCGTGGCGGATGTCATTGATCCGATGGGCGGCTCGTACGCCGTGGAGACGATGACGGACGAGCTGGAGGCGAAGGCGCAGGATTACATCCGGCGCATCGACGATCTGGGCGGGATGGTGGATGCGATCGCCAAGGGCTATCCGCAGGGTGAGATCCAGGAGGCGGCGTATCAGGCGCAGCGAGACCTGGAGCAGAAGCGCTCGGTGGTGGTGGGCGTGAACCAGTTCCAGATCAAGGAGCCGCCGCCGCAGGGGCTGCTGCGGGTGGACGAGAGCGTGGAGCGGGTGCAGTCCGAGCGGCTGAAGAAGCTGCGCTCCGAGCGAGACAACGTGGCGGCCTCGCGCACGGTGGATGCCCTGCGCAAGGCGGCGGCGACGCCGGACGAGAATCTCATCCCGCTCATTCTGGACGCGGTGAAGGCCTACGCGACGCTGGGAGAGATCTCGGACGCCATGCGGGACGTCTTCGGCGAGCACAAGGAACACGTGGTGATGTAGCCACCTCGCAGGCCTGTCGAAAGTACAGAGCCTCGCCGGTGTACGCCTGTAACTCCTTCAGTACGGCGCACACGAGGGTCCTCTAACCGTCCGGTTTTCTTCAGAGTCCGGTTGGTGTGGCGCTTGCTTTGCCCCTCACCGATGGCACAGCTCCAGCAGCTTCATCGACCGTTCATCATCGAGATCACACCAACGGCTTGGAAGCAGATTTCGCACCTCCCCCAGGACACGTACCTCGTCCTGCAGGAGCGGCTGCGCACGCTCGTGGAGCTGGCCTCGACGGGACGGCACCCCAGGCCCGCGCCAAGCCACGAGGCCCTGGTGGAGATCTCCTCGTCCTTCGTCGTGGGCGATCTGGCCGCCATCTATGAAGCGGACCACCAGTCGCGGGCCATTCGCCTGCTGGAGGTCGCTCGCCGGCTGCCCACCAGTACGCTCCCAGCTCGCGAAGAGTCATCCGGCAACAGCTCTTCTTCCGGTTAGACTGATGCGATGGAAATGCTCTGCACCCTGCGCAGCGCGACGGAGGCCCAGCGCCAGGCGCTGTTGAAGGCCCCAGGGCGGCTGCAGGCCTTCGTCGATGATGAGGAGGACTTTGGCGCCGCCGAGGGCGCGAACTTCCTGGAGCTGGACATCGGCGAGACGTGGCATGGGCTCCAGTACCTGCTGACCGGGACGGCCTGGGAGGGTGAGGCTCCACTGGACTTCCTGGTCCGTGGTGGTGAGGACGTGGGGGACATTCCCTCGGACGAAGGGACGGCTCGCGTCTTCCAGCCCGCTGAGGTGAAGAAGCTCTCTCAGACGCTCCAAGGCTTCTCACTGGACACGCTGAGGCGCCGCTTCGACGCCCGGATCATGCAGGAGCTCGACATCTACCCGGGCCAGTGGGACGACCCGCCGGAGGATGAGGATCCGCTGGAGGAGCTCATCAGCTACTTCGCGGAGCTTCGTAAGTTCGTAAGCCAGGTGGCCCAGCGCGGACACGCCTTGCTGGTGCACATCGGCTGAGCCATCCCCGTGATACGTAGGGGGGATGCGTCCCCTCCTCTTCACCGTCCTCCTCGCTTCTTCCATCGGTTGCGCCACCGGCACTGCCGCCCAGACGACTGCCGCCCAGACGACTGCCACCCAGACAGCGCAGCCGGAAGCTCCACCCAAGAAGTTCCAGATGCGCACCTACTACATGGCCTTCCTGCGCCGAGGCCCGGCCTGGAGCGCGGAGAGGACGCCCGAGGCCGTGGCGGCGGGCGAGGGGCACATGGCCAACATCAAGCGGCTTGCCGCGTGCGGGAAGCTGGTCATCGCCGGCCCGTTCGACGTGGGGCAGAACCCACCGGCCGACGCGCTCGCGGGCATCTTCATCTTCGATGTGCCGACACTCGAGGAGGCTGTCGCGCTCACGCAGACGGACCCTGCCGTCAAAGCCGGCCGCTTCACCATCGAGGTGATGCCCTGGTACGGCCCCACGGGGCTCACCTACGACGGGCACGAGCCCCCCAGGCCGGATGCCCGGTGCGAGCCCTGATCATCCCAGGCACGCACGGTGGAACATGAGCAGCAGTCTCGCCCCTCCGTTGGTCCGGGCGCGCCTCGACGGCACGCGCCTGGCTGTTCCGGGAGTCATCGGCGTCATCGAGGCCCCAGACGTCAGGTATGCGATGATTGGCCCAGATGCGGGCTGGCCCATCTTCCAGCCGATGGATGAGTGGAGAGATGAGGTTCTGCTCGTTGAGAAGCGAGCGCTGGCACTCGAGGACCGGGCCGTCCTGGAACACAAGCTGCCGGACGTGGAGCTGGCCGAGGCACTCGCGCTCAATGCCGACATGACGTCGTACGAGCTGCCGCCTCCCCACTCAGAGGAGGAGCTGCGCTCCTTGAGGCTCGCCAGCGCCGCGCGCCTGCTCGCTGTCTCGGAGACGGAGCAGCTGAGACTCCTGGCGCGAGGGCGCCCTGTCTACCGCGTCGGCTATCACCGCGGCCCGTCCGTTCTCTCCGTCGAGGTGATGGAGGGCCAGGAGAGCACCCCCACGCGGGTCAGTGCTTTCGAGGTGTCTCGCATCCCTTTGCCCCGCCCGATCCCCAATGGCCTGTCCCAAAAGCAGTTCCGTGCGTTGTTCACCGCGCGGTGGATCGATCGCACGCTCCGCATGTTCACCCAGGGCATCATCACGGAGGGAGCCGTGCAGCTTGCGCGCTACTGTGCCCACGGGCCGCCGCGCTTCACACTCGTCAAGGATGAGCCGGCTGAAGCCGCGATCATGGCGGCCTTCCAAATGCACGCCTTCGCCGGGCGCTTCGAGGTTCCCCTGCATGGCCCAGCGCTCCGGGTCCACCTTCCCTCCTTCTCGCTCCCCGTGGAGTACCCCGCTCCGGGGGGCAAGCCGGACTCCACGCCCTTCCGCACAGAGCTCCAAGTGCCTGCAGAGAACTGCTGGCTCCTCCTGGACGGCTGAGGCTCGCTCCCGGCGCTCACCCCATCAGCAGGTCACGCCCGAGCTTCAGCACGAGCGCCGTCACCACCACCAGCACCACCTTGCGCACCAGCTTGTCCCCGCCCTTCACCACGGTGATGTGAGCGCCGATCCACGCGCCGGTGAACTGAGCCACGGCCATGGGCAGGGCCACCTGCCACAGCACCACTCCCTTCCAGGAGAAGAGCAACACAGAGGCGATATTGGAGGCGAAGTTGACCACCTTGGCATCCGCGGACGCCCGCATCAGCCCGTGCCCCAGCAGGGTGGAGAAGGCCACGATGAGGAAGGTTCCGGTCCCCGGGCCGAAGAAGCCGTCATACGCCCCGATGACGAAGGCGATCAGGCCTCCCAGCAGCCGCAGCCGCGCCCAGGGCGGCTCGGGCCTCTCTCCCGGCGGTGGCCCCTTGCGGAAGGCCAGAAAGGCGGCCACGGCGACGAGCAGCGCGAGCACCAGCGGCTTGAGCACCTCGGGCTTCACCCACAGCACGAGCCGCGCCCCCGCGAGCGCGCCCAGCAGCCCGAGCGGAAAGCTCACCCACGCCAGCTTCCCGCTCACCAGCCCCGCGCGAGAGAAGCGCACCAGCGCCGCGCAGGCCCCGAAGACGGACTGGCCCTTGTTGGTGCCGAGCGCGATATGCGGCGGCAACCCGGTCGCCAGCAGCATGGGCAGGGTGATGAGCCCACCTCCGCCCGCGATGGCGTCCACCCCGCCGGCGCACAGGGCTGCGAGGCACAGCAGAGCGAGCTCCAGGCCGGTCACTTCCAAGGTCGGACCCACCTCCCAGCGGGCGGCGCTCCCAGTACCACGGCTTCCTCCCGGCGTCTTCTTGCGCCCCGGCGCAACCTGAGCGTCAATCCCGTCCTGGCGCTGCTTCTCCGTGAGGTCTCTGCATGTCTGCTCCACTCATTCCGCTCCTCCTCACCCTGCTGGCGCAGGCCTCGCCTCAGGATCCCTCCGCTCCCAGTTGCCGCTCCATCGACGGGCAGATCGCCTGTGGCTATGCGTGCAAGTCGGATGGGCTCCGGGTCCGCTGCGCCCAGACGCCCCAAGGGCGCTGTCAGGTGCTGGACGGACAGGTGGTGTGCTTCGACCCGCCCGCCTATGTCGTCCGCGCTTACGGCGGCTCGCTGCCTGACCCCGAGTGCAAGGCCGGCGAGGGCGAGGTGGCGTGTGGCTACTCCTGCACCCAGTACTTCGGGCACATCAAGTGCGCGCGCTCTCCCGCGGGCACCTGCCGGGGCCGGGGGAACGCGGTGGAGTGCTTCGATCCTCCCGCCTCGGTGTTCGCCATCTACGGCCGGGAGACCCCCAAGATCGAATGCCGCTCCCAGGGATCGGACTTCGCCTGCGGCTACCGGTGCGCCTCGGGCTCCGAGGGGGTGAAGTGCGCCACCACACCCTTCGGGGTATGCAAGTCGGAGGGCGGACGCGTCACCTGCTTCGATCCCTCTGCCGAAGCCATCTGCGCCTTCGGGCGCTCCCTGCCCCCCCCTGTGTGCAAGAGCAGCGAGGGGAGCGCCGTCTGTGGCTACGGGTGTGCCTCGTCCTATGGGCGGGTGGCCTGCGCCTCGACGCCCAACGGGATCTGCAAGGTCTTCGACAGCGAGATACGCTGCTTTGACCCGCCCAGCACGCTCAAGGCGGAGGCCTCATGCCTGGCCCTGCTCGGGCTTGCGGCGCTGGAAGGCGCCAAACCTTGAACCGTGCACGCCCGCTCGCTTGGTTCGGAGGGGCTGTGGCGGTAGGGTGCAATCTCTATAGGGTGCAATCTCTAAGGAGCGAGACCGCGCATGGCGGAGGGAGAAGTCCGGCAGTACTTCATCCGCAACGACCAAGGCACCCTGTGGGGCCCGCTGACCCTGTCGACCATCGAGTTGCTCATCGATAATGGCGTCATCCAGGGCAGGCTGCAGGTGTCCGAGGACGGGCTGAACTTCGCCTTCCCGGGACGCTTCCCACACCTCCGCGATGCCTTCCCTCGAGAGATGTGGGGGGACGTGATCGCCGCGGGCGCGACCGTGCAGGTGGCCAAGACGGAGCTGCCTCCGGAGCTGCTGGGGCAGACAGCGCCGTCCGCGGGAGCTCCCGCCCCTGTGGTCACGGGCGCGGCGCCCATGGCGGGCCCAGGCGCCGTTGCCCAGGCCGCCGCTCCACGCGCAGGCCCCGGAGCCATGGCACAAACCGCGCCCAGACAGGGGCCTGGTGCCATGCCTCAGGCGGGTGTGCCCAGACCGGGCCCCGGCGCCGCTCCCCAGGCCGCAGCGCCCATGGCCGGTCCAGGTGCTCGTGCCGCCGCGGCTCCACCGGGTCCCACGCCTGGCAGCCCCTCCGGGACCTTCCGCGCTGCTCCTCCCCCAGGCGCCGCGCCACGCCCCCCTTCCGTGGTCACTCCCGCTGTACCCCCAGCACCGAGCGCGGCACCCGCCACCGCTCCTGCTGCCGCAGCTGCTCCCGCCGCC
>Ga0247825_10000876_pt1 | contig 19492 bp, 20 predicted proteins | sample 13C_Vanillin_Day_FD_194413 | JGI IMG/M metagenome (GOLD analysis project Ga0247825, IMG submission 194413) | Soil microbial communities from agricultural site in Penn Yan, New York, United States - 13C_Vanillin_Day48 | ecosystem: Environmental > Terrestrial > Soil > Agricultural land | place...
CCGGCATGCTGGTCGCCGGCGCCCGGCCCGCGGCGATCGTGACGCTGCCCTCGCAGCACGAGACGGTGATCCTGGCGATGGACGTGTCGGGCAGCATGCGCGCCGAGGACGTGAAGCCGAACCGCCTCGTCGCCTCGCAGGTTGCCGCCAAGGCCTTCATCGACGACACGCCGCGCAGCACGCGCATCGGCATCGTCGCTTTCGCCGGCAGCGCTTCGCTGGTGCAGGCGCCGACGTCGAGCCGCGAGCAGGCGGTCGCGGCGATCGAGCAGTTCCAGCTGCAGCACGCCACCGCCGTGGGCAGCGGCATCCTCGTCTCGCTGAAGGCGATCTTTCCCGACGCGGAGTTCGACCCCTTCAACATGAAGCCCCGCCTGCGCAACGCCGCGGCGGGCGGCAGCGTGCCGGTCAAGCCCGGCTCTTACGGCTCGGCGGCGATCATCCTGCTCACCGACGGCCAGACCACCACCGGCCCCGATCCGATCGAGGCGGCGCGCGTGGCCGCGGAGCGCGGCGTGCGTGTGTTCACCGTCGGCGTGGGCACGCCGGAGGGCGAGATCCTCACCGGCGAGGGCTGGTCGATCCGCGTGCGCCTCGACGAGGACGCGCTCAGGCAGATCGCGGAGGCCACCGGCGGCGAGTACTTCTACGCAGGCACCGCGGCCGACCTGAAGAAGGTCTACCAGGCGCTCAACTCGAAGCTGGTGATGGAGAAGCAGGAGACGGAGATCACCGCGCTCTTCGCCGTCGCCGCGGCGCTGCTCGCGCTCCTTTCTGCGGCGCTTTCACTCCTTTGGTTTAACCGCATCTTGTAGAATCCAGCCCTTTTCCCCGGTCGGGAAATGGCGCTGATCGTCCAGAAGTTTGGTGGAACCTCGGTGGGCTCGGTCGAGCGCATCCGCAACGTCGCGCGCCGCGTCGCCAAGTGGCGCGCCGCCGGGCATCGCCTGGTGGTCGTGCCCTCGGCGATGGCCGGGGAAACCAACCGCCTGCTCGCGCTCGCCGGCCAGGTGCAGGCGCAGCCGGACCCGCGCGAGCTCGACGTCGTCGCCTCGACCGGGGAGCAGGTGACGATCGGGCTGCTGGCGATGGCGCTGCTCGAGCTCGGCGTGAAGGCGAGGAGCCTCACCGGCTGGCAGGTCCGCGTGCTCACCAATTCCGCGTTCAACAAGGCACGGATCAGCAGAATCGAAGTCAACAGCATCAACGCCGCGCTGGACGAGGGAATGGTCGCCATCGTCGCCGGCTTCCAGGGCGTCGACGAGCACGGCAGCATCACCACGCTCGGCCGCGGCGGCTCGGATACCTCCGCCGTAGCGCTCGCCGCGGCGCTGAAGGCCGACGAGTGCCATATCTATACGGACGTGGACGGCGTCTACACCACCGACCCGCGCCTCGTCCCCGAGGCGCGGCGGCTGAAGAGCGTCACCTTCGAGGAGATGCTGGAGATGGCCGGCGCCGGCTCCAAGGTGCTGCAGATCCGCTCGGTCGAATTCGCCGGCAAGTACAGGGTGCCCACGCGCGTGCTCTCCAGCCTCACCGACCCGGACCTGCCGGTCGCGGAGGAGGGCCGCTCGGGCACGCTCATCACTTTCGAGGAAGACCCGCACATGGCGATGGAAAAGGCAGTGATCTCGGGCGTGGCCTTCAACCGCGACGAGGCGAAGATCACCGTGCACGACGTCCCCGACCGTCCCGGGGTCGCCTACGCGATCCTCGGCCCCATCGCCGACGCCAACATCGACGTCGACGTGATCGTGCAGAACGTCGGCCAGAACGGCATGACCGACCTCTCCTTCACGGTGAGCCGCACCGACTACCCGCGCGCGGTGAAGCTCCTCAAGGGGCAGGTGCAGCCGCACATCAAGTGCCGCGAAGTCTCCGGCGACGAGCGCATCGCCAAGGTCTCGATCGTCGGCATGGGCATGCGCTCGCACGCCGGCATCGCCGCGCAGATGTTCCGCACGCTCGCGGAGGAGGGCATCAACATCCAGATGATCTCCACCTCCGAGATCAAGATCACCGTGGTGATCGAGGAGAAGTACGTCGAGCTCGCGGTGCGCGTGCTGCACAAGGCCTTCGAGCTTGACCAGGAGTGACGTCGTCGGACGCTGGCGGCTCGCCAGCTACGAAGCAGCCTCGAAGGACGACGTCATCTACCCGATGGGGAAGAACGCCATCGGGGTGCTCGACTACTCCGCCGACGGCAAGGTCTCGGTGCACATCATGGGCGAGGGCTACTTCGCTTACTACGGCGACTACACCGTCGATGAGCGCGCCTCGACCATCACGCACCATCTGGAAATGGCTTCGCAGCCGAGCTTCGTCGGCGCCTCCAACCTGCGCCGGGCCGAGCTGAAAGGCTCGACGCTGGTCCTGAGCGGCGAGATGACCTTCGAGGGCAAGCCTAGAACGATCAAGGTGGTCTGGAAGCGCTCATAAACAGGGTACGTCCCCATTTAAGGGGCAGTGAAAACTTCCCGGCCGTCGACGAAGGTGCGCTCGACGCGGATGTCCTTGATGCGGTCCTCGTCGCAGGTGAGCGGGTCCTCGGCAAGCACGACGAAGTCGGCGGCGTTGCCGGGAGCGAGCGGCCCGCGGCTGCCTTCTTCCCAGGCGAGGCAGTGGCCGGTGACGGTGGCGATGCGCAGCGCCTCCTCGCGGCCGAGGCGGCTCTCGCCGAGCCTCGAGCGGCTGTCGTTGTCCCAGCGCGAGAGCGCCTGCCACAGCGTGAAGAGCATCGAGTGCGGCACGTTGTCGGAGGAGAGCGCCATCGGGATGCCGGCGTCGAGGAGCTCGCGGATCGGCACGCCGCGCCCGCGCAGCCTGTCCAGGCCGAAGCGGTCGGAGGCCATGTACATGAAGTTGGGCGTCACCGTGGCGACGAGCCCGAGGCGCTTGATGCGCTTCAGCTGCTCGGGTGTCGCCTCGATGACGTGGATGATCACCCAGCGCCTGTCGTCGATCGGCACCTGCGCATGGACGGCCTCGTAGGCGCGCAACACGCGCTCCAGGTCGTAGCACACCAGGCAGTTCAGGCGCAGGCCGAGCTTCGCCGCCAGCACGCCGATCTCGACGAAGCGATCGTGCGGCAGCGACTGGTAGAAGTGCCCCGCCCACTGCTCGTAGGGATAGTGCTGGCCGATGACCTGCGCGGTCTGCGCGTCGCCGACGTCGACGCACACGCCTTCCAGGCGCAGGATGCCGTCGCCGGTCCCGCGCCCGGCCAGCACGTTCGCCCAGTGGTAGAGGAGATCGGCGATCTTGCGGTTGTCGAAGGCGGCGGTGGGAAGGCTGAGCGGAATCTGCATGCGCACGGTGAGCTCCCCCGCGGCGTGTACCTGCCGGTACGCCTCGATGAGCGGCGGGGTGATGCCGTGGCCTTCATAGGCCGCGGTGGTGCCGGTGGCGCTATAAGCCGCAGAGCCCAGTCGCACGCCGGCGACACGGTCCTCGTAGGTAAAGCGCGGCACGCAGCGAAATAGCGTGTACTCCATGAGCGGCGCGTAGTTACGGTCGAGGAAGACGCCGCTCGGCTCGCCTTTCGCGTCCTTCAGGATCTCGCAGTTGTAGGGCGCGATCGAGTCGCGCGTGACGCCGGCGAGCTCGAGCGCCTTCGAGTTCGCCACCGAGGGGAACGGCCGGTGGCTCCACCAGCCCCAGCAGGCGCGGATGTAGACCGGATGCTCGCTCGTCGCGGCGTCGAGATCCTGGCGCGTGGGGAAGCGCCCCTCGGCGAGCTGCTCGGGCCGGTAGACGTAGTCGGTGGGCGGCGTCCCCATCGGCATCAGCACGATCCACTCGCCCTTGGGCGTCCGGGAGGCAGCTTCTTTTGCAATTTGAAGAATTTCCTTTATCGAACGGCAGCCATCGAGCGGGATTCCACCCCGGTGCTTCAGGCCATGGCGGTCCATGTGCGGATGGGCGTCGAAGAAGCCCGGCGTCACCGTCTTGCCCGCCACGTCGAGAACTTTCGTGCCCGGCCCCTTGTCCTTCATGACTGCGGCCGCGTCGCCGACCAAGGCGATGCGCCCGTCGCGCACGCCGAGCGCTTGGGCGACGCGCGACGCGCCGTCGAGCGTGATGATTCTTCCGCCGTGCAGAATGAGCTCGTGCTGAGGCATCCGGATCTCCGCGAAAGGGGGCAAGAATAGCGCGGCCCGGGTTAGAATCTGCGCACTTCAGGAGAGATGCCCGAGTGGCCGAAGGGGGCGCCCTGCTAAGGCGTTATACGGGCTTAAACCCGTATCGAGGGTTCGAATCCCTCTCTCTCCGCCAGCACACTTCGAGCCGCCCAACGCCCTCCGGCGCGGGTAGCGTTATTTACCCATCGCGACCGCAAGGACGCCGATGCTTTGCGCGCAGACGGCGAGCAGTACGGCGCCCAGGGCGACGAGGGCGGCCGGGCGCACGCTGCCGCGTAGCGCATTGGCGAAAGGAAGGAAATACAGGCGCCGCACGCCCTGGTAGCGCGCCGATTCGCCCTCGCTCAGGCCGAATTCGAGGCGCTCGAGCTGCCGCGGCACGTAAAGGGTGCCGAAGAGGCCGTCCCAGAAGGCGAAGATGAAGCCGAGGTTCTTGCCGAAATGGCGCTCGGCGGCGCTGTGGTGGATCTGGTGCTGCGCGGGGCTGATGAGGAAGCGGCTGAGCCACGGTCCATAAGAGAGCCAGACATGGGAGTGCCGCAGGTTGAAGCCGGCGATGTAATAGACGAACACCGCGGCGTGAAGGCCGAGGAGCACGGCGGGGCCGGCATTGCCGGGCTGCGCGTACTGGAAGGCGCCGACGACGAGTCCGCCGAGCGCGCCGGAGAGTCCCATCGAGAGGAGATCGTCCACCGGGTGCATGCGGTACGCGGTGACCGGCGTCAGCACCTCGGCGGAATGGTGGACTTTGTGGAATTCCCACAGCAGCGGCACGGTGTGCTGCAGCCGGTGGGCAAGGAAAAGGCCGAAGTCCATGGCGAGCGCGGAAGCGAGCGTCTGCAGGAGCAGCCATCTCGCGCCCGGCACGAGAGGCGCTGCCGGCGCGCCGAGCGTTGCGAGCAGCGCCGCGCTCGTCCCGGCGGCGGCGGCAAGCGCGGCGGCGGGCGCAGCCGGCAGCATGAGAATCCCGAACACGACGCGGTTCACGACGAAGAACTTGTAATCGACCAGCGCCGAGCGGTGCAGAAGGATCTTTTTCGGAAGGCAAAAGCGCATTACCGCTTGCAGTGAAAGTGATTCCTTTGGAAGGCGAAAGACGAAAAGCACCAGCGCGATCGCGAGCGCGCTGGCAAGGTAGAGCCAGTAAAGGCGCTCGCCCGGATGAAACGCCAGCAGCAGCGGGTCGAGCAGGCGGCCGAGCAGGTAATCCATGCGCCTTCAGTATGCGAGGGCGGTCAGGGTCGCGTTGTCGCGGCCGAGCACGAGGCGAAGATCGATTCGCGCCGGCAGCGAGTCGCTGAGCGCTGTGCGGGCGTTCGAAACGCGCGCGGCGAGCTCGATCGCTTCCGCCTCGTGGCCCGCGCGGTATCGAACCACCGTCGCCTGTTGGTTGAAGGGCAGCTCGTTGCTTACCCGCGCGATCAGGGCGCCTTGCTGCGCCAGCTGCTTCGCCATGCGGCGCGCCATTCCAGGCACGCCGTTGCCATTGGCGACGTCGAGGCGAGGCTTGTGCGGGGATGCGGGACGCGCGGGCTCCGAGGGACGCGCGGGTTGCGCGGCCGGGGTCACCGCCGGCGCGCGCAGCTCGAACACATGCGGCGCGATCGGGGCGATGCTGATGCCGGGCGTGGATGCGAAGCCAGGCGCGGACGGCGCCTGATCGCGGCGCGCCGCGACCGGCGGGGCCGGCGGCTGCTGCCGGGCGAGGAGCGCGCGCGCGGCCTTGATGTTCTGCAGCGTCGCCGGGTGGTGAGGATCCAGGTGCCGCGCCGCTGCGAACGCCTGCAGCGCCTTCGCCGGCTGGCCCAGCAGCAGGTGGACATAGCCGAGGTTGTTGTGCAGGTAGGCGCGGCCGGGCTCGAGCGCGATCGCGCCCTGGAACTGCTCGATCGCCTCCTCGTGCCGGCCTTGCGCGGCAAGGCGCATGCCGGCTTCGTTGTACTGGGCGGCCTGCAGCGGCTCGACGCGCGCGATCGGCGCGGCGGCGCAGCCCGCCAGCGCAACGAGGAAAAGGGAAATCAGAGCCTGTTTCATGGAAGCCTCTTTCAGCCGTTGCCGGTGGCGATGGGGAAGAAATTGCGGTAGATGGCGATCGCGGCGGGGCCGATGAGCACCACCATGATCGAAGGGAAGATGCAGAACACGAGCGGGAAGAGCAGCTTCAGGCCGATCTTCGCCGCGGCCTCCTCGGCGCGCAGCCGCCGCTTGGTGCGCAGCGACTCCGAATGCACGCGCAGCGACTCGGCGAGGCTGGTGCCGAAGCGGTCGGTCTGCACCAGCATGGCGACGAAGAGCTCCACCTCCTCCACGCCGGCGCGCAAAGCGAGGTTCTTCAGCGCCTGGTCGCGCGCCGCGCCGGCGCGCAGCTCGAGCCCCACCAGCCTGAACTCTTCGGCGAGGATCGGGCTCTTGCCGCCCAGCTCGTCTGCGACGCGGGCGAGCGCGGCGTTGAGGCCGAGGCCCGCTTCCACCATCACCGTCATGAGGTCGATGGCGTCGGGCATGCACTCGAAGATCTCGAGCTGGCGCGAAGCGATGCGCCGGCGCAGGTACAGGTTGGGCAGGTAGTAGCCGAGCGCCGCCAGCCCGACGATCGAAGCCAGCATGGCGTTGAACGAAAGGCCGGCGCCCACCACGCCGCTGCCGAGCATGAACAGCCCGGGCAACGCGAGGGTGAGGATCGTCTTGGCGCCGAAGAAGGCGGCGGCCGCGCGCTCGCTGCGGTAGCCGGCATTCAGGAAGCGCTTGCGGATCGGCGAGTCCTGCCACCCCTCCTCCGGCAGCGACAGCTTGCCGGCCGGGGAAAGCGCGTCCACCAGCTTCGCCTGCCACGCGTTCTTCGCGGGCGGCGCGTCGCCGGCTGCGAGCTGCGCCTCGGGCGCCTCGCCGCTCGCCTGGCGCAGGCGCGCCTGCATGGGGTTGGGCATCAGGATCGCGACCGCGGCCGCGGAGCCGCCGGCCACCGCGAGGAAGATCGCTGCGAGCACTGCCATCTCGACGAGCGTCATGGTCGTCTCCTCAAACGCGGATCTGGATGATCCGCCACATCCAGAAAATGCCGAGCACCATCAGCCCGAGGCTGATGTACACGGCGATCAGCCCGCCCGGGTCGGTCCACAGCAGGCTCATGAACTTCGGGTTGATGAAATTGATCAGCGCCATCAGCACGAACGGCAGCGCCGACAGGATCCACGCCGAGAGCTTGCCCTCGGAGGCGAGCACGCGGATCATGCCGAGCAGCTTGAAGCGCGCGCGGATGATGGCCGAGAGCTTGTCGAGCAGCTCGGTGAGGTTGCCGCCGGTCTCGCGCTGGATCGACACCGCGATGACGAAGAAGCGCAGGTCCGTGATCGGCACGCGCGTCGCGAGGTTCGTCAGCGCGTCCTGCATCGGCACGCCGTAGTTGACCTCGTCGAAGGTGGTGCGGAACTCCCCCGCGATCGGCTGCGGGCCCTCGTCGCCGGTCATCTGCAGCGCGCTGGGGAAGGCGTGCCCGGCGCGCAGCGCGCGGCTCATGAGGTCCAGCGCGTCGGGCAGCTGCCGCTCGATCGCGCCGAGGCGCTTGCTGCGCGCCATGACGACCTGCAGGCCGGGCAGCGTGGCGAGGGCGGCGGCGAGCGCCGGCGCCGTCCACCACGGCAGCGGCAGGAACGCCCACAGCAGCAGCCCGGCGAGGCCGAACGCGGCCGTCGCGCCGAGGAAGCCCGCCACCGTGCGCTTCAGCCCCGATTGCAGCAGCACCCGGTCCAGGCGTTGCAGCCGCTGCGGCCCGAACAGGATGCGGTACACGGCCGGCATCTTCTTCAGCAGGTCTTCCTTGAGGAGCAGCGAGTCGAGCGACAGGCGCTCGCCGGTGGAGAGCAGGCGCAGCCGTTCCTGCATGCGCTTTGCCTCGGCGCTGCGGTTGGTGCTCCAGAGGAGGTAGCCGCCTTCGAGGAGCAGCACCACCGCGAGGAAGCCCACCAGGGTAAAGCTGAGCATCAGGGTGTCCATGGCAGCCTCTAGTCGAAGACCCGCGACGGGTCGAACATCTGCTCGCCCACGCTGACGCCGAACGTGCGCAGGCGGCCCATGAACTTGGGCCGGATGCCGGTGGCGCGGAAGCGCCCGAGCACCCTGCCGTCCTTGTCCATGCCGGTGCGCTCGTAGCTGAAGATCTCCTGCATGGTGATCACGTCGCCTTCCATGCCGGTGATCTCCTGCAGGCTGACCAGGCGCCGGCTGCCGTCGCTCAGGCGCGCGATCTGCACCACCACCGAGAGCGCGGAGCTCACCTGGTAGCGCATCGCCTTGGGCGGCAGCGACAGGCCCGACATGCCCATCATGCTTTCGAGGCGCGTGAGGGCGTCGCGCGGGGTGTTCGCGTGCACCGTGGTCATCGAGCCTTCGTGGCCGGTGTTCATCGCCTGCAGCATGTCGAGCACCTCGGCGCCGCGGATCTCGCCGACGATGATGCGGTCCGGGCGCATGCGCAGGCTGTTCTTCATGAGCGCGCGCTGCGTGATCTCGCCGCGCCCTTCCACGTTCGGCGGGCGCGTCTCGAGGCGCACCACGTGCGGCTGCTGCAGCTGCAGCTCGGCCGCGTCCTCGATGGTCACGATGCGCTCGCTCGCCGGGATGAAGCCCGACAGGATGTTGAGCAGCGTCGTCTTGCCCGAGCCCGTGCCGCCGGAGACGAGCACATTGAGCTTGGCCTTCACCAGCCCGTCGAGCAGCTCGGCGATGTCCGGGGTGAGCGCCTTGAAGCGCACCAGGTCGTCGATCTTCAGCGGCACCACCGCGAAGCGGCGGATCGACATCGCCGGGCCGTCGAGCGCGAGCGGCGGGATGATGGCGTTGACGCGCGAGCCGTCGGGCAGGCGCGCATCGACCATGGGCGTGGACTCGTCGATGCGCCGGCCGACGCCGGAGACGATGCGGTCGATGATCTTCATCAGGTGCGCGTTGCCGCCGAAGCGCACGTTGGTGAGCTGCAGCCGGCCTGCGCGCTCGACGTACACCTGCTTCGGCCCGTTCACCATGATTTCCGAGACCGTCGGGTCGGCGAGCAGCGGCTCGAGCGGCCCCAGGCCCAGCACCTCGTTCTGGATGTCGGCGACGATCTGCAGGCGCTCGGCGGAGTTGATCGCGGCGCGCTCCTCCTCGAGCAGCCGCTCGACGATGGTGCGGATCTCGCTGCGCACGCGCTCCGGCGCCAGGGTCTCGAGCGCGGCGAGATCCACCCGCTCGAGCAGCCGCTTGTGGATCTGCACCTTCATGTCGTAGTAGGCGGCGCTGTCGGCCACCGCGGCGCGGCCCTCCAGCTCGGGGCCCCGCCGTCCCTGCTCCAGCCGTTCGCGAATGGTGGACATGTCCTCTCCGATCGGCGGCTAGCGCGACAGCAGCCGGCGCCAGCCGCCCGCTTCCTTCTTCGCCTCGACCAGCGTGCCGGCGATCTCGCGCAGGCCGCGCGACACGGGGTCACGCGAGGCGAGCTTGAAGATGGGCACGCCCTGGTTCACCGAGGCGGTCACCGCGTCGAAGCTGTTCGGCAGCGTGCGGAAGACCTCGTGCTGCAGGGTCTCCTGCAGGTCCTCGAGGGTGATGGTGCTCCGCTTGTGGAAGCGGTTCACCACCAGCTGCACCTTGTCCCTGCCGTAGCCGAGCGAGGTGAGCACGCGCAGCAGGCGCTTCGCGTCGCGCAGGAACGGCAGGTTGAGCTGCAGCACCGCATAGACGGTGTCGGAGCGGTCCATGGCGCGCACCGTCACGTCGTCGAGGGAGCGTCCCGCATCGACGATGACCACGTCGTACGCCGCGCCCGCGACCTCGAGCAGCGGGTCGATGCTGTCCGGGCGCACGCGCAGCGCCTGCTCGGGGTCCTCGGGCGCGGGCAGGATGTGGAAGTTCGGCAGCACCTGCAGCATCGAGTTGGCGAGCAGCGACGCGTCCAGGCGGTGCGCCTCGTCCGCCACGTCCGCGAGCGTGCGCGCCGGCACGCGATGCGTGACGTAGAGCGCGGCATCTCCGAACTGGAAATTCAGGTCGATCAGCGCCACCTTCTTGCCTTCCTGCTCGGCGAGCAGATGCGCGACGTTGGTGGCGATGAAAGTCGCGCCGCTGCCGCCTTTGCAGCCGACGAAGGACAGGATCCTGGCGCGGCGGCGCGCCGGCACCGGGGCGGCGCGCTGGCGCACGCGCCCGAGCGCGTCGAACAGCGCCTCGCGCTGCACCGGCAGCGGCAGCACCTCGCGCACGCCGATGCGCATCGCCTGGCGCAGGAAGTCCGCCGAGTGATTGGGCGAGGCGAGGATCGCCGCGAGCCCCGGATGGCGGACCGTGACGAGCTCGAGCGCCGCCAGCTCGGCGAGGTCGTGCCGCGCCGTCTCGACCAGCAGCACGTCGGGCGCCGCCTCGGCGACCGCGCGGGCCGCGAGCTCCACGCCGCCCGCGTGCAGCGAGATCTCCGGTACGCCGCCCCACTCCTCGAGCATGGCCTTGAGGACCTCCAGGCTCGCCGGGTGCGGCGAGACGAGGGCGATCTTCAGCTTGACGGCGGCGGCGGCCGCGGTGGGATCCCTATGCATGTCTTCTTCCTCTCATTTGTCTGGTCAGATGCAGACCGGATTCGCTTCGCCCGCCGTGTTCACGCTCTCCAGGCTTTCGCGCGGCAGGGACGTGGCAAAGGGCGGGATGGGAAAGGAGGCTGCGCCGGCGGGAAACCACGGCGAATAGGTGGCGCCTGCGACGCTCACGCGCACGATCTGGCAATTGGCACGCGAGCAGCCTTGCGGCAGGTACTGGATGCTCACCTGCGCGTCGGCGAGCGAGATCTGCGGCACCTTGTTCTGGATCGCGGTGCGCACGGTCGTATCGTTGATGTCGCACACCACCGCCATGCGCGCGCCGGTGCGCGTCGCGTCCGCGACCATCTCCATGGTGAAGATCCAGTGCGCGAAGCCGGCGATCGCGAGCAGCAGCAGGATCATCACCGAGCCGATCACCGCGAACTCCACCGCTGCCGCGCCCTGCTGCTTTTTCATAGCATCTGCCTCATCGTCACGCTGATCGGCGCGAAATTGAACGAAGGCACGCCGAAGATGGCCGGCATGAAGGGCGCCATCGAGGTGAAGCTGTAGGGCGCCGCGGCGCCGAGCGTGACCGTCACGAGGTTCACCACGCCGGTGCCGGTCGGCTGCAGCGCGTGCGTGCCGGGGCAGGCCGCGGGATCGCAAACGCTGACCATCGCCGTGGTCAGTCCCGGGGCGAGCGGCTCGCCGGTACAGCCGGTGTTGCCGAATACGGCGGTGCAGGTCGCGTCGTTCACCAGCGCCGCGTAGCCAGGGTCGGTCGGCGTCTGGGTGGAAAGCAGGCGCACCGCGTCGCGCACGGCCTTGGTGAGGCCGTTGTAGTAGTAGAGCGCCCGCCCGTACTCCGTCGCGCCGGTGAGCAGCACGAGCAGCGGGATGACGAGGATCGCGAACTCGATCGCCACCGCGCCGCCCTGCGGCCAGCGGCGATTCGCGCCGCGCGTCATGGAGCGCCGGCTTTTCATTGCACTAGCACCGGCACCAGGGGGCCGAACGTACCGCCCGCGAGGCCGCTGGTGGCGCACGGGCTGCCGGGCGCGTTCCCCAGGCCCACGAACTCGAGGGAGACTTCGTCGCCGGGCGAGCCGATGGGATGCAGCATCAGCATGCAGGCGTATTCGGCGATCGGTACGGTCTGCGAGGACGCCCAGCCGCTGCAGTCGACCAGCGGCGCGACCACCAGGCGGCGGCTGGCGCCACCGGCGGCGAGCTCGGCGGGCGTGGCGCTGCGGTACGCGTTGCTGATGCTCAGCCCGGTCTCCGCGTTGCCTTGGTACGGCGCGTTGGCCGGGCGCTCGGTGTTGAGGAAGTCGGGCAGCGCATTGGCTTGCGCGGGCCACGACAGCGCCGTGTAGGTGTGGCCGGTGAAATCCGGCGGCGCAGTCTCGAGCTGCGGATTGCCTGCGCCATTCTGGTAAAGGCCGAAGCGCGAGTTCCACGCGCGCGCCGCGGCGTTGCCCATGCCGCCGGGCTGCCCCACCGGCGTGCCGCTTCCGGTCGCGCAGGCGCCCGAGCCCGTGAGGAGCGCCGCGAGCTCGCTCTGCCCGCCGGAGGGCGGGCTGAAATCGATCCAGTTGAAGCTGCCGGTCATGCCGCCGCCCGCATCGAAGCGGCCGGTGAGCCAGTCGCCCGGGTTGAGGCCGTAGGTCGGGGCCGGGCCGCGGGTGCAGATGCCCATCGGGATGGCGCAGCTCGACTGCGCAGGCGCGAGCGTCGCGACCGCGAGCGAGCTGACTGACTGCAGCGCGCCGACGCCGAGCACCATGCTGAGCGTCATCGGCACGCCGGGCCGGCTGAGCGTGCACATCGCGTAGCGCGAATTGATCGGCGCCCCGTCGGCCTGGCTGAGGTAATTGGTGTTGCCGCCCGCGCCGTCGGAAAGCGCGGTGCTGAAGCGCACGTCGGCCGGCACGATCGCCACCGGCGTGCTCTGGAAGTTCACCGCGTTGTCGGTGCCGACGCGGATGCCCGCGTTCTCGGCGCGCGTCAGGGCCGTGGGATCGCCGTCGAGCTCGCGCGCTGCGGCGAGCGCGCAGGCGTCGGCGGCGTTCTGCAGCTCCGAGCGCATCACGAACAGGCGGCCAAGGTCCACTACGATGCCCACCATGCCGACGAGCGCGATCAGGCTGAGGGCGACCAGGACCGCGGCCGCCCCGCGCTGGCGCCCGAGTCTCATTTCGTGCCTCCCCCGGCGTTGATGATCACGAAGGTCGGCGGCGGCGCCCGGAAGCTGTCCCAGTAGCGCATCACCGACTCGACGGCCGCGGTGCCGTCCATGCCGGCGCCGTCCCAGCGCGGCTGCGCGCCCTGCGCATAGAGCTTGTGGCGCTCCCGGGCGGCCAGCACCGCCTCGCCGAAAGTCTCGTCGGAGCGCGGATCGTGAACGGGCGCCGCGCAGGCCGCGAGGGCGGCGACAAGCGGCACGAGAAGGCGGGTGTTGCGGGAAAGTCCCATGGTCGGTGCTCCTTACTTGGTGGCGAAGCCGCCCTGGGCGGGCCCCGCGCTCGGCAGGTCGCCGCGCAGGTGGAAGTCCATCAGCGACGGCGCCGTGTAGCCGTCGGTCGGCAGCGCATGGCCGGGCGGCAGCGGCTTCACCAGGTGCGCCGTGATGATGAACATGAGCTCGGTCTTGTCTTCCTTGAACTCGCTCGAGCGGAACAGCGCGCCGAGGATCGGGATGTCGCCCAGGCCCGGGAAGCGGTTGACGGTGGCGGTGGCGTTGTTCTTGACCAGCCCGGCGATCATGAAGCTGTCGCCGTCGCCGAGCATGAGCGTGGTCTCGGCGCGGCGCAGGGTCATCGACGGCAGCACCGAGGTCGCGCCGTCCACGGTCGTGAAGGGCGTGCCTTGCTGCTGCAGCTCGGAGACCTCCGGCGAAACGCGCAGGCTGATGCGGTTGTCGCCGAGCACCGTCGGCTTGAACTTCACGCCGACGCCGAATTCCTTCTCTTCGAGCGTGAGGGTGGTGCCGCCGTTGGTCTCGTTGCGCCTCGCCACCGGGATGAAGATCTTGCCGCCGGCGCGGAAGCTCGCCTCCTGGCCGCTCACCGCCATGATGTTGGGCTCGGCGAGCAGCTTGATCAGGCCGTCGTCGCGCTGCGCGTCGAGCTGCACGAAGTTGCCGCTCGGCCGCGAGATTGCGGCGGCGCCGAGCAGCTGGCTGAGGAAATTGGAGCGCGACAGGAGATCGAAGGTGGTGCTGCCGCTCTTGCCGCGCCAGCCGGTCGTGACGCCGAGGCGGCTGAGCAGCGTCCTGGAGATCTCCGCCACCTTCACTTCCAGCATCACCTGCATCGGCGCGCGCACGACGAGCATGTTGATCACCGGCGGGCCCGGCTCGCGGCGCGTCTGCGCGATGTTGCGGTCCGAGGCGCCCAGCGGGGCTGCCGCTTCCCTGTCCTTCGCGTCCTTGCTCGCCTCGGGCTTGCCTTCGTCCACGGTCACGGGAAGGTTGAGGCCGCGGCTCAGGCTCCTCACCCAGGCGCTGGCCAGCATCACGGCCTGCGTAGCGCGCAGCGCGTCCGAGACCGTCCCGGACAGCACGATCGATTCGGAGGAGATGGTCGCCCGGATGTCCCTTTCGCCGGGCAGCAGCTTGGCGAGGTGCTCTTCCAGCAGCCGCATGTCCGCCGAAACGCTGACGTCGATGACGGTCACCTGCCCGTTCTTCGCCCAGACGATGACGTTGGTGGTGCCGACGTCCTTGCCGAGCAGGTAGAGCTCGCTCGCGGTGATCGCCGTCACGTCCGCCACCAGCGGGTTGCCGACGGACACGCGCCCGATGGGATCGGGCAGGCGCAGGATGGTCGCCTTGCCGATGGTGAGCTGCATGTCCGGCGCCTTGCGCGCCGGCTCCGCCGGCTGGCCGAACGCCGTCAACGAAACCGCGGCGAGCGCTGCAAGCAGAAAGGACTTCACGGCTACTCCTACAATTTAACCGACGATTTATGGACGCCGCGGATCATCTCCACGTCGCGCTTGGCGGGCTTGGCGGGCGCGGCCGGCTTGGCGCGCGCCCCGGTTGCCGGAGCGGGTTTCGGGACCGCGCGCTGCGACGAGAGCAGATCGGCCGAGCGCACCCCGACCGTCTGCACCGTCGTCGTGTCCAGCTGGTTGCGCAGGACCAGCGAGAGGTTGCCGATCGAGCGGGCCAGGTCGAGGCGCTCTGCCTGGTCGGGCGTAAGCTCGAGCGTCACCGCGCTCACCACCTTCGGCTTGGTCTCGTCGCGGTTTGCTTCCTGCGCCACCGCCAGCACCAGGATCTGCTCCAGCACGATCTTCGAGACCGGCTTTTCCCGCTCATCCTTGGTGTTCACCATCACGTCCACCAGGTTGCCCGGCAGGGCGAACCCGGCCACGCCCACGACTTCGTTGACGCGCACGGTGACGGCGCGCTTGCCATCGCTGATCACCGACGAGAGGCCGCCCTTGGTCCCGACCGGCGCGAGCTTCTTCTCGAGGATCGGCTCGCCGCGCTGCACCGCCGTGCGCACCACGCGCGCCTCGAGCATCTTCAGGTCGGTCATCGCGCCCTCGGGCAGGCTGTTGGAGGGCCATTCGATGGTCTTCAGCATGTCGGGGGTGAGCGCGGTGCCGAGCTGCACGTCGCGCGCGGCAACGACCACGTGGTTGGTGGCCAGGTTGGCTCGCTGGGTGAGCCACTTGGCGGCGATGAACATGGCGATAAGGCCCATGAACGCCGAGAAGGCGATCATGACGATGGCTTTGCGGTTTCTCATTGCTTCACCTCGGTTGTGAAGGACTGCAGGCTTTCATGCGCGAAATAGTTCTGCCACGCCCACGAGAGGAGCTCCTCGGTGGGCTCGGGCGGCTGGCCGCGGTAGCGCGCACGGTCGCGCACCTGGCACAGCAGGTCGCGCGGGGTGCAGGCCACCATCGGCCGGTTCTCCTTGCGGAAGCGCGCGACGATGTAGTCGATCATCGCCTCGCCGCACGGCATGCCGAGCTGCTGGGCGACCTGGCGGCACAGCTGCCGGTAGAGCTCCTCGTCGATCGGGCCGAGGTGGATCTTGTAGCCCAGGCGCCGCAGGAAGGCCTCGTCGGCCAGCTCCGCCGGCGCGAGGTTGCTCGAGAACACCACCGTGACGTCGAAGGGCACCATGAAGTTCTCGCCGGTGTGCAGGGCGAGGTGGTCGACGCGCCGGTCGAGCGGCACGATCCAGCGGTTCATCAGGTCCTTGGCGCGCACCAGCTGGCGGCCAAGGTCGTCGATGATGAGCAGGCCGTTGTTCGCCTTGAGCTGCGGCGGCGCCACGTAGAAGCGGCTGCCGTGGTCGAACTGCAGGTCGAGCATGCCGAGCGTGAGCTCGCCGCCGGTGACCACCACCGGGCGTCGGCAGCGCACCCAGCGCGGGTCCGCGGCGCCCGCGTGGAGGAAATCGGCCGGCCCTTCCGCCTCGCGCTGCACCCGCCGGTGCCAGTGCGGGTCGTACATCTGGATGACCTGGTTGCCGACGAGCAGCGCGTACGGGACGTAGACGTCGCCGGACATCAGCCCCGTCAAATGCTCGGCGATGAAGGTCTTGCCGCTGCCCGCCGGGCCGTAGATGAAGATGGCGCGGCCGGAGTTCATGGCGGCGCCGAACTGGTCGAGGATGGCGTCGCGCACCAGCACGCCCTGGAAGGCGCGATGCATGTCGTCGCGCGTGACGCGCAGGTCGAGCACCTCCTGCTTGCGCACCTGCTCGACGTACGCCTCGAGCGTTACCGGCGCGGCGCCCGCGTACTGCGACAGGCGCAGCGCCTCCTCGGCGCGCGCGCGCCCGAGCTGCGTCAAGGTAAAGAGCGGCGTCGCGCCGGTGCTGCCGCTCGCTACCTCGCACAGCCGCTCGCGGCGCAGGAAGTCGACCAGCGGCTCGACGGTACCCGCCGGCAGCTTGATCCGCGCAGCGAGGTCCACGAGCCGCTGCGGCCCGTTGGCGAAGAAGATCTTGGAAGCGAGCTCCGCCAGGTAGAGGAACGGCAGGCCGGTGTCTTCCGGGCGCCGCGGCGCGCGCGGCATCCACGACGTTTCTCCGACCGATTTCAGGACCGCGCTCATGGCCAGAGCCGCCATGCGCACCACCCGGCGGTGCCGAGCGCGATGGCGCTGCTGTAGGGAAGGCGCGCCGCGCAATCGGCGCGCGGATCGAAACGAGGGCCTTCGATGGCGGCGAGCCGCGCGAAGGCGCCGTAGGCAATGAGGCGCAGGTTGCGCGCCACGCCCGCGGCGACGCCGGCGCGCGTCATGGCGAGGAGCGCGATCGCCATTCCGGCGAGATAGGTGGCGAAGACGGCGCCCAGGGCGTCGCTCGCGCCGAGGAACGCCCCGGCCATCGCCATCAGCTTGGCGTCTCCCGCGCCGGCGGCGCGGATGAGATAGAGCGGCAGCAGCGCCGCGAGGCCGATGCCGAGGCCGGCGAGCGAAGCGCCCAGGCCCAGCGCGCCAGGCACGGAAGAAAGCAGCCCGTAGCCCTCGGGAAGCGCCGCGTGAAGAATGAGGGCGGCCGCCGTCCCGGGGCAGACGACCGCGTTGGGAATCCGGTAGCTCGCGAGGTCGCGCCAGAGTGCAGCGGCGAGGAACCCCGCGAGCAGGCCGAGACCGCAGGAGCGGATCAGCGTTGCGTCCATGATCATCCTGGGTCCCGGTCGGCCGGCGGTTAAGCGCCGCCAAAGGGGTTGCACGCCTGCTGCGGGTTCGCGACGCAGGCCGCGAGCTGGTTGAAGAAGGTGTTGAGGTTCGTGCCGAGCAAGCCGGCGCCGATGATGAACGCTACCGCGATGAGGCCCGCCAGCAGCGCGTATTCCACGCCGTTGGCGCCTTCCTCGTCCCGCAGGAAGCGCTTGATGCCGTACATAAGAGCTTTCATGCCAATCTCCGTAAGTTGAAAAAAACCCCGTGGAGGTCCACGGGGGTCATCTGCCTTCCACGGCAGCCTTTATCGCGCCCGCGCTGTCCGCCCCGCGGCGGGCAGCATCGGCGCGCTCGATCTCTTTCAGGAGCACTTCGGCCGGCTCCTCCTTCAGCACCACGGCGAAGGCGCCGCATTCGAGCGCCCGCCGGTGCAGCTGCGGGTCGCGCGAGCCCGTGTGCACGAGCAGCGCGGCGCCGCTGGCGACCGCCAGCGCGGCGAGCTGCTCCAGGCTGTTGTGCGCGCCGAGAAACACGTCGAGCACGACGACGTCGCTGTCGCGGCGGCGCAGCGCTTCGGCCGCTTGCTCCAGGGTGCTCGCCGTCGCGCTCACCTGCAGGCGCGGCCATTCGCCGTCGATCAGCTTCTCGAGGCCCCAGAGCACGTGCTGGTGATCCTCGACCAGCAGCACGCGGATGGATTCGCGGAGCGGCCGCGTGCCGGGTTCGGCGCTAGTCATGCATGACACGATAGGCAAGGCGCCGCCGCCGCGCATGAGACGCGCGGGCCGGTACGAGCGGGATTAGGGGACTACCGCGCCCTGGTGCGGGCGTACCACGCCCGCGGGGTCAGGCGGGATCGCGGTCGAGCTTGCGGTCGATCGCGTAGAGCACGAGATCGAGGCGCCGGTGCAGCGACAGCTTGCCGTAGATGGAGGCGAGGTGATTGCGCAGCGTATGGGTGCTGATGCCCAGCGCGTCGGCGATAATCTTGTTCGGCGCGCTCTTGTGGCGCACGACCTGGGTGATGACCTTGCGCTCGCCCGGCGTGAGGGCGTCGCGGCCGTCGCGCGGCTCGCCCATGCGCCGCGGCCTGACGGCGGAGAACGACGAGAACACCTTGCCAACCGTCGCGCGATCGAGCCACACCTCGCCGGCATGCACGTGCGCGATGGCCTTGAGGATCACTTCGGCCGGCTCGGACTTGTGCACGAAGCCGCGCGCGCCGCGCAGCACGGCCTGCTCCTGGAGCTGCGGATCGCGCAGGCCGGTGAGGACGATGATCCTCGCGGCGCCGTGGCGGGAGAGCTCCGTGACGTGCTCGAGGCCGCGGCCGCTGCCTTCGCCGAGATCCAGGTCGAGCAGCACTACGTCGGGCTGGCGCTGGCGCAGCGCCGCGGCGGCGCTGTCCACGCAGCTGCAGGTCGCGACGAGCTCCAGGCCTGCGGCGCTCTCGATCAGCTTGGCGAGCCCCCACAGCACGCTGCGATGGTCATCCACCAGCAGGATGCGGATGGCGGCCGGCGGCTTCGACAGGTCCATGGCTATAGCGGCACTTGGACGGCCACGACGCTCTCGCGGCCCGGGCGCAGCTCCACCGCGACGCGCCCGCCGAGCTCGCGGGTACGCTCGGCGATGCTGCGCGGATGGAAAGGCGCCAGGCCCTCGGCGGCGTTGTCGTTGGCGATCTCGATGCGGAGGCGGCCGGCTTCGCGGCGCAGGGTGACACTCGCGCGGCGCGCCGCGGTGTGCCGGCGGATGTTCGACAGGCCCTCGCGCACGATGTAGAGGATCTCGTCGTACAGCTTGGCCGGGACCACGATCTCCTGGTCCGCCGACAGCGTGCCCCCGATGTCGTAGAACTGGCTGAAGTTCTCCACCTGCTGGCGCAGCCCATGCACCAGCGATTCCTGCGCGGCGCGCCCGCGCTGCGGCTGCGACAGCGTGCCGACGTAGCTGCGCAGCTGGCTGATCCCGTCCGCGGCCATGCGGACGAGCTCGTCGAGCTCGCCCGCCAGCGGCGCCTCCGGCGCGAGGCGCCGGCGCAGCGCCTCCAGGCCGAGCTTCAGCCCGATGTAGGGCTGCACGGTGCCGTCGTGAAGGTCGCGGGAAATGCGCCGGCGCTCCTGCGTAGCGACGCTCCGGGC
>Ga0247825_10000878_pt1 | contig 19481 bp, 23 predicted proteins | sample 13C_Vanillin_Day_FD_194413 | JGI IMG/M metagenome (GOLD analysis project Ga0247825, IMG submission 194413) | Soil microbial communities from agricultural site in Penn Yan, New York, United States - 13C_Vanillin_Day48 | ecosystem: Environmental > Terrestrial > Soil > Agricultural land | place...
CGCTCATGGAGGCCTATGGGCGTGGCAAAGGGCCGATGCCACCGACGTCAGACTGCGGCGGCTCCCGTGAACCCGGGCGGGTGTGGATGCGCGGCGTGATCATGCCGAACTTCGCACGGGCGATTCTGGTCGGCTGGACGGATCGGATCGTGGAGGATCGCACCGGCCTGCGCGGCGGCTACGATCTCGACCTTGAATTCACGCCGAACTCGGGAAGCGCGCCTGCGCCATCCGCGACGGCCGGCGAATCCGTGTCACTGTTCACCGCGCTCGAAGAGCAACTCGGATTGAAGCTGCGTCCGGCGCGCGCGCTGATGGACGTCATCGTCATTGATCGTGTTGAGCGTCCGACGGAGAACTGAAGATGGACGGATACATTCCGATTGAGTTCGTTGTTCTTCCACTGATGTTCGCGCTCATCATCGTTGTCATCTGCGTTGTCTATCTCGAGCGCTCCCGGCGCGAGAAGCATCGGACGGAACTGCAGAAGGCGATCCTCGAACGCGTCGGGTCTGTCAAAGATTTCGCGGAGTTCCTGACCACCGAGCAGGGCGAGCGCTTCCTGGCCAGCCTCGCGCCTGCGCAGTTCACGCGCCCGACCCTGCGAAGCGTTGGATCGGTCCGGTTCGGAGTCGTCGCTCTCACCGTCGGCGTCTTCCTGATGTTCGCGCTTCACAGCACGGTCTTTGGCTCGTTCGGCAGGACCCCGCCTCCTCCGCTTCTCCTGGGGTCGCTCTTGCTGGTTGCTATCGGCATTGGCACGCTGCTGGCGGCGATCGTGTCGTTTGTGATCGCCCGCGTCCTCGGTGTGAACGGGCACGACCGCTCGAAGTAGGACGGCTCGGTGTAGAGGAGTGCTGACGGAGCAGGCGCTTGGCGAGTTCTACGAGAGGCATGCTCGGGACGTGTGGACCTACGCGTACCGCGTCACCGGCAACGCCGCCGACGCCGACGACATCGTTCAGGAGGCCTTTCTGCGCTTGTTCAAGGCAGAGCGCCTGCCGCTGCAGGAGGAAGAGCTGCGGCGTTACGTGTTTCGCGTGGCGGGCAACCTCATCGCCGATCGGTGGCGGCAGCGTGCACGGGATGAGCGCCACACGGCTCCCGCGCCGGAGCCCGGAACGCCCGGAGGACGTGACATGGACGTGGTGCGCGTCTTCTCTGAACTGAAGCCGCGCGAACGCGCGCTGTTGTGGCTCGCGTATGTGGAGGGCGATACGCATTCGGACATCGCGTCGTCGCTGCGTGTCGGTCGTGACAGCGTCAAGGTGCTGCTGTCGCGTGCTCGTACGCGCCTGCGCGACCTGCTGAAGGCGCGCGGAGTGGGTGGGGGAGTCGAGAAATGACGGTGATTCCAACGGACTTCACGCCGGCGGACGAGCGTCTGGTGACCTCGTTCATGGAGCGGCTCCGCGCCGCGCCGATTGACGTCAAACCACACATGCCAGCGGCCGACGTCCTGAGGATCAAAGCGAGGCTCATCCGCGAGTGGGATGCGCACCGCAAGGTGCGCCTGCCGCTCGAACTGATGGCGCCCGTCGAGATCGCGGCGAGCGTCGCCGCGGCGATGTTGCTGCTGTTCTGGTCCGTGCCCTCGGCGTTCTCCTGGCTTCCGCAGCTGATTTTCTAGGCAGGGCATGGCTCTTGCCCTTCAATCCGAGGGAGGGCAGGTATGTATCGAATACTGCTGAGCATGATCGCGGCTGCTGCCATTGCGGCGCCAGCCGCTGCGCACCACGAAACGCCCGGCAAGTCGCACGCAGTCGCGACCGTGACGATCACCGAACAGGTGAAGGCGGGTGGACAGCCGCTTGCCCCGGGTACGTATGAAGTGTGGATTCTTGATGATCGGCCTGACCTCCAGGCCGGCGCCCCCTCGAACGCCCAGCGCGTAGTCGAGCTCCATCAGAACGGGAAGATGGTGGCCAGGGAAGTGGCCGAGGTGTTCGGGAGCGGCGAACGGCCCGTTGGTACGTCAGGCGCTACGCGATCGGGAATGGGGAAGGCTTCCGTTCAGCGGCTCCGCGGTGGCGAGTTCCTCCGGATCTCGATCAACGACGGCGGCGCGCGCTACCTGATCCACCTGCCGACGGCGGCGTTTTCCGAGCCGGCTCCACAGCCGCAGGCCCCGTCGCGCCTGGAGATCCCGCCGCCCGCGGCCGGGAACCCGCAGCCGCAGCAGTGACGTCGATGTAGCGCACGACACCCGCGCCGAGCAGATCGTCGAGGCGTGTGCGAATGAGGGCAGCCGAGCGTTCGAGCTCGCGCTGCCACACGCGGTCCCGGGCGCGCACGCGAAGTGTGTGCTCGTCGAGCGCGATCTCGGTCGCTCCGGCGAGCGCCGGTCCGACAGCCGTTCGCCACGCAAAAGCGACCTTCTCTGAGTTGAGCGGCGCCTTCCTGATGACTTCCGCGAGCGCGCGGGGGACGATTGCCTGGACAGGAATCACGCACACGATCCTATCCCGCGGCGGGTCCGCCTCGCACGCGTGCGCTTCGGCGGCACCCGCCCTACAATCAATCGCACTCATGCCTTCCTCACTCTGGAGCGGCCGCCTTGTGCTGGCCTCAGCCTCGCCGCGCCGCGCCGAGCTGCTGCGTGCGGCTGGGATCGATTTCGAGGTTGCAGCGGCCAACGTCGACGAGACGCCTCTGCCTGGTGAGACGGCTCGAGAACACGTCGCGAGGCTCGCCGAAGCCAAGGCGCGTGCGGTCCACGCGCGCGACGGCGAGCGCATCGTGCTCGCCGCCGACACGGTGGTCGTGGTCGATTCGCAGATTCTCGGGAAGCCGGTCGATGATGCGGACGCGAAGAGGATGCTGTCGCTGCTGAGCGCGCGAACGCACGAAGTGCTCACGGCCGTGTCGGTCTTCCATCCTGGAGAGATCGTTGACACACGTGTCGAGGTGACGAGCGTCGAGTTCACGCGACTCTCCGACGCCGACATCGAATGGTATGTGGGCACCGGTGAACCGCTGGACAAGGCCGGTGCCTATGCCGTGCAGGGACTGGCGTCGCGATTCATTCCGAGGATTGAGGGCTCGTATTCGAACGTGGTCGGACTTCCGATCGCGCTTGTCTATCAGATGCTCACGACGAAACTGCTGACGTTTTAGTCCGGCTGAAGCCGGACACTACGAAAGATTCCGCTACGAAGACTCCGTTTTAGGCCCCGCAGTACGCGGTTTGCATCCGCTACTGACAGGGGGCCTTCATGGAAAGCAAAGCCAAGCTCTTCGGGCATCCCATTCATCAGATGCTCATCGTGTTCCCGCTGGGGTTGCTGGCCACGGCGCTCCTGTTCGACGCCGTCCGGCTGATCACCGGCAATGGATTCTGGTCCGAGCTGTCCTACTGGATGATCGCGGCAGGTGTGGTGGCCGGACTGGTCGCCGCGCCGTTCGGGCTTGTGGACTGGCTCGCGATTCCGTGGCGCACTCGAGCCAAGCGCATCGGCGCGATCCACGGCGCCGGCAACGTCGTCGTGATTGGCATGTATGGCCTCAGCTGGTTAATGCGCACCGGCAGTCCGGCATCGCCGGAGACGCCAGCCCTCGTGATGGCGTTCGTCGGGGGCGGACTTGCGCTGATCACCGGTTGGCTCGGCGGCGAGCTCGTCGATCGGCTTGCAGTCGGAGTGGACGAAGGCGCACATCTGAACGCTCCGAGCTCGCTGACGTCGCGGCACATCCGCGGCTGAGAGGCCCGCCATGTCCGTCGCACAGGTCCGCGCAGAGATCCTCTACGCGTGGAAGGGGCCGTCGCTGCTCGTCACGACGCCTCGCGGCGAGTGCGGGAGTGAGGCGCCGCTCTCCGGCTTCTACTATCGGGAGGCTCGCGTGCTCAGCACGCTGCGTCTCGAGATCAACGGTGATCGACCGTGGCTCACGGAAGCGGCCGCGACTGCGCCGGATCGCCTCGAGTTCACCTACGTTCATCCGGAAATCACACAGCCTGGCGGCGGCGGGACGGGACAGTCCGGCGATGAGGAGGGCGTCGATGCTCACGGCATCCCCGAGCGCTCGCTCGACGTTCGGGCACTCTTCGTTGCGGGCGCCGGCGGGCTGGAGTTGGAGCTCGTCGTCACGAATCGCGCCCGCCGCCTGGTGTCTTTCGATCTGCGCTGCGTGCTCGACGCGGATTTCGCGGACGTTCAGGAGGCGATAGCGTCCCGGCGGGAACAGTCGTCCGCGGTGAACGTCTCGGCGAGCAGCACGGCGATCACGTTCGATTACCAGAATCCCAGGATTCCGTATCGCTCCGAGGTCACGGGGACAGGCTGGCGTCCATTCGTTCATGACGGCCCCGCGTGCCTGCAGGCGCACGTGGCCCTCGAGTCACAGGAATCGAAGACGTTCGCCCTCAAGGTCGTCGCGTCGCGTGAGGGCATGGCGCTTTCTGACGAAGCGGCCCGGGAACGCGAGGAGGCGCTGGACGCGTGGCGCTCGCGGTTCTCGCGGGTGAGCGTGCCCGGCAACCGTGAGCTCGGGCGCGTGCTCGAGCGAAACGTCCGGGACTTTGGTTCGTTCCCGACGCTCGACGGCCAGCCCGATGAATGGCTCGCACTTCAGGCCGGCGTGCCGGCCTATCCCGCGTTCTTCGGACGCGATGCGGTCACCGCCGGGTGGCAGGCGGCAATGATCGATGGCGGCGAGGCGCTCGACGCGGCGCTCACGCGGCTGGGCCGCATGCAGAGCGATCGTTTCGACGACTGGCACGACGAGCAGCCGGGACGCATCCCGTATCAGGTTCGCAGCGGACCGCTGGCCCTGCTCAATCTCAATCCGTACTCCGCCTACTACGCCGACTTCGCCAGCCCGCTCATGTTCGTCATCTCTCTCGCGAATCTGTACGCATGGACGGGCGATCGGCGCGTGCTCGAACGCCACTGGGACGCCGCGCGCCGGATTCTCGACTGGGCACGCGATTATGGCGACGCCGATCGCGACGGCTATCTCGAGTACCTGACCCGCTCGTCGAAGGGCACGAAGAACCAGGGCTGGAAGGACAGTGGTGACGCGATCATCCGCGACGACGGCTCGCCGGTTCCGGCGCCGATCGCCACGTGCGAGTTGCAGGGGTATTGGTACGTCGCGCAGCAACTGATGGGGTTGCTCTGCGAGGTGATGAACTGCCCCGGCGATTCGACGGCACTGCTGAGGTCCGCCGCGGGACTCAAACGGCGATTCAATGAAGACTGGTGGATACCTGACGCGCAGTTCTTTGCTGTTGCGCTCGATCCCGACAAGCGGCAGGTGGGGGCAGTGACGTCGAATGTGGGGCACTGCCTGGCCACGGGCATCATTGATGAGCCGCATCGGGCGCCCGTCGTGGGCCGGATGTTTGCGCCCGACCTCTACAGTGGCTGGGGCATCCGCACACTGTCGTCGTCACATGCCTTTTACAACCCGCTGAGCTACCACCGTGGGACTGTGTGGGCGGTTGAGCAAGGCACTATCATCTTCGGGCTGCGACGGTTCGGGTTCAACGCGCGCGCGTTGGAATTGACGCGCGCGATGTTCGATCTCGCGTTGCTGTACCCGGAAGATCGAATTCCCGAGTGCGTGGGCGGATATGCCCGTGGAGAACACGCGACGCCTGGCGCGTATCCTCGCGCCAACACGCCGCAGTTGTGGAACGCGACGGCATTTCCGCTGGCGCTGCAGTCGATGCTGGGCCTCGTACCGCTCGCTCCGGCTGAAACGCTGATCGTCGATCCGGTTCTTCCGACGTGGATGCCAGACGTCGTCGTGCGCGATCTGCGGGTCGGGCACGCGAAGGTGAGCATCCGGTTCCGGCGGGATGGACGCGGGGCGTCAACATGGGATGTGCTTCACAAGCAGGGCACGCTTCATGTGGTGCGGCAGCCGCCGCCCGAGGCGCGGTCGGTGAGAGTCGTCGATCGGGTGCGGCTGATGATGGAATCCATTGCTTCATAGACAAGGCTCTGTTCAGGGGGCCTTCGAGAGCGCGAGGACAAGATGAGAATCGAGCTGCTGCCCGTCGGTGAGCAGGTGATGGTCATTACCGGTGCCTCCAGCGGGATCGGCCTGGTAACGGCGAAGCAGGCAGCGCAGCGGGGCGCATCAGTCGTCCTGACTGCCCGCAACGGAGAGGATCTGGCGAGGGCGGTCGAGGAGATTCGCCAGGAAGGCGGAAGAGCCGTGCACATGACGGCTGATGTCGCCGACCCGAATCAGGTCGAGATGGTCGCCGAGGCGGCCATTCGCGCGTTCGGTCGCATCGACACGTGGGTCAACAACGCGGCAGTGTCCATGTACGGCCGTGTCACCGAATTGCCGATCGAGGACATGCGCCGGCAGATGGACATCAATTACTGGGGGCAGGTCTACGGAGCGCGCGTCGCCGCGAGGCATCTGCGAAATCGGGGCGGCGCAATCATCAACGTAGGCAGCGCGCTTTCCGATCGCGCCATCCCGCTGCAGGGAAACTACTGCGCCGCGAAGCACGCGCTGAAGGCGTTCACCGACACGCTGCGCATGGAGCTCGAGGACGAAGGAGCGCCGATCTCGGTGACGCTCGTCAAGCCGGCGAGCATCGACACACCGTTCTTCGAAAAGGCGCGGACCTATCTCGGAGTCGAGCCCCAGCCGGTTCCACCCGTGTACGCGCCTGAGGTCGTCGCGAGCGTCATCCTTCACGCCGCGCAGCACCCCATCAGGGAGCTCATCGCCGGCGGCGCGGGGGCCAAGCTGAGTGCGGCCAGATTCGCTCCACGGCTGGCCGACAAGTACATGGAACGCTGGTCGTTCGATTCTCAGAAGACCGAGATCACGACTGTTCCGGGCCGCCGTGACAACCTTTACAACCCAGTCGAGGATGATGGGGGAGAGCGCGGCCGCAACTGGTGGGGCCACACACGAGCATCCAGCCTGTATACGCAGGCCATGTTGCACCCGGCAGCGACCGCCGGAATCGCTGCCGCGACCGTTGCGCTGGCGGGTGCTGCCTGGCGGATTTCCTCAGGCCGGAGGCGCCGGGCGGCCGCCGCCAGCGAGCTCGAATTTGGGTTATCCTGAGCCAGCGTTCTTTTCGCGAAGTCCTTATCTATGAGCCACAAAGCGATCAAGATCGGTGTGACGGCCTTCGTCCTGGTGGCGGCCTTCAGCGCGCTGCTGTTCACCACGTTGCAGGACAACCTCCAGTACTACAAGTACGTGGACGAGGTTGCTGCGGCGCCGCAAGAATGGGAAGGCAAGACGCTGCAGGTCCACGGGTACGTCGTGCCGGGTACGGTGAAAGGCACGGATGACAGACTGAACTGGAAGTTCGATCTGCACCGCAAGGGCAAAGTCATCAGCGCGACGTTCCACGGAGCGCCGCCGGACACCTTCAAGGACGACGCCGAGGTGGTCCTTACCGGGCGCTTCGGTCCGCAAGGCTTCCACGCCACGGAAATGACGGCGAAGTGCCCATCGAAGTATGAGGAGGCGCCGCCCGCCGCGCCAGTAGCGACGACGTCCAGCTAATGGCGTCCCTCGGGTACTACCTGCTGCTTGCCGCGTTCCTCGCGGCCACCTACGCGGCCGCGATTTCCGTCGCTGGCGCGAGACGCCGATCGCAGCGGCTCATTGAGAGCGGAACGGGCGCGTTCTACCTGACGATGGCCATCATGCTGGCTGCGTCAGCGGTCATCGTTCACGCCTTCGCCACCAACAACTTCGACATCAAGTACGTCCATCGCTACTCGGACACCGCACAGTCGCTCGCGTTCAAGCTGACGTCGTACTGGGGCGGGCTCGATGGCTCGATCATGTTCTGGGTGACGCTGCTCGCGATCTTCGGCTCCGTCGCCGTGTACGTGAACCGCGAGCGTCACCGCGAGCTTATTCCTTACGTGGTGGCGGTCATCTCAGTGGTGCAGGTGTTCTTCCTGTTCCTGATGATCGTCCACAACAACCCGTTCGAGACCTACCTCACGGAGAGTCCGGCGGACGGCAGAGGGCTCAGTCCGCTGCTGCAGAACTTCTACATGGTCATCCACCCGCCGACGATGTACCTCGGGTTCGTCGGGTGCACGATTCCGTTCGCATTCGGGATGGCCGCGCTGGCAACCGGCCACCTGGACGACTCGTGGCTGCGTGCGGTGCGCCGCTGGACGATGATCGCGTGGCTGTTCCTCTCGCTCGGGCTCTGTCTCGGGATGCTGTGGGCATACGAGGAGCTTGGTTGGGGCGGCTTCTGGAAGTGGGACCCCGTTGAGAACGCGGGCCTGCTGCCGTGGTTCACGGCCACTGCGTTTCTGCACTCGGTGATGGTGCAGGAGCGGCGCGGCATGCTGCGGGTCTGGAATGTGTCCCTCGTGATCGTCACGTTCTTCCTGACCATCTTCGGGACGTTCATGACGCGGTCCGGCGTCGTGCAGTCGGTCCACGCCTTCGGAGAGGATCCCGAGCTGGCGAAGCTGTTCACCGGCTTCATGATCCTCACGCTCGTCGTCAGCTTCGGCCTGGTGATCTACCGCCTGCCGCTGCTGCGTGCGCGCAACGAGCTCGACTCCTGGATGTCGCGTGAAGCGGCATTCATGCTCAACAACTGGATCCTGCTGTTCTCGGCGTTCTTCGTGCTGTTTGCCACGATGTTCCCGACGCTCAGCGAGGCGATCTACGGACCGAAGGGCCGCATCACGGTCGGCGCCACGTTCTTCAACACGTGGATGATTCCGATCGGCCTCGGCATGCTGCTGCTCACCGGCATCGGCCCGCTGCTCGCGTGGCGCAAGTCAACGTTCGTCAATTTGCGCAATCAGTTCCTGTTCCCAGTCCTGAGCGGTGTCGTCGTCGGCGGGATCGTGCTTGCCGCAGGCGTCCGCATCTGGAGCTCGGGTCTGACCCTCGCCTTCGGCGGGTTCGTGATGGGCACGATCACCCAGGAGTTCTGGCGTGGCGCGCGCGTACGGCAGCAGACGAGCGGCACCGACCTGTTCACCGCGCTGATCGGGCTCGTCGGGCGCAACAAGCGCCGCTACGGCGGCTATCTCGTCCACGTCGGCGTCGTGCTCATCTTCCTTGGCTTTGCCGGCGAGAACTTCAAGCTGCAGGAAACAGCGACGCTGACCCCAGGGAAGAACGTGAAGGTCGGCGAGTTCGAACTCCGGATGGACGCCCTCCGCATCACCGAGGACGCCACCAAGCAGATGGTCACCGCGCACATCACCGCGCTGCGTGACGGGGCGGAGGTCGCGAAGCTTTATCCAGCGCGATGGTTCTTCCGCGGCCGCGAAGACGAACCGACCACGGAGATCGGGATTCAACGCTCGGTGCGCGGAGATCTCTATCTCGTGATGCCGGCGTACGACGCGCCCTCGCAGTCCGCCACGATTGAGATCACCGTCACGCCGCTCATCAACTGGGTGTGGCTCGGGTTTGGCGTCCTGGCTATCGGAACGCTGATCGCGTTGCTGCCGGAAGCGACCTTTGCGTTCGCGACGGCAAGGATTCCGGCGAATGCCGCGCGGAGTGCCGGCATGTGGCTCATCATGCTCGCCAGCGTGAGCCCGGCCATCATCCAGGCGCAGGATGGCCAGGTCGCGCAGCCGGGCGCGAACGGCGGCCTGGTTAGCAAGAGCGACATGCAGCGCAAGCTTGAACACGAAATCATCTGCATGTGCGGGTCGGCCGGCTGCGTGCGCGCAACGCTCGCGAACTGCCAGATGCGTCCGGCGTGTCACGGCCACAGCGGCCAGACCGCGCAGATCCGGCAGCTCGTCGAGGAAGGCAAGGACCACGACACGATCCTCGAGACGTTCGTGAAGCAGTACGGCCAGCATGTGCGCGACATCCCCGAGGACACGGCGTTCAACCGCCTGGCGTGGATGGTGCCGTACCTGCTCGCGGGTGCCGGACTCGTGGTCATTATCATGAACGCCCGCCGCTGGTCGCATCGTCCTGCCGCAGCCACGAGCGGAGTCGCTCCCTCGACAGACCCCGCGCTGGACGCCCGCCTGGATGATGAGCTCCGAGATCTCGACTGAGCGGCCGGAATCGCTGCATCCCTGGCAGCTGTTCACGCTGGCCGGCCTCCTGGGGGCGACTGTCGTCGTGTTCTTCTCGCGCGGCCAGACGCCCGTCGCGATCATCCTTCTGAGCTGCGCGATCTTCGCTGCCGCGTACATCGGCGTGACGGCGCTGCGAACCGCGCTTCCGCTGGCTGGCTCGCTGCCGGAAGAGACCCCCGAAGCGCTGGGCGATCGCGGCCGGGCGGCGCTCGAGCGTGAAAAGACCCTCGTATTGCGATCGATCAAGGAGCTCGAGTTCGACCGCGGTATGGGGAAAGTCTCCGAGAAGGATTACGCGGAGATGCTGGCTCGTCTCCGTGCACGGGCGTCGAGGCTGATGCGACAGCTCGACGCCGGCTCGCTTTACCAGGATCAGATCGCGAGGGAAGTGGAGAAGCTTCTGCCAAAGGCATCGGCGGCGCCGGCAGAGACACCACACCCGGCCGCGGCGCAGGTGGCGAACGCCTGCACGGCGTGCGCGGCCGCGAACGACCCCGACGCGAAATTCTGCAAGAACTGCGGCGCCCGTCTGGAGACAGCATCGTGACGCGCGCGCGCCTGGGCCTTCCCTTGGGCCTTAGGCCTTGGGCCTTGGGCCTGTTGATCGCGGCGCTCTATCTTCCAGGAGCCGCGTCGGCCCAGGACATGCCCGATCCTTCTCAGATTCATGGCCGCGCGCTCCCGGCGCCAGAGCTTCCCGACGGTACGGTGACCGTTCGCATCGTCCGTGAAGCGATCGGCAACGATGCTCCCGGACAGCAGGTGCGCGTGACGGTGGGCAGCACGACGCGCACCGCGACGACTGACCAGCAGGGCCGGGCGGAATTCAGGGGGCTCCCGTCTGGCGAGGCGAAGGCTGAAGCCACCGTAGACGGCGAGATGATGGAGTCGCAGCCATTCGCTGTGCCCACCTCCGGAGGACTGCGCGTGATTCTCGTCGCCGGACGGACGCGTGCGGCCGATCGTAAGAAGCAGGAAGAAGCGGCCGCTCTGGCCGCCCCGGTTCAGAAAGGCGTTGTCGTGCTCGGCGGCGACACCCGCATCGTCATGGAGTTCGACCAGGACACGCTCTGGACGTACTACCTGCTCGAGATCGTCAACACCGCGCGCACGCGAGTGGATATCGGCGGTCCGCTGCGGATCACGCTGCCGCCTGAGGCGACCGGGGCTCGCCTCTACGAAGGTTCAACGGAGGGGTTGCAGGTCGAAGTCGACGGCACCAACGTCACGGTTCACGGTCCCTTCGCACCCGGAACAACCACGCTGAATCTGCAGTACAACCTGCGCTTCACGAACGGCACGCAGACGGTGGCTCAGACGTTCCCGGTGCCGCTCCAGAACGTCGTGGTCGGGGTGGAGAAGGTCGGCACGCTGGGCCTGGCCTCCACGCAGTTTTCATCGACCGCCGAAGTCCCGGCCGAACGCGGCAGCGTCTTCGTGCTAGGTCGCGGGGGAAGCCTGCCGGCGGGGACGCCGCTGACATTCACGCTCTCGAATCTTCCGGCCCAGAGTCGCATCGGCCGTTACGTGACGCTCGGGCTGGCACTGCTCATCGCGGCCATCGGTGTCTGGATGGCGATGAACCCCGGGCGTGCGGCTGCCACGGACCGTAAGGCGTTGGTCGCCCGCCGCGACAAGCTTCTCGCGGAACTTGCCCAGCTCGAGGCCAGGCGACGTGATGCGCCGCTCCCTGAACGATCCGAACGCCGGCGGCTTCGGATTCTCGCGGAGCTCGAGCAGATCTACGGCGAGCTGGACGCGACCGCGGGGCCGCAGGGAGGCGGCGAGGGCATCGCGGCGTGACCCCACCCGACAACCTGGACTTCGACCACGTCGCTGGCGACGACGTCTCGCGCCACTTCGGCCGGCGCCGGGCCGTCTCGCGCATCACATTCACGGCGCGCTCAGGCACGATCCTCGGCCTTCTCGGACCGAATGGCGCCGGCAAGTCCACCATGCTCGCGATGCTGGCGACGTTGCTCAGGCCGACGTCGGGGACGATCCGCTTCGGGTCGCTCGACGCGCGTCAGCATGGCGCCGCTCTCCGGTCTCGAATCGGCGTCCTCGGCCATGACCTGTTTCTCTATCCCGAGCTGACGGCGCACGAGAACCTGGCGTTTTTTGCCGGGCTGTATCGCTGCGCCGATCCAGCGGCCGTCGCGTCGCGCGCCCTCGTGCAGGCTGGCCTTGCCGATCGTGCCGGCGACCAGGTCCAGAGCTTCTCGCGCGGCATGCGCCAGCGCGTTGCGCTCGAGCGCGCATTGATTCACGAGCCGCGCCTGGCGCTCCTCGACGAGCCGTTCACGGGTCTGGACGACGCCTCGACTGCGGCGCTGATCGCGAGGTTGCGCGCGCTGCGTGAGAGCGGCGCCATCATCATCCTGGCAACCCACGATCTCGATCTGACCGAGGGACTCTTCGACGAGGCGCTGTTCCTGCGCGACGGACGCGTGCTGTCTGCCGTCACGAGGCCCGAGCAGCTGCGGTCGACCTATCGTGCCGTGATGGGGCGGGGCTGACGATGTTCGCTCGCGCCGTCTGGCTGATCCTGCGCAAGGACCTCACCGTCGAAATGCGAAGCGGCGAGATCGCGTACACGACGCTGTTCTTCGCCGTCTCGTGCATCCTGATGTTCGCCTTCGCCCTGGTTCGCGAGGGACGCGCGCCGGAAGACGGCGCGGCGGGCCTCCTGTGGATCGCGATCGCCTTCGCCGGGACCCTCGCGCTCGGCCGGACGTTCGAGCGCGAACGGCAGTCGGAGACGCTGCGGGCGCTGATGATGGCGCCGGCGCCGCGTCCAGCCGTCTACGTCGGGAAGCTGATCGGAATCGTGGCGCTGCTGGCCGTCGTCGAGATCGTCCTCGTGCCGCTGGTCGCCCTGCTGCTGGAGGCCCGTGTCCTGCTGGAGCGGCCGTTCTGGCTGGCGGCGATCCTGGCCGCCGGCACCACCGGATTCGCTGCCGTCGGCACGCTGTTCGCGGCGATGCTGATTCGCGCCCGCACGCGCGACGTCCTGCTGCCGGTCTTGTTGTATCCGGTCATCGTTCCAGTCATGATTGCCGGTGTCCGCGGGACGGCGGCGCTGCTGCAGCCCGAGGTGGACACGGCCATTCTCGGGTTCTGGCTGGCGCTGCTCGTGACGTTCGATGTGGTCTTCGTCACGCTCGCTCTCTGGACCTTCGAAGCGGTCATGACGGATTAGGACGATAAGTCTCTTTTATGCCCAGATGGTTCCTGCCGGCCGCGATTCTGTGCGGTGCGATGTTCGCGGCGACTCCGATCGTGATCGCCTACGCGCCGTTCGAGTCGACGATGGGGCTGGTATTCAAGATTTTCTTCTACCACATGCCGTCGGCCTGGATGTTCCTGCTGGGCGGCATCGTCTGTGGTGTGGCGAGCGTGCGCTATCTCGCGACCGGAGCGGCGCGTCACGATCGAACCGCCTGGGCTGCAGCGGAGTTGACCGTCGTCTTCGGCCTGCTGACGCTGGTGACCGGGCCGCTCTGGGCGCGCAAGGCGTGGGGCACTTGGTGGGTGTGGGACGTCCGCGTCACGGCGAGCCTCGTGAGCTGGATGATCGCCGTGGCGTATCTGATCCTGCGCCGATACGGCGGGCCCGGTTCGGAAAAGCTGGCGGCAGGCCTGGCGCTCTTCGGCATGGCCAACGTGCCGTTCATCTACATCTCGGTGAATTACTGGCGCACCATCCATCCGGCGACCAGCGTTGTGCCGACGCTGCCGGTGTCGATGGGAGGCCCGCTCTGGTTCTGCGTGGCGTCGTTCCTCCTGCTGTTCATCCTGCTCTTCAAGATGCGGGTGCGGCTCGAGGAGCAGCGCGCGCGTCTTGATGCCGTCTACCTCTCGCTGGATGAATAACGTGATTACCCCCATCTCGCGCCGTATTGCCGTCGTTCTGCTCGCTCTCCTGTGTTGGGGCGCGCTCCCTCAGGAGGCTTCTGCGAAGGCACAGCCGTCGTCACAGCAGAACGAGTTCAAGCCGCTCGATCAACTGCCGCCGGCCGAGCAGGTCCCTGCCGCGACGCTGCTGGTTGCCGCCTACGCGTTCGTGCTCGTGGGGCTCTTCCTGTACGTCGTCACGGTGGCGCGGCGGCTCACGACCGTTCAGCGTGAGATCGAGCGCCTCGAATCAGACGTCAAGCGGGCCGGCCGCTCGTAGTGGTTCCGTAGATGCCGACAGCGGCACACTTCATCTACATTCCGGCGGTCCTGCTGCTGGGTGTGGTGATCGGATGGATCCTGGGGTCTCGTGCGGCCGCCGATGCGTACGCTGCGCGGCTTAAGAGACAAGAAGGCCCAAGGCCGAAGGCCTAAGGCCCAAGCAGCCCTTGGGCCTTTGGCCTTAGCCCTTGGGCCTCATCTACCGAGCGCGAGCCTGTGCGCGAGGACTTCAGGCAGCCCGGCCGCAATGATCTTGTTCTGAGCGGCTGGCAGGTCATAGGGAACCCGCCGAATCGTCAGTGTGCGGACCGACGTGTCGAGCAGCGCAAATGCCGCGCGTGAATCGCCGTCGCGCGGCTGGCCGACAGCGCCGCAGTTCACCAGATAACGTGACGCAGGCTCCAGATGGAGCGTGAAGCGGTCCGTGCGTGGCGGGCCGACATGGTGCGGCTCGCCCACGAGCCGGAACGCGGCGGGCACGTGCGTGTGGCCGAAGAGGCACAACGGCCGGGTGGCCGCCGCCATCGCCCGGCGTACGTCGAGGTCGTCGAAGATGTACGCGTCCTCGTCGAACGGCGCGCCATGGCAGATCTCGACGAGGTCGTCGATGGCCAGCGGTCCGACGGGCAGCGCGGCGAGCCAGTCGCGGCTGTCCGGCGTCAGCTGATCGGCGGTCCACTGGATGGCAAAGCGGGCGAGGTGGTTGAAGTGCTCGATGCTGGCCAGGTTGATCGCCGCCTTGTCGTGATTCCCGCGAATGAACGTGGCCGACGGCAGCGCCCGCACGCGCGAGATCACGCCGTTCGGATCGGCGCCGTAGCCGACGAGGTCGCCCAGGACCAGCGCCTGATCGTACGGGCCCGCGGCGGCGAGGACCGCCTCCAGCGCCTCCAGGTTCGCGTGGATGTCGCTGATGATCAGGTACGTCATCAGAACCCCACCCATTCGAGGAGCCGCGCCACCACGTCAGGCACCGGCTCGGTTCCATCGATCCGGAGGTGCGCTTCGGCGTAGGAAAGCCGGCGGCGCACATAGAGCTGTTCCATCTGCATCCGATCGGCGGCCAGCGGCCGGCGGCCGTCGGCCGGGACGCGCTCGAGCACTCGAGGCAGTGGAATGTCCAGCCAGACGACAGCGCCATCGGCGAGCATCAGGGCGCGATTGTCCGGCTCGGCAAAGGTGCCGCCTCCGGTGGCGATGACGATCTGACGCTGGGGCAGGAGTTCACTCAAGGCCTGGCGCTCCTGCTGGCGGAAATACGATTCGCCGTTCTGCGCGAAGATGGCGGCGACCGACCGGCGCTCGCGCGCCTCGATACGCTCGTCGATGTCCTCGACCGGCCAGCCAAGCCGGCGTCCGAGCGCACGTGCCACCGTTGTCTTGCCGGCTCCCATGAAGCCGACAAGGTAAATCTTGTCGGCGTTCACGCGCGCAGCGATTCCAGAACCGAGAAGAACTCGGGGTACGAGACCGCGGCGGCGCCGGCATCGTGAATGGTCGTCGGTCCGCCGGCCCCAAGCGCTGCGATCGCGAACGCCATGGCCAGGCGGTGATCGTTGAGCGCGTCCACTTCGCCGCCTCGCAGGCGTCGACCGCCGCGCACATGGAAGCCGTCCTCGAATTCCTCGATCTCTGCGCCCATGTTGCGGAACCCCGTGGCGAGCGCAGAAATCCGGTCACTTTCCTTGACGCGCAGTTCCTTCGCGCCGCTGACGCGCAGGTCCCCGCCGTGCGTCGCCAGCGCGGCCAGCACGGGCAGTTCGTCGATGAGCCCGGGGACCTCCGATGGGGCAATGTCGATCGCCTGCTGGCGGCCGTGGCGAACGATGACGCGGCCGATCGGCTCCGCCTCGGTCGCGGGACCTTGATCGACGCCGATGTCGGCGCCCATCCGGCGCAGCACGTCGATGATCGCCGTCCTCGTCCGATTCAGTCCGACGTCGTTCACGGTGACCTCGGAGCCCGGCAGCGCCGCTGCCGCCACCATCCAGAACGCGGCCGAGGAGAGATCGCCCGGAACCTTCAGGGCCGCTGGCTGCGCGCGCTGGCCGCCACGAATGGACACGGTGAGGCCGCTCCTGGCCACATCGACTCCGAACGCTTTCAGGCCACATTCCGTATGGTCACGTGTCTGGACGGCCTCGGTGACGCGCGTTTCGCCGTCCGCGTGCAGTCCGGCCAGCAGCACGGCGCTCTTGACCTGGGCGCTCGGGACCTCGGTGTGGAAGTCGATCGCGGTGAGGCGGTCGGTGCCCTGAATGATCAACGGCGGACGGCCATCGTTCGAGGCGATGCGGGCGCCCATGCGTTCAAGCGGTATGATCACGCGCCGCATCGGCCGGCGGCTGAGGGAGTCGTCTCCGCTGATCGTCGAGACGAAGGGCTGTGCCGACAGCACGCCTGACAGCAGGCGCATCGTCGTTCCGGAGTTGCCGGCGTCGAGCGTGTCGGCAGGTGCGAGAAAGCCGCGCGGGCCGCGTCCCTGGATGCGCAGACGAAGGCCGGCCTCGTCCTGGCCGGTCAGCGTGACCTGGATGCCCAGGGCGCGGAGACAACTCAGGGTCGACGCGCAGTCGCCGCCCGTGGAGTAGCCCTCAATCGTGGAGATCCCGTCGGCAAGCGCCGCGAAAAGCGCGTATCGATGCGAGATCGATTTGTCTCCGGGTGGACGCACGGGCCCACGCACATGTGTCGTGGGGTGCACCACCACAGTTTGCGGCGAGCCCATTGCCGAACTATAACAGGGGCGGTTGAGGCACTCCATATGAGCCAGATCCGGCACACAGCAGCTTCCCGGCGGCCGATTGGACTCCTGGTGCTCCTGCTCACCGCGATTGGCGCGTCAGCGCTCACCGCGCAGCAGCAGATCACCTTCTTTCTCGCCGCCCGAACGCCCGGCGGCGAGTTCGTCTCGGATCTGAGGGCCGACGAAATCGGCGTTGACGAGGACGGCCGCGCCGCCAAGATCGTGAACGTCGTTCCCGTCACGTGGCCGGTCAAGGTCACCGTACTGGTCGACAATGGCGCGAACACGGCACCTCTGCTCGTTCACTATCGCAACGGCCTGAAGGCGTTTTTCGGCGATCTCCCGCCAGGAATCGAATCGTCGCTGCTCACGCTGGCGCCGCAGCCGCGCTGGGTGGTGCGCCCGACGGGTGATCGTGACGCCCTCGTCAAGGGCGTGGACCGCATCGCGCCGGATGACACAGCGCCACGATTCATCGACGGCCTGATCGAGGTCGCGAACCGAATCGAGCAGGAGAACAGCAAGCAGACGACGTATTTCCCCGTCATCGTGATGCTGTCCACGACGGGGCTCGAAGGGAGCGGCGCGCCCGGCCGCAGGGTCGATCGCATGGCGGGCCAGCTTCTGAAGTATGCTGCCCGCCTGCACGTCATCATGGTCAGCGTCAGCGCGACGTCGCCTTCAGTGATCCTGGGGGCGGCCCAGGTACAGATTGGTAAGACGCTCGCGGACGGGACCGGTGGCCGTTACGAGGGGATCGCCGCGGCCACCCGCATCACCACACTGCTGCCGGAGTATGCCCGGGTCATCGGCGATGCCCATACGTTTCAGAGTCACCAGTACAAGGTGACCGCGGCACGGCCGGAGGGCGCCACCGGCGTTCCGGGGCTGCTGTCCACCGTCCCCACCCGTCCTGGCCTGAGATTTACCGCCACTGCACAGGGACTTCAACCATGACGGCTGTGAAATGTGCTGTCGCGTCGTAAGATAAAACTTCAGCCTGAATGCGCAGCGGCCAGACCTTCCGCCTCGACTTCGACAGTACCTTCGAGATGCTCGATCTCGTTCAGGTCGTGAGCGATCACATCGCGCGGCTTGCCGGACTCGACGAAGAGGCCCGGCATTGGGTCAACGTGGCCGTTCGCGAATCGGTGATCAACGCCATCAAGCACGGGAACCGTAACGACACCGCCAAGCGGGTGCACGTGGAGTTCACCCCGATCGAGTCCTCCGACACGCCCCAGGGTGTCGTTATCCGCGTCCGCGACGAAGGCCCCGGATTCGACCCCGAGAAAGTTCCCGATCCGCTCGCGCCTGAGAATCTCCTGAAGGGCAGCGGCCGCGGCATCTTCCTGATACGCAGCTTCATGGACGAAATGGTCCTGAAGCCTGCCGCGGAAGGCGGTATGGAGATGGTGATGGTGAAGCGCGCCAGCCCGGTGCAGGACCCGGGCTACCTCAGCGCGTGAGCCGTCCCGATCCCGTTTTCCTCGCCACCGCCGCCGAGATCGTCCTTCGCGCCGGCGACATCCAGCTGTCGCGCCGTGAATCAGGCTTCCGTGTCGACAAGAAGGGAACCATCGACCTCGTCACAGAGGTCGATTTCGAGTGCGAGCGGATGTGCCGTGCCGTCATCGCCGAGCGCTTTCCCGATCACGACGTGCTCGCGGAGGAACTGAGCGCCAGCCCCACCGAGCGTGCGCAGTCCACGCACCGCTGGGTGTTCGACCCGCTCGACGGGACTACCAACTATGCGCACGGCCTGCCGATCTTCTGTGCGTCGCTGGCGCTGGAGATCGACGGGCGTGCGGAAGCGGCCGCCGTCTACGACCCGACGCGGCGTGAGCTCTTCACGGCGGAGCGGGGCGAGGGCGCGTTCCTGAACGGTGCGCGGCTTCGTGTGTCTGCCGCGGACCGGCTGATCGACTCGCTGCTCGTCACGGGGTTTCCCTACGACGTTCACCAGCAGAACGCCGACCTGGTCGGACTGTTCGGGGCGTTTCTCGGGCAGGCGCGGGCGGTGCGGCGGCTGGGATCCGCCGCGCTGGACCTGTGCTACGTCGGGGCAGGACGCTTCGATGGTTTCTGGGAGCAGCATCTGAAACCCTGGGACGTCGCTGCCGGCGCGCTCATCGTCACCGAGGCCGGCGGCCAGGTCACGGGGATGGATGGAACGCCATTCGAGCCCGCCGCGGCGCATCTCGTGGCGACGAATGGTCTCGTCCACGACGCCATGATTGACGTCATCCGCGGATTCCGCGCGGAGCGTGCTCGACGAAGGACGGACTGACCTGGCCAGGGGGCAGCAGGTTTCCGGTCACACCATTACTCCCCGTAAACGTCGAGCTTTTTCAATCCAGAGTTTGGCATCGCCAGTGCAAAGGCGGCCGCATGCACAAGCGACTCATCCCGCTGCTGCTGCTCGCGTGCGTGGCCTTCGGGCCGGCGACCGCTTCCGCACAGCAGACGATCAACTTTTCCCTTGGTGTCTTCACACCGCGCGGCGAGGATGCACGCGTTGCCGGTGACGTACTGAA
>Ga0247825_10000879_pt1 | contig 19470 bp, 13 predicted proteins | sample 13C_Vanillin_Day_FD_194413 | JGI IMG/M metagenome (GOLD analysis project Ga0247825, IMG submission 194413) | Soil microbial communities from agricultural site in Penn Yan, New York, United States - 13C_Vanillin_Day48 | ecosystem: Environmental > Terrestrial > Soil > Agricultural land | place...
TCCCTGGTACCGCCACAAGGTGCGGCCCTCCTTCGCCGACATGCTCGCCACGCTGCGCTTCGCCTGCCTCCGGTCGGCGATTTCTGCGACCCCAGCTGATCAGCAGGGTCGTCAAAACCCCTTGGTCCTGCTACCCGACACACTGCGAGCGATCGCGGCCTGACCGACCAAAAACTGCGAAACTCGAACTCAGGTCCTTGGTTTCTCGGAAGTTCTCTTCGATGGTGAACCTGCGACTGTAGAGGGCCACTACCTGGGCGGCTGTCGTGCCGTGGAGGCTGGTGGCCAGACACCAGGGCTCCTTCATCCCCTTCTTCTTCACGCAGACCACCGCGCCCACCTGCTCCACCGAGTTGCGCAAGCCCTTGAGCGCCGACTTCTGCACCGTCATCCACAACAGCGGCGTGGCTCGGCCATGCTGCGTCACGAGCGAGGCCACCAACACCGTCTGGTCATCCGGCTCGAAGTCCGTCCAGTCCAACACCACCACCGCCTCGCTGCGTTGTCCCAGCACGTACGGCACCCAGAGCGCGAACAACTCCCAGACGGGGATGCCGCTGTTGGACAACAGCCGGTCCACTTGCTTCACCCCATGTTTGCCCTGCTTGCCGCGCGCCACCCCCAGCATCTCCAGGCTGATCTCCTCCCGTGAGGGCTCGGGCTCACATGTGTCAACACGAGCCGTGAGCGCGTCGCTGCCCAACCCCGAGGTGGCCGGATCCGCGCCGCTGTTGTCCTGTCGGCACTCGAGCATGCTCTCCTCTGGCTGTTCCAGCGGTGGGTATCGGGGAACCCACGGCTGAAGCGCGAAGACAGCCATGGCTCCACCCATGATCGCGAGCCCAGCGCCCAGCACACGGGCCTCACGCGTCCAACTCCTCCGCGCAGCGGACACCCTGGCGCTCTGCTGAGCGAGGGGCTGCGGCGCCGAGATCTCCCCCATGCGTGCTGGTGGCTCGGGCCGCCCTGCCCGTGGCTCCCCGCCACCGCGACCCTCACGCCGAGCCACGGGGAGGATGACTTCATCCGCCTGGGGCCCTGCGGTGCGAATCGCCTCCTCGAGCGCCTGCTCCAGCTCCGCCGCGCTGCTACGGGCTGAGGGCTCCAGCGAGAGCAGCTGGCGGACCAGCGCCGCCAGCTCCGGGCACACCGTCACCCTCTGCTCAGGAGGCTCCCACACAGGCGGCCGGAAGGAGGGATCGCTGTCCAGAAGCTCGGCAGAGAGTACCGGATGAGGGTAGGCGCCCGTGGACAGGCAGTACGCGGTGACGCCCAGGGCATACACGTCATCGGCAGGGCCCGGCTTGTAGTGGGCCCCGGGAAGGTGACGGTGGAGCCAGTGGAAGCGAAGGGCCTCGGGGCTGCGGTAGTAGGGAGTGCCGGGAGGAAGCAGCTCTCTCGTGAGCGTGGGCGCCCCCAGAAAGTCTCCGGCGCCAAAGTCCAGCAGCGTCGGCCAGAAGTCGTGTGGGCGCACGAGGATGTTGCCGCCCTTCATGTCGCGGTGAACGCCGCCGCTGGCATGCGTCGCGCCAGAGCGCCGGCCACCGGAGCCACCACCCTCATCACCAGGCGCGAGGTGAGCGAGCGCGAATAGGCCCACTGATACAGGGGCACACCCCCAACCCATTGCATGGCGAGGAAGGGGAAGGGGCCTGCGGGGTGCTCCCACAGGCCGTGGCCGTACAGGCGGGGAACGTGGGGGTGAGGGTTGCGGCGCAGCAGCTCCGCCTCGCGCAGGAAGCGCGGATCGTTGGGATGAAGCGCCACCTTCAAGGCCACGGGTTCGCCGTGCATCTCGGCGGCGGGCTGGGCGAGGTACACGGCGCCATAGCCCCCCAAGGCCTGCCGCGAGAGCACACGCCATGGGCCCACCACGGTGCCGTCTGGCAGCTCGGCGGGATGGAGGCGGTGAAGGGGGAGGGGCGGGGAGATAGGAGCCTCGAAGGAAGGGGAGCCGCGTGAAGCCGCGCTGCCAGTGTTCCTCAAAGGTGTCTGCCTGGCTGAGCGAGCCGGAGCCGTATGAGACCCGGGAGGTAGGGCCCATGCTGTCAGACCCAATGGCTAGGGTGGTGCGCATGGTCTCGATGAAGCACGAAGGGCTATTGGCCCTCTTCCGTAACCGTCCCACCCTGGCACCCGAGCTGCTGCAAGAGGCGCTCGGCATGGAGCTACCCTCCTGGTCCGAGGTGCGGGTGGAGTCCGCCGAGTTCAACCAGGTGGTGCCCACCGAGTACCGGGCAGACCTGGTGATACTTCTCCTGGACGGCAAGCCCATCATGGCCATCGTGGTGGAGGTGCAGCTTTCACCGGACAAGGACAAGCGCGAGAGCTGGCCGGTGTACCTGACGAGCCTCCGCTCACGGTTGAGCTGTCCCGTGGTGCTACTGGTGGTCGCGCCGGATGCAGCGGTGGCACGCTGGTGCGCTCAGCCCATTGAACTGGGACACCCGGGCTTCATGCTCCGGCCGTTGGTGCTGGGACCGGAGGCCGTGCCCGTCATCGTGGATGAACAAGCTGCCCTGGAGGACCCGGAATTGGCGGTGTTGTCGGCGATAGCACACGGGCAGGAAGAAGAGGTGGGCGCAGCGATTGCTCAGGCAGTGTTGCGCGCGGCGCGGGGGCTTGATGGGGAGCGCAGCAGCCTCTACGTTGACCTGACGATGGCGTCGCTGAGCGCAGCGGCCCGGCGGAGCCTGGAGGAGCTGATGAAGAGTGGCAACTACGAGTACCAGACCGAGTTCGTGCGCCAGTGGATTGATCAAGGGTTGGAGAAGGGACTGAAGACGGGGCGAGAGGAGGGCCGTCTGGAGGGAGAACAGACGGCCCTTGTGAAGGTGCTCGAGGCCCGTGGCTTCACGCTGGATGACGCGGTTCGTCAGCGCATCCAAGAGTGCACTCAGTTGGCACAGCTTGAACTCTGGCTGCGCAAGGCGGTGGCTGTCACGTCTGTCCACGAACTCTTCGAGGCCCCTTCCCCGTGAGGACGAGCCCGGCCCCTGAGGCTACGCAGTACTGCCAATAGCGGAATTCTCAAGGGCCTCGGACGACGAGAGGGTATTGGGCCTCTCTACTTCGCGTCCACGACCAGGACCATCCAGCGGTCCGTGGAGTGGTCGATGCGCACGTTGGAGGCGCCGGCCTCCTGGAGCTGCTGGATGATGCGCTCCAGGAAGACGAGCTGCTCCTTGGAGGCGTCCACGAAGACGTTCTTCTGCCGCGCTCCCTTGGCCTTGACCTTCGCGGGCTGGGCGGAGATGCCGTTGCCAGCCTCGTGACCGCTGGCTACCGGCTTGAACGAGGTGGAGCCGTCCTCCTCCGCGGCGTCGTGCTCGTCACGTGAGGGCTCCTCGGCGGGCGAGTTCGTGCGCTCCTGCTGGACCTGCTCGCGGAGCTGGTGGAAGGTCTTCGGGTTGAGGGTGGAGTCGAACTTCTCCTCGAAGCGCTCCTGCGCCTCCTGGCGGGAGATGTCCGGCTGGCTGCGGATGAGCTCGAGCAGGAAGGCGTTGCGCTCCTGAGTCTGGGCCTGGGAGATCCTGGGCATAGGTGTCGATTCCTCGTGAAGGGGGAGCCAAAAGGGCGGCGCAAGGTAGTCGAGCGCGATCCCTCAGGGAAGGGGCCATACGGCCCGTGTGACTCCCTCCGGAGCGTGCTACCGGGCAGGCCTTTTGCCCCCGAGAAATCGTGGCTTGAGCAGGCGCTGCTAGGTAGTGTGGAAGGTCCCCTACCTACTCGGTCCTGCCTACCCCTCGGCCGGGCAGGATGCTGGCGAGGTCCTGCCACGTGAACGTCCTACCTCCCCTGCCCGAGCTCGTCGCCCAGTTCCTCCAGCGCTTCGTCCACCAGCCTGCCGGGCAGTCCCTCCTGGCCCGGTATGCCGCGGACGCCGCTTTTGCTCGGGCCGCCTTCGAGGATCTGTGCCGCCGCGCCGACGCCGGAGAGGACGTCACGGAGCGGGTGCTGGCCAAGCTGCTGCCCCACCGCGACACCCCCTTCAACCGCCAGCGCGGCGCGTGGACCGCTCCCTGGGCCGTCATCAACCGCGAGATCAAGCTCTGGTTCCAGAACGTGGGCTGGGTGCCGGACGAGTTCGCCTGGCGGGTCATCGCCGCCAACCTCCTGCAGCTCTTCCGCGCGCTGGAGCGAGGGCCTCAGCAAGCCGCCCTGGAGGCCTTCGCCGCATCGCCGCTCTCGAAGGGCTTCCGCTCGGGCTTCCTCAGCCCAGCGCTGCGCTGCCTGCGGCCGGACCTGTACTTCGTGGTCAACGCCAAGAGCCGCCGCACGGGCAACTTCTGCCTCGCGCTGTGGGGCGAGCCTCGCGAGGTGAGCGTGGCGCTCGAACACTATCTGGAGGCCAATGCCACCCTCCGCTTCGTGCTCGAGCGCCTCAAGCCCCTGGGCATCCAGGATGCCGATCACTTCGACGCCTTCTGTCACTGGCTGTGTGACCGGAAGCTGGGTGGCTATCTCGCTCGTAAGAAGCTGGAGGAGCTGGAGGACGGGCCGCCCGAGGATGACATCGGCGGAGAGCCTGACGAGGAGCCCGCCGCCTGGGTCGTCCGCCACATGCTCTCGCGGCGCAACCTGCGCGCCGAGGTGCGCCGAGGCCGACGCAGCATGTGGACCGCGACCCAGCGCAGCTCTCGCGAGTGGCTCCAGGACGCCGAGCCGGGGGATCTCGTCTTCCTCTACCAGGCCAGCCCCGTGCGCGAGGTACTGGGGCTCGGCAGGATGGTGGCCGCACCCTCTCCGCTCGGCGAGGAGACCCGCTTCGAGGTGGAGTTCCTCACCGATGTCCTGCCACACCCCATCCCGCTCGCGTCCATCCAGGCGCACTCGACGCTCTCGGGGATGATGATGGCCTCGCCGCGCAGCGGGGTGGTGCTGCCCATCCGCGCCGATGAGCTGCCTCACCTCGCGAGGCTCGTCATGGATCGAAACCCCGAGGTCCGCGAGGTGCTCACGTCCTACCTGCCGCCCGAGATGCTCACGCCCGAGCCGGCCTCGGCTTCGGCCCCGCGCGTGCTGGAGTTGGCGGCGTGGGTGGACGAGTGGCGCCGCACCTCGGGCTACCCGGACGAGACGGACGCCCGGGACGCGCAGCAGCGCGAAGCGTGGGCGCGGATGCTCGCGAAGGAGGCGCTTGATCGGCTCACGCCGGAGGACTTCCGGCCCGTGTACCAGCTCGGGGTGCTGGGCGCGACGGGGCCCATGCCAGCCCTCAGCCGCTTCTTCCTGGAGGGCGGGGAGGAGGAGCTCGCCCGCTTCCGCGCCACGCTGCGTGACGTGCTGTACGGTGAAGGCCATGTGGAGCAGCGTCTGGATCGCGCGCTCGACAAGAGCACCTCCGCTTCCGTGAAGGGGCTGGGCGAGGCGGTGCTGATGAAGTGCCTGGCCATCCTCCAGCCCGAGCGCTTCCTGGGCGTCTATTCCGTCGAGGGCGAGCACGGAAAGGTGCGGCTGATGGAGATGCTGGGGCTGCCGCCGCTGCTGGGCTCGCTCTCACCGGGCACCCTGGCGGTGCGCTCCAATGACGCGCTCCGCGAGGCGCTGGCACCCCACCTGACGGCGGCGGGGTTGCCAGCCACGCAGGCCATGAGGCGTTTCCTGCACTGGCTCAAGGCCCGGCTGGATCAGCAGCCACCGCCCAAGGAGCTGGATCCGGCCGAGCGCTTCCTGCACGTCACCTCGCTGCGCCGAGAGCGGCTGGAGGAGCTGAGCGCGCTGCTGGAGCACCGGCGGCAGCTCATCCTCTATGGGCCTCCAGGCACGGGGAAGACGTTCATCGCCCGCGAGCTGGCCCGCTACCAGGCTGGCTCCGAGGCTCGCTGCGAGCGCGTGCAGTTCCACCCGGCCTACTCCTACGAGGACTTCATCGAGGGACTGCGCCCCCAGGTGGATCCCCAGGCGCCAGGAGGGCTGCGCTATGAGTACCGCGCGGGCATCCTCAAGGCGCTGGCGGAGCGGGCGCAGGCGTCTCCCACCGAGCGCTTCGTGCTGCTCATCGACGAGATCAACCGGGCCGCGCTGCCGCGAGTCTTCGGCGAGCTGCTCTACCTGCTGGAGTACCGCGAGGAGCGCGTGCGGCTGGCGGGCTCGGGGGATCTCTTCGAGCTGCCGTCCAACCTCTATATCCTGGGCACGATGAACAGCGCGGACCGGTCCATTGCACAGATCGACGTGGCGCTGCGGCGGCGCTTCCACTTCGTGCGGATGGATCCGGACACGGACGTGCTGCGGCGCAACCTGCTCAAGTGGGACGTGGCGCCGGACGTGTGCGACTGGGTCGTGCGAGGCCTGGAGGCGGTGAATGCGCGCATCGCCCGCTCGCCCGGCCGCGAGTTCTGCATCGGCCACTCGTTCTTCATGGACAAGGATCTGGACGCGGAGCGGGTGCAGCGCATCTGGCGCCATGACATCGGCCCGATGCTGGAGGACTGCTTCTACGACTCGCCGCAGGTGGTGATGGAGCTGCACGCCCTGTTCGACGCGGCCCGTCCGGGGCCTGTGGACATGACGGAATGACGGCGTGGACCCTCATCGAGTGGGAGTGGGCCGAGCTGCCGCTCTCGCCCGCCGATGTGCTCGAGGCCCAGACGCACCTGGGCCCGGCGCTCTCCGTTGAGCCCTGTGCGGGAGGCTTCAGGCTGCGCGCCCAAGGAGTGGCCGGGCTGGTGGCGCTCCCTGGAGGGACGCTGCACGTGCGGCCCAAGGTGCCATCGCTCAACCTGCTCGCATTGATCGACTACTCAGCGAGGGACGTGGCCTGGAGTGGAGACACCGTTAGCGCGGATACATCGGAGGATCTGCTCTCACTCCTTGGTGCCCTCTATATGCGGCGAGTCGAGCGGCTGGCGCGCGGGGGTTGGGTGCGCGGGTATCGCGAGGAGGAGGCGGAGCGCCCGGCGATGCGCGGCCGCTGGCTCGTGGGGAGGGACGTGGCCCGCCCGCCTACGCACAGGCACCTGCTCTCGTGCCGGTTCGATGAGTTCACCCCGGATGTAGCGCCGAATCGTGTGCTGCTCGCGGCGCTACAGATCCTGGAGCGCTCCGGTCCCTTTGGTCCACACGTCGCGGCGCATGCACGCGCGCTGGCTCTCACACTGGCAGAGGTGCAACCGCTGGCGGAGGTACGGGCGGCGGTGCAGGTGTTGGCCTCGGATCGCCGCTTCGCGGCGTATGGCCCGGCGATAGGGCTCGCGCGCCTTATCCTCGAAGGTGCTGGCGCACAAGCCACACCGGGTCAGCATCCGCTCTCTTCCTTCATCATCCGGTTGGCGCCCCTCTTCGAGGCGGCCGTCACCCAGGCCCTAACGAAGGTGGCGGATGCGCGCGGGCTGACGTGTCATGCACAGCGCCCGCTGTCGCTGGATGCGGAGGGTCAGCTCATCCTCATCCCGGACCTCGTGATCGAGCACGGAGAGGCTCGTCTCGTCATCGACGCCAAGTACAAGCTCCCATCCGAGGGAATGCCTCCAGCGGATGACTTCCAGCAGCTCGTCACCTACCTGGCATGTCTCAACACGCGACGAGGGGCACTCGTACTCCCAGCGTTGGGGGCAGTGCCGGAGGAGACAACCCTCTCCTTGAGGACCTTCGGACGACCCAGCGAGGTGCGGATCCTAAAGGTGCCGCTCGGGGGCCGTGTAGCCCGAGTCAGCGCAGCACTCGAGTCAGCCGCCGAGCAGCTCGCCTCATGGCTATGCATCGATTCAGGCACTAGCCATCGATTCAGGATTAACACTTAAATTTCAGGACTTTATGAACTAGAATCTATCCGATTTTCTATTCATCAGCCTATTCAGGCCTTGGGAGCCCGGCATGGTAACCGTAGACCAGTTGCTGGCAGCGCTCGGCAGGTTGGGCCAGACCCGAGCAAGCGAGCTCACATCCCGGCTCGGCGTCTCGCAGCCTACTGTCTCGCGGCTCATTACAGCCGCCGGAGATCGCATCTGCCGGATGGGCACAGGCCGAGCGACACGATACACGCTCACACGCTCCATCTCCCCACTCGGCACTCAGCTCCCCATCTACCGGCTCGGTGAGGCAGGGAAGATCCTCCGGTACGGTACCCTTCACCTGCTCGCGGGCGGGCATCACTGCCGCGTACTCGGAAGGCCGCCATGTGCTCGTGAAGTTCTCACCCGCGGATGAAAGCGCGGCCGCACAACGGTGGAGGGACCTCCTGGTCTGCGAGAGCATCGCGCTCGAGCTCCTCCGTGCTGAGGGGCTTCCAGCCGCAGTAGCTCGGTCGATCTCCCTCGAAGGGCGCTGCTTCCTCGAGGCTGAGCGCTTCGATCGGGTCGGCTCCCGTGGAAGAAAGGCACTGCTGTCTCTCGGCGCCATCGACGACGAATACTTCGGTCATCGCGACACCTGGACGAAGGCGGCTCAGCGGATGCTCGCCGCGCGGCGCCTGGATCCGGAAGACGCTCGAAGCATGCGCTGGCTTGATACCTTCGGCCAGCTCACCGGCAACACCGACCGGCACTTCGGAAACCTCTCCTTCTTCGTGGAAGAGGATGGCCGTTTCCGGCTCGCGCCCGTCTACGACATGCTGCCCATGCTCTTCGCACCGGTAGGGACGGATCTCATCGAGCGCCGCTTCGAGCCCGCTCCCCCCACCGCAGACAATCTCGACGTCTGGCCACACGCCGCCCGCTACGCGGTGGCCTACTGGGGCAGGCTGGGCGCCTCAGGCGAGCTCAGTCACGAGTTTCGCCAGCGAGCCCTCCACTGCAGGGATGTAGTCGAAGCGCTCATTGTCCAGATTCTGGGCCCCTGAAGTGGATCCGGTAGGCTATGGCTCATGCCCGTTTCCGACACCCCGAACAACGCACGGGAGATCTACCAGGCGCTGTTCGAATACTTCGGCAAAGGCTCCTCCGAGGCCACCCTCGTCATGATCATCTCCCGGCTGATGATCGAGGTCGAGGCGCTGCGCGAGGCACTCGCCAGTCCCGAGACCCCGGAGGCCGTGCGCCAGGCCTACCGCCAGGCGTATGAGCGCACTGCGGTGCTGTCGCACAACGCAGCCGGTCCCACGGGAGGCATGGAGAAGGTCCTCCGCCGCTTCTTTCCCCACAAGACCGACTCCGAGCGCTTCTCGTCGGAGATGGCCATGCTGGAGCGGCTCGGCGCGAACAGCGCGGAACAGCAGGCGATACGCGAGGAGCTGGAGACCGTCGAGACGTACACCTGACGGTCAGTCCGCGCTCACGGCCCTCGGTCAGCCGCTCGCCCCCAGATGCACCAGCATGCGGCCGAAGTTCTCGCCTCGGTAGAGCCCCGCGAACGCGGCAGCAGCGGCCTCCAGCCCCTCCGCAACATGCTCCCGGTACCGCAGCTTCCCTTCCTGCACCCAACGCCTCAGCTCCAGGCGCGCCTCAGCGAAGCGAACGGCGTAGTCGCTCACCACGAAGCCCTCCACGCGCAGCCGGTGGGTGAAAAGGTAGGTGGTGTTCTTCAACCCTGGCCGTTGCTCGACGGGTACCCCGACGTCCGCCACCAGCCCTGACAGCACCACCCGCCCACGCGGGGCCATGTTCGGCAAGGCCGCGTCCAGCACGGCCCCGCCCACGTTGTCCAGGAACACGCCCACCCCTTCGGGGCAGATCTTCCGGATCACCCCCGCGAGGTCCGTCTCCACGCGATGATCCATCACCGCGTCGAAGGCCAGCTCCTCCAACCACTGGCACTCCGCGCGGCCTCCGGCGATGCCCACCACGCGCGCCCCGTGCAGCCTCGCCACCTGCCCGGCGACAGAACCCACGGCCCCCGCCGCCGCGGACACCAGGACGGTGTCCCCCGACCGCAGCTTGCCCAGCTCCAGGATGCCGAAGTAGGCCGTCAGCCCTGGGATGCCGAACACTCCCAGCTCCGCGGACACGGGCTCCGGGCTCGGCTCCACCTTGCGCAGTCCTCGCGCCCCCACCACCGCGGCATCCCGGAGTCCCCAGCTGCCCACCACGAGCTCTCCCGGAGCGAACAGCTCGTTTCGGGAGTCCACCACCTCGCCCACCGTCGCGCTCACGATGACCTCTCCCGGCAGGAGAGCGGGCGCAGATGAGGCATGGCCTCCCAGCCTCGCCAGCGTCCCGGGGTCCACCGAGGCATACAGCGTCCGCACTCGAAGCTCGCCCTCCTCAGGTGGAGCCAGCTCCGCCGTCTCGATGCGGAAGTCCTCGGGCGCGGGGAGCCCATGGATGTAGCGGGCCAGGACCACCTGGCGGCTCGTCAGGGTACCGTTGGGCATGACTTCCTCCGGAGCCACACCATCCCTGCCCGGCATCGTTCTGGCAACCCCTGTGGGCTCCTCGCTACGCTCCCCGCCATGACATCCGCCCCCACCAGCAGCTCGAGCACCTCGGAGCATCCGCTCCTCACCTTCGCCCAACAGCTCGCGCCCCGTGTAGCCGCCCGCTCCGATGAGATCGAGGCCGCTCGCAGGCTGCCGGCCGATCTCGCCCAGGAGATGGCCCAGGCCGGTCTCTTCCGCATGTTCATCCCCGAGGCCTACGGGGGGCTCGAGCTGCACCCCTCTGTGTTCCTCGAGGTCATCGAGGAGCTCTCACGGGCGGATGGCTCCATGGGCTGGTGCCTCATGATCGGTGCCGCCACCGCCATATCCGCAGGGTGGCTGCCCGAGCCGGCGGCGCGCGCCATGTTCGAGCCCCGGGAGGCCATCACCGGCGGCGTGGCCGCACCGCTTGGACGGGCCGAGCGCGTCGAGGGTGGCTTCCGCGTCACCGGGCGGTGGCCCTGGGCCAGCGGCAGCCAGAACTGCCATTGGCTGATCGGCGGCACGGTGGTGACGCAGCAGGGCAAGCCTCTCCTGTCTCCCGCGGGCGCGCCCGAGATCCGCCTCATGGCCATGCCCGCCCGGGATGTCGTGCTGCATGACACCTGGCATGCCTCCGGCCTGTGTGGCACGGGCAGCGGCGACATGGAGGCGAAGGAGCTCTTCGTCCCCGCGGACTACAGCTTCTCGCTCATCACCGAGCACCCCCGCATCTCCCGGCCGCTCTATGGCTTCCCCGCCTTCGGGTTGCTGGGCATGGGACTGCCGGCCGTGACGCTGGGGATCGCCCGCCGCGCCATCGACGAGCTGTCCGCGCTGGCCCGCCAGAAGGTGCTCATGCCGAGCCGTAAGCCGCTCGCCACCCGTGCGGCCGTCCAGACAGCTGTCGCCGAGGCCGAGGGCCTCCTACGCTCCGCGCGGGCCCTGCTCTTCGAGGCGGTGAACAGCACCTTCACCGCCGCCACCCAGGGAGAAGTCTCCGTGCGCACCCGCGCCGACTTGCGGCTGGCCCTCACCCACGCCGTGCGCACCTCGGCGCGCGTCGTGGACCTCATGTACGAGGCTGCGGGAGGCTCGGCCGTCTTCCGCACCAGCCCGCTCCAGCGCTGCTTCCGGGACGTCCACACCGCCACCCAGCATGCGATGGTGGCCCCCCCCACGCTGGAGACCATCGGCAGCGTGCTCCTGGGCCTGGAGACCGACACCACCCTGCTCTGAAGAGGACCCGGTAGGACCGAGCGACCACCTCGGGGGCCGGTTATCATCCGTCCCCACGAGAGGCACGATGAACTTCCCGAAGGAGCTGGTCGAGGCAGTCCGCGAGTACCGCGTCGTCCCATTCGTGGGGGCGGGCATCAGCATGGGGGTGAAGCGGGGGATGTTCCCCTCGTGGATCCAGCTCCTGGAGCAGCTCGCCGAGCGGATGGGCCAGGAGGGCATCCCCGACTCCGCCATCGCCGAGGTGCGGCAGCGCATCGCCCAGGGCGACTTCCTCACCGCCGCGGAGCAGGCCTTCAAGGAGCTGGGGGCCTACCGCTTCAACCGCTTCCTGCGCGAGCGCCTGCGGGTGCGGCAGCCCCATGACGTGGACCTCTCCGTCATCCGGGCGCTGTGGGAGCTGCGCCCGCCGGTGGTGCTCACCCCCAACTATGATGACGTGCTGCTGTGGGGCCGGGAGGACGCCGAGCCCGTCTCCAATGATCAGGAGGACGAGCTCAACCTCATGGACGCGGAGGCCTCCGCCGACAAGCCACGCGTCTGGTACCTCCACGGCACCATCCACCGGCTGGCCACGCTGGTGCTGGCCGGCGCTGATTACAAGCGGCTCTACGGGGACGCGGGGCAGCCCGCGAGCTACTCGCAGTACACGAACGCGCTGGTCCGCCTGCGCGAGTGGATCCGCTCCAAGCCCTTCCTCTATATGGGCTTCAGCTTCAGCGATCCGTACGTGCTCAAGCAGCTGGAGCACGTCATCGGCATCACCAAGGGCCGCCACGTCCCCAGCTTCGCGCTGATGAAGAAGGGGCAGATCGATCGCGGCGCGCTGTGGCCCAAGTACAACATCCAGCTCGTCGAGTACGAGGACCACGGCCCACCGCTGGCGGAGTTCCTGCGCGGGCTGGGACAGGCCGCGTTCGGTGGCACCCGGGTGAGCCTATCGCTGGAGTCTCTCTCCGCGGCACCCACTCCAGGAGAGCTGCCGGCCGTCTCGAGGCCTACCCTGGAGCAGGAGTACGCGCGCATCCTCCGGACCCAGCACCGGCTGGTGCTGCTGGCTCCCGAGGACAGTGGAGCCCGGGCGCTCGCGCGCCGCGTGGCGGCTCAGTATGGAGAGCGTGTCACATGGCTGGCCCCGCCTAACGTGCCTGACTGCACAGAGGCCGAGTACTGCCGGGCGCTCGCGGGGGACGCCCCTGACGCCAGCAGCGTCACCAGCTTCGACGCGCTGGTGGAGCACCTGCGGAAGAGGGCTGCCCGGCTTGGGCGAGATCACCTCATCGTGCTGCGGTACGAGTGGGGGCCGTTCGATCACCTGACGGTGCTGGGGCGTCACCTGCGCCGGATGATGGACGAGCTGTCCGCGGTGCAGTTCCACTTCCTCATCGCCGGCGGCGAGCGCTCCGCGTGGCTGCTGCACAACATGAAGAGCTTCTCGGTGTTCAAGGACGCGCCCCGCCGCGAGGTGCCGGACCTGACGGTGGACGAGGTGCACCAGTTCCTGGATGCCGCAGGCCACAGCGGGGCGCGCTGGGCGCAGGATGTCCACGCGGCGACGGGAGGACACCTCGGCCTGCTCCGGGAGGTGCTGAGCAGCGAAGGGGACCTGGACATCGACGCCGTCACCGCGCGGCTGGTGCGCGGCCCGTCGCTCCGGGGCACGGTGCAGGAGTGCCTGCGCCAGGACGAGCGCAATGGGTACACGGGAGAGCGCAGCTGCCAGGGCGTGCTCGCGAAGCTCCTCGCCGGGCAGCAGGTGAGAGAGCTGGATCCGCTCGACAATCAGGTGGAGTACCCGGAGGTGCGGCTGTACTTCGCCGGGCTCGTACGGAGCGATGGTGCCGGGAAGACGGTGCTGCGGTGCAAGGCCGTGGAGCTGGCCGCGCGCGATGCCCTGGCTCGAAAGGATGTGAGGCCATGAACCGGTACGCCCTGTGCCTCAGCCTGACCGTGGCACTCGTGGCCATGGGCTTCCGTTCGGAAGAGCTCGCCGAGCTTGTCCCGGAAGGCGAGCCCCAGGAGCTCCTCCGAGGCGCTTACTGGGCCGCCATGGGGAGCGTGGGCGCAGTGGCCTTCAGCCCGGATGGGCGTCTGCTGGCCTCGGGTGGGAGCGATGGGGCCGTGCGGGTGTGGGACGTGGCCACTGGGCGCGAGCTGCGGCGCCTGGAGGGCCACACGGATTCGGTCCAGTCCGTGGCCTTCAGCCCCAACGGCCGCACCCTGGCCTCGGGCGGCAAGGACAACATTGTGCGGCTGTGGAGCGTGGACACCGGGCGCGAGCTCAACAGCCTGAAGGGACACACGGACTTCGTGCGCTCCGTCGCCTTCAGCCCGGATGGGCAGACCGTTGCTTCAGGGGCAGGCGACATGACCGTGAGGTTGTGGGACGCCGGCAGCGGGCTGCCGCGAATGACCCTGGCGGGGCCCGCGGACCCCGTCCTGTTCTTCTCCTCCGACGACAACCTCCAGGCCGTGGGGGCCAAGGGTGAGTCCCTGCAGGAGTGGAACGTCAGCACGGGCGAAGAGCTGAGTCAGGGCATGGTGGAGGCCACACAAGAGGGCGTGGCGGAGGCCCCCTCTCCCCCCTCTCAGGCAACGGAACCGCAGAGGCCGCCGAAGCGGTGGGGCAACAAGCCGTCCCTCCAACACAGCGCGGAGCAGCAGGATCCTCTCTCTGTCTACAGTCCGGATGGAGCGCTGGTGGCCTCGGGCGGCAGTGACAACACCATCCGGCTGCGTGAGCCGTCAGGCCGGGTGCTGCGCAAGTTCGAGGGGCACACAGCCCCTGCGCAGGCCCTGGCCTTCAGCCCGGACGGGCGCACCCTGGCCTCCGGAGGAGGAGACAACACCGTGCGCCTGTGGGACGTTGCCACGGGACGGGCGCTGAGGCGCCTGGAAGGCAACCTCTCTCCCGTCTGGTCCGTGGCCTTCAGCCGAGATGGGCGCACCCTGGCCTCTGCTGGCAGCGACACGCTGATTCACCTCTGGGACCCTGGCACTGGCAGCGAGCTGCGACGGCTGGTGTCCCATACAGATCCCGTGCGGGCCGTGGCCATCAGCAGTGATGGGCGCCTGCTGGCCTCGGGAGGGGAGGACGGCATCATCTATCTCTGGGAGCCCAGAACGGGCCACCAGCCGCGCCGCCTGGAGGGCCACACCGGTTCTGTGTACGCCCTGGCCTTCAGTCCGGACGGGAGCTTGCTGCTCTCGGGCGGTGGGGACGCCTCCCTCCGGCTGTGGAGAACCAGCAACGGCCAGCCTCTGAACACGCATTCCGCGTATCGCGCCCAGCAGTCCGAGAAGAGCTCCCTCAACCCCAAGAGCTCCGTGCGCGCCGTGGCCTTCAGCCCGAACGGCCGCACCGTGGCCTGGGGAGGTGACGCTGGCTTGGGGCTCATCGAGGATCTCCCCAACTCTTCATCGCCCCTCAGGCGTGAGGTGCATCCTGGCTTCGTGCGCGCCGTGGCCTTCAGCCCGGATGGCCGCACCCTGGCCTTCGGCGGAGACGACAAGCTGGTGCGGCTGTGGGATGTGCGAACCGGAGCCCTGATCAGCACCCTGAAAGGCCACTCGGGGCCTGTCTGGTCCGTGGCCTTCAGCCCGGATGGGCGTACGCTGGCCTCGGGGGGCGGAGACAAGAAGGTGCTCCTGTGGAAGGTGGGCACCAGCACCCCTCAGCACACGCTGAAGGGTCACATGGGCTGGGTCACCTCCGTGGCCTTCAGGCCAGACGGGCAGAGCCTTGCCTCGGGAGATGATGCGGGCGTGGTGCGCCTGTGGTCGCTCCAGGATCCAGAGCCCTCTCAGGGCCTGCTGCGCGGCGCCAGGCAGGGGTGGCTGAGCCAGCTCCCAGGTGAGCCCGTCTTCCGGCACGATGAAGGCAGCTTCCTCTCCCACGTCCGACAGGACGGCACGCTCGAGTCCGTCCTTCCGCCGCGCCCCGAGCTTCCGCCGCGGCTGAAGGCCGTCCCTCAAGCCCCTCTCGTGCCTCCAGGGGACTTTGGAGAGATGGGGGAGCTGGTCCTCACTGTCTCCAATGCCTCGGAGGCGGACCGGGCCTACTGGCTCCGCGTCACCGCCGCAGCCAACCTTCCCCCTGGCCTGGTCCTCCTGCCACCCGCGCCCGTGCCACGTCTGGAGCCCGGAAGCTCAGTGCAGCTGAGCGTGGGGCTCTCCTACCTGAGGCCCGAAGGGGCTCCTCCCCCTGAAGACTCCGCGATCCGGCTCAAGCTCGTGGATGCCTTCGGCACGGAGTTCCCCATGGAGGAGATCTTCCTCCCGCTGAGAACTCCCGAGCTGGCCCTGGTGAAAGGCCCCCACGTCAAGGACGAGACCTTGACCTTCACCCTCAAGAACACGGGCTCCCAGCCCACGGGAGAGCTCTCCCTGGTGGGTGAGTTCGGAAGTCACGGCAAGCAGCACAGCGGGCCACGGCACAAGCTGACGGATCTGGCGCCCGGGGATGAGTACTCCATCCCCATTCAGCTCTCTCCCGGCGCGCTGAAGGCTGGCAGGTTCACGTTCAAGCTCACGGCGAGCTACGAGAAGTGGCCGCGCACGTGGACCTTCACTGTCCCCGAGGTGAAGGTCCCCGTCCCCTATGGCGTCTACATCTCGCTGGCTCTGGGGGCGCTCCTGCTCTTCGGCTTCGTGTACTACGCGCGCGTCTATCGCAACCCCATGGTGGTGCACGCCTCGAGCTCTCCCGCCACCCTCAGGAACTATCCGCTGGCGCAGATGGTCGCGGCGGACCATGCACTGCGGCGTGCGCGGCGCCTGGACTCCACCATCACCGCGGCGGGCATCCCCGCCACCCGCTGGGCGCGGGCGCTCTGTGGTGCCAGGGAACCTCAAGATGCAGCCAGGGCCTTCGCGGAGGCCATTGGCGGACGTCTCGGCGCCCACCTGGGCTCGAACAGCTGGGCGCTGTCGCTGCCACCGCTCCGGCTGCGCTTCGCCCGGGATACCGCTGTCGTCGTCATCGATGGCACGCGCCTGGAGTCCGGCGACGCCGAGCGCCGCATGGCCGATATCTTCCAGGATGGCCGAGGCCCCAGCCAGGTGCTCGTGCTGGACCGCACGAGCTCGCAGAACGCGCGGCGGACCCTCGAGGGCGTGCCTCGAGTGCGCTGCGTCGTCCTGTCTGACAACCGGCTGAGGGATTTGCTGCTGGCCGATGAGCCCGTGCGCCTGCTGGAGACCACCATCTCCGAGCAGGTCGCCGTGTCGGAGCTGTCGCCCTACCAGGTGGCCGGCGGTGTGAAGCTGGAGAATCTCTTCTTCGGCCGCGAGCGCGAGGTGCGTGCCATCGCGGACCGCGCCATGCGCAACTTCCTCGTGGTGGGCCAGCGGCAGATGGGTAAGAGCAGCCTCCTGCTCGCGGTGCTCCGCCGGCTCCAGGCCCGTGCGGATCTGGAGGCGAGCTATGTGGAGCTCGCGGACGCGGATCTGCATCGGCGGCTCGCCCGCGAGCGGGATCGGGTGCCCGCGGGTGGGGCGCCGCTCCCGCCTCTGGTGGATGTTGCCGCGGATACGGCTGCCCGGCCGCGCGTGTGGCTGATCGACGAGGCCGATGACTTCATCAGCGCTGACGCCAAGGCGGGCTACCCGGTGCTGCAGGCCATGCGCGCGCTGGCCGAGGAGGGACGGGCGTACTTCATCCTCGCCGGGTTCTGGGATCTGTACCGGGCGGTGGTGCTCGATGAGAAGCAGCCGCTGCGCAACTTCGGCGAGCACCTCCGGCTGGATCCGCTGGATCCGCGCTCGGCGCTGGCGCTGGTCACCGATCCGATGACGGCCTTGAGCCTCCAGTGGGATGCGCCCTCCACGCCCGAGTTCCTGGTGGAGCAGTCCGGGCGCCGGGCCAACCTGCTCGTGCTGGCGTGTAAAGCGCTGGTGGAGACTCTGCCGCCGGACACTCACGTGCTCACGCGCGAGCATCTGGAGCGTGTCCTGCGAGAGGACAAGGATCTGCGAGATCAGGGCCGGCGCTGGCGTGGTGACCACCCACTCCACCGTGCGGTGGTACGCCAGGCGCTGCTGCTCGGACGGCCCACGCGCGAGGAGGTGCGGCAGGCGCTCAAGGCGCGAGATGCCGATATCCGCTCCGCCGACTTCGACGAGGCGATGGACCACCGGGAGCTGAGCTACGTGCTGGTGCCGGACGGCGAGGGCCGCCTGTACTGTCCGGTGCCGCTCATGCAGCGCTACATCGAGTCCGAGCGTGGACTGGACGCGGGGCTCGCCGAGGATCTCGAGGACCTGCGCCGCCGGGGGCTTGCCGAGGTGCCGAAGCCCGCGTGATTGGCGGCGGGGTTTCCCCTTTGCTCGTCATGAGTCCTTCAGCGGTTCTTCCAATAACCAGGCCTGCGTCGTAGATGCGCAAACGCCAGTACACGCACGTGAGCTTCAAGCTGTATATAGACGATGGCGTAAGGGAACCTCTTCAGCAGCACTCGACGCGCCCCTACAGCCTTATGCACGCTCTCCACCAAGCTCCCTAATGCTGGATTTGCCTCAACACGGCGAAAATAATCGCGCGCATCCGAGAGTAGCTCTCGGCCCAATCCGAGGCTGCGGGACTCATACCAAGCTGCTGCTTCATGGAGCTCTCGACGGGCCTCCGCCGAGAGCTGCAGTTTTCGGCTCATTTCCTGGGCAGTTCAGCCTCGATCTCGTCGCAGACTGCCTCCCAATCACCGGCTGCCGGACTCCCAGCACGAGCCTCCTGCGCCCGGCGTTCAATCTCCCGAGCCCATGCAGTCTCCGCATCAGGATCGGACTCTCCCTCAAGTAGAGCCAAGAGTTCCCGGAGGACGAGCGTTTGCTCCTCGGGCGAGAGCTTGAGGGCTTCGTCGAGTACTTGGCGAGCGCGGCGCGTCATACCTAAACGATAATGCTTGGTTCCCGCTTCGTCGAGCATCCCCCTCCGCTTGGCCTCCCGAAAAAGTCAGCATCAGGCCTCGTCCGCGGACTCCTCTTCACCGGTAAGCCAGCGCTGGAGCATCTCCGTATCATCGAGCCGGAGCAGTGCGTCCGCGTTCCAGTCCACCAGCAGCAATGGCCGCAGCGCCCCAAGCGCCTTCATCGCCGCGAGAAAGGACGGCTGCTTCGCGGGCTCCACGAAGGATGAGCTACAGAAAATGGACCGCACGCGCCCGCTCTCGTCCCAGCTCGCGTAGAGGGCCATGTACCCGCTCACGACCCACGCTCGTGTTCGCTGCACGGGCTCCCGGTACGTGGAGTAGCCAGTCTCCACCTCGTCCGTGAACGGCAGGTGCGGAGAGAGCGCAGCGTCCAGCTCGGCGAGCGTGAGCCCCAGCTCCACCATGCTCACAGGAGAGTCCTCGCAGATGTAGATCGACGTCCAGCCAGCACCGCCCGGAACTCGGTGCTTCACGTCGTGCTCCGCGATGCGCCCGAGCTGCTGCTCGCAATGGACCCACGCGCCCACGGGGAGGATCTCCACCGCACCGTCATCGTCTTCGTGGAAGAAGACCTTCGTTCCCTGGGACGCAGTCACACCTGAACCTTCCTCTGAGCGCGAGCGCTATGCCTGCTCCGAGCCTGTGGGCAGCTTTCCGGACGCAGCAGGCGTGGCGTCCGCCGGGCTCTCAGCGCCGGGCCATGAGATGTTCAGCTTCTTCAGCAGAGCGTCCGCTTCGCGCTGCTGGACGAACGCGCGCAGCTCGTCGGCGAGCTGCTTCTGGCTCACCTCGGCCAACTCCACCACCCGCTGCAGCGCGGCCAGATCGTACGCGCCCGCCTTCGGATCCGAGAACACCTGGATGACCTTGCGCAGCAGCTCGCACAGGCGCGCGAGATCCTCCCGCGAGGACTGGGTGGCCTGCAGCAGCCGCTGCTCGGCATCCCTCAGCAGCGGCTCCGTCACCTGCTCCCTCAGCGCCTCGGGAGTGTCCACCGTGGAGGCACTGCCCATGAGGCCGCCCAGCAAC
>Ga0247825_10000880_pt1 | contig 19469 bp, 21 predicted proteins | sample 13C_Vanillin_Day_FD_194413 | JGI IMG/M metagenome (GOLD analysis project Ga0247825, IMG submission 194413) | Soil microbial communities from agricultural site in Penn Yan, New York, United States - 13C_Vanillin_Day48 | ecosystem: Environmental > Terrestrial > Soil > Agricultural land | place...
GTCGAAATGGGTCAGCAGCAGACCCTCGAGCGCCGCACCCAGATGCACGTAGACATCGTCACCGAAGCCCTGGCGCACCTCGGGGCCTAATCCGACTCCCCGGCCCAGAAGCAATCGCATGTCCGGTCCCCTCTCCCCCAGAGTCGCTTGTCGAATAGCGAAGCGGCAGAGGGCTTGGGTGAGGGTCGGCCTCCCTCATGACGATCAGGTGTCGGCGGTCGGAAATTTCAAATCATGAACCGTGAACCGCACCTCAGTGCGTATGCGACCCCGGCCCATGACTGTGCCCGCCCGGACCGTGGCTGTGCCCGTGTCCACCCACGGGCGGACTGGGCAGCGACTGAGGCTCCAGCGCACCGCCCTTCGTGAAGGACATCGGCATCGTAAAGATGCGCTCGGCGGGCGTGTTGTCCTGAGGGCAGAAAGCAGGCTCGGTGGCGCGGCTGAACGGTCGCGACACCTCGAACTCGATGCCGCATTTATTGCAGCGAAAGTCGTACAACGGCATTGACCCGAGCCTCCTGCGTTTCCCTTCTCCAAGATTATCATCGACACCGAAACAACACCCCGCCTCTTTCCTGTCATTGCTATGAAAGTCCCATAACCGAGGCGTACCTGCCTCGGCGGCGTCGGGCGGAGCGGGCACTGACGCCCGTGTCCGTAATTTCATCGATGGGGTAGAGGCCGAACTCCTCGTGACGATTGCCAGGAGGGAACCCAACGAAGCAATCCTTCGCACGCCGTCAGCCGTACTTTCCCAGCGCGGCTGTCGAGGAGATTAGGGCGATGACCCGGCGGGCGGTCATTAGCCTATACTGACGAAGTGACCACATCGCAGGCTCAGGGCCTGGTCAGCGAACTGCGAGACCAGGGCTTCAAAATTACTTCGCCGCGCCAGTTCGTGATTGAGTCCGTCGCCGGCCGTGAAGACAACTTCACCGCCGAAGCCCTCGCCGGCGAGCTCTCCCCCATCGGCCGCGCCACCGTCTATCGCACCCTCAAGCTCCTCGTCGACCAGGGCCTCGTCTGTCGGCTGGTCCTTGGCGACGGCTCCGTCGCCTACCGCGTCAGTCACGCCGCCCACCACCACCACCTTGTCTGCGTCAGCTGCGGTGCCACCGAGGACGTTGCCCTCGCCGACGTCGAAGACGTCATCGGCAAAGTCCGCGACGCGACCGACTACGACATCGTCGGCCACCGCATCGAGGTCTACGGCATCTGCCCTGATTGCCGCGCCCGGCAGAGCTGAACTACATTACAAAACCGTAAATCACCCATCAAAAAGTCACGTCTTTGCGCCCGGATTTCGCCTTGCGCCATCCACCTAACTGAGATAGCATCTCATTTACAAATGAGAGTACGTCTCAACTAGATGGTGGTCGTATGAAGCTCCTTCTCCTCTCCTTCGCGCTCCTTGCGCTCCTGCTCGCCGCCTGTAGCGGCGAAGACAGCGACTCCGGCAAGCCCAACGTGGTCGCAATCACCACCCAAATCGGGGACTTCGCGAAGAACGTCGGCGGCGACCGCATCGACCTTACCGTCCTCCTGAAACCGAACCAGGATGCGCACGACTTCGACTTCGAGCCCAGCCAACTTCGCGACATCGCCGGCGCCGACCTCATCCTGCGCAACGGCCTCGGCCTCGACGACTTCCTCGACGACGCCCTCGAGAACACCGACGCCCCGGTCGTAGCAGTCACCGACGGCGCCACCCTGCGCGAAGGCAGCCACGACCACGAAGAGGGCGAGGACGAAGAGCACGAAGGTCACGGCACCGACCCCCACGTCTGGCTATCGGTGGACAACGCCCGCGTCATGGTCGAGAACTTGCGCGATGCCCTCATCGACCTCGACAACGCCAACGCCGACTACTACCGCGACAACGCCACGCGTTACCTGAGTACGCTCGATGCCCTCGACCGCGATATCCAGACCCACGTGCAAAGCATCCCGGCGGCCTGCCGCAAGCTCGTCACGAACCACGAGGTGCTGGGCTACTTCGCCGAGGCCTACGGCTTTGAGCTTGTCGGCAGCGTTATCCCCAGCACGGTGACCGACGCGCAGCCCTCCGCGGCCGACGTCGCCGATATCGTGCGCAAGATTCGCGACGAAGACGTCCCCGCCATCTTCGCGGAGTCGTCCGCCAACCCCGCTCTCGTGGAGCAGGTGGCGCGCGAAGCCGGCATCAAGGTGGTGGACGACCTCTACGGCGACTCCCTCGGCCCGCCAAGCAGCGCCGGCGGCACCTACGAGGGCATGATGCGCGAGAACACCCGGAAAATCGTCGAGGCCCTGAAGGCGTGCTGAGCGCGCCCTATGCCCTATGCCCTACCCGTCTAAAATGGATGCATGGCCTACTACCCGATATTCCTCGAAATGGCCGGGCGCCGCGTCCTCGTCGTCGGTGGCGGCAACGTCGCCGAGGGTAAAGTCGCCGGTCTGCTCACGGCCGGCGCCGACGTCACAGTCGTCGCGCCGGACCTGACGCCCGCTCTCCGGCAGCGATACGAGGCAGGCGAGTTCCGCCATGACGCCCACGCATATAGCGATGGCGACCTCGAAGGCTACGAGGTCTGCTTCGTGGCCACCGACGACGGCGCAGTCAACGCCCAGGTCGCCGCTGAGGGCAAGCGACGACGCATCTGGGTCAACGCCGCGGACGACCCCAGGTACTGCGACTTCATCCTGCCGTCCGTCGTGCGTCAGGGCGACGTGGTCGTCGCCGCATCGACCGGCGGCTCCAGCCCTGCCCTGGCCCGACGCTTACGCGAGGACCTCACAGCCTTTCTCTCGGAAGATTACGCACCGCTAGCAGATCTCCTCGCAGAGGTCCGCGCCGATATCCGTAGCCGAAGCCTCGTCGTCGAGGCCGACCGCTGGCAGAATGCCATCGACGGCCGATTCCGCGCCCTCGTAGCTCAGCGTCGTATTGAAGAGGCTCGTGCCTATCTGGAGCAAGGGCTTGGCGTCGCCGAATCGAAGTCGGGGGCTTAGGCGCCATCGTGGCGACTCTACGTCTGGGCACCCGAGGCAGTGCCCTCGCTCGTCGCCAAACTGAGCTTGTGAGCCAGGCCCTGACCGCGGCTCACCCCGGCATTGCCATCGAAACTATCGAGGTGCGGACGGAGGGCGATCGGCGTCAGGACGTCCCGCTCGAAGAGATGGGGGGACAGGGTGTATTCGTGAAGGAGATCGAGCAGCGACTTCTCGCCGGAGAGATCGATATCGCCGTGCACAGCCTCAAAGACATGCCCTCCGAGCTGCCTGCCGGCCTCACCCTCGGCGCCCTGATGCCCCGGGGCGATGTGCGCGACGCCCTGGTGGGGCGTGACGGCCTGGACCTCGACGGTCTCCCCGCCGGCGCGCGCATCGGCAGCGACAGCCGCCGTCGCGCCGTGCAGCTGATGGCGCTGCGCCCGGACATCGATGTCGTGAGCATACGGGGCAACGTCGACACGCGATTACGTAAAGTGGATGCCGGCGAGTACGACGCGGTGGCGCTCGCGGTCGCCGGCCTCGAACGCCTCGGGCTCGGCGGCCGCGCGACACAGGTGTTTTCGGATCGCGAGTTGCTGCCTGCCGCCGGTCAGGGCGCCATTGCGGTCGAGTGCCGTGCCGCCGATGGCGAGACGCTGGGCCTGCTCGCGATCATAGATGACACCTCGACGCGCGCCGCTACGGATGCTGAGCGTGCGTTCTTGCGCGCGATGGGCGCCGGTTGCCGTCTCCCTATCGCTGCCTACGCAACTGTTGACGAGGGCACGCTACGCCTTGAAGCCATGATCGCCGACGATGCCGGCAAGATGTACCGCGGCGCCGCCTCGGGGTCCGTTGAGAGCGCAGAAAACCTGGGCAGCAGCCTCGCTCACCGTCTTAGAATCGAGGCCCGCATATGAGTGGCTTTGTATCCCTGGTCGGCGCCGGTCCCGGCGATCCCGGTCTGCTCACGCTGGCCGGTCGCGACCGTCTCGCCGGCTGCAACGTCGTCGTTTATGACCGTCTGATCGACCCGTCTTTGCTCGATTACGCGCCGGCGCAGGCTGAGCGCATCTTCGCAGGCAAGTCGCCCGAATCGAAGGCGCTCACCCAGGACGAGATCAACGAGTTGCTCGTTGCTAAGGGCCTCGACGGCAAGCGCGTAGTCCGTCTCAAAGGCGGAGACCCGTTCGTCTTCGGCCGCGGCGGCGAAGAGGCCCTCGCGCTGGCAAAGGCGGGCGTCGCCTTCGAGGTCGTACCCGGTATCTCGTCGTCGATCGCCGGCCCCGCCTACGCCGGTATACCGGTCACCCATCGTGGTCTTGCGTCATCCTTCGCGGTAGTCACGGGTCACGAGGACGAAGACAAGCCGGACGCCAGCGTGGACTGGCGGCGCCTCGCCACCTCCGTCGACACCATCGTCGTGCTCATGGGCGCTGCCGCCCTCGCGGGAGTGGCCCGAGCCCTTATCGAGGGCGGCCGGGCTGCGGAGACGCCGGCAGTCACAATCGAGTGGGGCACAACCACCCGCCAGCGCAGTATCGCGTCGACCGTGGAACGCATCGCAGGGGCAGTGCGAACCGCCGGACTGCGCAACCCCCTGCTCACAGTCGTGGGGCAGGTTGCGTCGCTCCGAGACCACATCGCGTGGTTCGAGAATCGCCCCCTCTTCGGCAGGAAGGTGCTGGTTACGCGCACCAGGCGCCAGGCGAGCACACTATCGGATCTCCTGCGGCGTGAAGGCGCCGTGCCCATCGAGCTACCGGCGCTGGAACTCTCGCCAATCGCGACCGACGCCGAACTGGACGCGATGACCCGGCGACTGGAGTCGCGGCACTACAATTGGTGCCTGTTCACCAGCGCGAACGCCGCCGCATTCGTCTTCGACTATCTGGCTCGGTCAGGCCGCGACGTGCGGGTGTTCGCCGGCTGCAAGCTCGCGGCGCTCGGCGCCGCTACGGCATCCGCGCTCGAGGCGAAGGGCCTGCGCGCGGACCTCGTGGCGTCGGAGTTCACCTCGAACGGCCTTGTCGACTCACTACCCCTCGATGTCGGTGGCCTGCACTTCCTCCTGCCGCATGCCACCGGGGGCGTGGACCTGCGTGGCGCCTTGCGTGCTCGTGGCGCAATTGTCGACGAAATCGCGTTGTACGAGAGCAAAGTCCCGTCCTCCATCGACCCCGAGACACTGCAGCTTCTGCAGGGCGGCGAGATCGACGTGGCGACCTTCGCATCGTCCTCATCGATTACCAACCTGGCAGCGCTACTCGGCGACGACTTCGATCGCCTGAAGGGCACGCTTATTGCCAGCATCGGACCCGTCACCTCGGAGACGGCACGCGCCCACGGCCTCGATGTTGCAGTCGAGGCGTCGCCGCATACAATCCCGGCGCTCGTCGAAGCCTTGAAGGCGCACTACGTCAATGCCTGAACCCGCAACCACCGACACGAGCTCCTGGCGTGACCGCATCCGGCCGATCGCGATCGTCGTCTTCCGGCGCGACGACGGCTGCATCCTGGCGGCGCCGGGCTTCGACACGGTGAAGCAACAGCGCTTCTACCGTCCCCTCGGCGGTGAAATCGAGTTCGGTGAGGCGGCTGAGAATGCCGCGCGGCGGGAGATTCTGGAAGAGGTCGGCGCCGAAATCGATGACTTGCGCCTGATCAGCGTGTTCGAGAACATCTTCACCTTCCTTGGCGCCCGGGGGCACGAGTTGGTTTGGGCCTTCGAGGCCAGCTTCAAGGACCCGAAGTACGCGCGGGGCGACGTCGTAGTCTGCGACGAGGGCGGCAGTACCTTCGAAGCTCACTGGGTGCCCCTCGACATCTTCATTCGCGGCGAGGCGCCCTTGTACCCGGACGAACTGCTGGGGGCGCTGATCAGCGCCGAAGGATAGGTCATGGACCTCAACCCGGACGAGCTCCAGGCACTCGATGATCTGCGAGAGGTTGCGCGCCGATATTGCGCCGAGATTGAGACGGCGCATAAGCGCACACCGATCGAGTTCTTGCGGTGCATGAACCGCCTGCTGCCGGACCTGTACTGGCGAGCATCACTGCTTTCGGAGCTCGACCCATGGGCTCACGAAGCTGACGAACCAGACATAGTGCCGATGATCGACGCGGCTCAAGACAACGATCCCGGTAAGGTTCGGCAGGCGTCGCTGAGAATCAGCCAAAGCTTGCGTGAGAGATTCGGCCACTTGGACTCATATCGATCCACCGTCGACCCCTTTTCGATCACGGGTGATGGCGAAGGCTGGATAAGCAATGACCTCACCGACATCTACATCGACCTCCATCGTAACCTTACTAACGACATTCGTTCTGATGAGTCCGAATCCGAACGTCATTGGCACTGGCGCTTTGCCTTCGTGCATCACTGGGGTGTGTTCCACCTACCTCCCACACTTCATGCCATCTCATGGCTTGTTCACCAGCACTGGGACGAGGATGACGGGAAGTGGGATGATGAGTTCCTATCTCAACGTCGCCCAGGACACAATCATGAATAAGGCCTACGAGACCACCATCCGGGAGTTCGCGGCAGTCGCCGATCAGTTCTGCCGCCTCATCGATCGCCGTCACGAACTGGAACTCACCGGCTTCATCTGGGAGCTCGACGCGATCTTGCCCCAAGCCTACCTTGCTGCCCATCGCCTCATCGAAGCGGCTCCCGACGACGTCTTCGACCTCGGCAAGGAGATCACGTTCGACGAGATGGAGTTCGAAGACCTCATCCACGGCGACGACACGATGTACGAGTCGCAGGAAGACGCCCTTGCCCGGGAGCTGCGGGACATCTTCGGCGACCACGACCAGCACTACGTCGGTGTCAACTACACCCACCCGAGCGCGCCCGACCGCCCGGTCGACGGCGAGCTACCGGACACGGACGTACTCTTCGAGAGCACCGCGACGGAGCTTGCTGCTATGTACGAGTGTCTGCGTGCCAACCTTGCCGTGTTCCGCAACGGCGAGCTCGAAGAGGCCGGTCGCGACTGGCAGTCGGACTTCTACGCCGTCTGGGGCGAGTTCCTCCCTCACCTGCTCGCCGAGACCTTTCACCTCGCGCATGCCACGATAGCTCTCGACGAGAAGGACCTCGGGCTGTAGCCCCGGCCAGACTCCAAGGTGCTCTGTTATCGCTCGATTGGTTACTAAATTAGCGCGCAGAGATCAGTAAGTCGTCACTTATCTTGTAGCTGCGAAAGAGGCTGCCGAGTACCGCTGAGGTCAGCCTTACCCTCTTTCGTGCGGCCGAAGATGGCCATGAAGGGGACTTCGGCATTAATGAATGCAGGGAGCTTGTACTCGCCGAAGTTCTTGAAGAGGACCGGCAGGAACTCGCCATGCTCGTCGTAACCAATGCGGAGGATGAGATGGTTATGGAGGCCAAATGAAGCCTCGTCCGTGAAAAGCCGCGCGGTGCCTCAGTGATGTTGATGATGCGTACGATAGCCCTCACTAGCACAAGCCAGCCAATACCAGCTCGTGCCAGTGTTCAATGAGAACGGTCTGGAGCCTGGCAGGCTGAGGTTGAGGGCGGGCAGCCGCAGGTGGAGACGACCAGCGTGTCTTCAGTCGCCCCTACCTCTCAACGGTGTAGATGTAGTAAAGGACGCTTCCTTCCTTGTCTCTTTCCCCGTCCTGCAACCTCCCTTGAGGATGGATCCGCTGCAGGTCGCCAAGGAGATTGTCTGCCAGCTTACCATCCGCCCACTTGCCGCCCTTCACCAGGACAAAGGCCAGCGGCTTGGCCTCGACCGTGGTTGAAGGCACGTCTTCTCTCGCATTGAGGGGGAGGTAGGTGGCCCGGCCTCGATTCAGCACATCGACGACCGGATGGTAGACCTGAGACGAGGTCAGAAACACGGTGTACTGGCTGTCCAGCTTTTCGACCTGGCGGGCAACCCTCGTGTCCACCTGACCGGAGGCCAGGAAGGCCGCATTGCTACCTCGATAGTCGCCGAAGTAAGCCTCGACGTTGAGGTAGGCCGACAGGGCCAGCAACGCCAGGCCGCCGCCCACAACCAGTCGCCTGCCAGTCTCAGAAGTCTGCATCCTCCAGACGAGCACGATCGGAAGGGCCGCCAGGGCATAGACCGCCGGCATCAAGGAGGCGATGCGATACGTCACAGGCCGATCGTCGAGGGCGAGGGCAGTGCTGGCGGGCACAAGCACAACGGCGGCCCACAATAGCAGAAGGGCGAATGGCCAGCGTGTCACCCGCGTGAGGGCATATGCGAAGCCAAGGATTAAGAGAGCACCACTCACCAGGTCAAGCGTTGGCTCGTGAACATGAACGTTCCAGCGCGGCGCATGGCCGGCCTCAATGTTGAGGCTGCTGGCGAGGTCTATAGCATTCTGCGCTGCCTGCCTCAGCGGCTCCTTCTTAAGCTCTGGCCATTCCTTATCGTCGAAGAGAAGCACTTCCTGAGGACGGCGCAGCGCCTCATCAGGATCCTCGGCAATGTAGAGGCCGCGGGGCGCGAAGACCATGAAGGCGACTAGAGCGAGGATGAGGAAGCGCTCCCCGTATCGCCGGAAGGCAGGCTGCCAGCCGAGGTGCAAGATCAGGAACACTGCAAGCCCGCCGGCGATCAGCACAACTGGCACCGACGATTTCGATAGCGACAAAGCAAGGCCCATCGCCAGCCCGGCCAAGGCAAAATCTAACCGGGCCCGGGACTGCAGACCCCGTACCAGAAGCAGCAGCATCAAGGTGACCAGCATCATGTCGAAAGAGTGGACGTAGCCCCATCGGCTGGTGATGATGTGCCAGCTTGAGATTGCCAGGAAGGCGGCGCCGAAAAAAGGCAACGGCGCCTCGAACAGGCGCCTAAGCAACAGGTACGTAGCACCCACGGTGATGATTCCGGGCACCACGCCCATAAGCTTCAATGCCAGCGACGCCTCGACGCCAGTCTGCAGCAGCCCGGCCAGAAGGTAGTTGTAGAACGCGCCTTCCGACCATGTCACGGACTCGAACGGCGTCTTTATCACGCCATCGATCACGCGGTAGCTGTCGATTAAATGTGCCCCCTCGTCCTCGTACACCCCGGGCAGGTCGTTGATTTCCCACAGGCGCAGCATGGCGGCCACCGCGACGACGGCACTGAGGGAAAGCCAATCCAGCAAGGACCATCCTGTTTTAACCTGCATCGCAGTGGCCGTGGCAGCCAGTCGATCGGAGCGGTCAGCACTCCATGCGAGGCTCACTGAGATGCCGATACCAAGGAGCCAGAGCGCGATGACGAGGTTCGGCGATTCATCGCCGTTGAAAAGCACCAGCGTCAGAGTGATCAGAGGCAGGCACAGGAAGAACCCCAAATGCTGCCACTGCCGCCTGCTTGACGCCGCACCATCCTGGACCTGGAAACGGTCTCTGTTAAACGCGTCACTGGTCAAGACAATGGATCCAACAAAGACGAGCGCCGCAACCGCGAAGGCAACCAGGCCGCCGAGCTCGCTTGCGGGCATGCGGCTCTGCGCCCACAGCGCCAGGAGCAAAGAACAAACAACCCCCGCCATCCCGGTTGGGAGGCGGAGGTCGTTTGAGAGTTCCTGCTCGGAGGTTATACCGGCTTCACGGGTCGTCTCGTCCACGGTTTGGCGGCAGCTTATCACCTTCGCTTCGTCACCAGCCCTGCCGGTCGCGGTCGCCGTGATGTCGGCCGGCGGCCAGCGGAGCCCATTCGTTGTCGTACCAGGAAACCACCTTCACTAGGTCGCCGTCGACAACGTTGGTGCTGAGAGCATCAATGATCGAGGAGTGAACGTTGCCGTTCATGTCCATCGACACCACGGGTCTTCCGTGACGTCAGTGATCCCCTTGAAGCGCTCTCCGGCCCAATGCCGCAAAGCGGCGTTGACCTCGTCGCGGTTGGTCTTCTCGTTGACAAGAGTCACATCCTCGACGACTGAGACCGTCGGGGTTGGCAGCGAGTAGGCGAGGCTGCCGAGAATGCCGTCGACCTCAGGGATCACGAGGTGGAGGGACTTCGCGACGCCAGCCAAGGTGGCACGAAGTTCCTCAGGCCGGAACGGACCTCGCACAGATTCCTGGGTCCTGCACGGTCAAGAATCACATGCCACGATATCTCTCGACGAGAGGGACCTCGGGCTGTAGCACGCATCCCAGAACGTGCTCACGCTGTTATGGCTTCGATAGGTCTGGTAAATTACCGCACGAGAGGATTGGCAGTTCGGCGCCAATCCCGTAGTCGCGAAAGAGGACCGCTATGGCAGATAGCCTGATCGACATCGAAGGTATCGGCGCTACGTACGCCAAGACACTCGCCGACGCCGGCCTCACCAACACCGACCACCTCCTCGACACAGCGGGCAGTGCCTCTGGCCGCAAGAGCCTGGCCACCAAGACCGGCATTGACGAAGGCAAGATTCTGGAGTGGGTGAACCGCGCCGACCTCATGCGGATCAAGGGCATCGGCTCCGAGTACAGCGACCTGCTCGAGGCCGCCGGCGTCGACACCGTGAAGGAGCTGGCTCAGCGTGTGCCTGCCAACCTCGCCGCGAAGCTCGCCGAGGTCAACGAGGCTAAGAAGCTGGTTCGCCGTGTGCCCACCGAGTCCGAAGTAAACACCTGGGTCACCGAAGCCAAATCGATGCCCGCGAAGGTCTCGCACTAGCTCATGGCGGATGGCCTCTATCTGGGGAAGGTCTTCGATTCGAAGACTGAAGGACTCGGTGATGAGTTCCGGCTGCGCGCGTCTGACCTGACCACGCATGGCATCGTCATCGGCATGACCGGCTCCGGCAAGACCGGCCTGTCAGTCTGCCTCATCGAAGAGGCCTTGCGCGACGGTATCCCGGTCATCGTCATCGACCCCAAGGGCGACATGGCAAACCTTGCCCTCGCCTTCCCCAATCTGCAGCCGGCCGAGTTCAGGCCCTGGGTCGATGAGGATGCTGCTGCGCGTGAGGGCAAGACGCCCGACCAGGCTGCCGAAGCGGCTGCTGCGACCTGGAGCAAGGGCCTCACAGACTGGGGCATCACCGCCGCCGATGTCGCTGCGTATGCGGCGTCACGCGACATCCATATCGTTACGCCCGGTTCCACAGCCGGAGTGCCTCTGAACCTGATCGAGTCGCTTGATCCGCCCTCACCGGAGGTCATGGCCGACGAAGAGGAGTTCCGCGACCAGATCGATGGTGTCGTCACGGCACTTCTCGGCCTGATCGGTATCAAAGCTGACCCTATCGAGAGCCGTGAGTACATTCTCCTGGCTACCCTGATAGACCATGCATGGCGAGCCAACCATGCCCTGACTCTCGAGGCGCTGATCGGCCAGGTCGCCACACCGCCCATTGACAAGGTGGGCGCTCTGCCGCTCGACGTTGTCTACCCGCCGGGCGACCGCAACAAGCTGATGCTGTCTCTTAACAACCTGCTCGCGTCGCCGCTAATGGCTGCCTGGCGGCAGGGCGAGCCCGCGGACGTCGATGCCTGGTTGAAGACGCCGGACGGCAGGCCTCGTGCCACCATCGTTTACACGTCACACCTCGATGATGACCAGCGCATCTTCGTCACCGCATTGATCCTGAACAAGATCGTCAGCTGGGTGCGCCGCCAACCCGGCAGCTCGGAGCTGCGAGCCCTCCTGTACATGGACGAGATCTTCGGCTACTTCCCGCCGACGGCTAACCCGCCGACGAAGAAGCCCCTACTCACGTTGCTCAAGCAGGCCCGCGCATACGGGCTGGGCGTGCTGCTTTCCACTCAGAATCCCGTCGACCTTGACTACCGCGGTCTCGGCAACATGGGGTTCTGGGCGATCGGGCGCCTGCAGACGACGCAGGACCAGGCGCGCATCCGCACCGGCATCGAGTCCGCACTTGCCGATAGCGCCTTTGCTTCGAGCTTCGATGACCTGATCGCCGGCGTCCAGAAGCGTGTGTTCCTCATTCACGACATCCATCGCAAGCAGCCGGAACTCGTGCACAGCCGCTTTGCCATGTCATACCTTCGCGGCCCCATAACCCGCGACGAGCTCGAAGGCCTCGTCGACAGGTCAGTCCCCGCAACGCCGGCGGCAACTGCGGCTGCGCCGGCTCACGCTGCGTCCGCCGCTACCGCAACGCCAACGCCGTCCCCCGCGCCCACACCCGTCGCGGCTGCGTCAGCGCCGCCTCCGTTGCCTGCGCCTTTAAGAGCGCGCTTCCTCAATCAGCACGGCGGCAACCTCGCTCGACCTCATCTCTACGTAAAGGCGGCGGTGCGCTACAAGGTGGGACGCTCCGCCACCCCCGAGCAGACCCACAGCATCGCTTTTCCGATCGACCCCGGCGTAGGTCCGGCCGAGGTGTTGAGCTCGACGCCGCTGCAGGTGAACGAAGCCCAGATAGGTGATGCACCGCCACAAGGCGTGTCTTACGGCGACCTTCCGTCATACGTGGCCGTCGACGGTGCGAAGGCTATCGAACGGGCCCTCCGGGAGCGCCTGGACGATAGCTTCGCAGTCGACTTGCTCTACGACCCCGTGACAAAGACAGCAGCCGAGCCGGGTGAGTCGATGGAAGCCTTTGCCTATAGGCTGCAGAACACACCAGCAGTCGAAGCTAAACGCCGCGCCCTGCAGACCAAAATCGACGTGAAGCGTGCCTCAATTTCGGACAGAAAGTCTGAGGTCAGCGCGCGCGGCATGGAGAAGTGGGCGTCGCTCGGCACTTCAATCCTGTCGAACATTGGCATTCTCAGTGGCAAGAAGAAGACGGTCACCGGCGTCGGCGGTGTGCTTAGCAAACAGCGCATGGAGAGCACAGCCCGCAACAGGGTTGAGCGTCTTGAGGACGAGGTTGCCACGCTCGAAGAGGAATTGGCGCGCATCAGCGACATTGACACGACTCGATTCGAAACCCGCTCGCTCAAGCCCGCTAAGACGGACGTGGCGATCATCCGCTACGACATTCTTTGGGTGACATAGACTGCATCACCTTCGTTGACGCGTCCGTGAACGTCACAGTACGATTTACAGCGTCACGACCGAGGGCGGAACTCCGTCCCTCCTTCATAGACGGGATAACGCACTGAATGAGTATACAAAGCGCGGCGAGCGGGGTTGACCTCGTAGACCTCGACCCCAAGCTGGAACGGCTCCTCGCCCAGCACTCAGAAAGACTGCCGTTTCTTCACCCCGCGTGGCTACGCGCTTGGATCGCGGAGTTCGGCGGCAACTATGAGCCGATCTTCCTCACCTGCAATCAGGGCGAAGTCATCGGGATCGCGCCGCTCATGCGGACGGACTCCGAACTCACCTTCATAGGCGACTCCTCAATCTGCGACTTCATGGATGTGCTCGTGGACCCGGAGCACGCAGACGAGGCCTACGCCGACCTCTGGCGCCAGCTGTGCGCCGAAGATTGGAGCGAGGTCAACCTCTGGGGCCTCATGGCGACGTCGCCCACGCGTGACAGGGTCAAGGCGTTCGCGGCCCAGAAAGGCATCGCCGTTGAGGAGTCTCAGGAGGCGGTCGCGCCCCGACTGTCGCTCCCCGCGACCTGGGACGAGTACACGGCTTCGCTGAACAAGAAGGACCGCCACGAGCTACGACGCAAGATCCGGCGACTATTCGACAGCGGCGCCGCCGTCGACTTCGATGTACTGACAACTCAGGCCGAGGTTGTCGGCGCCATGGACGAGTTCCTGGAGTTACACACCCGCAGCCGCGCCGACAAGACCGAGTTCATGACGCCGGAGATGGAGATCTTCTTTCGGCGCATGGCATCTGCGATGTCAGCCGCGGGCCTGATCCGACTGTTCATGCTACGGGTGAACAGCAAGCCCGCCGCTGCCGTCCTCTGTTTCGACGCCGGGAGTCATCTGTATCTCTATAACTCCGGGTACGACCCGGAGTTTTCCGGTCTGTCGGTTGGCCTTGTCTCCAAGGCGCTGTGCCTGAAGTGGGCCATCGAGCAGGGCATGGGCGGGCTCGATTTCCTTCGAGGCGACGAGCCTTACAAGTACGACCTTGGCGCGCAAGACCAGGAAGTCTACCGGCTGAGGTTGCGAAGAAGCTCGTGACCGGTATGCATATCGCCGTCGTTAGCGTTCATACGTCACCGCTGGCGAGGCCCGGCGGAGCCAAGGCCGGGGGGTTGAACGTCTACGTCCTCGAGCTGGCGCGTCAGCTAGTCGCCGCCGGTAACGAGGTCGACATCTTCAGCCGCGCCACCCTGCACAACCACGAGGAAGTCGTCGCAATCGCACCGGGCCTTCGCGCTATCCATCTTCCCGCGGGCCCAATGGGGCCGCAGTCAGCCGAAGCTCTCCACGAGCACCTCGAAGCGTTCGAGACCGCGGTCCTCGAGTTCAACGCGCGCGATGGAGTCACCTATGACGTCATCCACAGCCACTACTGGCTCTCAGGGTTGGTGGGCGAGCAGCTGAAGGCTGCCTGGCACGTGCCACACGTGACGATGTTCCACACGCTCGGCGAGGTCAAGAATCGCTCCAGCTACAACGAACACGAGACTGCGCTGCGTATCGAGTCCGAGGCAGCCGTCATCGCCGGGGCCGACCGTGTGATCTGCGCCACCGACCAGGAGCGGGCTTTCATCGGGCAACTGTATGGCGCTGACGAGGCCAAGGTGACAGTGATCCCACCGGGCGTCGACCTTGATCGCTTCCGGCCCGCCGCGAAGAACCTGGCGCGTGAAGCTCTCGGCCTCAAGGACGAACGAATCGTCCTCTTCGTCGGCCGCATCGAGCCTCTCAAGGGTGTCGATATCCTGATCGACGCTGCCGCAATGCTGGAGAGCGACATCGACTGCAGCGTGCTCATCGTCGGCGGCGACGAATCGTCGGAAGCCCAGGTGCAGGAGCTTCAGGACCTGGCACGAGACCGTGGCATCGGTCATCGCGTCGCTTTCGTAGGCGCCGTCGACCACGAAGATCTGCCGCTCTACTACAACGCTGCTGATGTCTGCGTCGTCCCGTCGCACTACGAGAGCTTCGGTCTTGTCGCCATTGAAGCCATGGCGAGCGGCGTGCCGGTCGTGGCGTCCCGCGTCGGCGGACTCACCGGAACCGTGAAGGATGGCGAAACCGGCTACCTCATTCCCTGGCTCTGCCCGGAGCCCTTCGCAGAGCGCATCGAGCTTCTGCTCGACAACGAGCCGCTGCGTCAGAGCCTCGGCGACGCTGCGCGCGAAGCCGTCGGGCGCTACCGCTGGGAGAATGTCGCCGGCGCTGTGCTCGACGTTTACAACGACCTTACGGGCCGACCGGCCAACCTGGCGCCCACCGGCACCTGAAGCGAGAAAGACACAAATGCTGGTTATGCCGCGCATTTTCGGCCGCAAGCAACCGTCCCGTGGATTCGAGGGATTCGGTGAGGACGTTACGAAGCTGCCGCCCATCGGCCACGACGGTCCCAAGACGCTAATGGCGATCATGGCGCACCCGGACGACATCGATTTCGGTTCTTCGGGCAGCATCGCCCGCTGGTGCTCTGAAGGCTGGACGGTCTACTACGTGCTCACCACCAGCGGCGATAAGGGTACCCACGAGCCCGGTCTCACCGGCCAGGAGCTTGCGGCCATTCGAGAGGAAGAGCAGCGGCAGGCCGCCCGCGTCCTCGGCGTCAAAGAGGTGTTCTTCCTCGGCTACGAAGACGGCTTCGTCGGCACTGACCGCGAGATCCGTGAGCGCCTGGTGAAGCTGTTCCGAGTCTATAAGCCCGACGTCGTGCTGACGTGGGACGGCTTCCGTGCCAGCTTCAACCACAACGATCACCGCAACACAGGCATCGCGGTCCGGGACGCCCTCTTCCCCGCAGTGCGCGATCGTCTCTACTTCCCAGAACACGCGTCCGAAGGCCTGGGCGAATGGCGGGTAAACGAGATTCTGCTAGTCGGATCGCCGGACCCCAACTACTTTGTCGACGTCAGTGGCTTCATCGAAAAGAAAGCAGACGCTATCCTAGCTCATGCAAGCCAGGTGCAGTCTCACGATCGCGACGCGCTGATCAAGCAAATGCGGGACCGAGGCAAGCGCGCCGGCGGCCGTGGCCTTGTCGAGAGCTTCAAGCGCGTGCACATGCGTACGTCCGAACGAGCCAAGGCGGCCGAAGAGGCTGAGCGAAACGGCGCCACCGCCCCCAGCGCGGAGGCGCCGGTGGGAGCAGGACAATCGAGGCACTAGCCTTCTATTCCTTCCTCAGCGGCTTTGTCGTTTGTTGCATCGCCGCAGCCGCTTATCTCCTGACCGCCACCGGCGGCTGGACGGCCTATCGTCAGGCGGCGACGGATGCAGGCACCGTCAGCGTCCCGGTGTCCTTTGCATTACCCTCCGGCGCCGGCACGTTCGCGCGGGCAGCGCTCTTCCTTGCGCTCGGCCTTCTGACTGCATCCATAGCCTTCCGCGCTGTCGCTGTCGAGCGACCGCCTCTCGGCAACCTCTGGGAATACACCATCGCACTAGGCTGGGGCATGGTCCTGTTCACAACAGCCTTTGAGGCCGCCTTCAAGGAGCGCGCCATCCCGGCTGTCATGCTGCCGGCGGCTGTCGCGGTTATGGCCGTCGCCCTCGTCTTCTTCCCGTCCGATATCTCGCCTCTCGTGCCCGCGCTGCAATCGAACCGCATCCTGGGCCTGCACGTGACCTCCGTGCTGCTCGCGTACAGCGCGCTCTCAGTGTCCTTTGGCGCTTCCGTGCTCTACCTGCTGCAGGCGGATGGGACGACAGGCCGGCGGTTCCCCCGTCTGCCGAACGCGGAGCAGTTGAACGAGATCGCGTACTGGTCCGTGCTCGTGGGATTTCCACTGCTCACCCTCGGCATCGCCCTCGGCGCCTACTGGGCGAATTCAGCCTGGGGCCGCTACTGGGGGTGGGACCCAAAGGAAACCGCCGCGCTGCTGACCTGGCTGGTCTACGCGGGTTATCTGCACGCTCGAGGCCTGCGCGGCTGGGAGGGCAAGCGCGCGGCCTATCTCCTCCTCGCCGGTTACGCCGCGGTGCTCTTCACCTACTTCGCCGTCAACTTCCTCATCTCAGGTCTACACAGCTATTCCGGCGTTTAGCTTCGTCCGCACCCCTCGGTTCATCATCGCGGCGATCGCGATCGTTGCGGTCGTCTTCATGGGACTCACCTGCGAGGCCGACGACACGGTCGAAGCCTGCCCCACGCCGGTGCCGGGCACGGACGCCGACCAGTACCTGCAGCGAGCGCGTGATGAGGCAGACTTTACGGTCCTCTACCCGTGCTACCTGCCGAACAGCCAACGCCTGCGCTCGAGCGCGATCACGGGTGCGACCGGGCGCCAGCTAGTTGAGCTGGCGTGGGACGGCCCGTTCGACATGGTCATCCGCCAGGCGCAGTTCCCGCCGGCGCCGGTTGCGGCGACTGTCGGCGCCAGCCGGCGCACCATCGACCTCTTCCCGAATATCCGCGCCACGTTCATCGAGATCAACGACGGTAGCGCCCAGGCCCAGTACCACCTGCTGTGGGACCAGAACGGCATTTACTACGAGCTGCAGGCCGTCGGCCCGCCACTCCAGCAAGACACTATCCTGCGCATCGCCCGCTCGCTACAGTAGCGCGCCCAGCAGAATCCGCAGTGCCACCACCACAAGCGCCAGGCTGAACAGGCGGGCGATCACCTCCTGGTGATGCGCCAGCTTCAGCGACACGATCGCGCCGCCCTGGGCGCCGACCAGCATGCTCGCGCCGAGCACGGCGTGTTCCCACGACACGCCATCGAAGTCGCCCAAGGCCAGATGCACCAGCGCGCCGGTGCCGGCGGTGAACACCAGGACGAAGGTCGACGTCGAGGTGGCGATGTAGGCCGGAAAGCGCATGACCAGCACCATCAGCGGCACATAGAAAATGCCGCCTCCGACGCCCAACAGACTGGCCAGGAGCCCGATCGCCAGTCCGGCAGCCGCGCCGAACCAGGGGTCGAACGAGTAAACGTATGTATCGCCGTGACTGTCTGTGAGCATCCGTCGCAGGTAGCGAGCCGGCGGCCGCGTAACGACGACCCGCGGCGCCCTTGGGATGATCAGCCACGACGCGACTACCAGCAGCACGAACGCGAACGCGATCTCGAATGCTTGTGGGTCGATCAGGCCGGTCGCGAAAGCGCCCAAGGCGGCGCCCGGCACCGTCGCCGTCGCGAAGATGGCGCCCGCCTTGTAGTCGATGCGTCGCTGGCGCGCGTAAGCGAAGCTGCCCGACAACGCGTTGAGCAACACGACAGCCAGGGAGATCGACGTCACCGCCTCCGGTGAGAGGTCGGGATAGAGAATGATCAGAAGCGGCACCAGCACGAAGCCGCCGCCCGCACCGATCATCGTCCCGTAGGCGCCCACCACGACGCCAAGGATGACAAGGGCGGGCCAGATCAGCTCTTCGGGCATCAGGGCTATGATGACTTAAGTTGACCTCTGCGCTCAACAATTGCCTGCTATCATCGCGACGTGATCGTCGACTTCCACACCCACATCTTCCCGCCCGTGATCGCCGCCAACCGCGCTCGCTACCTGGATGCCGACGCCACTTTCGCGGCCATGTACGCCGACCCGAAGGCAACGCTCGCTTCGGCCGAAGACCTGCTTGCAAGCATGGACAGAGCTGAGGTCGACGTCTCAGTCGCCCTTGGGTTCGCCTGGCGCGATGCGGAAATTTGCCGACTGCACAACGACTACCTGCTGGAAGCAGCGGCGAACAGCAACGGCCGCATCATTGCCCTGTGCACGCTGCCCCTCGCGAGCGGCATAGAGGTCATCGAGGTGGAGGCGCGGCGGTGCGTGCCGGCCGGTGCCCGCGGCTTTGGTGAGCTGCGGCCGGACGACCTCGGGTTCAACATTGCTGGACCGGATGGCGAGGCTCTAGCGCGGCTCTGCCGCGAGCTCGAGGCGTTAGTCTTGCTTCACGTGACGGAGCCTGTTGGGCACTCTTACCCCGGAAAATCTGGCCTTTCTTTATGGGATTTTTACGGTTTTGTAATGTCTCACAATATCAGGACCGTCGGTGCCCATTGGGGCGGCGGCTTGCCGTTCTACGACTCGATGCCGGAGGTGCGCGAGGCGCTTGGGCGCATCCATGTCGATACGGCGGCGAGCAGTCTGCTCTACGGCGATGGTGTCTACAGGCGTGTCGTCGAACGGGTTGGCGCTGAAAGCATCCTCTTCGGCAGCGACTATCCCCTGCTCTCGCAGGCGCGCAGCCGCCGCCGCATCGAGGAGGCCGGGCTCGCCGTCGCCGACCGCAACGCTATCCTCGGCGGCAACGCGGCGAAGCTCCTGGGACTCCTGTGACTAGCGAGCGGCCGATGCGCCTCTTCGTCGCGATCGGGCTACCTCCGGCGTGGCTGCAGGGTCTGGGCGAACTGCAGTCGCGCATGCAGGCAGCACTTCAGGCAGACACGCAGCTGCGTGATACACGCGTGCGCTGGGTGAAGCCGGACAGCATCCATCTCACGCTCAAGTTCATCGGCGAAGTGGCGCCGGACCGGCTCGAGGCGATCAA
>Ga0247825_10000881_pt1 | contig 19466 bp, 18 predicted proteins | sample 13C_Vanillin_Day_FD_194413 | JGI IMG/M metagenome (GOLD analysis project Ga0247825, IMG submission 194413) | Soil microbial communities from agricultural site in Penn Yan, New York, United States - 13C_Vanillin_Day48 | ecosystem: Environmental > Terrestrial > Soil > Agricultural land | place...
CATCATGCAACCCGGAATGAAAAAGGTCGGCACGCGCGAAATGGGCGCGGCGGTGCTCGCCGCTCTCGGCCGTTGAACCTGATCTTCGACCTCGGCGGCGTCGTGGTGCGCTGGGACCCGGCCGCGATCATCGCGAGCGTGTTCGACGATGAGGAACGTCGCGCAAAAGTCCGGGACGGCGTGTTTGCCCATCCCGACTGGCTCGAGCTCGACCGCGGCACCCTCGACCGGGAAGACGCGATCCGGCGCGCGGCCGCGCGCCTCGGCATGGCGGAAGGCGAGATCCGCCGGCTGCTGCTGGCGGTGCCGCCCTCGCTGGTGCCGATTCAGGAGACGGTGGATCTGCTCTACCGGCTCAAGGCGCGCGGCTACCCGCTCTACTGCCTCTCGAACATGCACCACGCTTCCATCGAGCATCTGGAGCGCGAGCATCGCTTTTTCGAGGTGTTCCGCGGCATCGTCATCTCCTGCCGGCTGAAGCTGTGCAAGCCCGAGCCCGGGATCTACGCGCACGCGCTGGAGGCGAACAATCTCAAGGCCGCCGACACGGTGTTCATCGACGACGTCGACGTGAACATCGCCGCCGCGGCGAAGGCCGGCATCCGCACCATCCAGTTCAGGAACACCGCCCAATGCGAGCGCGAGCTGCGCGCGCTGGGGGTCAGTTTCTAGCCAGCTTCTCGATCTGCGCGGGGTCGAGCTTGACCTTCGCCGCCGCCGCGAGGATTTCCTTCCAGGTGTTGTCGTCGACCGAGATTCCGTCGCGCTCGCGCTTCGCGCGCGTCTCGCGCTCGGGCTCGCCGGCGAGGCGCACGCGGTCGGCGCCGGGCGCGGGCCGGCCCTTGCGCAGCCACTCGACGAACTGGCGCGTCTCGCTCTGGAAAGCGCCGCTGGTGCCGAGGCGCGCCGGGTCGATCACGATCGTCAGCATGCCGTTCAGCACGCGCTGCTTCTTGCTCTCGTCATAGTGCCAGGTGCCGCCGCCGGTGAGCGCGCCGCCGAGCAGCTCGCACGCCACCGCGAGGCCGTAGCCCTTGTGGCCGCCGAACGCGAGGATCGCGCCGAGCGGCGGCACCACCGCGTAGCGCGGGTCGTCGGTCGGCCGGCCCTGGTCGTCGATCAGCAGGCCGGGGGCGACCTTCTCGCGCTTGTTGTGCGCGACGCGCATCTTGCCCTGCGCCACGGCCGCGGTCGCCATGTCGAGCAGGAAGGGCTGCTCGCCCGGCAGCGGGATGCCGATGCACACCGGGTTGGTGCCGAAGCGGGCATCGCGCCCCGCATACGGCGCGACGCGCGCGTGCGAGATCACGTTGACGAAGTGGATCGAGACCAGGCCCTGCGCCACCGCCATCTCCGCCCAGTGCCCGATGCGCCCGAGGTGATGGGAGTTGGCGAGCACCATGATGCAGGAGCCGTGGCGCTGCGCGCGCTCGATCGCCATCTGCATCGCTTCGTGGCCGATGGTCTGGCCGTAGCCCTTGCAGCCGTCGAGCGCGAGCATCGCGCCGGCGTCGAGCGTCGCCTTCGGATGCTGGTTGGCGGCGAGGCCGCCCTCGAGCAGGGCGTCGACGTAGCGCGGGATCATGCCGATGCCGTGCGAGTCGTGCCCCAGCAGGTTGGCCATCACGAGGTTTTCGGCCACCAGCCGCGCTTCGCGTGCGTCGCTGCCGCCGGCGAGCACGATGGCTTCGACCGCGGCAACGAGATTCTTTTGCTTGAAGATCATTCCGCCTTGATGTTTCCCTTGTTCACCACCTGCGTCCAGCGCTCGACCTCGGCCTTCATGAAGGCGCCGAACTCCTCGGGCGAGCTCGCGACCACGTCGAAGCCGATCTGGTTCATGCGCTCGCTCACGTCGGGCGCGCGCAGCGCTTTCACCATCGCGCCGTTCAGGCGCGCGACGATTTCTTTCGGCGTCTTCGCCGGCGCGGCGGCCGCCTGCCACGAGGTGACCACCAGATCGGCGGCGCCCGCCTCGCCGGCGGAGGGCACGTCGGGCAGCTGCGGATGGCGCGCCTTCGCGGTCACGGCGAGCGCCTTCATGCGCTTGCCCTTGATGTAGTTGGTCACCGCGCCCAGGTTCTGGAACGAGAAGTCCACCTGGTTGCCCATGATGTCGGTCTGGCACGCGGCGCCGCCCTTGTAAGGGACGTGGACCGCGTCGGTGCCGGTCGCCTGCTTCAGCAGCTCCGCGGTGAGATGGTCGGAGGAGCCGGTGCCGCTCGAGCAGTAGGAGAGCTTGCCCGGGTTCTTCTTCATGTGGTCGACCAGTTCCTTGAGCGAGCCCGCGGCAAGCTGCGGCTTGGTGATCAGCACGTTCGGCGTGGTCACGGCGAGCGTGATCGGCGCGAAGTCGCGCACCGGGTGGTAGCGCAGGTCCTTGAACAGCGCGGCGTTGATCGAGAACACGCCGATCGAGCCCACCAGCACGGTGTGGCCGTCGGGATCGGCCTTCGCGACGAATTCCGCCGCAATCGCGCCGTTGGCGCCGGGACGGTTTTCGACCACCGCCGGCTGCCCGAGCTGCTCCTGCAGCTTGGCGGCGATCGCGCGGCCGACGATGTCGGACGAGCCGCCGGCGACGAACGGGATGATCACGCGGATCGGCTTCGAGGGAAAGGATTGCGCTGCAGCACCGCTCGCCGCGACGGCGAGGGCTAATGCGATGAATCGTTTCATGGTGGCTCCGGTGGAAGGCGCGCAGTTTACTGCTAAAGTTCGCGCGAGGACTGTCCCCACCGAGGAGAACCCCCATGCGCGCGCTCTTGCTGGCCATCGTTTCGCTTTTCAGCGCTGCTGTCGTAGCGCAGAGCTACCCGACCAAGCCGATCCGCATCATCGTGCCCTACGCGGCCGGCGGCACTTCGGACATCCTCGCGCGCCAGATCGGCCCGAAGCTGACCGAGGTCTGGAACCAGCCGATCATCGTCGAGAACAAGCCCGGCGCGAACGGCAACGTCGGCGCGGATTTCGTCGCGAAGAGCGCGCCCGACGGCTACACGCTGCTGCTCACCGACCTGGGCGGCCTCGTGATCAGCGCGAGCGTCTATCCCAAGCTGCCGTTCAACCCGGCGAAGGACTTCACGCCGGTGGTGATGGTCTCGTATTCGCCCCACGTGCTCGCGGTGCACCCGGACGTGCAGGTGAAAAACGTGAAGGAGCTGGTGGCGATGGCCAAGGCCTATCCGGGCAAGCTCAACTTCGCCATCTCCGGCATCGGCGGCGCGCCGCAGCTCGCCGGCATCGAGTTCGCGCAGCGCATGGGCATCGACTGGACCTACATCCCGTACAAGGGCGGCGCCGACGCGGTCACCGGCGTGATCGGCGGCCAGGCGCACGTGCTGTTCAACGGCATGCTCGCCACCTGGCCGCACGTCACCAACGGCAAGCTGCGCGCGATCGCGATCTCGAGCGCGAAGCGCGTCGCCAGCGCGCCCGACACGCCGACCGTCGCCGAGCAGGGCCTGCCCGGCTTCGAGACCGGCTCGTTCCAGGGCGTGGTCGGACCGCTCGGCATCCCGCGCGAGACCGTGGCCAAGCTGAATGCCGAGCTCAGCAAGGTGCTGAATACCGCGGAGATGAAGGAACGCTTCGCCAAGCAGGGCACCGAGGTGCGGACCGATTCGCCGGAGAGCCTCGGCAAGTGGATGACGGCCGAGCAGGCGAAGTGGGCCAAGGTGGTCAAGGAGTCGGGGGCAAAGTTTGACTAAGCGGAAAAAGCCCGAAGACCTGCGCAGCCACCGCTGGTATGGGGTGGACGACCTGCGCTCGTTCGGCCATCGCTCGCGCACCGCGCAGATGGGCTACGACCGCAGCGACTACGCCGGCAAGCCGGTCATCGCCATCATCAACACCTGGTCGGACATCAATTCCTGCCATACCCACTTCAAGCAGCGCGTGGAGGAAGTGAAGCGCGGCGTGTGGCAGGCGGGCGGCTTCCCGGTCGAGATGCCGGCGATGTCGCTCGCCGAGGTGATGCAGAAGCCGACCACCATGATGTATCGCAACTTCCTCGCCATGGAAACGGAGGAGCTGCTGCGCTCCTACCCGGCCGACGGCGCGGTGCTGATGGGCGGCTGCGACAAGACCACGCCCGGCCTGGTGATGGGCGCGACCAGCATGAACCTGCCGGCGATCTACATGCCGGCGGGACCGATGCTGAGCGGACACTGGCGCGAAAACACGCTCGGCTCGGGCTCCGACACGTGGAAATACTGGGCGGAGCTGCGCGCCGGCAACATCACGCAGAAGGACTGGCACGAGATCGAGGACGGCATCGCGCGCTCGCCCGGCACCTGCATGACCATGGGCACCGCGGCGACCATGATGTCGCTCGCCGAGGCGCTCGGCCTCACGCTTCCCGGCGCGGCGTCCATCCCCGCGCCCGATTCCAACCACTCCAAGATGGCGACGCTGACCGGCAAGCGCGCGGTCGAGATGGTCTGGGAGGACTTGAAGCCTCGCGACTTCCTCACTTCAGCTTCTTTTGATAATGCAATCGTGACTTTGATGGCGATGGGTGGTTCGACCAACGCCCTCATCCATCTGGTCGCCATGGCGGGCCGCGCCGGCATCAAGCTGCCGCTCGAGCGCTTCAACGACTTCTCGGCCAAGGTGCCGCTGCTCGCGAACGTGCGGCCCTCGGGCGACAAGTACCTGATGGAGGACTTCTACTACGCCGGCGGCCTGCGCGCGCTGCTCCACGAGCTGCGTGACCTGCTCAAGCTCGACTGCGGCACCGTCAACGGCAAGACCCTGGGCCAGAACCTCGAAGGCGCGCGCATCTACAACGAGGATGTGATCCGCAGGAGAAGCAATCCATTGAAGGAATCCGGCGGCCTCGTGGTGGTGCGCGGCAACCTCGCGCCCAATGGCGCGGTGATCAAGGCCTCCGCCACCAGGATTCACAAGCACACCGGGAAAGCGGTGGTGTTCGACGATTACAACGACATGGCGGCGCGCATCGACCGCGCCGACCTCGACTGCGACAAGGACTCGGTGCTGGTGCTGCGCAATGCCGGCCCGCTCGGCGGCCCGGGCATGCCCGAATGGGGCATGCTGCCGGTGCCGCAGAAGCTGCTGAAGCAGGGCGTGCGCGACATGGTGCGCATCTCGGATGCGCGCATGAGCGGCACGAGCTACGGCTGCTGCGTGCTGCACGTCGCGCCGGAGTCGTTCGTCGGCGGCCCGCTCGGCCTGGTCAGGAACGGCGACCTGATCGAGCTCGATGTCGCGAAGCGCGAGCTGAACCTGAAGGTCCCCGAGCAGGAGCTCGCGCAGCGCAAGAGCGGCTGGAAGGCCCCGGCACGGAAATACGAGCGCAGCTACGGCGCGATCTTCGCGCAGCACGTGAAGCAGGCCGACGAAGGCTGCGACTTCGACTTCCTCGAGGGCACCGCGCCGGTGCCCGAGCCGGAGATCCATTGATGGAACTGCCAGCGAACACTTTCAAGCGCGCACTGAAGGCGGGCAAGCCCCAGATCGGCCTGTGGTCGACGCTGTCGTCGAGCTACACGGTCGAAGTGGTTGCCGGCGCCGGATTCGACTGGCTGCTGCTCGACACCGAGCACTCGCCCAGCGACCTGGAGAACCTGCTGACGCAACTGCAGGCTGCCGCGCCTTACCCCACGCACGCGGTGGTGCGCGTGCCGTGGAACGAGATGGTCAACATGAAGCGCGTGCTGGATATCGGCGCGCAATCGTTCCTCGTCCCCTACGTGCAGAACGTGGAGGAGGCGCGCGACGCCGTCGCCCATACGCGCTACCCGCCGGCCGGCGTGCGCGGCGTGGCGGGAACGACGCGCGCGACACGCTTCGGCCGGGTGAAGGAGTATGCGAAGCGCGCGCACGAGGAAATTTGCGTGCTGGTGCAGGTCGAGACCGAGTCGGCGCTGAAGAACATCGAAGCCATCTGCGCAGTAGACGGGGTCGACGGCGTGTTCATCGGCCCGGCCGACCTGCATGCCTCCATGGGTCATGCCGGCGAAACCGCCAACCCGAAAGTGAAGCCGCTGATCGACGACGCCATCCGCCGCATCCGCAAGGCCGGCAAGGCGCCCGGCATCCTCACGCCCAACGAAGCCGACGCGCGCCACTGGCTGGAGTGCGGCGCGCTGTTCGTCGCGGTCGGCTCGGATGCCGGCATCCTCGCGCGCGGCGCCGATGCGCTCGCGGCAAAATTCAAATCATGAAACCCGAGATCATCATCACCGCCAAGGGCCATGCCGGAACCATGGCCACCCTGCAGAGCGAGTTCACCACCTACCTGCTCGCCGACGCGCCGGACCGCAACGCCTTCCTCAGGCAGCACGCGCCGAAGGTGCGCGGCCTGGCCACGTTCGGGCCGATGGCGGTCGACGGCAAGCTGATGGATGCGCTGCCCAAGCTCGAGATCATCGCGAACTTCGGCGTCGGCGTGGACGCGATCAATCTGGCCGACGCGAAGAAGCGCAACATCATCGTCACCAATACGCCCGACGTGCTGAACGAGTGCGTCGCGGACACCGCGCTCGCGCTGATCCTGAACACGCTGCGCCGGCTGCCGGAATCGGAAAAGTACCTGCGCGCCGGCAACTGGGCGAACCGCGGGCCGTACCCGCTCACCACCTCGCTCGGCGGCAAGGTGCTCGGGGTGCTCGGCCTGGGACGCATCGGCGAGGCGGTGGCGAAGCGCGCCATGGCCTGCGGCATGACCATCCGCTACCACAACCGCAACAAGAAGGACGTGCCCTACCCCTACGACCCCGACCCGGCCACGCTGGCGAAGAATTCCGACGTGCTCGTGGTGGTCACCCCGGGGGGGAGCGAGACCGCCAAGCTGGTCAACGAGAAGGTGCTGCAGGCGCTCGGGCCCGAGGGGTACCTGGTGAACATCGCGCGCGGCTCGGTGGTGGACGAGCCGGTGCTGCTGCGCTACCTGCAGGAGAAGAAGATCGCCGGCGCCGGCCTGGACGTGTTCGCCGACGAGCCGCGCGTGCCGCCGCAGTTCTTTACCCTCGAAAACGCGGTGCTGTTCCCCCACGTCGCCAGCGCTACGGTCGAGACGCGCAAGGCGATGGGCGACCTGCAGGTCGAAAACCTGCGCCGCCACTTCGCCGGTAAGCAGGTGCTCACCCGCGTCGCCTAGTCAGCCATTAGGGCCGCGAGCTAGAATCCTCCGCTCATCGAGGAGGATGAAATGAAACTAGAGAAGACGCTGCTCGCCGCGGCATTCGCCGCGTTCGCCATTCCGGCCCACGCCCAGCAGGTGACGTTCATGACCGGCCCGCAGGGCGGCTCCTGGATCCCGCTCGGCGGTGCTCTGAAAGGGATGTGGGAAAAAGCGGTCCCCGGGCTCAGCATTACCCAGACGCCCGGCGCCGGCATCGCCAACGTGCGCGGCGTGGACGAGGGCAAGGCGCACATCGGTTTCGGCAACTCGAACACCACGGTCGATGGCATCGAAGGCCGCGCCCCCTACCCCAAGAAGGTCACCAAGGTGTGCCAGCTCGCCAACCTGTACCCGCAGTATTTCCAGGTGGTGGCGCTCGCCGACGCGAAGATCAATTCGTATGCCGACCTGAAGGGCAAGGCGCTGGTGACCCAGCCGAAGGGCAACACCGCCGAGATGCTGACCGACATGATCCTCAAGGTGAACGGCCTATCCTATCAGTCGCTGTCGAAGACCAACTTCCAGGCCGCGTACACCGACGCCGTGTCGATGATGAAGGACGGCCACGTCCAGGTGTTTACCCTCGGCACCACGGCCCCGGCATCGGCGGTCATGGATCTCGCCAGCGCGCGCGACGTGAAGCTCGTGCCGGTGGACGACAAGACCTTCAACGCGGTCAAGAAGGCGAACCCCGGCCATAACAAGCTGATCATCAAGGCCGGCACCTATCCGAAGCAGGACAAGGACGTGCCGGTGATCGGCTACTCCACGCACGTGGTCGTGGCCTGCGACCTGCCCGAGAACACCGCCTACCAGATGGTCAAGACCATGGCCGCCAACGTCGAGTCGATGGCCGCGGTGGTGAAGGCGATCGAGGGCATGAAGCCGAAGGACATGGCGCAGGACATCGGCGTGCCGTTCCACAAGGGCGCGACCAGGTTCTACAAGGAAGCCGGCGCCCTCTAAGAAGAAACGCCCATACCCCCTTGGGGGGAGGGAAGGGGGAAGGTGCAGGACGAAGAAAAGCCGCAGTCGGCGCCCGGTTCCCGGGCGCTGAAGGGCGTCGTGGCGACCATCGCGGTCGCCATGTCGCTCTACCACATGTACGTCGCCGCCTTCGGCCCGCCCGAAGCGCTGATCTTCCGCGGCAACCACCTGCTGTTCACCCTCACGCTGGTGTTTTTGCTCTACCCGATGAAGCCCGCCGGCGGCTGGGGCTGGAAGCTCGCCGACGCGCTGCTCATCGCCGGCTCGTGGGGCTTCATCCTGCACATCTACCTCAACTACCAGTACATCACCAACCGCATCATCTACATCGACGAGCTGACGTTCCTCGACAAGCTGTGGAGCTGGGTCGCGGTGTTCATCGTCATCGAGGCGACGCGGCGCGTGCTGGACTGGGGCCTGACCATCACGGTGCTCGCGTTCCTCGCCTATCCCGTGTTCTTCACCCAGGTGCAGATCCCCACGCTGCTCGAGCAGCTCTACCTCTCGACCGAGGGCATCTTCGGCTCGACGCTCGGCGTGTCGGCCTCCTACGTGATGCTGTTCGTGATTTTCGGCGCGTTCATGGAGAAAAGCGGCACCGGGCAGCTGTTCATGGATTTCGCCCTGTCGATCGCCGGCGGCACGGCGGGGGGCCCCGGCAAGGTGTCGGTGATTTCCTCCAGCCTGTTCGGCACGGTGTCGGGCAGCGCGGTGGCCAACGTCATGGTGGACGGGCCGATGACCATCCCGCTGATGAAGCGCACCGGCTTCCGGCCGCCGTTCGCCGCGGCGGTGGAGGCCACCGCCTCGACCGGCGGGCAGATCATGCCGCCGGTGATGGGCGCGGGCGCCTTCGTGATGGCCGAGTTCCTCGCCGTGCCGTACGCGCAGGTCGCGCTCTGGGCGCTGATCCCGGCGCTGCTCTACTACGTCGCGGTGTTCTTCGCCGTGCACTTCGAGGCCAAGCGCTACGGCCTGCACGGCGTGCCGCGGGCGGAGCTGCCGCGCTTCGGCCGCGTGATGCTGCAGCGCGGGCACCTGTTCATTCCCATCGGCATCATCCTCGCCGGCCTGCTCGCCGGATACTCGGCCCCGCTCTGCGCCCTGGCCGCCGCGCTGCTCTGCCTGCCGGTGGCGCTGCTGCGCAAGACGACGCGCGCCGGCATCACCTGGCGCAGCGCGCTCGACGCGCTGATCGACGGCGCCAAGGCCTCGTTGTCGGTCGCGGTGGCGTGCGCCGCCGCCGGCATCGTGATCGGCGCGGTGACCATCACCGGCGTGAGCATCGGCTTCACGCAGTTCGTGGTGGAGCTGGCGCAGAACACCCTGGTACTCGCGCTGGTGCTGACGGCGGTTGCCAGCCTGGTTCTGGGCCTGGGCCTGCCGACCACGCCCGCCTACATCGTCACCGTCGCGCTCCTCGTCCCGGCGCTGATGAAGCTCGGCGCGCCGGCGCCGGCGGCGCACATGTTCTCGTTCTATTTCGCCATCCTCTCGGCGATCACCCCGCCGGTCGCCCTGGCCGTGTTCGCGGCGGCGGCGCTCGCCAAGACCGACCAGTGGAGCGCCGGCTGGGCGGCCATGCGGGTCGCGGCGGTCGCCTACTTCGTGCCGTTCATGTTCGTCTACGAGCCGGCGCTCCTCATGCTCAAGGGCTGGGAGGAATGGGACAAGACGGCGCTCGCCTGCGTCTCGGCGATTGCCGGCTGCATCTGCCTCGCGGGAGGCCTGCACGGCTACTTCCTGGCGGTGGCGCGGATGTGGGAACGCGCGCTCCTGGTCGTCGCCGGCGTGCTGCTGATCGCGCCCGAGCTGTATTCGAGCATCGCGGGCCTGATGCTGGTGGCAATCGTGGTCGCCGTTCAGCTGCCCCGTCGCCGCGCCGCGACGTCGCCGGCCGTTTAAAGAAAGATTCCGCAAACCGCGACAATGTGACACGGCGCGCGGCGATAGCGTGCCCGCCTGGCCCTGCGCAGAATGGATCCCGGAATGAAAGAGGGCGCAGCCGCTAGCTGCGCCCTCCGGAACTGCCTCAAGCGGCGATCAAGCAGCGACTACACTTTGTTTGGCCCTGCCGGCTCCGGGCTCGAGACTCGCGCATCGAGTCCGTCGGTCGGACTGGGGCTGCTAACAGCGTGTTGGCCACCTACCTGCTCGGTGTAGAACCTGCTCTACACAGGTAGGGATAGTGCGACTTTCCAGTTGATGTTTCCATCCTCCCTGAAGACCTGTCGACTAGTCCGGTAGGACTACGGCTACACCAGGTCGACGATCAGCGCGGCGCGCTGCTCGGCGGAGGGCTCCATCGAGGCTTGGTAATTCGGGTGATCGACCCCGATCGTCAGGCGCGCGCCCCGTTTCAAACGCTCGCGCATCGCCCCGGGAAGCTCGAAGCGGACGAAATGCACCGCCGCGGTCTTCTCCTCGTTCTCGCGTTCCAGGTCCTCGTCGGCGATCGCGTAGACCCGCCCGGCGCCCTCGACCTCGACCCAGGTCTTGCGCTCGATGCCTTTCAGGCGCTCGAGCATGCGCCGGCGCTCGTCCACGTCGGGATACTCGATGAACATGGTCGCCTTCCAGTTGCCGCCGTCGGGCAGCAGCGGGTTGTAGGCGTCGAGCTCGCCCTGGATTCCCTGCTCCTCGAAGATGCGCTCGATGCGCAGCATCTCCTGGATCTGGTAGCGGATGAGCAGCTCGTCCTCGAACTGCAGCGTGAGGTGCTCGCCCACGTGCAGCGTGCGCAGCTTCTTGTGCTCCATCACCTTGGCGCGGAACGAGCCGCGCTCGCGGGCATAGGCTTCGAGGGAAAGCAGCGACTCGCGGGCGATCATGATGGAAGCTACCGAACGCCCAGCTCGGCGGGCGCGCGGCTGCGCCCGTCGGCGGCGAGGTAGCGGTGCAGCTCGATCAGCGCCTGGCGGTAGACCTCGCGCTTGAAGTCGATCACCGTATCGAGCGGCACCCAGTAGTCGTGCCAGCGCCAGGCATCGAATTCCGGATGGCCGCTCGCGCGCAGCTTCACGTCGCAGTCGCGCCCCACCATGCGCAGCAGATACCAGATCTGCTTCTGGCCGCGATACGCGGCGGTCTTGCCGCCGGCGCCGGCTTCCCTCGGCTCGCGCTGGCGCCGCGCCCATTTCTCGGGCACTTCGTAGCGCAGCCATTCGCGGGTACGGCCGAGGATGCGCACGTGCGCGCGCTGCAAGCCGATCTCCTCCTCCAGCTCGCGGTACATCGCCTGCAACGGGGTCTCGCCGCCCTGGATGCCGCCCTGCGGGAACTGCCAGGCGTGCTGGTGCACTCGCTTGCCCCAGAACACCTCGTTCCTCTGGTTGGCAAGGATGATGCCGACGTTCGGACGGTAGCCTTCCTTGTCGAGCACCGCTGCACGCCTCAGGTTAGAATCTCCGACGATTTTTCCACAGCCCACTGACAAAGACAACGCCGGTGCGGCTCCTATGAAAACCTCGAAGTTCTTCATCGCCACCCTGAAGGAAGTGCCCTCGGATGCCGAGGTCGTAAGCCACCGGCTGATGCTGCGTGCGGGCATCATCCGCCGGCTCTCGGCCGGTATCTACAGCTGGCTGCCGCTCGGCATGCGCGTGCAGCGCAAGGTCGAAGCCATCGTGCGCGAGGAGATGAATCGCGCCGGCGCGCTCGAGCTCGTGATGCCGGTGGTGCAGCCGGCGGAGCTGTGGCAGGAGTCGGGGCGCTGGCAGGCGTACGGCCCGGAGCTGCTGCGCTTCAAGGACCGCCACGAGCGCGACTTCGTGATCCAGCCGACCTCGGAGGAAGCGATCACCGAGCTCGCGCGCGCCGAGCTCAAGAGCTATCGGCGGCTGCCGGTGCACTTCTACCAGATCCAGACCAAGTTCCGCGACGAGCGCCGGCCGCGCTTCGGCATCATGCGCGGGCGCGAGTTCGTGATGAAGGACGGCTATTCGTTCCACGCCGACTACGAGGACCTGCAGCGCGAATACCGCAACATGCACGACACCTACACGCGCATCTTCACGCGCCTGGGACTCCGCTTCCGCGACGTCGCGGCCGACACCGGCGCGATCGGCGGCACCGGCTCGCACGAGTTCCACGTGCTCGCCGACTCGGGCGAGGACGCGATCGCGTTCTCACCCCAGTCCGGCTACGCCGCCAACGTCGAGCTGGCGGAAGCGGTGGCCCCGCCGAAGCGTGGCCACCCTTCGGAAACCCTGAAGAAGGTGCCGACGCCCGGCAAAGCGACCTGCGAGGAGGTGGCGGCGCTGCTCAAGCTGCCGCTGCAGAAGACCGTGAAGTCGGTCGCGCTGATGCACGACGGCGAGTTCCTGCTGCTGCTGGTGCGCGGCGACCATTCGCTGAACGAGATCAAGGCGGCCAAGGTGGCCGGGGCGTTCCGCTTCGCCACCGAGAAGGAAATCGTGGGCGCCCTCGGCTGCAAGCCGGGCTACATCGGACCCGTCGGCGCCAAGGGGGTCAAGGTCATCGCCGACCGCACCGTCGCGGCGATGAGCGACTTCGTGTGCGGCGCGAACGAGGAAGGCTTCCACCTCAGCGGCGTGAATTGGGGCCGCGACCTGCCCGAGCCGCAGGTGGCCGACATCCGCAACGTGGTGGCCGGCGACCCGAGCCCCGACGGCAAGGGCACGCTCGAGATCGCGCGCGGCATCGAAGTCGGGCATATTTTCCAGCTGCGCACCAAGTATTCGGAAGCCATGAAAGCGACCTTTCTCGGCGAGGATGGCACGGCGAAGCCGTTCGAGATGGGTTGCTACGGTATCGGCGTGACGCGCATCGTCGCCGCGGCGATCGAGCAGAACCACGACGCGCGCGGCATCATCTTCCCGGCGCCGATCGCGCCGTTCGAAGCCTGCCTGGTGCCGATCGGCTACCACAAGAGCGGCGCGGTGCGCGAGGCCGCCGATCGCCTGCATGCCGAGCTGCGCGAAGCCGGCATCGACGTGCTGATGGACGACCGCGACGAGCGCCCCGGGGTGCTGTTCGCCGACATGGAGCTGATCGGCATCCCGCACCGCGTGGTGCTTTCCGAGCGCGGGCTCGCCGCGGGCAACGCGGAGTACAAGGGCCGGCGCGACGACAAGCCCCAGGACCTGCCGCTCGGCGGGATCGTGCAATTCCTCAAGGAGCGCCTCGCCGCCCGATGAGGGCCCTGCTCGCGCTGCTTCTGCTGCTCGCCTGGCCGCTGCTCGCCCTCGGCGGCGCGCAGAAGTACGAGCCGCTGGCCGACAGCGTGCGCGCGCGGCTCTCGCGCATGGTCGCCGACAAGGCGCCGGCGTCGATGCACTTCCGCTCCGCCGCCGACGGCCAGCGCTGGCTGGCCGAAATGGACAAGCGGCTCGAGAAGCGCATGCCCGACCGCCAGCAGCGCCTGGAGCTGCTGCGCGCGGTGCAATACGAGGCGACCCGCGCGCGCCTCGATCCGCAGCTGGTGCTCGGGGTGATCGAGGTCGAGAGCGCCTTTCGCAAGTACGCCGTGTCGCGCGCCGGCGCGCGCGGCTACATGCAGGTGATGCCGTTCTGGATCAACCTGATCGGCCAGCCGGGCCATAATCTGTTCCACTTGCGGACCAACCTGGCCTACGGCTGCGCCATCCTGCGCCACTACCTCGATATCGAGAACGGCGATTACTTTCGAGCGCTCGGCCGCTACAACGGCAGCCTCGGCCAGGCGCAGTATCCCAACCTGGTGCTCGCCGCCTGGCGCGGGCGCTGGAAGTACGACGGCCCGACCGCATGAGGAGGCGCTGACTTGATCGGCAATCTTCTCGAGCGCAACCCGCGTCTCGCCAACTGGCTGTACGGCTTCACGCCGCCCGAGCCCGGCACGGTGGTGCTGGTGCACCGGCGCGTGTACATCGTGCCCGCGCGCCTCGGCTGGATCTTCGGCGGCGTGCTCGGGGTGCTGCTGATCGGCTCGATCAACTACGCGCTCTCGCTCGGCTTCGCGCTCACTTTCCTGCTCGCCGCGCTCGGCCTCACCGGCATGGTGCACACCGCGCGCAACCTCGCGCGCATCGCGATCAGCGCCGGACGCGCCGAGCCGGTGTTCGCCGGCGAGTCGGCGCAGTTCCGGCTGTATCTCGACGGGCGCGGCGCGTTCGACCGGCCTTCGATCCTCGCGCGCCACCTGCGCTCGGGCTCGCAGCTGGTGGTCGACATCCCGGCCAACGGCGTCGCCGAAGCGGTGCTGGTCGCGCCCGCGGCGCAGCGCGGCTGGATGCCGCTCGGGCGCGTGCTGCTGGAGACGCGCTTTCCGCTGGGCCTGTTCCGTGCATGGAGCTACGTCGAGCCGGATGCGCGCTGCCTGGTCTACCCGCGCCCGGAGCGCTCGCCGCTGCCGCCGTTCACCGGCCAGGCGGCGGCCGGCGTGATCCACGCCCAGACCTCGGGCAGCGACGACTTCGCCGGCCTGCGCGGCTACCAGAGCTCGGATTCGCCGCGCCACATCGCGTGGAAGGTGGTGGCGCGCAGCGACAAGCTGCTCACCAAGCAATTCGCCGGCGACGCGGCGGCCGAGCTGTGGCTGGACATGCAGCTGCTGCCGGCCGGCCTCGGTCTCGAGCAGCGCCTGTCGCGTCTCGCCGGCTGGGTGCTCGCCGCCGATCGCGCCGGCGCGCACTACGGCCTGCGGCTGCCCGGCGTCGAAATCGCGCCCGGGCGCGGCGACGCGCACCGCGCGGCCTGCCTGCAGGCGCTCGCCCTGCACCAGAGCGCATGAAAGCCCCGCATCCGCTCGCGCCGGAACTGAGAGCGGTCAGCGCGCGCGACCTCGCCTGGCTGATCGCGTCGCTCGTGGTGGTGATTGCGCCGCACGCGCTGCGCGCGCCGTGGTGGCTGACGCTGCTCACCCTTTGCCTGTACGGCTGGCGAATGTATTTCGCGCTCAACCGCGGCCCGCTGCCGTCGCGCTGGCTGGTGCTCGGCGTGGCCGCGGTGGCGATGCTCGGTGTCTGGGTCGAGTTCCGTACCATTTTCGGCCGCCAGCCCGGCATCCTGCTGCTGATGCTGTTCTCGGGGCTGAAGCTGCTCGAAACCCGCAACCATCGCGACGCCGCGGTCGCCGGCTTCCTCGGTTACTTCCTGATCGTCACCAACTTCCTCTATACGCAGACCATTCCGATCGCCCTGCTCGCCGGCGTCGCGCTCTACCTGATCACGGCCACGCTGATCGGCTTCAGCGCGCCGCAGCGAGCGCCGCGCGCCAACCTGCGCACCGCCGGTCTGCTGCTGGCGCATGCCGCGCCGGCGGCGCTTGCGCTGTTCCTGCTGTTCCCGCGCGTGCAGGGCCCGCTCTGGGGTCTGCCGCAGGACGCGTATGCCGGAATGACCGGCCTGTCCGACACCATGACGCCGGGAAATCTCGCGAGCCTGGCGCAATCCGACGCGATGGCGTTCCGCGCCGAGTTCCAGGGCGCGTCGCCGCCCTCCGCGCAGCGCTACTGGCGAGGCCCGGTGCTGTGGGACTTCGACGGCCGCACCTGGAGCATCGGCCCGAATTACCTGGTCGACTTCGCCGCGCCGCCCGGCGGACGCGCCACTTACCGCTACGAAGTGGTGATCGAGCCCCACAACCGCCACTGGCTGTTCGCGCTCGAGACCGCTGCGACCCTCCCGGAGGGCGCGCGCATCAGCTATGACGGCCAGCTGGTGTCCACTTCCCCGGTGCGCGAGCGGCGGCGCTATGAGCTCTCCTCGGTGATCGCGCCCGACGCGGAAGCGCGCGACAGCGATGGCACGCGGCGCCGCGCGTTGCGCCTGCCGCAGGGAGTCAACCCGCGCGCGAGCGCGCTCGCCGCGCAATGGCGCGCGCAATCGGCGGGCGATGAGCAGGTGCTGGCGCGCGCGATCGATTTCCTGCGCCAGGGCCGCTACCAGTACACCCTCGAGCCGCCGCTGCTCGGCGCGCATTCGGTCGATGACTTCCTGTTCAATACGCGCGAGGGCTTCTGCGAGCATTTCTCGTCCGCCTTCGTGTTCCTGATGCGCGCGGCGGGGATTCCGGCGCGCGTGGTCACGGGCTACCAGGGTGGCGAGCTCAACCCGGTGGACAACATCATCACCGTGCGCCAGTCCGATGCGCACGCCTGGGCCGAGGTGCTCATCGGCGGGCGCTGGCTGCGCGTCGATCCGACCGCCGCCGCGGTGCCGGGGCGGGTCGAGTCGGGCCTTGCGCGCGCGGTGCCGCAGAACGCCGCGCTGCCGATCATGATGCGCCCGGAGCTCGAGTGGCTGCGCGGCATGCGCGACCGCTGGGAAGCCGTGGCGCACAAGTGGAACATCTGGGTGCTCGGCTACAGCCCGGAGCGCCAGCGCGAGCTGATGAGCCTCGCCGGCCTGCGCGACGCCGACTGGCGCACGCTCACCGCGCTGCTGTTCAGCTTCCTCGGCCTGATGACGCTGATCCTGCTCGCGTGGTCGCTGCGGCGCATGGCGCGTCCCGACCCGGTGCAGAAGGCGTGGCGCGCCTTCTGCCAGAAGCTGGCCAAGCGCGGCGTGGAGCGCGCCGCGCACGAGGGCCCGCGCGACTACGCCGCGCGCGCGGCGCGCGCGATTCCCGCGGCGCGCGCCAGCATTCTGCGCATCGGCGCGCTCTACATCGGCCTGCGCTACGGCGCGCAGCCGAGCGCCGATGGCGCGCTGCGCTTGCGCAGACTGGTGCGCGAGCTTTGATTCGCCTTTTTCTTCTGCTGCTGATCCTGCCGGCAACGGCCTGGGCTTCCTACGCCGAGCGGCCCGAGGTGCAGAGCTTCATGCGCGAGCTGGTCAAGCGCCACGGGTTCGTCGAAAGCGAGCTGAAGCGCGTGTTCGCGCGCGTCAAGCGCGCCGATCCGGTGCTCGAGGCGATCAGCCGGCCGGCCGAGCGCGTGCGCACCTGGGAGGAGTACCGCAGCGCGCTGCTCACCGAGCGGCGCCTGGCCGAGGGCCTCGAGTTCTGGAAGAAGTACCGGCGCACGCTCGAGCGCGCCGAGAAGAAATACGGGGTGGCGCCGGAATACGTGGTGGCGATCATCGGCGTCGAGACCTTCTACGGGCGCAACACCGGCAACTGGCGCGTGGTGGATGCGCTCACCACGCTCGCCTTCGATTACCCGCCGCGCTCGAGCTTCTTCCGCAACGAGCTCGAGCAGTACCTGCTGTTCGCGCGCAACGCGGGCGTGGACGTGTTCTCGGTGCGCGGCTCCTATGCCGGCGCGATCGGCCTGCCGCAGTTCATGCCGAGCAGCACGCGCGCCTACGCGGTCGATTTCGACGGCAACGGCCATATCGACCTGCAGAAGAGCCGCTCGGACGCGATCGGCAGCGTGGCCAATTTCCTCAAGGTGCACGGCTGGCAGCGCGACGCCGACGTGCTGGTGAACGCGCGCGTGGCCGGCGACGCGTGGCGGCCGTTCGCCGAGGGCCTGGAGCCGAAGCATTCGATGGTCGCGCTGCGCGAGGCCGGCATCGAGTTCGATTCGCCGCAGCCCGCGGGCGCGCCGGTGGTGCTGGTCGAGCTGGCGAGCGGCGCGCGCCCGAGCGACTTCCGCGTGGGATTGCGCAATTTCTACGTCATCACGCGCTACAACCGCAGCGCGTTCTACGCCGCCGCCGTGGCGGACCTGGCGCGCGCGCTGCGCCAGGGCTACGACTTGGGCAGGTAGAGCAGCGGATCGACCGCCGCCGCGCCCTTGCGGATCTGGAAGTGCAGCTTCGGCCGGTCGCTGTCGCTCGAGCCGAGCTCGGCGATCTTCTGGCCGCGCGTCACGCTCTGCTGCTCCTTCACCACGATGTCCTTGTTGTGCGCGTAGACCGTGATGAAGCCCTGGTCGTGGCGGATCACCACCAGCTTGCCGAGTCCCGGGATGCCGCTGCCGACGTAGGTGACGCGCCCGGCCGCGGCGGCGGTGACCGGATCGCCGGGCTTGCCATCGATGTCGATGCCCTTGCGCCGGGGCTCGGCGAAGCCGGCGAGCACCTTGCCTTTCGCCGGCCAGACGAACTGCAGCGGTTGCGAATCCAGCAGGCGCGGTTCCTCCCGCGCAGCCACCACGGGTTTTTGTTGCTGTTGCTGCGGACCCGAACCCAGCGGACGCGATTCGATCTTTCCCGCCCCGCCCGGCGCGGAGCCGACCTGCACCCCCTGCGGCTGCGCCGGCGCCGTGACGCGCAGCACCTGGCCGACGCTCAGCTTCGACGGATCGTCGAGCGAGTTCCATTGCGCCACTTCACGGTAGTCGGCGCCGTGCTCGAGCGCGATGCTGTACAGCGTGTCGCCGCGCTTGACGGTATAGAAGGCGTCGGCGGTCGCGACCGGCGCGCCGCCCGTGGCCGGTGCTTTCGCCGCGGGCGGCTTCGCGGCCGGCGTGACCACCCGTGCCGGGCGGCGGTCCTCCACCGGTGCGGGCCCACGGGTCGGCGCGCAGCCCCAGGCGAGGACCACCAGCGCCAGTACCGGTGCGAGCGCCTTCATGCCTTGCCCGCCGTCATCGGTACGAAGCGCACCGGGTCGAGCTCGGACTCGATGAAGCCGCGGCCGTTGCGCTCGATCAGCACCAGCTTCTGCGCGCCCCTGGCCTCGAGCGGCAGCACCATGCGGCCGCCGGGCGCGAGCTGCTGCAGCAGCGCCTGCGGCACTTCGCGCGGGGCGGCGGCGAGGATGATCGACTGGAACGGCGCCGCCTTTTCCAGCCCGGCATAGCCGTCGCCATGCGCGAGGCGCAGGTTCTTCAGGCGCAGCCCGAGCAGGTTGGCGCGCGCGCGCTCGTGCAGGCCCTTGATGCGCTCGATCGAGTACACCTCGGGGAAAAGCTGCGCCAGCACCGCCGCCTGGTAGCCGCAGCCGGTGCCGATCTCGAGGATCCTGCCGGGCGGTTTTCCGGCGAGCAGGGTTTCCGCCATGCGCGCCACCACGTACGGCTGCGAGATGGTCTGGCCGAAGCCGATCGGCAGCGCGGTGTCCTCGTAAGCGCGGCTGGCGAGCGCCTCCTCGACGAACAGGTGGCGCGCCACCGAGCCCATCGCCGCGAGCACGCGCTGGTCGCGGATGCCTTGCTCGCGCAGGCGCTCAACCATGCGCGCGCGCGTGCGCTGCGACGTCATGCCGATGCCGGTGGTGTTCTTCAGCGCTGCAGCCATTCGCGCGCGAGGCCGAGCTGGTTGTGGTGGGTGAGGTCCATGCGCAGCGGCGTCACCGAGACGCGCTGCGCTCCGACCGCGTGAAAGTCGGTGCCCGGCCCGGCATCGGCCGCTCCGCCCGCGGGGCCGATCCAGTAGGCGGTCTCGCCGCGCGGGGTCTGCAGCTTGACCACCGGCTCGGCCTTGTGGCGCTTGCCGA
>Ga0247825_10000882_pt1 | contig 19460 bp, 12 predicted proteins | sample 13C_Vanillin_Day_FD_194413 | JGI IMG/M metagenome (GOLD analysis project Ga0247825, IMG submission 194413) | Soil microbial communities from agricultural site in Penn Yan, New York, United States - 13C_Vanillin_Day48 | ecosystem: Environmental > Terrestrial > Soil > Agricultural land | place...
ACGAGAAACGCCGCAATCGGCTTCTTCGCGCCGACACTGTCGATGATCGGTTTCACGGCGAGGTCGGGATAGAACCGCGCCGACGATCCGACCACCACCACGACCAGATCGTATTCCGGCGCGGCCGTCAGCACATCCAGCGCGCCCTTCATCACCGTGTACTGCGCGCCGGCGAGCGTCAGATCGATCAGCCGCGCCGGCGCGACATCGACGCCGGTGACTTCCTTGAGACGCGCCAGCGTCTGCGGCGTCGGCGGCCCGACATTGATGCCGCGCACGCTCAGCGGATCGAGCACCATGGTCGCGCCGCCGGCGGTCGTGGTGACGACCGCGACGGCAGGCGGCCTTGCGCCCCGTGCGGACGCGGGAACACGCGCCAGCAGCGGAAAGCCCTCGATCAATCCTTCCAGCGTATCGACCCGCGCGATCCCGCATTCGGCGAGGAACATCCCCGCGATATCGTCCTCGCCGGCCAGCGCGCCGGTGTGCGACACCGCAAGCTCGCGCGCGGCGGCCGAGCGCCCGAGCTTGTAGGCCATTACCGGCTTGTTGCGTTTGGCCGCTTCGAGCGCGAAGGCGCGCAGCGCCGGCGCTTTCCGCATGGTCTCCAGGAACAGCACGTAGCCGTCGATACCCGGATCGTCGAGCGTCGCGGCGCAGATCTCTCCGATCGAAAGATCGACCTCGTTGCCGACCGACACCAGGCCCGCGAAATGAATGCCGCGCGCCTTGCCGCGCGACAGGAACGTGCCGATCATCCCGCCCGAATGCGACGCGGCAAAGATCCGCCCGACCGGCAGGTCCGGTTCGTCGAACGCGGCGTTGGCGGTGAACAGCGCCTTGTGGCGAAGATCGACCACGCCGAGGCTCGACGGCCCGACCAGTCGCGTGCCGGAGTCCCTGAGCATCTGTCGCACACGCAACTCGCGCGCGGTGCCCTCCGCGCCGGTTTCGCTGAAGCCGTTGGCCAACGCAGTGACGACCGGCACGCCGAGCCTGGCGCACTCCTCGATCGCCTCCATGGTGGCGTCGGTGGAGGCGACGATATAGGCGTGCTCAGGCAACTCCGGCAGGTCCTTGAGCGACGGCCAGGCGCGCTCGCCCAGCACCTCGTCGCGGCGCGGATTGACCGGATAGACGCGCCCGGCGAAGCCGGCCTGCCGCAGGTACTTCAGCGGCCGGCCCGCGGTCTTGGTCGCGTCGTTCGACTGTCCGATGATCGCGACCGACTGCGGCGCGAACAGGACCTGCGCCAGCGGTTTGGTCACTCGGCGGCCTCGGACGCTTTCGGCCTGGGAGGGCGTTGATCGAAGCGCCGGTCGAGTACGTGCTCGGCGATGCGGTTCTTCAGCATCTCGACCGAGCCGCCGGCGATCATCCAGCCGCGGCAGCGCCGCATGCAGTATTCGACCAGCGAGGTCTTGCTGTAGCCGGCGGCGCCCATGATCTGCATCGACTCATGCGCCACCTCGAAGCCGGTCTGGTTGCAGGCGGCCTTCGCCACCGCGGTCTCGTAAGCCGACGGCAGGCCTTGGTCGGCGTTGCTCGCCGCGCGGTAGAGCAGAAGCTGCGCGCCTTCGAGCTTGATCGCCATATCGGCGAACTTCCATTGCAGGCCCTGGAATTCGGCGAGTGGGCGGCCGAACTGCTGGCGCATGTTGGCGTGCTCGCGCGCCCGGTCGTAGCAGTAGCGGCCGAACGCAAGCGACCGCGCGGTGTTGCCGAGCCGCTCGACGTTGAAGCTCGCCATCTGCTTCTTGAAGCCGCCGGGGCCGAGCAGGACGTTTTCCGCGGGGATGCGGCAGTTGTCGAAATGCAGCTCGCTCCAGAGCTCGCCGCTCATGAACTCCTGTGGTGGGCCGATGGTGAAGCCCGGCGCGCCGCGCTCCACCAGCATCGAGCCGATGCCGCCGACGCCCGGGCCGTAACGCAAATAGACCAGGAACACGGAAGCTTCCGGACTGAAGGTGGAGAACACCTTGGTGCCGTTGACGACATAGCCGTTGCCGTCCTGCTTCGCCGTGGTCTTGAGGTCGGTCACGGCGGAGCCTGCTTCGGGTTCGCTCATGCCGAGGCTGATCACCGCATTGCCGGCCAGGCATTCGGTGAGCCACTTCTTCTTCTGATATTCGGAGCCGTATTCCGAGAAGGTGCGGATCGGCCCGAAATTGCCGAACTGCACGACGTCGGCGCTGCGCGGACACACCGCCGCGGTCTGCTCGATGGCGATCACCGCGTCCATCAGCGAACCACCCTGGCCGCCATCGGCCTCGGAGATTGTGATGCCCAGCAGCCCCTGCCGGCTCATCAGCCTGGCGACATCGAACGGAAAATGCGGCGAGTGCGCGCGCTTGAGTGCGTCCTTCGCCAGATGGTCTTGCGCGAAGCGACGGACCGATTCGGCGAACAGTTTCTGTTCTTCGGTGAAGTCGAAATTCATGCACTCACTCTAGCACGCTGGGTGCGGACCGGGTTACTCCGCCTTCATACCCGACTTCCTGACGATCTCCGACCACTTCGCCTCTTCGGCGGCGATATCGGCGTCGTGCTCCTCGGGTCTGACCGGCAGCGCCTCGGCGCCTTCGAGCGCGAGCCGCCGCTTGACGTCCTCGGTCGCAAGCGCGGTATTGAGCGCCGCGTTGAGCTTTTCGACCACCGGCCGCGGCGTGCCGGCCGGCGCGACGATGCCATAGTGCAGAACCGCCTCGTATCCCGGCAGTGCTGCTTCGGCCACGGTGGGCAGTTCGGGGAACAGCGCCGAGCGCTTGCCGCCCGTCACCGCGAGTGCGCGCACCTTGCTGCCATCCTTCGCAAGCCCCGATGCGCTCGCCATGGTGCTGAAGATCATGGTGGTGTGCCCGCCGACCAGATCGTTCAGCGCAGGCGCCGATCCCTTGTAGGGCACGTGGTTGATCCTGATGCCCGCCATGCCGGCAAACAGCTCGGCGGCGAGGTGCACGCTCGAGCCGGTGCCGGTCGAGCCGAAGGTCAGCCGGCCCGGCTGCTGCTTCGCCAGCGCAATCAGCTCGGCGACCGACCGCGCCGGGACGGCAGGGTGCACCAAGAGGATATTGCTGCTCGATGCGATCAGCCCGATGCCCGCGAAGTCCTTGCGCGGGTCGTAGCCCACGTTGGGATAGAGCGACGGGTTGATCGCAAGCGAGCTTGTGGCGATCAGAAGCGTGTAGCCGTCGGGTTCGGATCTGGCGACCTGGCGCGTCGCGATGGTGCCGCCCGCGCCGCCGCGATTCTCGATCACGATGGACTGGCCGACGCTCGCTGCCATCTTCTCGGCAACGATGCGCGCGATCACGTCATTGCCGCCGCCCGGCGCATAGGGCACCACCAGGGTGATCGGGCGAACCGGATATTCGGCCGCGGCGGCACAGGCGGCGCCAAATACGGCACCAAGCGCGAGCGCCGCTCCGAGAACAGCAGACCGCAGCGCCGCTCTCATTCCGCCTCTCTCACTCCGCCTTGGCGCCGGATTTCTTGACGATGGCGGACCACTTGGTTTCTTCCTTGTCGATATCCGTGACGTATTCCTCGGGCGTCGACGGCAGCGGCTCGGTGCCGTCGGCGGCGAGCTTCTGCTTCAGTTCGGGCGACATCACCGCCTGCCGCAAGGCCGCATTGAGCTTGGCGACGATCGACTTCGGCGTGCCGGCTGGCGCGACGATGCCGTAGTGCAGGACCGCTTCGAAGCCGGGCAGGGCGGTTTCCGCGATCGTCGGCAGTTCCGGGAAGATCGGCGAGCGCGCAAGGCCGGTCACGCCAAGCGCGCGGATCTTGCCATCCTTCACCAGCGCGATCGCCGGCGGCATCGAGCTGAAATACATCGAGACATGCCCGCCGACGAGATCGTTCAGCGCCGGAGCCGAGCCCTTGTAGGGCACGTGGATCATGTCGATGCCGGCCTGGAAGCGGAAGTACTCGGCAGCCAGATGAATGCCGCTGCCGACGCCCGCCGACGCAAATGTAAGCTTGCGCGGATTGGCCTTGGCGTAGGCGATCAGCTCCTTGATGTCTTTCGCCGGCACCGAAGGATGCACCACCAGCACCAGCGCGCTGGTGCCGATCAGGCCGACCGGCTCGAAATCCTTGCGCGGGTCATAACCGACATTGCCGTACAGCGACGGATTGATCGCCAGCGTCCCGGTGCCGCCCAGCACCAGCGTGTAGCCGTCGGGCGCGGCCTTGGCGACCGCGCGCGTCGCGATCGAGCCGCCCGCGCCGCCGCGGTTCTCGATGACGATCTGCTGGCCGAGCAACGGGCCCATCTTGTCGGCGGCCACACGCGCCATGATGTCGTTGCCGCCGCCGGCCGCGTAGGGCACCACCAGCGTGATCGGCCGGTTGGGATAGTCGCTCTGCGCCGCGGCCGGCGTTGCGGCCGCGAGGGCCAGTCCAAAGGCCAGCAGGGTCAGGCACCATCGGCGCGTCGGCATGCGTTTGCTCTCCTCCATCCGCCCCGGATATTGGTTTCCGGCGGCAGGTTCGGGGGCACTGTCGCGCATTCCGCGCGATAGATAAACGCCTGTTTTTGCGAGGAATCGCGGCAGCGCGCTGGACGCCTGCGTTCCGGATTGCGGCTGCATCAAGATGGATTGGCCGGCAATTTCGGGGTTCGTGTTCCGGCCGATGCCGCTATGATGCCGGCTGTGCGGCGCGAGTCGGCAAAACTGTTCCGATGAATGTGACGCTTTCGATCTAACGGTGGCGGGATCGATGCTCCAGCGAAGCTCCGGCACTGGTCCGAACGCAGACGCGACGGATTTGCATTTGCTCGGCGGGTCCGCCGGCGGGGCGATCCGGATTCTGCAGTGGCTGCTGGTTGTTTCCCTCGTTGGCCCTGTCGTGGTTCTTGCCTGTGCGGCCTGGTTCGACTGGCGAGAAACCTACAATCAGGCCCTCCAGCAAGGCGCACGAACGGCGCAAATCCTGCGCGAGCATGCGCTGAAGGTCTTTGAAGCTCACGAGGTGATCATCGACCAGATCGAGGAGCGGATCAGGGACATGGATTGGGATGCGGTGCGCGCCTCCGAAGACGTGGCGCGCTATCTCGGCCGGCTCTCGCGGCGGCAGCATCTGGTGACATCGATCATCGTCATGGGCCCCGACGGCATGGCCGCCAGCGTTTCCAATGTATTTCCCACGCCGACCACCGATTTGTCGGACCGCTCCTATTTCACCGGCCTGAAACAGGTGCCGGTCGGAACATACATCGGTGAACCCGTCACGGGCCGGGTCACCGGAAATCGCGTCATGGTCGTGGCGCGCGCCCGGTTGACGCCCGACGGTCGCTTTGACGGCGTGATCGCCGTCGCAGTGTCGCTCGACCGGTTTTCCGAGTTCTATCGCGGCATCACTTCGGTCGAGGAAAACTCGATCACGCTGGTGCGCGCCGACGGGACGGTGCTGATCCGGCAGCCACCGGCGACGACCGGATCGTCGAAGATGTCGCCGGCGAGCGGCTTCATGCGGGCGATCAGCGCGGGAGCCTCGGTTTCCCGGAATGTCGCGGAAATGGACGGCGTCGAGCGTCTCTACAGCATCGAGCGGGTGGGGAGCTATCCGGTTTATGTCAGCTACGGGCTGAGCCTCACGGGCTTGCGCCGGATGTGGCTGTTCGATCTGCTGCTGTTCGGCGCCTTTGCGGTGGCCGCCGCCGTGGCGCTGTTTTCCGTGAGCCTCCTGGCGTTGCGGCGCGTGCGCAACGAACAGCGGCTGGTCGAGCAATGGCAGGGCGAGGTCGCGCGCCGGCAGCTTGTCGAGCAGACCTTGCGCCAGTCCCAGAAAATGGAAGCGCTGGGCCAACTCACCGGCGGCGTCGCCCACGACTTCAACAACATGCTGATGGTGATCAGCGGCAACGCTGAGCTCCTGAAGCGGAAGGCAGCGGGCGCGGGCGTCGACCGGCAGATTTCGGCCATCGAGCATGCTGCGCGCAACGGCGAGGCCTTGACGCGGAAACTCCTGGCGTTCTCCCGCCGAAGGCTGGTTCAGTCGAGATCGATCGAGCTTGGGCCGTTTGTGGCGAAGCTCGTCGATCTGCTCAAGCCGTCGTTGCCGGATGGCATTGAGTTGACCGGCGATATCTCCGCCGGGACCTGGCCGGTTCAGGCCGATGCCGGCGATCTGGAGCTGTCGCTCGTCAACATCGTGCTCAATGCGCGTGACGCCATGGCCGGCGGAGGCCGGGTGACGGTCGGGACGCAAAACCGGATTCTGCAGGCCGACGATCCGGCGACCGATCATCTGGCGGGGGAATTCGTCGCGCTGTCCGTGCAGGACAACGGCGCCGGCATTGCCGCCGAGCACCTGCCGCGGGTGTTCGAGCCGTTCTTCACCACCAAGGACGTGGGCCGCGGCACCGGGCTGGGCCTGAGCCAGGTCTACGGCTTCGCCAAGCAAAACGGCGGCGCGGTGACGGTCGCAAGCACCCCCGGCGAGGGGACCACGGTGACGCTGTTCCTGCGGCGCGCCGAACCGGCCGCCGCCGGATTCGCAGCGGGCGAGAGCACGCTCAGGCGGGGAAGCAAAGTGTTGCTGGTCGAAGACAATGAGGACGTTGCCGAGGCCGCCACGGCCATGCTCGACAGCATCGGCTGCACGGTGAAGCACGCCAGCGCCGCCGAGCCCGCCCTGAAACTTCTCGCCTCGGGCGAGACGTTCGATCTCGTGGTCACCGACATCGTCATGCCGGGCGGCATCGACGGCGTGGAGCTCGCGCGGACGCTGCGCGCGCAATACCCGTCGCTTCCGGTGCTACTGACGACCGGTTACAGCAACGCCGCGCAGAAGGCCGCAGCGGAAAAATTCGCGATCCTGCTGAAGCCGTATCAACTGGGTGCGCTGGAGCGGGCGGTCGCGGAAGCCGTGGGCGGCGAAGCATCGGCAGCCGGTCCGGCCTGAGACAGGCCGTCAGCTTTTGCCGGAAATCGTGAAGAAGTCGTCCCAGGCGCGGTCGAGCCGGACCAGCGCTTCGTCGAGCGGCAGGACCGAGAGGCGGTCGTCGCTGCGCCGGAGCAGATCGAGCCCCTCGAGCTTCGACAGCGCGTCGCGGCACTCGAAATCGAGATCGGTTCCAAATGTCTGCTTGAACCAGCCTTCGATGCGCCGGTCGAGCGCTTCGGCGGTGAGCTGCGCATCGGACACGAGAAGGAAATAGTAGGCGATGAACGCCTCCTTGCATTCCTGATCTTCGGCCTCGCCGATGACCGAGTCGAAGACACCTGCATTGTTGTTCACATTGCGGAAATAGATGGTGTCGGAAATCGCTTTCTGATGCAGCAGCGTCTGGCGCTGGAATCTGATCCATTGCTGAAAGAAGAAACCGCCGAGTGCAACGAGGCCGCTCAGCGCCGCCAGCGCGCCGGCCCATTCCTCGTCGCGGACCGAGTTCGAAAGACCCAGATAGAAACCCGCGATCAGGAACAGCACGGTGAGCGTCGAGGCAAGCTTGAGCAGGATCGGGATGCCGCCGATCAGCGCAGGGACGCCGAGCGTGAGTTGATCCCGCAGGCTCATCACAACGCGGACATCCGGAAACAGGGCATTGAGGTCGGCGCTTGCGATGTTCTGGAAGTATTTCAGCAGCACGGCTCCCGGCCGGAGCGTGGCTTTGCGTGAACGGGGGGCTTTGCCGTTTTTCGGGCCGGGGTCGGTTTCCTTGACCGTGACCAGCATGACGACGTCGTCATAGACGTGGACTTCGACCTCGCGGCTGCGAAACCCGAACCATTTGCGGAGGTCGACCGTTTCCTTGTGGCTGCCGCGGCGGAAGAACCGGATCTCGCGATAGTTGTCGAGCGACGCGTGGATCTTCACTCGCACCAGCGCATCGTCGCGATGCGCGCGTTCGATCTCTTCGTGAGCGACCTCGGTGAAATTGGCGTCGTGAAGCGCGCCCGTCAGCGCAATGACCAAATCCCGGTAGGCGCGTTCGAGGGTCGCCGAATCGGCGCGGCTATGACCGTCGCTCTCCGGGTCAAAATAGAAATAACTGTCGCGCAGGCTTTCGAGCTGGTCGTGGTATTCATAGTGATAGATCGCGCCGAGCAGGCGGCAGAACCGGCGGAACCTGTCGCGATCCGCCGCAACGTGAAGCGCGCCGTGATCGGCCAGGGCGTTCAGGACGTCGATCTTGCGGACGGGAATGAAGTGCTCGCGTTCGCCGTCAACGCTGCGCTGTTCTGGTTTCGTGTCCATGATCGTCTCGCGCCCGATCGCGATTGTAAGCGGACGGGGCGAGCCCGCACATCAGGCCGCGGCAGAGTCCACAGGCAAGCTGCGCGCCTGGAGAAAAGTCTCCGGTCTCGCTGCCGGCCTGCCTAAAGCTGCGGGATCTTGGCCTCCTTGATTACCGCGCCCCAGCGCGCGGTGTCGGCCTTGACGATCTTTGCCATGTCCTGTGGCGTGCCGCCGCCGATCTGAAGCCCGAGCTTGCGATATTGCTCCTGGACCTCCTGGCTCTTCAGCACGTCGTTGATGGCGATGTTGAGTTTGGCGACGATCGGTGCGGGCGTCTTGGGCGGCGCGCTGATCGCGTTCCAGGTGTCGGAAACGAAGTCCTTCAGTCCGAGCTCCGCCATCGTCGGAATATTGGGCAGGGCGGGGATGCGCTTTTCGGTGGTGGCGGCGAGGATGCGCGCCCGGCCGCCCTCGTGCAGCTTTATCGCGGCCTCGTACTGCATGAAGATCAGGTCGACATGGCCGGCCACCAGGTCGTTGAGCGCCGGCCCGGTGCCCTTGTAGGGAACGTGCTGGAGATTGGCGCCGGTCAACTTGTTGAACAGTTCGGCCGTGAGATGCGACGTGGTGCCGGGGCCCTGCGAGGCGTAGTTCAGCTTGCCCGGGTTGGCCTTCACATAGGCCATGAACTCCTGGCCGGTCTTGGCCGGGAAGTCGCCCTTGACCAGCAGCACGTTCGGCGCCGACGACATGATCGCAACCGGCTCGAACGCGGTGGGGTCGAAGCTGAGGTTCTTGTAGAGCACGACATTCGTCGTGATCGGCGCGGGCTGCGAGGCCATCAGCGTGTAGCCGTCCGGCGGAGACTGGAACACCGAATCGGCGGCGATGTTGCCGCCGGCGCCCCCCTTGTTCTCGACCACGAAGGGCTGGCCGAGCACATTGCGCAGCCGCTCGGCCATGATCCGTGTGACGGTGTCCACGCCGCCGCCTGCCGGCACCGTGACGACCATCTTGACCGGCTTGTTCGGATAGTCCGCCGCGGATTGTGCGTGGGCGGGAGCTGCGGCAAGCAGGGCAATCGCGGCAGCGATCGGCGCGAGATGGTTCGTCATGGCGTCCCTCAAGCGATTGACATCAGGCCCAAGGCCTGTTCCGGCATTGATTGCCGGGCGGTCGGTCAAAAGTCAATTTGGCGAAGCGCCGCGCTGCCGCAGATTTGATCAGCCGAGCGCGCGTAAATGCCGGATCGGGCGGCCCGGCGCGATGGCTTGCGCCGCGGCCGCGATGGCGTTGGCGTCGATGCCGTAGTGCCGGTAGAGGTCCTGCAGCGAGCCGGTCTGGCCGAAGTGTTCCACCCCGAGCGGCCGCGTCCGCTGGCCGAGCACGCCGCCGAGCCATCCGAGCGTCGCCGGATGGCCGTCGAGCACGGTGACGAGCGCCGTGTTCGCGGTGGTCTGCGACAGAAGCCGCTCGATGTGCGAGCGGGCGTGCACCAAGCCGCGCTCGCGCGCCCGCAGCGCCGCGTTCCAGCCGGCGTTCAGCCGGTCGGCCGAGGTGATGGCGAGGAGGCCCACGTCGCGGCGGTCCTCCGCGATCAGGCCGATCGCCTGGATCGCCTCGGGCGCGATCGCACCGGTATAGGCCACGACCACCTGGCAGTTCGGGCCGGGCTCGCGCAGCCAGTACGCACCGTCGACGATGCCCTGGCGCAGCTCCGGCGTCATGGTCCGCTTGATCTGCTCGACGGGGCGAGTGGAGAGCCGCAGATAGATCGAGCCGCCGGTCTCGTCGCGCAGCCAGTTGCGCTCGGAGGCCTCGCCGTCGCCGTCCTTCTGGATGTAGTCGAGCGCGAAACCCATAATCGCGGCAAGCTCATCGACAAAGGCCGGCTCGAATGCCGCAAGGCCATCCTGTGACAACCCGATCAGCGGCTCGGCGATCGACTGATGCGCGCCGCCCTCGGGCGCGAGCGTCAGCCCGGACGGCGTTGCGACCAAAATGAAACGCGCGTCCTGATAGCAGGCGTAGTTCAGCGCATCGAGGCCGCGGGCGATGAACGGGTCGTACAGCGTGCCGATCGGCAGCAGCCGTTCGCCATTGATCGAATGCGAGAGGCCGAGCGCCGAGAGCGTGATGAACAGGTTGTTCTCGGCGATGCCGAGCTCGATGTGCTGGCCCTTCGGCGAGAACTCCCAGTTGAACGTCGAGGCGATGCGCTCGCTCTTGAACGTGTCAGCTATGCTTTCGCGCGCGAACAGCCCGCGGCGGTTCACCCACGGGCCGAGATTGGTCGAGACCGTCACGTCCGGAGACGTCGTGACAATGCGCTCGGCCAGCGCCGTCTTCTCGCGCGCGATTTCGTTGAGGATCGCGCCGAAGCCGAACTGCGTCGACATCTCCGGCTGGATCGAAACCTTGAGCTCGTCGGGGACCGGAATTTGCGGCGCGCTCAGCCGCCGCGGCCCGCCTTGCGCGAACGGCACACGCTTGAGAAATGCGTCGATCTGTTCTTGCCTCGCGCGCAAGCCTTCGAACGGCTCCCATTCCTGGCCTGAGCGAATGTCCATCGACTGCCGGAACGTCTCCATCTGCGCAGGCGTCATCAGGCCGGCGTGATTGTCCTTGTGGCCGGCGATCGGCAGGCCGAAACCCTTCACCGTGTAGGCGATGAAGCAGACCGGCCGGTCGTGGTCGATTCTGTCGAAAGCCTCGATGACCGACGGCAGGTCGTGGCCGCCGAGATTGTTCATCAGCCGCGCCAGCTCCACGTCGCTGCGCTGTTCGATCAGCTTCGTCACCGCGCCCTGATCGCCGATCTCGTCGAGCAGGCGTTTGCGCCACGCTGCGCCGCCCTGGAACACCAGCGCCGAATAGAGCTGGTTCGGGCAGCGGTCGATCCATTGCCGCAGGGTCTCGCCGCCGGGCTCGCGGAACGCGGCCTGCTGCAGCGAGCCGTATTTCAGGATCACGACATCCCAGCCGAAGTTCTTGAACAGCTGCTCGTAGCGCTCCCACAGTCCTTCGCGCACCACGGCGTCGAGGCTCTGGCGGTTGTAGTCGATGATCCACCAGCAATTGCGCAGCCCCTGCTTCCAGCCTTCGAGCAGCGCCTCGAAAATGTTGCCTTCATCGAGTTCGGCGTCGCCGACCAGCGCGATCATGCGGCCCTCGGGGCGGTCGAGGCCCCAGCCGTGCAGGCGCACGTAGTCCTGCACCAGCGACGAGAACAGCGTCTGCGCGACGCCAAGCCCGACCGAGCCGGTGGAGAAGTCGACGTCGTCGGTGTCCTTGGTCCGCGAGGGATAGCTCTGCGCGCCCTTGTAGCCGCGGAAGTTCTCGAGCTTCTCGCGGGTCTGCTGGCCGAGCAGATACTGGATCGCGTGGAAGTTCGGCGAGGCGTGCGGCTTCACCGCGACGCGATCCTGCGGCCGCAGCGCATGGAAATAGAGCGCGGTCATGATGGTGGCGAGCGAGGCCGACGAGGCCTGGTGTCCGCCGACCTTCAGGCCGTCGGCGCTCTCGCGCAGGTGATTGGCGTGGTGGATGGTCCAGCTCGCCAGCCACAGCACCTTGCGTTCGAGTTCGCCCAGGATGGCAAGATTGGCAGCTGAGATCGGATGGCTCATGACTGGCCTCATCGAATGGCCTACCAGCCGGCATCTTCGGCCAAGGGCAGGGGCGTTGGCTGCCAATTCACACTATTCTGATGTTGGTGATTAGCGTAATCTGCCAATAATGAGCCTCTGGAAGGTGCTATATGCCAAAGCGGAGCCTGGATGCCATCGACCGCAAGATCCTGGAGCACCTTCAGGCCGACGGCCGGATGAGCCTCAACGATCTGGCGGAGAAGGTCCGGCTGTCGCCGTCGCCGTGCCTGCGCCGCGTGCGCATGCTCGAACGCGACGGCGTGATCTCGCGCTATGTCGCGGTGCTGGACCAGCGCGCAGTGGGCCTGCCGGTCAGCGTGTTCGTCTCGATCAAGCTGGAGAAGCAGCGCGAGGAATCGCTCAATCGCTTCGCCAAGGCGATCGCGGCTTGGCCCGAGGTGCTGGAGTGCTACCTGATGACCGGCTCGCGCGATTACTGGCTGCGCGTGGTGGTGCCCGACCTCGACGCCTACGAGCGCTTCGTGAAGCAGAAGCTCACGCGTGTCGAGGGCATCGCGTCGATCGAATCGAGTTTTGCGCTCGAGCAGGTGAAGTACACCAACGTGCTGCCGGTGACGTGACCATGATGTGAGGCCTTGCGCCCGCTGCAAAGCATTCCGATCTACCGCAAGTCTTTTGCAAGAGGCGGCGATGGCAGCGCTGGTTGACCTCACCAGTCAGGAGTTCTTTCGCAATCCTGCGGCTGCGGTCGCGCGGTTGCGTGCGGCGGGGCCAGTGGTCGAAGTCAGGTTCCCGATCGTCGGAAAGGTCTGGATCACGACCACCTTCGAAACCACCAGCCGCATGCTGAAGGACAGCGAGACCTTCACGCTGCGCAAGGACGGCGCCGTCGCAGGGCTCCGGTGGTGGATGCCGGGGCTGATCCGCACAGTGGCCGACAACATGCTGACCATGGACGAGCCGGACCACACGCGGCTCCGCGGGATCGTCGACGAAGCGTTTCGCCGCCGCGCCATTCTCGACATGGAACCACACATCTTCGCGCTGGCGCAGGACTTTGCCGACAAGCTGTTCGCCGAGGGAAGCCCGGCCGACCTGGTCGCGCGGTATTCTCGATTGTTGCCGCTCTCGGTCATTTGTGAGCTGCTCGGGCTCCCCCGGGAGGACAGGCCGAGATTCATCGCCTGGATGCAAGGCTTTACCCGTCTGACCAGCGCGGTGGGTTTCCTCGGCCTGATCCCCTCCTTGATGTCGATGAAGCGTTATCTGGAACGGCGCTTGGATGCCGCGCGCGCACAGGGCGGCGAGGGGCTGATCGCAGAGTTGGTCCGCGTGGAGAAGGAAGGGAGCCGCATCAGTCCGCGCGAAATGGTCGCGATGGTGTTTCTGCTGCTCGGCGCGGGCTCGGAAACCACGACGCATCTGATCGGCGGATCGGTTTACGAGCTGTTGCGAAAGCCGGAGCTCCGCGATTGGCTTAAACAAGACTGGGACCGCCTGGATCTTGCCGTCGAGGAGTTCCTGCGCTTCGTGTCGCCGGTGCAGTTCTCAAAGCCGCGTATCGTGCGCCGTGATGTCGATCTCGGCGGCGTGCGGCTCGGCAAGGACACGAGGATCATGGCGATGCTCGTGTCCGCCAACATGGACCCGGCGGCGAACGAGAATCCCGAACGCCTGGACTTCAAGCGGGCGCCCAACCGTCATCTTTCGTTCGGAACCGGCATTCACTTCTGCCTCGGCCATCAGCTCGCGCGCATCGAAGCGCGATGCGCCATCCGGGCGTTGTTCGAGCGCTGGCCGAACCTGCAACTCGCTTTGCCGGAGGAGCGGATCCGCTGGCGCGAACGGCCGGGCCTGCGGGCGCTGGCGAGCCTTCCGGTGGAAGCGAGCAATTGACGGTGCGCCGCCTTTATCTGACGCGCTCGCCGATCAGCTTCGCGACGCCGCGGCGGTCGGCCTTGCCGGTCGGGCCCGCCGGCAGCGCTTCGGCGAAGTGGAACACGTCCGGCACCTTGAACTTCTCGGTGCGCTCCAGCATCCAGGCGCGCAGCATCCCGGCGGTGAGATCGGCGCCGGGGCGCGGCACGACCACCGCGTGGATGCATTCGCCGAGCCGCTCGTCGGGCACGCCCGCGCAAAGCGCCGCGACAACGCCCGGATGCTCGGCCAGCAGGTTGTCGATCTCCAGCGGCGCGATTTTCATGCCGCCGCGCGACACGATGTCCTTGCTGCGCCCGATGAGCTGCACGCGCCCGCCCGGGCCGACGCGCGCCAGATCGCCGGTGTTGAAATAGCCGTCGGGAAACGACTGCGCGGTGAGTTGCGGATTGTCGAGATAGCCGAGCATGCCATAGGGCGTGCGGACGCAAAGCTCGCCACCCTCGCCGGGGTCGGCCACGCGGCCGTCCGCGGTCGCGATACGGAACGAAACGCCTTCGGTGGTTGCGCCGATCGTACCGAGCCCGTCCGGCTGGTCGGCGGGACCGACGGCGAAATCGCATGAGCCGGTTTCGGTCAGGCCGTAGAGATCGTACAGAGCGGCGTTCGGCGCCGCGCGCTGCATCGCGAGCGCCAGCGGCTTCGGCAGCGCCTCGCCGCCGGTCAGGACTTGCCGAAGTCCGGGCATCCGGAACGACGTGTCGGCTAGCAGCGCGCGATACATCGACGGCACGCCTGCGAGGATGGTCGCGCCGCGCGAAAGTCCGCTGCTCAGGGCCTCGATGGAGAATCGCGGGATCAGGATCGGCTTTCCGCCCGCGCGCAGCGCCAGCAGGCAGACCCACATCCCGAAGATGAAGGTGAGCTGCAGCGGTACCAGCACCGTGTCGCGGCTGTTGAATTGCAGCAGCCGGTCGAGCACGGCGATCTTGTCGGCCAACCGCTGATGCCCGATCACCACGCCTTTGGGTATTCCGGTGCTGCCGGAGGTGAAGATCACCAGCGCTGCGTCCTTCAGCAGCGGACGCTCGGCGGCTGGCGTGTCACCGATAGTCCCGATCCGGTCACCGTCGACCAGCAGCCGTGCGCCGGTGGCGCGTTGAAGCGATGTCACGGTGGAGGGCGCCGCCGAGACGTGGACCGGAACGGCGACCGCGCCCGCGTTCCAGATTCCGAGCAGCGCGCCGAGATCCGACGGGCGGTTGCCGATGCGCACATGCACCGGTTCGGCGGGGCGCGTGTGTTGTGCAGCAAGTGCCTGCGCGACGCGCTGGCCGGCCGACAACAGATCCTGTGGCGTCTGCGCCGCGTCCGCTGTGCTTTCGACCGGACCGATCGCGCCTCGCAGCGCATCCGTCAGCAGATGAGCCAGCGCCGTCATGGACTACGCTTTGGGAAACGTGTGTCACGCCACGCGATCGCGGCCTTGAGCCCGTCGCGCCGCGCGATGTCGAAGAACTGAACCTTGTCCGGCGAGCCCGCGCCTTCGATGGCGAGATCGATGGCAAGAGCCTCTTCGAGTGCCGGCAACATATTCTGTGCTTCCAGCGCGCGGTTGATGGCGCGCTTGGTCTCTTTCACCAGATTGGGGTCGATGGCGGCGATGTGCTTCGCCATGGTCAGCGCGGCCTCGTCAAGCTCGTCCGCCGGCACGATCCGGTTGACCATGCCAAGCTCGCGCGCGCGCGTGGCCGGCACGCGATCCTCGCCCATCAGAATGATCTCCTTTGCGGCCTTCGGTCCGACGATCCACGGCAGGATCATGGCGACAATTCCCGCACCGAACTTCAACTCGGGCTCTCCGAAAAAAGCGTCCTCGGACGCAATTGTCATGTCGCAGGCGAGCGCAAGCTCGCATGCGCCGGCGAGGCAGGGGCCACGCACCGCCGCAATCGTGGGGCGCGGGAAGTGCCAGAACCGCATCACCGTGTCGAAGTCCTTGCGCAGCACCGGGCGCCATTGCTCCACGCCCTGCGGCCGCCGCTCCATCTGCTCCTTGAGGTCGAAGCCGGACGAGAACGCCGTGCCTGCGCCGCGCACGATCACGGCGCGGATCGCGGGATCGCGTTCGGCGTCGTCGAGGGCCTGGTTGATCTCCCCCAGCATCGCCTGATTGAGCGCGTTGGTCCGCTCCGGACGGTTCAGCGTCAGGCGCAGAACCGGGCCGAGCGTCTCGACGATGACGGTGGAGAAGGCCATTCCGGCGCCTGCAAAGAAAACGGGACGCGGCAGCTTACACCGCGTCCCGTCGTCATCCCGCAAAAACTTCGGCGCGCCGAAGGCGAACCTATTCCACCTTGATGCCCGCTTCCTTGATGATGGCGTGCCACTTGTCGACCTCCGCCTTGGTGTGGGCGGCAAGGGCTGCGGCGGTCTGCTGCTCCGGCGGCGGGATCTGCTGGCCGAGGCTCGTGAGCCGCTGCCGCAGGGCCGGGTCGGCCATGGCGGCGCGCGCCGCGGCGCCGAGCTTGTCCACCACCTCCTGCGGCGTCCCCTTGGGGACCCAGAGCCCGTACCAGGTCGAGATGTAGGTGCCCGGCGCGCCGGCTTCGTCCACGGTCGGAATCACCGGCGCGGCATCCAGCCGTTTATCCGACGTCACCGCCAGCGCGCGGACGTTGCCGCCCTTGATGTGCGACAGCGAAGTGATCGCCTGGTCGAACGTGAAGTCGAGATGGCCGGCGGTGATGTCGCGGATGATCTCGGAGGAGCCCGACTTGTACGGCACGAACTGGAATTTCACGCCGGTGATCTTCTGCACGTAGACCCCGCTGATGTGCTGGCCGGAGCCGACGCCCGCGGTGCCCTCGGTGGCCTTGTCCGGATTGGCCTTCAGCCAGGCGATGAACTCCTGGAACGTGTTGGCCGGGAAATCCTTGCGAACCACGGCGATGTAGGGGTTTTGCGGCAGCCTCGCGACCGGGATGAGATCCTTCTGGATGTCGTAGTTCAGGTTGTAGATCGCGCCGTTGGTAATGTGCGACGGCCAGTTGCCGATGCTGACGGTGTAGCCGTCCGGAGCGGCGCGCGCGGCCTTGCCGACGCCGATGGTGCCGTTGGCGCCGACCACGTTCTCGATCACGACCGACTGGCCGAGCGCCTGGCGCATCGGCTCGGCGAGCGCCCGGGCCAGGACGTCCACCGGGCCGCCCGCGCCGTAGGGGACGATGAAGGTGATGGGCCGCGTCGGATAGCCCTGGGCGGATGCCGCATTCGGAACGGCGAAGGCGGCGGCGCAGCTCACGAGCGCCGCAACGAAGCATTGCTTTTTCATTGTGAATCTCTGGGTTCGGTCAGCCGGCGACTGACGATAGCGCCGTTCGCCGGGCCCCGGAAGCCGAGACAAGGAGCAACAATGTCTCAGGCTGTCTGCGCAAGAGGCTGTCTGCGCCCAGCGCATGGATCGGGCCGTGCGATGGGAGCGATGCGCTGCTAGGCTCTCCGCCATGACGATATGTGGGAGTTGCCCATGAACGACGCGGCCGGTTCGTCGATCAAAGCATTCCAGCTCGAAGAAGCGACCATCGCCGATCTGCATGCGGCGATCCGCGAGGGACGGACGACGGTCACCGCCGTGGTGCAGGGCTATCTCGCCCGCGTGCGCGCCTATAACGGCGTGGCAAGCCTGCTCGTGACGCAGGACGGCGGTACCGCGCCGGAAGCGAAGGGTGTCGTTCGGGCCGGCGCGGCGTTGCGCTTTCCTGCCGAAACCGTGAAGGCGTCCGCGATCCTGCCCGATCTCGACAAGTACCAGGGACCGCCGATCGAGTACGGCCGCATGGAGGCGACCGCGTCGAAGCCCGACGTGCAGCAGCAGTTCGGCATGATCGTCGGCGTGCCGAACGGCAAGCAGCTCAACGCGATCGGCACGCTCAACATCCGCGGCGAACGCTCGGTGACGTGCTGGGGCGAGTTCGACAGGCATCCGTCGCAGGGCCCGCTGCCGCCGAACGCGCCGCCGGTGTGCGAGATGTTCCGCCGGCAGCCGGATGCGCTGGAGCGCGCAGCCGAGCTCGACAAGCAGTTCGGGCGCAACCCCGATCTCGGCAAGATGCCGATGTACGGCGTGGTGTTCTCGTTCAAGGACCCGTTCGACACCAGGGACATGCGCTCGACCGGCGGCGGCGACGCGGCCTATGACATCGATTTTCCGGCGCGCGACCATGTGCTGGTCGAGCAGCTTCGCAACAAGGGCGCGATCATCTTCGCCAAGGCGGTGAACACCGAATACAACGGCCGCGCCGGCGATCCGGGCGGGCAGCACAAGCCCGGCAAGGTGCTGCCGTCGACGCTCGGCTATCAGCGCAGCACCTGGGCGGGCAATCCGGCGAACCCGTATGACACCACGCGTTCCGCCTCGCTCGGCTCGAGCTCCGGCTCGGGCGTGTCGGTCAGCGCCAACCTCGTGATGGCAAGCCTCGGCGAGGAGACGCGGGCATCGTGCCGCGGGCCGTCCAACCACAACGCGGTGGCGCTGATCCTGCCGCACAAGGCGATGCTCGGCTTCGACGGCGGCGCGATCGGCGCGGACATCTATTGCGATCGAACCGGCATTCACGCGCGAAAGATCGGTGACTGCGCCAAGATTCTCGATGCGCTGAAGGACCCGGAGAACGGCTACTACGACCCGCGCGACGTCTATACGACCGTGCCGCGCTCCTCGGTGCTGAGCACGCCCTATGCGGCGCACGCCAAGGGCGAGGGCGGGCAGGGCGCGCTCAAGGGCATGCGGCTCGGCGTGCTGCGGGAATCGATGACGGTTCCGCCGGGCTCGAAAACCGAACAGCCGATCGTCGCGGCGGTGACCAAGGAGATCAAGGATGTCCTCGCCGGGCAGCTCGGCGTGACGCTCGTGGAGTCCGGGGACCCGCTCTGGACGCCCGATGCCACCGTCGAGCAGATGACGGTCGATCATCGCAAGGCATTGGCGCGGCTGGTGCCGGTGTTCATGCCGGACCTGCTGTTCCGCGTGAAGGCCGACGGCACGCCGGTGTTTCCGGATTTCGCCGCGGCGATCGTTTCGACCGAATTCGCACCGGGAAAATTCTTCGGCTCCGGTACGATGCAGCCGATCGACTATTGCGTGGAGATGGCCGAAGGGCGCATTCCGCCGCCGCGCAACCTCGACCTCGCCACCATCCAGAACCAGGAAATGGCGATGGCCTTCCGGTTCCACATCTCGCAGTACCTGACACGCCGCGCCGCCGACTGGCAGGCGAAGGGCTTCATGGAGACGCTGACGAACTGGGCCGCGCTCAACGCACGCTCCAAATTCTGGGGCGACGACCAGCGCGCCGCGTTCAAGAACTGGGAGGAGGTCGCCGACCCGCGCAACCCGCACGGCAGGCGCCAGGGCGTCAACGAGCGGATCATGCTGCGCGAGCTTCTGCGCCGCGCCGACATGATGGTGATCCTGGAGAACAAGCTCGATGCGCTGGTGCGGCTGCACACGCCGTGGCCGCCGGGGCTGATCGGGCACGCGTATCAGTACGACATCGCCAGCAATCTGCGGCCGGAATCGCTCAGCGGTCCGAACGCCGGCCTGACCGAGGTGCTGATCCCGGCGGGCTATGTGACCACGGCCTATGACCCGGTGTACCAGCTCACCCCGGACGGCAAGCGCTACGTGTCGAAGGCGTCCGACCAGCCGACCACGATCCCCGCGCCGGGCCTGCCGTTCTCGCTCGTTTTCCGCGCCGAGCCCGGCAAGGAGGACGT
>Ga0247825_10000883_pt1 | contig 19450 bp, 13 predicted proteins | sample 13C_Vanillin_Day_FD_194413 | JGI IMG/M metagenome (GOLD analysis project Ga0247825, IMG submission 194413) | Soil microbial communities from agricultural site in Penn Yan, New York, United States - 13C_Vanillin_Day48 | ecosystem: Environmental > Terrestrial > Soil > Agricultural land | place...
GCTACAACACCCTACGGCCTCATCAGGCCCTCGGTCAGCTCACGCCGCAGCAATGGCTGCTAGCATCCCAGGAAAGGGGGTAAGTGTCCGGTATGTACCGGACGAGTTCACACGGTTTCCCTATAAAAGGAATCGGCTTATCCTAAGGCTCAAATCCGGGGCCGTTTCCGATAAGCCACGCCTGTAACGGCAGCTTGGGCCTGTCCTGGGCCTGTCGAAGGGCTCATCCACGAGGGGCGAACAGTGAACCCAGCCGAGTTCTTGACGATCAGCAGCGCCGTGCTGCCCGAACGGGAGGCACTGGTCTCCGGCGACGGCGCCAAGCGCATCACCTACGAGCAGATGGCTGCGCGGGTGAACCGTCTGACGAACGCGCTGCAATCGATGGGCATCGACGCGGGCAAGCGCGTCGGCGTCATGGCGACGAATTCGCCGGAGTACGTTGAGGTGTACTACGCCTGCGCCAAGCTTGGGGCCTGCTTCGTCCCGATCAACTACCGGTCGAAAAAAGAAGAGCTGGCCTACATCCTCAACACGTCCGAGACGGCGCTGATCTTTTCGGAGTCGCGGTACCTGCCTCTTATTGAGTCCGTCCGCGCCGAAACCCCTTCGCTCACCGACGTCATCGCCCTCGAAGCCGGCGACCATGGTCTGCGGACTTACGAAGAAGTGCTCGCTGGGTCGACGGAGGACGAAGTCTGGATCGAGGTCGACGAGTCCGAGCCCACGGTGCTGATATTCACTTCGGGCACCACGGCAATGCCCAAGGGCGTGGAGCTGACCTACCTGAATTTATCGCTCTACGTCGTGAACACGATGAGCCCCGCCGACCCGGGCGCCGAGCACGAGAAGACGATGCTTTCGGTGACGATCGCCCACGTCGCCGGTATCACGGCAATCCTGTCTTCGATTTGGGGTGGCCGCACGCTGGTGATCTTGCCGCAGTTCGAGCCACAGCTGTGGCTCGAAGCCGTGCAGCGCGAGCGCGTGACGCACGCCTTCGTGGTGCCGACGATGCTCAAGCGCCTGATGGACGTCCCGGACTTCGAGAAGTACGACATTAGCTCGCTGAAGCTGATCACCTACGGCGCGGCGCCGATGCCATTCGAGGTGGTCTGCCGCGCCATCGAGGTCTTCAGCTGCGACCTCATGAACGCGTACGGTCAGACCGAGAGCACTTCCTCGCTGACGTATCTCGGACCTGACGACCACCGCATGACCGGCGACGCGGCGGTCGATGCGAAGCGCATGCACCGGCTTCGCTCCGTCGGCCGGCCCATGGATGACGTTGAGGTCGCGATCATGGACGTGGCCGGCAATGCCCTGCCTTCGGGCTCAGAGGGCGAGATCTGCGTGCGAAGCGCCCGCGTGATGAAGGAATACCTCAAGGCCGGCGAGGCGACGGCCGCTGCGATCGTCGACGGCTGGCTGCACACCGGCGACGTCGGCTACCTGGACGAAGAGAACTACTTGTTCATCACCGGCCGCGTGAAGGACCTGATCATCCGCGGCGGCGAGAACATCTCCCCCGGCGAGATAGAAGCGGTGCTCGACAGCCACGAGCTGGTGGAGGAGACGGCCGTGATCGGCGTGCCGGACCCTGAGTGGGGCGAAGCCGTGAAGGCCGTCGCCGCCCTGACCCAGGACGCCCTGCGACGCGATTCCAACACGCTCCGGGCTGAGCTACAGGCGTACGCCAAGGAGCGACTTGCCAGCTTCAAGATGCCGGCCTACATCGCCTTCGTGGACGAGCTGCCGCGCAACCCGATGGGCAAGGTGCTCAAGACGGACCTCCGTCGCGACCACGGCGGCGCGGACAACAACTAGCCCTCACTGGTCTGATGCCTGCCGAGCGAACGTACCGCCTACGAGTACGCTGGCTGGGGCCGCTCCCAACGGAACGGCACGACGCCGCCCTTCGCCTCACAGACCACGGCGCGGGCAATGCCGAAGGCCGATCGACGGAGTTCGGCATGCAGCGCGGCCGCTGGGAACTGGTGCCGGGAGTGGCGGATGGCGCCTCGCTGGTCTTCGAGACTGAGGTGACGCCCTATCGCGACAAGGCGGGGCGCCAGCGGTATCGCGGGCCCGACGTACAGGGCACGCCGGAGGAGCCGTTCCTGTACCTGTCGTGGCGGGTACGGGGCGAGCAGTTCTGGATCATGCGCGCGAAGATCCTGCTGGCGCCGCTGACGGAGGACTTGCTGAGCACGGTCCCCAAGGGTGGTGTGCTGGAGACGACGGTGTCGAGGCTTGGTGGGCGCGGGCGGGGGCAGCTGCAAGAGTGGCGGGTGGTCGGAGTCACCTTGTAGCGGCGCGAATCATCGCGCCCAAGGTGACCTTGCAACATCGACCATCCTTCCGTGTATGGGCCGTGATGGCGCGATGAATCGCGCCATCACAAGGACCGACTCGAGTGCTTCTAACTAACTAACGCGATGGGACGGGGGCGCCGTTGCCGACGGCTTCGCGCAGCCGGCTGCGAAGGGTTTCGTCGAGGCGCGCGGTGGGGAGGGCGAGGTCTATGGCGCCACCATCGCGAGTGCGGATGGTGAGGAGGACCTTGTCCGTGCCGGGCTGGTCGTTGAGCAAGCGGAAGACGATGCCGAGGCGCTTCTGGTCGTCGGTTTCGTCTTCGCTCTCGTGCAGGACGAGACGGAGCATGTCCGGCGCGCGCTGGGATGGCGCCGCGGGCGCTGAAGCGACTGCGGGCGGTGTCGCCAGGACGGCTTCCGGGGGCCGGGCTGCGACGGGTGCGGGCGCCGGGCCCGGGTCGAAGGCCGGCGGAGGTACGAGGGGTTCATCCTCGGGGTCGGCGGCGGTGACGGGTTCCGCGGCGTAGGCTTCGCGGCGCTCGTTCTCGACGAGCTCGGTATCGGGCGACGGGATATCGTCCTCGGGTGGAAGCTCGCCGGGCAAGAGCATGTCGTCCGAGGAGAACCGAAAGGCGTCATCATCACCGGGTGGGGGTGGTACGGCGTTCTCTGGTCTCGTGGCGTATGCGGCCTCGGCATGGCCGTTGCCGGTCGTGCCGCCGTTGCCGTTGGCCTTCGCGGCGACCGGCCGGCGGGGTGCGTCCGGGATGGCGCTGAGCCAGAACGGCGGCGTGAAGCTCTCGTCAAAGCGCGTGACCTCCTGGACGCCCGCGCTCAGGCGATCGCCGCGCTCGCGCACGCGCACCAGCATGAGCACGATGCTGCCGGCGACCCAGTAGTCCTGGGTGCGCTCGTAGACGTCCGGCCAGACGGTGACCTCGTAGTTGCCGGAGAGGTCCTGCACGTCGGCTGCGATGAAGGTGCGGCCGTCGCGCGTGCTCAGGCGCCGCGTCGAGCCGACGATGCCGGCCATGACGAAGTCGCGGCCGGCGGCGGGGAGGTCAGCCATGTTCTCCGGCGTGATCTCGTTGCAGAGGGCGGTGACCAGGGGTGCAAGCTGGGGCGCCGCGTGGGTGAAGGGGTGCTCGGAGAGCCAGATGCCCAGCATCTCCTTCTCCCAGCCGAGTATTTCCTGCTTCGGCACCGGCGCACTCTCGAGAGTCAGGCTGGATAGCGGCGTCGCGACTTCATCGCCGAAGAGGTCGAACATCGTCGACTGGCCGGTCTCCTTCAGCTTCTGGGCGCTCTGAGCCATGTTCAAGATGCGGTCGAGGTTCTGGAGCATCGAGCCGCGGGCATCGGACGAGCCTGCAACGATATCGAGGCAGCCAGCTTTGACCAGGCTTTCGAGGGCACGCTTGTTGACGTTTCGCGTGTTGAGGACGCGGCACATATCGTCCAGCGAGTCGAAGTGACCACCGGCCGCCTCTCGCGACTCGAGGATCGACTGCGCTGCGCCTTCGCCGACGTTCTTGATCATGGACAGTCCGTAGCGGATGGCGATCTTGCCATCGTCCATTTCCTCGAGGGAGAAGTTGACGCCACTCTTGTTCACGTCCGGCGGCAGCAGCGGGATGCCTAGGCGTACGCACTCGTTGTAGGCCTGCGCGATGCGCTCGTGCGTGCCGGCCGGGTGACTATCCGCGCCCATGAGGACGGCGGTGAGGTATTCCTCGGGATAGTTAGCCTTCAGCCACGCTGTCTGGTAGGCAATGGTGCCGTAGGAGTAGGAGTGCGCCTTGTTGAAGGCGTATCCGGCGAATGGCTCGATCAGGTCGAAGACCTTGTCGGCGTCTTCCTTCGTGTAACCCTTCTCGAGGGCACCGGCAGTGAAGCGGTCCTTCTGCTCCAGCATGAGGGAGGCGATCTTCTTGCCCATCGCCTTGCGCATGATGTCGGCAGCGCCGAGGGAGTAACCGCCGAACTTCTGGGCGATTTTCAGGACCTGGTCCTGGTAGACGATGATGCCGTAGGTCGAGTCGAGGATGTCGGCGAGATCCGGGTGAGGGTACTGTGCCTCCTCCAGGCCGTTCTTGGCGCGGCAGAACTGGCCGATGAACTGCATCGGCCCCGGGCGGTAGAGGGCGACCAGAGCCGCAAGGTCGTCGACAGTGGTCGGCTTGAGCTCGATGACGGCGCGGCGCATGCCGGCCGACTCCAGCTGGAACACTCCGAAGGTCTCGCCGGATCCGAGCATCTCGAAGCTCTTGGGGTCGCCGTCCGGCAGGTCCTCGAGGACGACTTCGACATTGTGGCGCTCCTGGATGAGGTCGACGGCACGCTGAAGGATCGAGAGGTTGGAGAGGCCGAGGAGGTCCATCTTCACGAGGCCGATGGCGGCAACGGGCTCCATCGCGTACTGCGTCGTCGGCATCGCTTGAGCGTCGCCACGGGCGGGGCGAGCCAGGGGCAGGTGCTCGACGAGGGGGTCGCTGGAGATAACGACGCCGGCGGCGTGGGTGCTGGCGTTGCGGGCGACGCCTTCGAGCTTCTTCGCCTGGTCGACGAGGTTGCGCACGACCGAGTCGGACTCGTAGGCCATGCGCAACTCGGCGTTCTCGCTCATGGCGCGGTCGAGAGTCTGGTGCACGGCGTTGGGGATGAGTCGCGCGACGCGGTCGGTGTCGGCGTAGCTCATGCCGAGGGCGCGGCCGGTGTCGCGGATGGCGGCCTTCGCGCCGAGGGTACCGAAAGTGATGATCTGGGCGACGCGGTCGGCGCCGTAGCGGTCCGCGACGAAGTGCAGGAGGACGTCGCGCTTGTCGTCGGGGAAGTCGAAGTCGACATCGGGGGCTTCGGGGCGTTCGAGGTTGAGGAAGCGCTCGAAGACGAGGTTAGCCTTGAGCGGGTCGATGTCCGTGACGCCGAGGCAGTAGAGGATGAGGCTTGCGGCGGCGCTGCCTCGCACGCCCATCCTGATCTTCTGCGAGCGAGCGAAGTTGCCGATCTCGCGCACGATGTGGATGTAGTTCGTGAAACCTGTTCGCTCCACGACATCCAGCTCGTAGCTCAGGCGCTCGTCGCCTTCGGCGCCCGCATCCGGCTTACGGCGGCGCAGTCCTTCCCAGCAGAGCTGCGAGAGGTACTCGTGCGCCGTGACGCCTGGAGGCAGTTCCGGCTCCGGCAAGTGGAGGCGGCCGAACTCCAGCTCCAGCTCGCACGCCTCGGCGATCTTCCAGGTGTTGTCGACGGCCTCCGGCAGCTCGGCGAAGGCGCGACGCATGTCGTCCTCGGAGCGCACGTAGTAGGAGGCGTCGCTCATCTTCATGCGCTTCTCCTCCTGCACCGTGGCGTTGGTGCCAATGCAGAGGAGGATGTCGTGGCTCTCGTGGTCGGTGACGTCGAGGTAGTGGGAGTCGTTGGTGGCGACGAGCGGGATGCCCATCTCCTTAGACAGTTCGACGAGAACCTTGTTGACCTGGCGGATTTCCGGCAGGTCGTGGTCCTGTATCTCGAAGTAGTAGTCGTCGAAGACCTCGCGGTACCAGTTCGCGGTGGCCTTGGCATCGTCGGTGCGGCCTTCGAGGAGCAGGCGCTGCACCTCACCGGAGAGACAGCCGGAGAGGACAACGATACCCTCGCCGTGCTCCGCCATGAGCTCACGGTCCATGCGCGGCCGGTAGTAGTAGCCCTCGAGGTGGGAGCTGGTGACGAGCTTCAGCAGGTTGCGGTAGCCCGTCTTGTTCTTCGCCAGCATTGTCAGGTGGAAGGGCTGGTTGTCGCCGGGGTTACGGGACAACCTCGAACCCGGAGCGACGTAGCCCTCGACGCCGATGATCGGCTTGATCGCCCGCTTCTGAGCCTCGCGATAGAAGTCGATGGCGCCGAAGAGCGCGCCGTGGTCGGTCATCGCGACAGCCGGCTGACCCAGCTCGTGCACCCGGTCCATGAGCTGCGGGATGCGAGTCAGGCCATCGAGGAGCGAGTACTCGGTGTGAAGGTGTAAGTGCGTAAACATATTCGCTTTAGAGTGTGCATATTATAGGTGCTGGAAGGTGGATGGAGTAGCCGGATGGAGGCGCTCGGCCAGCCACAATCCTATGCTATCGTGGATTTGTTAGATATGAGATCGATGGCTCCCGGACGCCGCGGACACACATTCTTCGTCACCATCGCGCAGCTGGCGCTGGTGGCGTATCTATTCCAGGTGATGGCCTTCGACCACTGGCAGGTTGACCCCTCGCACAACGTTTCAGGCGTCGAGGGCAGCCAGGCACACGTAATTCACGATAATCACTGTCACGGTACGGATAGCTCTTGCGCTGACGGCACAGGCGGCGGCTCCGCGTATGTGAAGTTCGCCGAAGCTGTCTCGCTGCCGGCACAGCCGTCTCCGCGTGCCCTCGATGTAAGCCACGGGGCGCTGGCGCTCGCTGGCAGCGTCTTCGAGACTCTGACCCCTCCACCCCGGGCCGCCTGACCAGCCTCTAGACGTATCGCGGCCGGTCGAGGGGCCCATGTGCCCCATTTGCATGGTCGCGAGTCCTCAATGCTAGTGTCATCGGAGGTCTCTTATGTCACTCAAGGCAAAGGCCCTTGTCTCTCTACCCGTCCTCACGGCGTTTTCGGTCATCACGTTCCTGCTTGTGGCCGGCGCGTCCGCGCACTCCAGGCCCGTCTTTCTCAGTCCTGGTCCTGGGGCCGTCCTGACGACGGCGCCCTCTACCGTCGAGGCGTGGTTCACCGCTGAACTGCGTAGAGACCCGAACTGGACGTTCCTTCATGTCTCCGACGCCCAGGGCACCCGTGTCGACACGGGTGAGACTGCACTGAGTGCCGATCGATTGAAGCTCACGGCAACACTCCGTCCCGGACTACCGGAGGGCGCTTACACGGTGACCTGGCGCTCCTGGGACGACGTCGACAACGCGATCTTCGGCGACTGCTACACGTTCTTCGTCGGGCAGGCCGCGGCGGACGCAGCGATTGCGGCGAAGACACGCCTCGACGGTGGGAGAACCTGCCAGCGCATCGACGTGTCCGCCGATGGCGGGACACCCGTGGCGGGCGGCACGCCCCAGGCCACTGCTGAAAGCGGCGGCCACGGTGGTGGCGAACCGGAAAACGACGGCGCGGATTCGACCAGTGATGATGACGACGGCGGCGTGCCAGGTTGGGCGCTTGTGCTGGGCGTAATCGGAGGCGCCGTGGTTGGTGGCGCGGGCGTTCGGCTCGTTGGGAAACGTGTTTAGGACAAAGGGCCTTCGGTGGCTGCTCCCGGCGCTGTTGCTGGGAGCGGTCATCCTGGCTGCCGGCGAGTCCGGCAGGCTAGAGGCACACGCCTTGCTCGTGCGGGCCGACCCGCCGGTGAACGCCCAGCTTCGCGAGCCGCCAACGGTATTGACGCTGTACTTCAGCGAGCCGTTGGAGCGCCGGTTCAGCAACGTAAGAGTCGTGAACCAGCAGGGCACTCGCGTCGACGATCGCGTCGAGTTCGACGACGCGGACCCTGCGTTGATGCGGGTGCACCTGAAAGCCGTGGAGCCAGGCTACCTGTCGGTGAACTGGGAGAACGTCTCGTCGGTTGACGGGCATCGCATCTCCGGCGCCTACCCACTGACGATCCTCAATGCGGACGGCAGCACGCCGGCGGGCACGCCTATCGAAGCGGGTGCGAGCGTAGCGGGCGAAGACCCGGACCCCTTCCGGGTTTTCGCGAAGTTCGCCCTGCTCATTGCCGGATGTCTGCTGGTTGGGGCGCTGGCCTTCGTGGCGCATGTCACGCCGGGCCTGCGCGGAGATGGCGCAAGCGAGGCGCGGTCAACCTTCGAGCGCATCAGTCTGCGTGTAGCCGCAGTGGCGATCGTCGTATTAGTAGTCGCGGGCTTGATCGAGCTGGCGACACAGTCGGCGGACATCAGCGCGAGCATTGGCGACGTGTTGGACACGCGCTGGGGCGAGCGGTGGCTGCTACGCAACCTTGTGCTCATCCAGCCCGCGCTGCTTGTGGGTGCGTTGCTCCTCGGGTTAAAGAACCGGCGGCTTCTGGCCTACTGCGCGCTGATCGGCGCCGCGGGGTATCTGGCGATCACTTCGAGCGTCAGTCATGGCGCGGCCGGCGGCGGGTCGTTCTGGGCGGTCGCCTCGGACTTCGTCCATTTGCTGGCGACGTCGGTGTGGTTGGGCATGTTGGGGTTGCTGATCCTGCTCTTGCTCTGGGCGCGCAAGCACATGCAGGCGGGCACTCGCTATTTCGTGATCGCATCGGCGCTGCAGCGGTTCTCGGTGCTTGCCGTGATTAGCGTGGCCCTGCTGCTGTTTACGGGCACGGTCAACTCGATCATCGAGGTCGGCAAGGCCGGCGACCTGCTCAACACTGGCTATGGCCGAGCGCTGCTGGCGAAGCTGCTCCTGCTGCTGCCGCTCCTGGGCATCGCCGCGAGCAATGCCTACCTCATACGCCCGGACCTCGTCGAGGCGACTGAGAACACCGGCGTGCGCAACCGGACGGCGGTTCTGGCCGACCTCGAGGGACAGCTCAACAACCGTATGCGCCTGGAGTTGGGAGTGGCAGTGCTGGTGCTGGCTGTGGTGGCGCTGCTTGTGCAGTTGACGCCGACGCGCGGACGCGTTGAACCGTCGGGTACTAGGGGCACTGCTATCCTCACCGCAGAAGGCGGTGGCATCCAGACCACGCTCAGAGTCGACCCCAACGAGCCCGGCGACAACACCTTCGAGGTCTACCTCGCGGGGCAGGTCGACATCGTCGAGAGCATGCGACTGGAGTTCGTGCAGCCGGACGGATTCTCCGGCCAGTCGCGGCTCGATCTTGAGCCGAGCAGACCGCCCGTGTTCTATATCGGGCAAGGCCCGTTCCTGTCCAGTCCCGGCGACTGGAGCATCATCCTCAACATCCGTGTGATCACCGGCAACGATCTGCGTCTGTCCTACAACCTCGACGTACCGGACCCGCTGGGCGTCAGGAGCGCGCCTCGCACCGGCGGTTCCTTCGGCTCGCCGATCCCCTTCTCGGCCACGACGGTCGCGCTGCTCGTACTCAGTGGCGCCGTCAGTCTCGGCGTGGTCGTCGGGAGTGTGCGCAGGCCGGGGTTGCCGGAGGGCTATCTCGGCTGGCTGACGGCTGAGATCGCCTATCGGGCCGCACCGTTCAACGTGCGGCCGGTGTGGACGCTGGGCGCGCTGGTGGTCATGGGCCTGGTGCTCGGCTACGTGATCAGCAACCACCTGCACGAGGACCCCTTGACTCCCCAACAAGCATCGCTCAACAACCCGGTGCCCGCGTCTGCGGAGTCGATTGCACGCGGACGGGTGCTGTTTCAGAACAACTGCACCATCTGCCACGGGGAGAGCGGCAAGGGCGACGGGCCGGCGGCGGCGACCCTGCAGATCCCGCCCGCCAACCTCTACGACCACATTCCGTATCACCCGGATACGTTCTTCTTCAACGTGATCTCGAAGGGGGTTAGGCCCGTCATGCCCGCCTTCGAGGGCCAGATCAGCGAGGAGGACCGCTGGAACATCCTCAACTATTTGCGGGCGACGTTCACGGCGACGCCGGCATTGCAGTGACGGGGCAAGGGGCAGTATCCAGGCTGAGTCCTGTGCGTACCAGCTGTCGCCCTTGGTTCTTGGCCCTTCGACCCTTGCCCCTTCGCCCCTTGGCCCTTCCAACGCCTGTGCTACGATTGGTACCGTGAACGACCTGTACGATCGCGTCGACAAGGCGCTGGACGAGATTCGACCTTACATTCACTCTCACGCGGGCGACGTCAACATCGTTGACGTAAGCAATGAGGGCGCCGTGAAGCTGCAGATGGTCGGTACCTGCCACGGTTGTCCGATGAGCATGCTTACGCTGCGGCTGGGCATCGAGCGCATCCTCATGCAGAAGGTCGAGGGCATCACGAGCGTCGAAGCCATCCGCCCCGACGACCTCGACTTCGGCAGCGACGAGGCCGGCGACGACGACGCAGCCTCCTGACCCCACGGGCCACGACACCCCAGACGAAGATCGGCGATCCCGTCCCCTAACCCAGGACATCCGCCATGAGATCCGGGAGATCCCCGAGGAGCTTGCGGGCGCCCGCGACGCCGTCTTCGAGGACATCGAGACTTCTGCCGTCGGGCGCGCCGCCGTCCGCTCGTACATCTGGCTGATGGACCATGCCCCGAAGTCGACGCGGGGCAAGATCATCTTCGCAACGGTGCTAATCCTTGTCGTCCTGGCGCCGTCGCTGGCGCTGCTGTATCTGTCGGTGACGGCGGGGCAGGAAGCGACGGAGAGCTGGTTCGGCGACCTCGGGTACGCGGGCATCTTCCTGGCGAACCTGGCGGGCTCGGCGACGTTGTTCATTCCGGTGCCGGCGCTGACGGCGGCGGCGCAGGCGCTGATCGTCAGTGCGGCGGGGACGCTTTCGCCGTTCTGGGTGGGCGTGCTGGGCGGGCTGGGCATGGCCGTGGGAGAAGTCACGGCCTACGTGGCGGGCATGGCGGCTTCCGTTATTGCGAAAGAGGAGGAGTTCAAGCCTCCGTCCCGGTTGCAGCCAATGATTACGAAGCTGACGCGCTGGATCGATTGGCTGATGGACCACTACGGCATGCCGACGCTGTTCGTGCTGGCGATCATCCCCAACCCGATCTTCGAGATTGCGGGGTGGACGGCGGGGGCGACGCGGTATCCGTTCTGGAAGTTCATGCTGGCGCTGACGCCGGGGAAGGTGTTGCGGGGGCTGATTCTGGCGTATGCCGGGGAGCAGCTCTTCTTCTGAGCCCTCTCCCTAGCTGGCTAGTTCTGAGGGTTCGGGGCGGTCTAGCTCGAAGGACTTGTGGAGGGCGCGGACGGCGTCGTTGACGCGGTCCGCCTGAATAATGCAGGTGATTCGGATTTCGCTGGTGGCGATCATTTCAATGTTGATGTTGGCTTCGTGGAGGGTGCGGAACATGCGGGCGGCGAAGCCTGGGGCGCTCTGAATGCCGGTGCCGACGATACTGACTTTGCCGATCTCGGCGTCGGTGACGACTTCAGCGGCCTGAATGTCCTTTGCCACGGCTTCGACGATGGTGAGGGCTCGGGAGAGGTCGCCTTTCGAGACGGTGAAGGTGAGGTCTGTGAGGCCGGTGTCGGTGGCGTTCTGGACGATGACGTCTACGGAGATGTGGTGTTCGGCGAGGGGCTCGAAGACGGCGGCGGCGACGCCCGGGTGGTCCGGGACGCCGCGCAGGGTGATTTTGGCGACGTCGAGGTCGTGGGGGATGCCGCGGACGCGGTTGAAGGTCTCCATGTTGATGCCTCCGTGGATGAGGGTGCCGGGCGTCTCCGTGAAGCTGGACGCAACGTAGATGGGCACGTTGTAGACGGACGCGATTTCGACGGCGCGGGGCTGCATGACCTTCGCGCCTTTGCTCGCCATTTCGAGCATCTCTTCGTAGGAGATCTCGTTGAGCAGGCGCGCGTCCGAGATGATGCGGGGGTCGGCGGTGAAGACGCCCTGGACGTCGGTGTAGCGTTCGCAGCGGGCTTCGAGGACGGCGGCGAGGGCGACGGCTGTGAGGTCTGAGGTGCCGCGGCCGAGGGTGGTGACCTCGGCTTCGTCGGTGATGCCCTGGAAGCCAGAGACTATGACGACGCGGCCCTTGGCGACTTCGCTACGGATGCGCGCCGGCTCGATCGAGAGGATGCGGGCGCGCTGGTGGACGGCGTCCGTGCGCAGGCCAGCCTGGGCGCCCGTGAGGCTGACGGCATCGACGCCGAGGTTGTGCAGGGCCATGCTCATGAGCGACATCGAGACGGCCTCACCGGTGGAGAGGAGGATGTCCATCTCGCGCTCGGAGGGCTTGTCGGTGATCTGGGCGGCGAGATTGATGAGGTCGTCCGTGGTGTCGCCCATGGCGGAGACGACGGCGACGACGTCATCGCCGGCGGCCTTGCGGCGCGCGATGCGGTCGGCCACGGCCTTGATGCGCTCGGCGGTGGCCACGGAGGTGCCGCCGTACTTCTGGACTACGAGTGCCATAGGGACAGGATACGGCGCGTCCGGATTATGGAAAATGGTCAGCTCGTACCGGGGGCAATTGCTGATTGTTTGATTGTGCGGCGTGAGACGAGAACAATCCCGCCGCTCCGCAGATTCGCGGGTGGCGCAAACGGGCGCGCGAGATTGATTGAAGTTTGATTGAACCGTCGCGTGGTGGTGGGGCCGCGGGCGGGCTGTGCTGGGAGGAGGGGTGGTGGGCATGCCTATGAGGGTGTCGTGTTTGGTGCGGAGCACCTAGGGTCGGGTGGCACGAACCCTCCCCCTAACCCCCTCCCCGTAAACGGGGAGGGGGAACCGGATGGAGAGGAAGAGCCCGTAAAAGCCGGCGGGTAAAGGCATGGACCGGGAGGCTATGAAGGGGCGCCCCAAATGCTTCGGCGGGCTCGGCGATGACAGTTTGAAGCGTAGTCGCAGCTTGGTGGGCGAGAGGCGAACCCACCCCCCGGCCCCTATCCGTCGACGGAGAGGAGCCACTTCCGGGAGGAGTCGGAGCGCGGTGGAGCCCGGGTGATTACTGCTTGGGCGAGGCATGCTGTTGCGGTTCTGTTAGAATCGGGCCAATTGGCTGACTCAGGCAGGGAACGCTCCGAACGTCACGAAAGATGCGGTGATCAATTTGACGAGGTTCCGGGCGGGAATCGCGATCGCTTTCCTGGTTAGTCTCCTTGTTGTGATTGGTGCAGTGGATCCGGGCTCAACGGTGGTTAAGGCGGCTCCGATTGTGGACGCCTCTTCCTGCGCCAATCCCGACTATTGCTCAGACCTTGGTGAGAACGCGGTCATCGGCCCGAACTCGTGTAATGCGACGAATGCGTGCGATGGCCTAACGGGAACTGTGGGCGCCAACTCCTGCAATGGCGCCGAGGCGTGCTTGAACGTCAGCGGCGACATCGGTGACGGCTCCTGCAATAACGAAGAAGCGTGCACGGGCATGGACTTTGACGTCGGAGACGGGTCGTGCAATGTCGGCAACCTCGGTTGCTGGCTGGTGAACGGGCCGGTAGGCGACAACTCCTGCAACGGCAGCGATGCCTGCACTGGCCCAGCCGGTGTAGGTGACAATTCCTGTAATGCGAATCAAGCCTGCTACCACGCCACTGGCGAGATCGGTGACGGTTCCTGCAATGCCCTGGAAGCTTGCAGGGACTCAAGCGGCGACATCGGTAACGGCTCTTGCACCGGCGCCAATGCATGCGACGGCCTCACCGGCGACGTTGGCACCGGTTCCTGCAACGATGCGCAGGCTTGCTTGAACGTTTCCGGCGATATCGGTGGCGGCTCCTGCAACAACGAAGAGGCCTGCACCGGCATGGACTTCGATGTCGGCGACGGGTCCTGCAACGTTGGCAACCTTGGGTGCTGGCTGGTCAACGGACCGATCGGTGACAACTCGTGCAACGGCAGCGATGCGTGCACCGGGCTCACAGGGGTCGGCGACAATTCCTGCAATGCCAACCAGGCGTGCTACCACGCCACGGGTGAGGTTGGGGACGGTTCTTGCAACGCCGCGAATGCGTGTGAGGACTCAACCGGCGACATCGGTGCCGGTTCGTGCAACGAGATAACCGCTTGCAGAAGCTTCAGCGGCGATGCCGGAGACGGGTCCTGCAACGCGAATGACGCCTGCGAGAACTCCAGCGCGGACATCGGCGATGATTCCTGCAACGTCTCAAATGCGTGCGAGACGAGCTCCGGTTCGATCGGCAATGGTTCATGCAACGGTCTCGAGGCCTGCGAGGACGCGCCGGCGGACATCGGCGACGGATCCTGCAACGCCGAGCTGGCCTGTGGTGAGGCCGACGGTAGAGTCGGTGAAGGTGCCTGTAATGGCTTCATGGCCTGCCACGGCACGACGGGCCAGATTGGCGACTTCGCGTGCAACGGTGAGAGTGCTTGCCCCGGCTCCGGCATGGATGTTGGGGAGTGCGAGAACAACCTGGTTAGCGTACCGGGGTGCAACGTGACGGTTTCGAAGGATGTCTCGCCTGAATCGCTATTGGAAACCGGCGGCGTGGTGACTTACACCGTCCGCATCGACTTCGCGGCGACCGAGTGGGTGAACTGGATGGACGACGACCAGTACCACGGCTTCAATCCGGCACAGCACTGCGAGGTGTTCGACGATAACGACACAAGCCAGGGAGCACCCCAACTGCCCACGACCTTCTACATCAATTGGTACATCATTTGCGAATACTCGTACGAGCTGGGGGCAGCCTCACGGGGATCCGAGCACGTCAACGTTTTCACGGTCAGTGTAGGTCTGTCCATCAGGACCGCGGCTATCGAGCTGGGCGACGTGCCGGGCACGTACGACATCTCCGACGAGGCAGTAGTGACGTTCATCGCGGCGCCGTCCACGCCTGCGCCCCTGCCACCGGAGAGGACTCCTCCTCCAAACATCGGAGGGGGCCTCTCCGGTCTGTTTGCCGGCCAGCCAACGGCTTTGCCCAGCAGCGTTGCACCCGCAGTGAGCGGGCCTTCAACGATTCGGCCGCCTAGCACGGGCGAAGCTGGGCTGCGCTAGCCGCCATCGGTTCGATACAAGGAGCCGTAGGCAGTATCACGACGCCGGGATTGGGAAACCCCGGCTATGCAGGTCACAACGCAGCGGACAACCTAGCACGTACCGGCGCAAAAGGGGCGCTGGTGGTGCGATGAATCGCGCCGCTACAAGGTGCTCGCCGACGCCAGGGGAGGGCGCGGCAAGCCTGAAGGCATGCAGCTACATCTGTTCGTCGTCGCTTTGCTCGACGATTGGGGAGGAGGGCTCGCGGGCCACACATATGTGGCCCGCGAGTGTGGCCCGCGAGCTTGCCGTGGTCTGCCTATCGCTAGGCGGTGAAGGGTGCCTTGGTTTCGTCCAGCCAGGTGCCGTAGTGGGTCCAGGCCGAGGCGCCGAGGTAGCGGTAGGTCTGGTAGTTGCGCAGGGCGGGCCAGGCGAGGGAGAAGGATGTTGCCGTTCCAGGGTTGATCAGGCCGTACATGGACTTGGCGAGGGAGCGCTGGATGTCCTTGACGAGGGTCTGGCGCGCTTTGACGTCCTTCTCCAGGCGCGCCTTTTCGATCATGGAGTCGATGGCGGGATCGCCTGACTTGTCGTTCTTGCCGTTGGTGCTGAAGCCCTTGAAGGTGGCTCCGGCCTTCGACCAGTATTCGGCGGCGAGAGCGCTTGCCGGGGCGAGGCGCCACGGGGTGGTGCCTGTCACGGTATGCCAGCCGAGGCCTTCGTATTGCCCCTGACCGTCGCGGATCTGGGGGATGTAGACGGTGTTGTAGTCTTCCGCAACCACCGTGCATTCGAAGCCGGCGTCGAGGACCATCGCTTCGAGGGCCTCGGCGAAGCGGGCGAGGTTGGCGACGGCGTTTGAGGTTATGCGGTTGGACTTGATCTTGATGGGTGTGGTAACTCCTGCAGCCGAAATCAGCTTCTTGGCTTCGGCAAGGTCGTACTTGTAGTACTTCGCGTTCGGCCCGAAGTCATTTCCCTGAGGGTCCAACCACCAGTCAGTGCCGAAGTCGGCCGGGAGTGCCGAGTTCCAGCGCACGTCGGTGGGAAGGCCGCCGGCCTCAAGGTCCGGGACGTTGAACATGGCGTCGACCCATGCGGCACGGTCCCAGGACATGGAGAAGGCCTGGCGCACGCGCTCATCGGCGAAGGGGTTGCTCTTGTCCGCGGGCAGCTGGCCGAAGGTGACGACCGGGTTGGCGCTCTGGAGGTCCAGGGCGTAGATCTGGAGGCGAGGCTCATCGCGCTTGAGGGTGAAGACGCTCTCTGCGAGCAGACCGGCCTGGAAGTAATGAATGTTGCCGGCCTTGAGCTGGGCCTCTGCCTGGGCGTTCTCGGTAATGATCGGGTATTCGATCTGCTCGACGAAGTTGGCGTTCTGGTCCCAGTAGTCCGGGTTGCGCCTGAGCGTGAAGCCCTGCGACGGCTCGTACTTCTCGAGGAAGTAGGGGCCGGTGCCGATCATCTCGCGCCGGATGTCGAAGCCGCCGTCCGCCTCCTTGGGCATGAGGACGATGTTGCCGGTGTAGCTACCGTAGGCGGCGAAGAGGTTGAGGGCGAAGGTCAGCGGCTCCTTGAGCTTTACCGAAATGGTGCGCGCGTCGGTGGCGGTGACGCTGAGGACGGGCGCGCTGGGGTTGGCGGAGTTGGCGGCGAGTCCGCGCAGCGGGGCAGTGGCAGAATAGCGGTTCCAGCTGAAGACAAAGTCGGACGAATCGGCGATGCGCCCACTGACGGGGGCCTTATTGTGCCACTTGACGTTCGCCCGCGTCTTGAGTGTGATGGTCAGGCCGTCGGGTGAGACTTCCCAGGACTCGGCGAAGCCGGGGCTTAATTCCAGCTTGTCCTCTTCGTCCAGGTACGGCGCCTTGGGCTGGAGCATGGTGCTGTAGACGTGCTTGGCGGGGTTGTTCAGGGGTGCAATCGGTGACTGGGCGTCGAAGCTGGGGGCATCGGCGTTGGTGCGGTCCTTGAGGACGCCGCCGCGCTTGGCCTGCGACTTGGAGTCTTCCCTCTTCGTGACGAGGCTGGTCTTGTCGCTCGAGCCGGTGCTGTCGCTTTCGTCGTCGCCGCCGCCGCAGGCTGCGAGGAAAGCGGCCCCGAGCGCGGAAGCGCCAGATGCGGCGATGAAGCGACGCCGGTTGAGCCTGCCTGAGAGAGTCCTGGACCAGTAGTTGGATTCCATTCTCGAAGCTTCCTCCCTTGATTTACCTATCCTAAATCCGGATTCATGTAATCGATTAACCTTATTACGTTGGCGGCTATTCTAGCGGATGTAGTCAACAGGTATTTACGAGACGTCTGGTGGATCGTTTCAGATTGACGATCGGCCTGGTTGGGGGTAGATAAGGGGTCTGAGGTCGACGTTTGAAGTCTGAGGTCGATAGGCGAGGACGCCTTGCGTCGGTTATGGATGGTGTGCGAGTGCGCGGCGTTCGGGTAACAAGCGTGCGTGGCACCTACTAAGGCCGGTTAGTCGCGCGAATTGCGGACAACTAGAAAGAGGACATGATGCTAAGCGCTGCAGAGAATGAGCTGATGTGCCGGGTGGGTCCGGGGACGGTGATGGGCGATTTGATACGCGAGTACTGGATCCCGGCGCTGGCGCCGGATGACATGCCGGCGCCGGATGGGCCGCCGCTGCGCATCCGGCTACTGGGCGAGAACCTGATCGCGTTTCGCACGACGTCGGGGCAGTTCGGCCTGATCCAGAACGCGTGCCCGCATCGCGGCGCCTCCCTTTTCTTTGGTCGCAACGAAGAAGAAGGGCTGCGCTGCGTATACCACGGCTGGAAGTTCGACACGGCGGGCGCGTGCGTGGACATGCCGTCCGAGCCGGCGGAGAGCAACTTCAAGAGCAAGGTGCATGCTCGCGCCTACCCGTGTGTGGAGCGCAACGGCATCGTCTGGACGTACATGGGGAGCCGGGACACGCTGCCGCCCCTGCCGGCGATCACGTACAACCTGGACGAGGAGTGCCGGATCAACCGGTTCGTCGAGGACTGCAACTTCATGCAGGCGCTCGAGGGTGACATCGACACCGTCCACTTCAGCTTCCTGCATTGCGGTCACATCCGGCCGGAGGACACCGTCTACCAGAGCTGCGACTACTACGCGTTCAAACAGCGTCACATGAAGTCCGTGACGATAGAGCACGAGATCGGCACGACCTACGGGGCGATCCGGCCGGCGGAACAGACGACGGACAACTGGCGCATCGGTCACTTCATGCTGCCCTTCTACACCCAGGCCGCGAACGGCGTTCTTGGTCTCAGGGCTTCGATGCGGGCGTGGGTGCCAATCGACGACGAGCACACGATGGTGTGGGGCATCGGCACCGCCCAGCTGGCGGACCGGGATGCGGTTGGCATCGGCGGCCTGCGCCAGAGCGGCGGACGTAACGACCCTCTCGGCCGGTTTGGGCCGATGGGAGGTCGCGGCACGCAGCCGTTCTTGCCAGAGACGAGCGACTGGATCGGCCGCTTCCGTCCGACGGCGAACATGAGCAACGACTACCTGATCGACCGCGAGCTGCAGTCGGCCGTGGACATGGACCCGTCGAGGCCACAGACAGGGACCTACAGCGGCGTGCCGAACGGCGCCCAGGACCCCCTGACGCAGGAGACGATGGGGTCGATTTACGACCGGACGCAGGAGCACCTCGGCACGACGGACGGGATGATCATCCGAACGCGCCACAAGATCCTCAACGCGGCGAAAGCGCTGCGCGACGAGGGCACAGCGCCTGCCGGGGTCGACAACCCGTCGCTGTATCAACTGCAATCCGGCGGCGCGAATGTACCGAAGGGCGTGAACGCGATCGAAGCCTGCTGGGATATTTTGTTCAACGGCGCCCAGCTGAGTGACGTGGGCACGAAGATTCAGATACCGGCGGCAGCTGAGTAGGCGTGCCCTCTCCCCAACCCTCTCCCATGGTGGGGGAGGGAGCCGGATGGTGGTATATCGATGGATATCGGGACTACGTACGTTGGACCCCGTGGCGGATAAGGACAGCCTGAGCGCGTATGCGCAGCGCTACCAGGACGTTTATCCGTGGGCAGACGCGGCTGCGATCGAGCTGTGGTCGCGAGTTGGAGCTGCTTACATTGCCCAGCGCGCTGCCCAGGAGCGCCTATACAAGAGCTTTGGGTTGGAGAAAAAGCATGGACGCTTCGCGGTATTGCGCGCGCTCTACTTCGCGCCCGGACACAGGCTGACGCAGCTCGAGATTGGGAACGACGCCAAAGTTACTTCGACGCACGTCACCTATCTCATCGATAGCCTGGAAGAGGACGGGCTGGCGGTGAGGTCGCCCCATCCCAGCGATCGCCGGATGGTGAATGTCGAACTGACGCCCGATGGCCTCGAGCTGTGCCTGAGGCTCGTGCCGGCGATGGCCGAGTTCATCGGCGAGATTTCGGCCGGGCTGACGCCCGAGGAGAAAGTGCTTCTGAATCAACTGCTCGAGAGGCTGCGCAGGAGCGCGGACGCGAGCAACCACGGTGAGGGTTAGGTTCGGCCGTCCTTTCGGGCTCGACAGACGATGCTGGAAGGCAACGCGCCGGCCGGGG
>Ga0247825_10000884_pt1 | contig 19443 bp, 23 predicted proteins | sample 13C_Vanillin_Day_FD_194413 | JGI IMG/M metagenome (GOLD analysis project Ga0247825, IMG submission 194413) | Soil microbial communities from agricultural site in Penn Yan, New York, United States - 13C_Vanillin_Day48 | ecosystem: Environmental > Terrestrial > Soil > Agricultural land | place...
GCCGTGGCGCCGGATGGCACCGACGTCGAAGTGCGCCTGGTGTGGGAGCCGCCGTGGACGCCGGAGCGCATGAGCGAGGAGGCGCAGAAGCGCTTCGGCTGGACGTGAGCGCGGGGTTTCGCTTCCCGCTTCTCGTGCTGGGCTTCGTGTCGCTCGCCTTCGGCATCGCCGGCGGGCTCGCGCGCCTGTCGCCGCTGACGGTTCCCGGGACGGCCATCGCGCTGCACGGCCCGCTCATGGTGTCGGCGTTCTTCGGCAGCGTGATCTCGCTCGAGCGCGCGGCGGCGCTCGGCCGTCCCTGGGCCCACGCGGCGCCGCTCAGCGCGGGCCTCGGCGGACTCTGCCTGCTCGCGGGTTTCGCCACCGCCGGCTTCGTCCTCATGGTGCTCGCCGCGGCGGTGTTCGTGCTCGGCGGCGTGGCGGTGATGCGGCGCCAGCCGTCGCTCGAAACCGCGACCCTGCTCGCCGGCGCCGCCGCCTGGCTCGCCGGCAACGTCATGCTGCTCGAGGGCCGGGCCGCGGTGCCCTGGTGGATCGCGTTCTTCGCGCTCACCATCGGCGGCGAGCGGCTCGAGCTTTCCCGCTACCTGAAGCGCGCGCCCTGGGTCCGGCGCAGCTTCGCCGTGCTGGTCGGATTGCTGGTGATCGCGCCGCTCGAGCCGCGCGCACTCGGCATCGTGCTGGTGGTTCTCGCGGCGTGGCTGTTCGCGTTCGACCTTGCCCGCGTGACGATCCGCCAGGACCGGCTGCCGCGCTACGTGGCGGCGTGCCTGCTGGCCGGGTACTTCTGGCTCGGCGTGGGCGGCGCGCTGATGGCGCTCGCCACGGCCTACGACGCCGCGCTGCACGCGGTGTTCCTCGGCTTCGTCTTCTCCATGGTCTTCGGCCACGCCCCGGTCATCCTGCCGGCGGTGCTGCGCGTGCGGTTCCCCTACCACCCGGCGCTGTACCTGCCGCTTGCCCTCCTGCACGCCTCGCTCGCGGTGCGGGTGTTCGTTTCGGCGCCGCTCGGCGCCTGGGGCAATGCCGCCGCGATCGCCTTGTTCATCGCGGTTTCGCTCTGTTTGATCCTCGTCAAAGGGCGCGGGTGACGTCGAGCTAGCCTGTCGCACATGCTTGGACTACCGGTTAGAAGCGTGATCGAGCCGCGCAAGCTGGTCGTCGCGGCGCCCGAAACCAGCGTCGCCGAGGCGGCGAAGCTGATGAAGAAAAACCGGGTCGGCGCGGTGCTGGTCGTCGAGCACGGCCGCCTGGTCGGCATCTTCACCGAGCGCGACGCCGTGTTTCGCGTCATGGCCCCGGGCCGCGACCCGAAATCGACCGCGCTGCGCGAAGTGATGACGCGCGAGCCCACGACCGTCGCGCCGGAGGAAACCTTCGGCCACGCGCTGCTCCTCATGTACGAGAACGGCTTCCGGCACGTGCCGGTGGTCGAGGACCACCGCCCCGTCGGCGTGGTCTCCGCGCGCCACGCGCTCGACCCCGATCTGGAGGAATTCTCGGTCGAAGCGAGCCGCCGCCGGCACCTCAGCCGTGCATCGTCAGGCCGCCCGATACGCTCAGCACCTGGCCGGTGATGAAGTCGGCGTCGTCGCTTGCGAAGAACAGGATCGCGCCGGGCAGGTCTTCGGGCCGGCCGAGGCGTCCCATCGGGATCGCGCGCCGGTAGGCTTCGCGCAGCTTGTCCGGGTTGCCCGCGCCCTGCATGAACTGCTCGAGCATGTTGGTCTCGGTGAGGCCCGGGCAGACCACGTTCAGCTGGATGTTCTTCGACGCCATCTCGCGCGCCAGCGTCTTGGTGAGGGCGATCAGGCCGCCCTTGCACGCGGAGTAGGGCGCCTCGCCCGAGGAGCCGACGCGGCCGGCGTCCGACGCCACGCTCACCACCTTGCCGCGGCCGCGCGCCACCATGCCCGGCAGCACGCAGTGCAGCAGGTTCATCGCGCCGATCAGGTTGATGGAGATGATCTTGTGCCAGAACGCCGGGTCGGTCTTGAGGAACGGCTTGAACATGTCCCAGCCGGCGTTGTTCACCAGGATGTCGACCGGGCCGGCGTCGTCCACCGCTTTCTTCACCGCGGCATAGTCGGTGATGTCGACCGCGGGATCGCCTTTCAGGTCGAGCACGACGACGCTCGTGCCTTCGGCTTTGAAGCGTTCCACCACCGCGGCGCCGATGCCGGCGGCGCCACCGGTGACGATGGCGGTCTTGCCTTTCAGGCCTCGCATTTCACTTCTCCTCAGGAATCACGGCGGTCGCCTCGAGCTCGATCTTGCCCGGCGAGTCGAGCAGGTCCGACACGAAGATCATACTCATCGCCGGGTAATGCCGGCCCATCAGGCGCCGCCAGATGGCGCCGAGCTCGCGCCGCGCGCGCAGGTAGGCGGGCTTGTCGCAGCAATACGCGGTCATGCGGCAGACGTGCTCCGGCCGGGCGCCCGCTTGCGCGAGGACCGCGATCACGTTGCTCAGGGCCTGCTCGAACTGCGCGGCCAGGTCCTCGGATTCGAACACCTGCTGCGCGTTCCAGCCGACCTGCCCGGCGACAAACACCAGGTTGCCCGAGGCGGCGATGCCGTTGGCGTAGCCGACCGGCGCCTTCCAGCCCTGCGGGTCGGGCACCCTCATTCGTTGGTCCGCGGCGGGTCCGGGTCCTCGTCCCAGCCGGCCTCGGGCCGGGGCACGCGCGCCATCCACTCGCGGATCAGTCGCACGTGCTCGGCTTCCTCCGCGGCCATCTCGCGCGCGGCGTCGCGCACCTTCTGCGGCGCGCTGCTATCCGCGATCTGCCGGAAGTACTTCTGCGCGTCGAGCTCGCAGCGCAGCGCGATCTCGAGCGCGTGCCACGGCTGCATCAGGTAGTGCAGCGCGTCGAACGGCGCGGTCTCCGGGCCTTCGGCGCCGTCCCAGGCGAACGCCGGCGGCAGCGCCGGCATGCTCGGCCACTTCATCTCGTCCAGGATGCGCTTGGCGTGCAGCTTCTCGATCTCGGCGAGCTTGCGGAAGAGCTGCGCCACCTCGCGGTTGTTGTGCGTCTCGAGCTGCTCGGCGAACTGCGCGTAGCGCTCGGTCGCCTCGAGCTCGAGGGTGTAGGCGCGCGCCATGAAGTCCGCGTACTGCTTCATAGCCGGAACGCTTGCTCCAGCTCCACCACCGGCCGCCCGCCGGCGGGCGCCGCCGCGTAGACCGGCCGGCTGCCCTTGTAGAGCACGCCGATGTTGAAGCCGTCGTCGGTCATCAGGCGGCGCGCGGCGCGGCCGGGATCGTCGGTGTACTCGACCGGCGCGGGGTGCGCCTTCTCCTTCCACGCGCGCTGCTCGGGGCGGAAGGTGACGCAGGGCGAAAGCACCTCGATGAACGAGAAGCCCGGGTGGCGCACCGCCTCGGCGATGAGCGCGGCGCAGCCGTTCGGGTCGCCGGAGAACGCGCGCGCGATGAAGTTGGCGCCCGAGGCGAGCGCGATCACCAGCGGGTGGAACTCGCGCAGCCCGGTGCCGCCGGGCGCGAGCTTGGAGCACCAGTCGGGCTCGGTGGTGGGCGAGGGCTGGCCCTTGGTCATGCCGTAGACGTGGTTGTCCATCACGATGTAGGTGAGGTCGACGTTGCGCCGGCACGCATGCAGGAAGTGGTTGCCGCCGATCGAGTAGCCGTCGCCGTCGCCGCTCGCCACCAGCACGGTGAGCTCCGGGCGCGCGACCTTCAGGCCGGTGGCCGCGGGCAGCGCGCGCCCGTGCACGCCGTGGAAGCCGTAGCACGTCGTATAGGCCGGGATGCGCGAGGAGCAGCCGATGCCGGAGACCACCGCCACGTTCTCCGGACGAAGCTCGAGCATGGCGAGCGCCTTGGTCATGGCGGCGAGCACCGAATAGTCCCCGCACCCGGGGCACCAGACCGGCTTGTAGTCGGACTTGAAGTCCGTTGCCTTGGCCGGAGCGTTCATAGCGCCGCCTGGATTTCTTGGGGTCGGAAGGGAAGCGGCCCCGGGCGGCGCAGGCTTTTCACCTCGCCGCGCAGGTCGCGCACCACGTCGTACTCGGAGCGCAGGTAGCGCAGGAACTGGCCGCTGTGGTTCTGCTCCACCACCAGCACGCGCTTCACGCCCTCGAGCGCCTGCCTGAGCTTGTCGGGCTGCGCGGGCGAGAGCAGCCGCAGCGACACGATCTTCACGGGTTGCCCCCGCAAAGCTTCGCGGACCGGCCCGGTGCACGAGCCGAAGGTCACCACGGCCGTCTCTCCCTCGCCCTCGATGCTCGCCCAGGCATCCCCCGGGTCGAGCTGCGAGATCTTGCGCGCGCGCTTGTCCATCTGCGCCAGGTGGTCGCCGGCCTGCGACGACGGCGTGCCGCGCTCGTTGTGCTCCAGGCCGTCGGCGGTGTACGCGCAGCCCGGCGTGCCGGGAATCGCCATCGGCGAGATGCCCGACTCGGTGAGCGCGTAGCGCCGATAGGCGCCGTTCGCGGTCGCTCTCTGCCTGTCGAAATTCATTTCTTCGAAAACCGGCACATCGACGATGGCCCGCGCCTGACCGAAGTACTGGTCGGAAAGCACGATCGCCGGGACTTGCAGCGACTCGGCGAGGCCGACCGCCCATTGCGTGGCGGCGATGCAGTCGGCGACCGAGTTCGGCGCCACCACGATGTGCGGCGCATCGCCGTGCATGCCGTAGAGGGCGAGGTTGAGGTCGCCCTGCTCGCTCTTGGTGGCGATGCCGGTGGAAGGGCCGGTGCGCATCACGTCCACCACCACCACCGGGACCTCGGCGGCGACGCCCAGGCCGAGCGACTCGATCATCAGCGAAAGCCCGGGGCCGGAAGTCGCGGTGAGCGCGGGGACGCCGCCGTAGGAAGCGCCGAGGGCCATGTTGATCGAGGCGAGCTCGTCCTCGGCCTGCACCAGCGCGCCGCCGACCTGCGTCAGCGCGGGCGCGAGCCACTCGAGGAGCTCGGTCGCCGGGGTGATCGGGTAGGCGGCGACGAAGCGCACCCCGCCGCGCAGCGCGCCGTAGCCCGCGGCCTCGTTGCCGCTGATCAGCCAGCGTGCGGTCCTGGCCCGGGGTTGGGCGAGCTCGAGCCCCATGCCGAGCTTGGATCCTTCTGCGAACCCCAACCTCGCTGCCGAGATACCGGGCTCGAGGCCTTTCTTCATCGATTTGCGGGCCGCGGCCTCGAGCGCCTCGAACGCGAGGCCCATCAGGCCGGCGAGCACGCCGAGCGCGACCATGTTCGGCCACGCGCCTGGAATCTCCGCCGCCAGCTTCTTGAAGGGAACCGGCACGTAGCGCGCGCCGCTCTTCAGGAAGACCTCGGGCGGCGCGCCGTGCGCGGGGTCGCCGATCACCACGCCGTCCGGGCCGAGCGGGATCTCGGCGGCGAAGCGCGCCACGTTCTGCCAGTCGATCGCGGTGAGCGCATGGAAGCGGTCCTCCTGCGCGTCGGTCGGGAAGGCGGCGATGCGCAGCAGGGCGGCGGCCTCGCCGCCGCGGATCTGCGGGCCGCTGGTGCGGGTCATCAGGCCGTAGTAGCCGGCGGCGGCCGCGGCCTCCAGCAACATATTGCCGGCGGTCATGACGCCGGCGCCGCCGCTGCCGGCGAGCGCCGCCGAGAGGGAATCGCGCATGCTCGCCAATCTGCTCGATCGGCGAACGCAAACCTTGAGCCATATCAAATCGGGGCGCCTTTGCGGGGTTAAGAATCCCTGAACGGCGTAAATCGGTATTCGAATGCTTATTTGACGAGGAGAGGACCATGGCGGCCCCCGAGACGTTCTTCCTGAGAAGCCACGACCTGGCGGAGATTTCGGTCCCCGGGGTGCGGGTGGAGCGCCGGCCGGCGCGCGAGCCCGGCGGCAAGCCGGCCGCGGGCCTGAGCAACGCCTGGATCTGGCTCGACAACCCGGCGCAGTACAACTCGTACACCACCGAGATGGTGAAGGCGGTGATCCTCGCCTTCCGCGCCGCGTCCAACGCGCGCGACGTCAACTGCGTGGTGTTCACCGGCGCGGGCGACAAGGCGTTCTGCACCGGCGGCAACACCAAGGAATACGCCGAGTACTACGCCGGGCGCCCGCAGGAGTACCGCCAGTACATGCGCCTGTTCAACGACATGGTGTCGGCGATCCTCGCCTGCGACAAGCCGGTGATCTGCCGGGTGAACGGCATGCGCATCGGCGGCGGCCAGGAAATCGGCATGGCGTGCGACTTCTCCGTGGCGCAGGACCTCGCGCGCTTCGGCCAGGCCGGGCCCAAGCACGGCTCGGCGCCGATCGGCGGCGCGACCGACTTCCTGCCGGTGATGGTGGGCGCGGAGCGCGCCATGGCGGCGTGCGTGCTGTGCGAGCCGTTCTCGGCGCACGAGGCCTACCACATGGGGATGCTCACCGACATCACGCCGGCGCTGAAGGTCGACGGCCGCTTCGTGCCGAACCCGCTGGTGGAAACCGAAAAGATGCTGGATGCGTTCGGCAAGCTCGCCATCGGCAAGCCGAAGACCGGCGAGGCGCTGGCGCAGGGCAAGGCGCTGATGAAGAAGGGCGTGGTCGACCTCGCGCTGCTCGACGAGAAAGTGGAAGAGCTGTGCGGCAAGATGCTGCTCACCTTCCCCGACTGCACCAGCAAGACGGTCGAGGAGCTGCGCAAGCCCAAGCTCGACGCCTGGAACCGCAACAAGGAGAACTCGCGCGCCTGGCTCGCGCTCAACATGGTCACCGAGGCGCGCGCCGGCTTCACCGCGTTCAACGAAGGACCGAAGGACAATCGCGAGGTCGACTTCGTCCGGCTGCGGCAGAAGATCGCGGCCGGCGAGCCGTGGGTCGGCGGCCTGCACGACGAGATCCAGCCGCGCAAATGAACGCCGTGCCGCTCAAGGTGTGGCTGGAAAAGGACGGCGCGCTGCTGCGGCTGCGGCTGGCGCGGCCGAAGGCCAACCTGATCGACGCCGAGATGATCAGCGCGCTGTTCGTCGCGCTCGACACGCACCGCGACAATCCCGGCCTGCTCGCCGCGCTCATCGACCACGAGGGGCCGCATTTCTCGTTCGGCGCGAGCGTCGAGGAGCACCTGCCCGAGCGGTGCGAGGCGATGCTGCGGCAGCTGCATTCCCTGCTGCACGAGATGCTCGGCTGGCCGCGGCCGATCCTGGTGGCGATGCGCGGCCAGTGCCTGGGCGGCGGGCTCGAGCTCGCCGCCGCCGGCAGCCTGATCTTCGCCGCGCCCGACGCGCAGCTCGGCCAGCCCGAGATCAAGCTCGGCGTGTTCGCGCCCGCGGCCTCGGTGCTGCTGCCGCTGCGCATCGGCCAGGCGCGCGCCGAGGACCTGCTGCTCTCCGGGCGCTCGATCAGCGCCACGCAGGCCGCGGCGTGGGGCCTGGTGAGCGAGCTGGCGGACGATCCCGCGGCCGCCGCGCTGGCGTATTTCGACAAGCATCTCGCCGGGCGCAGCGCCGCTTCGCTCGGCTTCGCGGTGCGCGCCGCGCGCGAGCCGTTCGCCGAGCTGGCGCGCGCGCGGCTCGACGATGCCGAGGCGCTCTACCTCGAGAAGCTGATGGCGACGCGCGACGCCAACGAAGGCCTGATCGCCTTCATCGAGAAGCGCCAACCGATCTGGGAGCACCGATGAGCGTGCAGGAAGTAGTCAAGCGCTGCGAGGCGCTGTTCGAGGACCTCGACTTCGGCGCGGTAAAGCGCTGGAAGGCGGCCCAGCCGGGCCGCAAGGCGATTGGGTACATGCCGATCTACGTGCCGCGCGAGATCGTGCACGCCGCCGGCATGCTGCCGGTCGGCATCTTCGGCGGCGGCGACCAGCTCGAGGTGATCCAGGGCGACGCCTACTACCAGAGCTACATCTGCCGCATCCCGCGCTCGACCGTGGAGCTCGGCCTCACCGGCCGGCTCGACTGCCTCGACGGCATGCTGTTTCCCTCGATCTGCGACGTGATCCGCAACCTGTCGGGCATGTGGCAGATCATGTTCAAGGACAAGTACGTCAAGTATTTCGACCTGCCGCAGAACTACGACGACGCGACCGGCGGCAGCTTCTACATCCATGAGATGGAAACGTTGAGGAAGGATCTCTCTGCCCTGTCCGGGGTCGAGATTTCCGACGACAACCTCAACCATTCGATCCGCGTCTACAACGAGAACCGCCGCGCGGTGCGCGAGCTCTACGCCTACCGCGCGCAGAAGCCGTGGCAGGCGCCGACTTCCGAGGTGTATCTCGTGCTGCGCGCGGGGTGCGTGCTGCCGCCCGAAGAGCACACGGCCCTGATCCGGGATTACCTGCGGGAGACCGACCAGCAGAAGCGCCCGCAGCGCGACAACGCGCGCGTCATCCTCACCGGCTCGTTCTGCGAGCAGCCGCCGCTCGGCCTGATCAAGTCGATCGAAATGGCGGGCTGCTACGTGGTCGACGACGACTTCCAGCTGATCCACGGCTGGCTGCTCGACGACGTTCCGGCCGGGGGCGACCCGCTGCAGGAGCTGGCCAGCGCTTTCCTGCACCGCTCGGTGTCGACCTCGTCGAAGTACGACGAGAAGAAGGAGGACAAGGGCAAGTTCCTGCTGAAGCAGGTCAAGACGCGCGGCGCCGAGGGCGTGGTGTTCGCCGCGGCGTCGTTCTGCGATCCGGCGCTGCTCGAGCGGCCGATGCTGCAGGAGATCCTGGCGAAGCACAAGATTCCCTACACCGCCTTCAAGTACGCCGAGAACACCGGCCAGATGGCGCCGATCCGCGAGCAGGCCGGCACCTTCGCCGACTCGATCAAACTATGGAGCGCCGCATGAGCACTGTCGCCGTGAAGAAGCCGGTGGTGAAAGAAGATGCCATGTGGCTGCAAAAGGAGCTGATCAATCGCAACTACCACGAGCTCGCCACCGCGCGCCAGGAGGGCAAGAAGGTGTCCGCGACCTTCGTGCCGGGCAACCTGAACGAGCTGCTGATGTGCTTCGATTTCGCGCGCAGCCTGCCGGAGACCAACGCGCTGCAGAACGCGATGCGCAAGAAGTCGGGAAAGATGGTGCTCGACGCCGAGCGCGACGGCCACTCCGAGGACGTGTGCACCTACGTGAAGGCCGACCTCGGCATGATGCTGGGCGGCGAGACCGGCCCCACCGGCGAGGCGCTGCCCAAGCCCGACGTGCTGCTGCTCTCGTACACCGGCTGCTTCACCTTCATGAAGTGGTTCGAGCTCATCCGCCAGAAGTACGACTGCGAGACCACGATGCTGCACGTGCCCTACCAGGGCGACGGCAGGATCAACCCGGCGATGCGCGACTACGTGGTCAAGCAGCTGAAGGAAAAAGTCATTCCGACGCTCGAGCGGATCTCGGGCGTTAAGTTCGACATCGACCGCCTGCGCGCTTACATGCAGGAGTCGGCGAAGGCCGAGGAGGACCTGGTGGGCGTGCTGCAGACGGCCAAGAACCGGCCAAGCCCGATCGACGGCTACTTCGGCGCGGTCTACTACATCGGCCCGATCTTCACCGCGTTCCGCGGCGTGCCGGAGGCCACGCGGTATTACCAGGTACTCCGCAAAGAGGTCGAAGAAAGAATGCGCGCCGGCAAGGGCCCGGTCACGCCCGAGGGCGATCATCCGGGCGAGAAGTACCGCCTGGTGGTGGAAGGCCCGCCCAACTGGACCAGCTTCCGCGACTTCTGGAAGATGTTCTACGACGAAGGCGCGGTGGTGGTCGCCTCGACGTATTCGAAGGTCGGCGGGGTCTACGACTTCGGCTTCCGCCACGACCCGAGCCGGCCGCTCGAGTCGCTCGCCGAGTACTGCCTCGGCTGCTACACCAACCTCAATTTCCCGCAGCGCATCGACATGATCTGCAAGTACATGGACGAGTACCAGGCCGACGGCCTGCTGATCAACTCGATCAAGAGCTGCAACAGCTTCTCCGCCGGCCAGCTCCTCATCCTGCGCGAGGTGGAGAAGCGCACCGGCAAGCCGGCCGCGTTCATCGAGTCCGACCTGGTCGACCCGCGCTACTTCTCGGCCGCCAACATCAAGAACCGGCTGGAGAGCTACTTCCAGATGATCAAGCAGAAGAGGACCTCGAATGAAATGCTTCATCGGCATTGACCTGGGGTCGACCACCACCAAGGCGGTGGTGATGGACGAGGCGCGCGCGGTGCTCGGCCGCGGCATCACCAACTCGCGCTCCAACTACGACACCGCCGCGGCCATCGCCAAGCAGGAAGCGCTGATCGCGGCGCGTTTCCAGCTCTTCCGAGGGGAACTGCAGAAGACCGGCGCGCTGAACGGCGGCCTCGAGCCTTTCATCGCCCAGCTCGAGCGCGACTTCCGCCTCGAGCAGTACCTCGAGCAGCTCGCCGACCTCGCGCAGGTGTGCGTACGCAACGTCAAGTTCGGCGACGCCGATGCTGCCGTGACCGCTGCCCTGCGGACGCTCTTCGCCGAGCTGCAGAAGGAGGCGGCCGCGCTGTTCGCGCCCGGCGCCAGGCGGAAGAGCGACTTCTTCCGCGACATCGCCGGGGCGCAGTACCTCGCGCTCGGCGAGCAGGTGGCGAAGGACGCCGGCGTGCGCTACGACCAGCTGCTCAACGTGTTCGACCGCTCGATCATCGAGGTCGAGAACCGGGTGTACGACGCCTCCATCAAGCGCCACCTGCTGGCGGCGCTCGAGCGAACCTACCGCGCCTTGCCCGAAACCCTGCGCCACAAGGAAAGGATTTCCTCTCCGATCCAGGCGGTGCTCGACACCGACATGGAGGAGAGCTACGTCGTCGGCACCGGCTACGGCCGGGCGCGGCTGCCGTTCTCCAAGGAGCACATCCGCTCCGAGATCCTGTGCCACGGCCTGGGCGCGCACGTCATGTACCCGAACACCGCCACCGTGCTCGACATCGGCGGCCAGGACACCAAGGCGATCCAGGTGGACAAGGCGGGCATCGTCGAGTCGTTCCAGATGAACGACCGCTGCGCCGCGGGCTGCGGGCGCTACCTCGGCTACATCGCCGACGAGATGAACATGGGCCTGCACGAGCTCGGTCCGCTCGCGATGAAGGCGACCAAGACGGTGCGCATCAACTCGACCTGCACCGTGTTCGCGGGCGCGGAGCTGCGCGACCGGCTCGCGCTCGGCGAGAAGCGCGAGGACATCATGGCCGGGCTGCACCGCGCCATCATCCTGCGCGCGATGTCGATCCTCGCGCGCTCGGGCGGCATCCGCAACGAGTTCACCTTCACCGGCGGGGTGGCGAAGAACGAGGCCGCGGTGAAGTCGCTCACCGGGCTGGTGCGCGAGAACTACGGCGAGCTGACGCTCAACATCAACCCGGACTCGATCTACACCGGCGCCCTCGGCGCCGCCACCTTCGCCTGGCGCGCGCTGGTGGAGGAAGGCAAGAGCGTGGAGGCCAGACCATGACGTACACCGTCGGCATCGACATCGGCTCGGGCGCGGTCAAGACCGTGCTGTTCAACGACCAGCAATGGCTCGCCAAGCGCGTCGAGCGCATCCGCCGGCGCGATCCGATGGAGCTGGCGAAGCTGGGCTTCGACGAAGTGCTGGCCGAGAAGGGCCTGCGGCCCGAGGAAATCTCGTATACCGCGACCACGGGCGAAGGCGAGAACGTGAAGTTCGCCACCGGGCACTTCTATTCCATGACCACGCACGCGCGCGGCGGCGTGTTCCTCGACCCGGAGGCGCGCGCGGTGGTCGACATCGGCGCGCTCAACGGCCGCGCGATCTACATCGACGAGCGCGGCAAGGTGCTGTCGTACAAGATGACCAGCCAGTGCGCCTCGGGCTCGGGCCAGTTCCTCGAGAACATCGCGCGCTACCTGGGCGTCGCGGTGGAGGAGATCGGGCCGCTCTCGAGGAGCTCGCAGAACCCGGAGAAGGTGAGCTCGATCTGCGCGGTGCTCGCCGAGACCGACGTCATCAACATGGTGTCGCGCGGCATCGCCACGCCCGACATCCTGAAGGGCATCCACATCTCGATGGCCTCGCGCCTGGTGAAGCTGCTGAAGGTGACCGGCATCACCAGGGGCAAGGTGCTGCTCACCGGCGGCCTCGCGCTCGACGCCGGCCTGCTCGCCGCGCTCCAGGAGGAGCTCGCGAACGAGAAGATCACCGGCCTCACCGCGGTGAGCCACCCGGACTCGATCTACGCCGGCGCCATCGGCGCCGCGCTGTGGGGCGCGTTCCGGCACAAGAAACTGAAGGAGCTCCAGGAGCGCATTGCCGCCTGAAAGGAAGCCACCATGGCATTGATGATCAACGACGCCTGCACCCTCTGCGACGCCTGTGTCCCGGTCTGCCCGAACGACGCGATCAAGGCCGGCGATCCGCTGTACGTGATCGACCCGCTGAAATGCACCGAATGCGTGGGCGCCAAGGACGAGCCGCAATGCAAGCTCGTCTGCCCGTCGGACTGCATCGTAAAGAACCCGGATTTCGACGAAAGCCCGGAGCAGCTGCAGGAAAAATACGCGGCGCTACATGGCTAGATGGCGCGCCGGACGGTGAACACCGCCTCGACCGGCTTTGCCGCTTTGCGCTTGATCATGACCCGCACGAGGTAGGTGCCGGACCAGCCGAAGTCGAACACTTCGCTGTAGTCCGGGAACCCGGCCGTCATCATGGCCATCGCCGGCTTCCTCTGCGACTTGCCCTTCGGGGTCTTCACCTCGATGGTGACGTCGGCGTCGGAGACGCGGGCGCCGCCGTTGTCCTCCGCGACACTCACGATCACGTGCTCCATGCCGCTGCCGTGCCCGCCTTTGTGCACGCCGTGCTGCGCGTCGGCATGCTCGGCGTCGAGGGCGGACGTGATGCCCATGTTGACCACCAGGCCGCCGACCACCTTCACCTGCTGCGCGGCGGCGGGGAGTGCCGCCAGGCTTGCAGCGAATGCGACCGCTGCCAGTACTCTGGAACTGACGGATATGTTCATGGCGCCTCCTTCTCTAGCGCTCGATAGTGCGCCCGCCGGGAGACCCCGTATTGATCCGGCGCAAGGAGGCGCCGGATATTTGCTCTAGATCAAGGCCGGCGGCCGGCGAGGGGGTAGGGTTGGCCGCATGGACGTCGACTTTACGCTGGTCGTGATGGGCATGGCCTGGCTCGCCATCGGCGGCATGCTGGTCTGGGGCGTCGTGGATGGTCTGCGCAAGGTGCTGGGAAATTCGTCGCCACTGCCGTTCTTCGCCGCGCTCGACGGCCGCGGACTGACCCTGGCGCAAGTCCAGGCGGCCGTTGGCGTGGGCGAGCTGGCGCGCGCAGTGCGCCGCTGCGCCCGCTGCCCGTCGCGCTCCGGCTGCACCGGACACGCGCGCGACTGTCCCAACCAGCCGGTCTTCTTCCGCGCGCAGGACGCGCGCGGCGCGCCGTGATCACGGTCGAGACCGGCACCTTCATCCTGATCCTGCTCGCGAGCGCGCTGATCGGCGCGCTGATCGCCGTGTTGCCGGCGTGGCGCAGCCTGATGGCGGCCCGTGCCGGGCTGCCGGTCTGGGCATTCCTGCGGCGCGGCGGCGCCGTGCTCGAAGGCGGCGACGCGCTGCAGGCCGAGATGCGCTGCGCGATGTGCGGTTCCCGGGCGCAATGCGCGCGGCTGCTCGCCGCCGGCGAGCAGCAGCCGGTTGCCGGTTGCCCCAACTCAGAGCTTTTTCACGAACGACAGCCGCTCTGACGGCGCGAAGCCCGCGCTGCAGAACAGGCCCATCAGGTCGAGCTTGCCGCTCTCGACCACGGTTTCGACGCGCTCCACCCCTAATCCCGCGAGGTTCATGAAGAGCTGGGAGAGCAGCGCCTTTCCCACGCCCTGGTGCAGCCGCAGCGGATCCACGCCCACCGTGTCGATCACCGCCACCGGCTCGCTGCGCCCGTAGTCACCGTAGTCGACGCGCGCCATGACGTAGCCGGCGATGTCGCCGTCGGCGCGCGCGGCGAGCGAGACGCGCACCGCCGAGTCCGCGAGCGCCTCGCGCACCATGCTGCACAGGAAGCCGCGCCGGTCGCGCCCGGTATGGCGCCGGTCGATGCGCGCCACGCCCGCGAGGTCGCTTTCCTGCAGCAGCGCCACCTCGTAGGTGTCGCGCGCCTCCGGGTCGAAGTCGGGCTTGGCGGGGCGATCGAGCACGTGGGCGCGCTCGAGGCCATAGCCGGCGCGGTCCAGGAAGCCGAGCAGCGCGTGCTCGCGCCAGCGCGCCGTGGTGCGGATGCCGTGCAGGCCGCGCTTCAGCGCCTGGTCCTCGAACGCCGCGGCGAGCGCTTGTCCCAGGCCCTGGCGTTGCGCGGTGGCGGCGACGCCGAACGCCTCGAGGCGGACCTCGGGCTCGGTGCGGCCGAACTCGCCTTCCAGCGTGCGCCCCAGCATGTAGCCCGCGAGGCGGCCGCCGGCCTCGACGCCGAGCTGCAGGTGGCGCGCGGGATCGCGCGCCGCCGCCGCGAGCCGGCGCTCGAAGTAGGCGCGGCGCGGGCGACCGCCGAGGGCGGCGTCGATCTCGATCACCGAAGGCAGGTCGCGCGCCGCGAGCGGCCGCAGGTCAAAGCGCCGCGTAAGCGGAAGCGAGCTCATGGTCGGTCTCCTCGTCCAGCAGGTCGTCGAGCATCGGCAGCAGCGACATCTCTTCCTTCTGCACGTGCGCGAACAGCCGCTCGGCCAGCTCCAGGCCCGTGGCCTTCACGCCGGCATCGGCGGGGTTGTGCTTCACCAGGGCGATGAAGCGCGCGCCGGCGGCGCGGATCGCCTCGTGCTCTTCCTGGAGCAGCGCGCCGATATCGGCCTCGCCCGCCGCGGCGAGCAGCGGGAACAGGCTGCGCTCCTCGAACTCGAAGTGGTTGCCGAGCTCGTGCGCGAGCGCGGCCGCGGCGCTATGCAGCAGCGCGGCGTCGGCGCGGCCCGAGGCGAGCGCGCCTTCCAGGCGCGACCACAGCGCGAGCGTCGCCTGGTGCTCCTCATGCAGGCGCCGGCTGACTTGGCGGGTATTCGTTTCCATGGTTACGCAGTCTCACGAGAACGTAGGCGAAGAAGGCGGCGAACGCGGCCGCGGCCGCGAGCCCGGCGGCCGCGCCGGCGCGCGCGAGCCAGGGAAGTTGCGTCAAGGCGGAGGCGAGCAGCAGCGCTAGCGCCGCGAGGTGCAGGGCGGCGTGCGCGCGCAGCAGCGGCAGCGGCGTCATCGCCGAGATGAGCGGCGAGCCGCGCGCCGTGGTCGACGCGTGCACCGAGGCGAGGAAGGGAACGATGCGCTGCAGGACGCCGAGCAGGAAAGTGAGCAGCCAGCCCGGCACCAGCAGCAGCCCGAACAGCAAGGGTCCGCCGGGGAAGCCGAGCGCCGCTACGGCGAGGCTGGCGATCAGGCAGGCCCAGGAAACGCGGATCAGCACGAATCCCGGCCCGAGCGGCGGGCGCAGCCGCGCGCGCAGCGAGCGCTCCATGGAAATGACGTGGGCGAGCGCCGCTGCGCATCCCAGGATTGCTCCAGCCTGAGTCCATCCAGAAGATCCCAGTGCGATGGCTGCGATCGCGGCGCCGAGCACGGTTGACGACAGGCGCGCCGAGGGCGGCGGGGCGAGCGCGAGCATCGGCAGCAGGAAGCCGGACAGCCCGGCGGCGAGCAGCCCCATGAAACCGTAGGCGGCGAGCACCAGGTGCGCGCTGCGAAACGCGGCGTGGTCGAGCGCGAGCCCGTGCTCGAAGCGCGCGACCAGCGCGATGCCGGTGGCGGCGAGCGCGAGCAGGCAGGCGAGGGCGGCCCAGCCGTGCATCACGACCACGCGCATGCCGCGCGCCGCGAGCAGGTTCTTCAGCAGAAGGACCGAATAGACGAAAAGCGCGGCGGCGACCAGCAGCGCTCCCGGGCCCATCAGGTCCGGGCGATAGGCGGCTGCCGCCGTGGTGAAGGCGACGATGCCCGGCACCAGCGTCCACCACAGCAGCTTCACCGCCCAGAGCGCGCGCACTGGCTGGCGCGTCGCCACCGGCAGGAGCTGCAGCGTCGCGCCGATCGCGGTCATCGAGAGCACGCCGAGGGTCAGCAGGTGCAGCGACGCGAACACCGGGCCCAGGCCGGTCTCGAACCGGATCAGGTCCCCGGAAAAAGCAAGCAGCAGTCCCCATGCCGCGAGCTGGAACGCCGCCGCCGCGCCGAAGTAGCGGAACGGCAGCGACATCGGCAAGAGCCGGCTACGCGAGACGTTGCTGAACATCTACGGCGCCTTCGGCCGGAGGTCGCGCACGCGCACCGCCTTGCCCTGCGAGCGCGGCACCGCGCCGGGCGGCATCACCTTGACCGTCGCGCTCACGCCGATCATGGACTTGACGTGATGGGCGACGCGCTCGGCGGCGCCGGCGTCGGCGGATTCCACTTCGATGGTGAGCGCGTCGAGGGTGCCGTGCCTTTCCACCACCAGCTGGTAGTGCGGCGCGACGCCGGGCAGGCCGACCAGCACCGCCTCGATCTGCGAGGGATAGACGTTCACGCCGCGGATGATCAGCATGTCGTCGTTGCGCCCGGTGATGCGCTCGAGCCGCGCGTGCGTGCGGCCGCAGGCGCAGCGCTCGCGCGTGAGGCGCGTGATGTCGCGCGTGCGGTAGCGGATCATCGGCAGCGCCTGCTTGGTGAGCGTGGTGATCACCAGCTCGCCGCGCTTGCCTTCGGGCAGCGCCCGGCCGCTCTCGGGGTCGATGATCTCGAACAGGAAGTGGTCCTCCCAGCCGTGCAGCCCGTCCTGCGCCTCGCATTCGACCGCCACGCCCGGCCCCATGATTTCCGACAGGCCGTAGATATCGAACGCGCGGATGCCGAGCCGCGCCTCGATCTCGCCCCGCATCGCCTCGCTCCAGGGCTCGGCGCCGAAGATGCCGATATCCAGACTGGATTTCTTGAGATCGACGCCTTCGCGTTCCGCGACCTCGGCGATGTTGAGCGCGTAGGACGGCGTGGCGCACAGCACGCGCGCGCCGAAGTCGCGCAGCAGCAGCACTTGCCGCTCGGTCGCGCCGCCGGACATCGGCACCACGGTGGCGCCGAGCCGCTCGGCGCCGTAGTGCGCGCCCAGCCCCCCGGTGAACAGCCCGTAGCCGTACGCGTTATGCACGACGTCGCCCGCGCGCACGCCGGCGCAGGCGAGCGAGCGCGCCATCAGTCCGGCCCACGTGGCGATGTCCTGGCGGGTGTAGCCGACGACCGTCGGCCTGCCGGTGGTGCCGGAGGAAGCATGGAGGCGCACGAGCGAGGCGCGCGGGCGCGCGAACAGGCCGAACGGGTAGTGGTCGCGCAGGTCGCTCTTCAGCGTGAACGGCAGCTTCTGCAGATCCTCCAGGCTGCGGATGTCGCGCGGCGCGATGCCCAGGGCCTGCAGGCGGTTGCGGTGCAGCGGCACCCTGGCGCAGGCGTCCTTCACCGTGGCGCGCAAGCGGCGCAGCTGCAGCCGCTCGAGCGCCGCGCGCGGCAAGGTCTCGGCTTCGCGCTCGAAGAAAAAGCGGCGCGCGGCACGCACCGGGTGATGAACCTTGGCGGTGAAGCGGGGCTGCAGCATGGCGTTCACGAGCTCCTCCTCATCGAGTGCCCCGCACCGGCAGATGCGGCAGCGAGAATTCCTGCTTCAGCGCGGCGCGGGTGACCAGCAAAAACTTGAGCCGCCATCCGGCGCCGAGCGCCGCCAGGCCGGCGAGCGGCGGCACGAACAGCAGCGCGGCGGCGGCCGCGGTGCCGACCCAGGCAAGCGTCCTGCCCGCGGGCTCGAGCGCCGCGCTGCGCACCGCGCCGCGATAGCGCCGCCAGGCGAGGAAGCGTCCCGCCACGGCCAGCACGAAGAACACGACGAGCGCGCGCTCCGCGCTGAACAGCAGCGCGAGGCCGGCGCCCTCGGCGAGCCCGGTGAAGACGACGAGCGCGACCACCTCGGGCGCGCGCCACGCGGCAATTCCCTTCGCCGCTCGCAGGATGCGCGCCTGGCAGTAGAGGAACGCGAGCGCCGCGGCGGCGGCGAAGGGAAGCGCGCCCGGCGCCAGGACCGAGCCGATGCCGAGCGGGAAGAGGAGCAGCGCGGCGAACGACTCGCGCGTCATCCACGAGGTGAACGGGTTGAAGAGGACGTGCGCCGCGCGCAACTTGCGGCCGATCTCCAGCCACACCGCGGTCAGGCCGGTCGCGACCAGCAAGAGCGAAAGCACGACCGGGAGGCGCGGATCGGCAACGAACAGCGCCGCCACCATCAAGCCGCTGCCGCCGCCGCCGAGCATGAAGTTCGCCGCGGCGCGCGCGTCCCAATGCTGCTGCGGAGCGCTCATGGCGCCTTGTCCCAGAGGTAGTAGAAGCCCGGGCCGGTGCCGAGCTCCTCGTGCATGCGGAAGAACTGGTTCTCCGCGAGCAGCTGCGAGATGTTGCTCTGCGGGTCCTCCGCGTCGCCGAAATGCAAAGCCTTGGCGATGCACGAGTTCACGCACGCGGGCGTGGCCTCGGGGTCGACGCCCGGCTTGAGCCCGCGCGCGAGGCCGTCGTCGATACGCTCGACGCAGAAAGTGCACTTGGTGGCCACGCCGATGCGCTTTTCGCTCTGGTCCTCGTTCGGCATCGCGTGCTCGAAAGCGAATTGCTGCTTGTCCACCTTGAACCGGGCCTGATAAGGGCACGCGACCGCGCAATAGGCGCAGCCGATGCAAAGGTCGTAGTCGACGGTGACGATGCCGTCGGCGCGCTTGCGCGTCGCTGTGCTCGGGCAGACGTGCATGCACGGCGGGTCCTCGCAATGCATGCAGCCCACCGGCACGAACGCGCGCTTCACGCTCGGGTACTCGCCGACCTCGAGGTCGAGCACGCGGCGCCACTGCACGCCCGGCGGCGTCGAGTTCGCCTGCTTGCACGCGGCGGTGCAGGTCTGGCAGCCGACGCAGCGCCGAAGGTCCGCGACCATGGCCCAGCGAGTCATATTCTGTTCACCGAGACTCTGACTACGTCTGCCGCGGACCCCGTCGCATCGGTCAGCGCGAGGCTCATCGGCACCAGCGAATTCATCGAGGGCATCTCGGAGTCCTTCGCCAGCGGCGTCGCCCAGTGGCCGAACTGGCCGAGCAGCAGCATCGTGTCGGGACGGATCCCCTGGCGCAGCACCGCGCGGGCGCGCACCGAATGCTGCGGCGTGGCGATGCGCACCCAGTCGCCCTCGCCGATTCCGAGTTCTCTTGCTCGTGAAAAATTCAAGATCACGCCGCCGTGCCCGGCGACATTGCCGGCCACTTCCTTGATGAGCTGCATGCCCACGTTGCCGCCCCACGCGTACTGCATCGAGCGCGAAGTGAGGAGCCAGAACGGATAGTCCTCGCGCTTGCCGCCCATGACCGCGAGCGCCGCTTCCCACTCGCCCGGGAAATCCTTCCACGCCGGCAGCGCCTGGTACTCGGCGAGCTGCTTGTCCCACCACGTCATGCCTTTCTCGTGCAGCCGGCGGCCGAGCTCCTTGCCGATGCGCAGCAA